>Ga0255350_1000780_pt1 | contig 11524 bp, 9 predicted proteins | sample HBST25r1metaG_FD_186028 | JGI IMG/M metagenome (GOLD analysis project Ga0255350, IMG submission 186028) | Peat soil microbial communities from Stordalen Mire, Sweden - H.B.S.T-25.r1 | ecosystem: Environmental > Terrestrial > Soil > Wetlands > Peat | place: Sweden: Norrbotten County, Stordalen...
CTTCTCTGCCGGCCTGTCCACGGCAGAGGTGGTCACCGACCTCTCCGGTCGCGGCGTGGGCATGGACGTCGTCCGTACCGCGGTCAGCAAGATCAATGGCTCGGTTCATATTGAAAGCGAACTGGGCAAGGGCACCACCATCAGGATTTCTCTGCCGCTCTCGATGGCTGTAACCCAGGTGATGATCGTCGAGTCCGACGGCCAGCTCTTTGGCGTGCCCATGGACCAGGTGGTGGAAACGGTCCGCATTCCCAGAAGCTCCATTCGCTGGATCAAACAAAGCATGACGGCCGTTTTGCGCGGGCGCGTCATTCCGCTGAAAGCCTTGAACGGGCTTTTGGGAGTGCCGACTCCGCCTCGCGCCAATGAAGACGATGAGCTGGCTGTGCTTCTGGTTCACTCCGGCGGCGAAGTATTGGGTCTGCTTGTAGATGCATTCAAGGCGACCCTTGGGCTGATTCAAAAGCCTCTCGGCGGGGTTCTATCCGGCCTTTCGGCCTATTCCGGTTCCTCCCTTTTAGGAGACGGATCGGTGCTCATGATTCTCAATACTCGGGAGATTGTCTAATGCCTATCGAATTCAAGAAGGACCATGCGTTTCTTCGCGATGCTGTCAGCGTGGAAGAAGCCGAAGGGCTGCTCGAATGGTTGCAGCATGAGCCATCTGCCAAGGTAGATCTTTCAGCCTGCCGCCATTTGCATACCGCCAATCTGCAGGTGTTGATGGCAGCCAAACCGGCGATCTCCCGCTGGCCTGAAGACGCGAAGCTGCGCGCCTGGCTTGAGATGGTTTTCCCTCCTTCTGCCGATATGGAGAATCAGAAGCCGCGCCCGCCCAACCGCCGCAACAGCCGGAGAGCGGCAGCATTGCATAAGGGAAAGGTATCCGAAGTTATCTCTGAAATCGCGCTGGAACCAGTAACGTAAGGATCGCCCCATGGCAATGACAATTCTGGTCGTCGATGACTCGCTCACCATGCTGATGAGCCTCAAGGCCAATCTCGGCACGGGCGGCTTTCGCGTGGAAACTGCCAACAACGGGCAAGCGGCGCTGGACAAGTTGAAAGCCGGGCTCAAGCCCAATCTCATTCTTACCGATGTCAATATGCCGGTGATGGGGGGGCTTGAGCTGATCGGCAAGGTGCGCGCGCTGCCCGCCTTCAAATTCATACCGATTTTGACGTTGACCACTGAGAGCCAGGCTGCCAAGCGGGATGAGGGGCGGCGTCTGGGAGCGACCGGTTGGCTGGTCAAGCCAGTGGACGGCGAAGAGCTGATCAAGATCATCAAACAGATTCTTCCAGGGGCGTAGACCATGAGCCAGGCCATCGATTGCACCAATGAGCATGACTCTCGCGCATCTGGTTTCCGCGACGATCGGGCCGGGGACGTGAGCGATCGTTCGGCATTTCGCTTACGCCGCACCACCATGCGTCTGCTTTTCGCCCTGGCGCTCAATATAGCGTCCCTGGCTGCGCTTTGGTGGACCGGAGCCTATCCATTGTCATGGTATCCCGCCCATCGCGGGCTCTATATCGCAACCATGTGCTTCTTTCTCATCCTGGTGCCCCAGATTATCGTCGCGCTGGTGAGCTGGATCGGGGCCCGCCGTGGTATTGCCGAATTAGGAAATGCCGGAAAGATGACCGCCCGCGAACTGGAGCATGCGCTGTCAGGGCGCGAAGCATTGAGCGATGAGATAAAGGACTCCAGACTCTATATCGATGTCATGCACGATCATATTGGCGATTCGCTGGCCGAATCCGAGCGCGAGGTTCTCAAGGTAATTGAACAGATCTCTGTGCTCAATGAGAAAACCAGCCAGCAGAGAGACCTCATCGCTCAAACCGTCGAAAACAGCAAGACCATCATGGAGAGCACGCAATCGCGGGTCGAAGTGAATAAGGCGATTGTCTCTGCCATCGGCATGCAGATTGAGCAGCAAACCGAGGAACTCAAGGGCGACTTCGAACATATCCGAAGTCTTTCCAGCGAGGTGCTCGCGCTGACGCCCATGATTAAAATCATCACCGCGATCGCCCAGAAGACTCATTTGCTGGCGCTGAATGCCGAGATTGAGGCGGCGCGGGCCGGCACCGCCGGTCTAAGTTTCGCCGTGGTAGCCCTTGAAGTAAGAAAATTGGCCGTGCAAACCTCCAAGGCTGCCGAGGACATTGCCCACAAGATCAACTCCACCTGCGCTCGTGCAAGCCAGGAGGTGGCTGAGACTGAAATGGCACTGAAAATGCACGAAAAAACAGACGTAATGGCAGGGTTGATGGCCGACCTGCTTCGAATGCAGGAGGATTTCAGCAACAACGACCAGACGATGCGCGCCCTCATCGTCGGAGTCGATGCAAGCTGCCAGGAGAGCGTGCTCGGCCTGAGACGGGCAATGGGTCACATCCAGTTTCAGGATGTGATGCGGCAACGAATGGAGCATGTGCAAGGCGCGCTGATTGAAATGCGCGATCACATGCAGCGGCTCAGTGAAAAGCCGCTCGACTCCAGTTGGGATGGCCAGCTCGATTTGACCTTCAAGTCTCTTCTCGCCGCTCACCTCGATACCTATAGCATGGCCAGCCAGACCGTGACCCACAACTCCGCGGACGGTGCTGTATCGGCCACTCGCGACGAAAGCCCTAAGTTTGAACTGTTCTGACGTCTTGAGCGGTTCCCGAGGGTTCTGGGTGAATGGCGCATTGATTCGTTCATCCACTGTCATGTAAAGGCCAGTGCACGGGCAATAAGAGGCAGAATTTCCAAACCGCGCGTGGGCAGCACATGCTGAATCGCATTCTGCGTGACCTGCACTTCGGAAGTATTCGCGGTTACTTCGGCAGTTTGATTTTCTGCTGAAATCGACAGGGTGAAATCCCCACACTTCAGGCATTTGCCTTTTCGATTGAGACGACACACTGGATCCTTACGCTGCGATCTGTGCGGCTAGCCATTTGTAAACATCCTCCGGAGTCAGCGAGCGCTCCGTACTCCACCCCGGGCTCTTATCCGCAGGGGCAATCAGATAGGCGGTATTGCTGAATTCAGAGACACAGAGACAGATGGTGCGATCCTGCTCAGGATACCTGGAAGCGGAAAGCCAGACATAGCGGGCGAGAATGAGAGCATCGACGGCGCTGTTCTCAGGATCGTCCACGTCGGGAAGCGAGCTGATTCGCTGTTGATTCTCAAAGACGGCGATGCTGGTGAAAGGCTTGGGCTTGCTGCGCATGCCGAAGCGGGCAACCATGACCCTGGGACGAGCGCGGCGAAGCGCCTCACAGGCCGCCCATTCAACAAAGGAATTGGAGAAGATGAGAGCGCCGTTGCCGCTGAGAAAAAGGTCTATCACAAACTGCCGCATCCTTGGCTGACCAACAAGTTCCGCGGGCCAGAGGTTCCAGCCATCCCAGGATTCGCGGCGAAGGTTGGCCACGACCTCATCGGTGATTTGAATGCTCTTGGGAGCCTTGTTCAACTCGGCGAGAAACCTGTCGCGGAACGGCTTGAGCGCCGTATGGCTCAAGGAAGATGCGGCCGGCGGAGAAGGAAGAGAAGAGAGCGCGGCGTTCATTTTTTCCGCGGCGTCGATAAGCCACAGGTCGGAGCTTTCCGCAGCGCCGTGGCCGGCCAGCAGCGTAGCGATCCCGGAAAGGCCCGGCTTGCCTTTGAGCGCCAATTCGCAGATCCCTCCCGCGTCCCCGGAGATTTTGATCTCTTGCCCGCGTGGATCCCATTGTTGCCACACAGTCTCATGGTCGACGGGAAGGCTGGCGGGAAGAAAAAGGAGGATGAGCCGCGTCGAGCCGGTTTGAGCCGGAGCGGAAACGCGCGCCGCGGCGTTGATCCCCTCGAAGACTTTTTCTGTCTCCCGGCGCCAGTCGGCGTAGTATGCCGAACGCGCCAGCAGGGAGGCATTTTCGATAGTGTCGGCCTGCTCGGAGAAGTTCCAATGCCTGACATCCATCTTCGCTTCCAGGGCGAAGAGCGGACCGGTAAGAGCTTGGAACGCTGCGGGACTCAAAGCCTCGACGCCATCCATGAAAGTAACCACGCGATTCTGCTCGAAGGGGAACAGCATTGCCCACTGGCTCAACTGCTGATTCAACGCCGGGCGGAGCGTCACCGGCAGGCGCTCTATGAGACGCGGATAGGCATCCTGAGCGGGCGGTTTCGCGTGCGCATTGACCTTGTTCATGGTGACACCATCGCTCTCACAGCCCCGGCAACGGTTTGCCCGGCAGATCCAGCTCCCGGATTCCGAAAAGCCCGGCAATCGTAGGACAGATGTCGATGTGCTGCACCTGGCGCTCGATCACATCGGGGGATTTGGCGGCCTCTCCGATGCACATCATCCAAGTCAAGGCCGTGGAATCGTCAATCGCCCGGTGATTGAAGAAGCCGTTGGTGCTTGACCCGTCGAAATCGCGCCCGAATTCGGGAAGAACAAAGAGAGTGGTCCTTCCCCTGTAGGCGGGAAGCGACTCAACCAGATTCCAGAGTTCGTAAACCAGGCGATCCATTGTGCGTATGCCGGCCAGATGCATGGAATACGATCCGAAATGCGCAACCTCCACATCGGAGAAGGTCATCACCAGCAAAGTGGGAGCAAAGCGCCGCATGACTTCAGAACTCACAAGAAAAGTGAACTCATCCCCGGTGACCGGCGCATTGGTGCGCACCAGATCCTCGATGGCCTTCTGCATGGAGCTCTGCATCGGAAGGTCGAGGACCGGCTCATCCCCGAAGACGGACCAACCGAGGCCGTCGTAGTTGTCCGCGTGCTTCAATATGGCTTCGAGTTCCAGCTGCATGGCCGCGCGATCGGCGCTATGCTCAGGGTGCCCCTGCGAGGCGGCGCGAATCACGGCGTTGATGAGCAACTGCTTGGGGAAGATAACGTTGGCGCCGTAGCGGGGACCGAAGTCGCGCATCGAGCTGGCGCCTATCCGGCTGGAAAGGGCTTTATTGCTGGAGATCAGCCAGGCGTTGTCCTGGGAGAGGCTCATATTTTTGCGCAGGTATTCAAACAATGTGGGGCTGAGCGGCGATGAGGCGCCCCAGTCGTCCAGGCGCTCCCAATTCCCGGTCAGGATGCTGGAGATGGCGTTGTAGTGGGAGGTTGCGCCGGCATTGCGGATGAAGGGGTAGAACACGCTGCGCGGCAGCAGTTCGCGGTACAGATGGGGAATGTTCGAAAGCCCGGTCTTGTGAAAGGTCTCGGCACGGCGAATCCCGGCGCAAGACACGACGATGATCTTGCGCTCATCATTACCCGCGGTATCGAGCTTGCCGGCGAACGCGCGCCTGCGCGAGGTGGCCCACTGCTCTACGAGCAGGACTGCGGCCGCTTTCAGGAGATTCCGTCGAGAGGCGTCCATGGCACACCATAGCGTATCGTAAAATTCGCGCGCGAGGCGGGAATGTTTCTGCCGGCGGATACACACTTCATTCACCGCCAAAACCAAATCTCCCGCAGGCGCCTTCACGACTGCGGGAGACTTACCTTCCAAACTGCAGGCCCAATTGCACCTGCAGGCTATCGGCTGTTTTAGAACACGTACTTTGCGGAAAGCTGGAAGAATCGTGCATCCGGCGTGTTGTTTTGGAACGGCTGAGGACTAGAGATCAGGCCGGTGGACGGCGCAAGATCGGTCTCGCTTGGCTGTCCCCAGGACTCGCTATTGAAGAGGTTGAAGGCGTCCGCGCGGAACTGAACGTACTGCTCGCGGAAAGTCTTGAAGTTCTTGAACCCCGACATGTTGACACGTTCCCATCCCGGCCCGTGAATCTGATTCGACTTTCCGCCGGCGTATTCAATGGCGCTGGCCAGGTCGGTCAAATACTGATCAACACCGATGTTAGTGCCCGGTTGTGGATCGATAAATGCGCAGGGGTTATACCAGTTCGTCCTGGTCTTAACCTTGGGTGGGCAGCTGCTAGTGTCCAGGTTAGCCGTCGGCACTCTGCCACCGCCCTTGAACGGATTGCCAACGAGTATCGCATTCGGCCCATTGACAATGCCGTTAGCCGCCACAAAATTACCGCCCCCGGTAAAAACGGTAAATGGAATGCCCGTTTGCGCAGTCCATGTGGCGCTCGCCGACCAGCCGCCGACCAGATAATCCAATACTCCGCTATTTGCCAGGTATTTGCGCCCCTTGCCGAAGGGCAATTCATAGAGGCCATTAAACGTGAGCCGATGACGGGTGTCGAAATTGGAGTTGGTCATCTCGTACTTGAGTGGGATGAGGTTTGTGTTGCGATAAGGCGGTCCTCCCCCAATTCCGGGGTTTCCAGCGTCATCGACAGCATGAGACCAGGTATACGTACCAAGGAAGCTGAAGCCGTTGGCGAAGCGTTGTTGAATCTTTGCCTGCAGCCCGTTATACATGGATTCGCCGATCCACTGCTCGGCACTGCCGGAAGACAAACCTATACCTACAGGAAATGCGCTGGTGTTCGTAGGATTATTACTGCTGGTAATGGCTAGAGGCCCGAGGGGGTCGGTGCCCGCAAAGGTATGCTTGCCTACATTCCCTACATAGGAGACGGTTGCAACCATGTCTCTGGTAATCTCGCGCTCAATAGACAAATTGTAGGATTCGGTATAGGTAGTCTTGATGTGGCTATCGGCCATGGCAATGCCGCTTGAGCCGGCAAAAGCACCTATGCCGCCATGCGAGAGATACTGCGACATTCCCGTTTCCAGAGTTGTACCGTATGGAAATGGAGAATTCGCTGCTGATACTCCCAATGACGTCAAAGTGGCAGGGCTGTCAGCAAGAGCGGAAGACGGGCAGGCAGAACTCGCGTTGCTATACCCATATTGGCTGGATGGGAAGCAACTGCCGGTACCAAGATACTGGTCGTAAAGAACCACTTGATACGCAAACGGATAGTTCGTCTGCAGTTCGGCGCCTCCAGGCGCTTCAATTGATCCATAGAAGAGGCCGTAGCCGCTGCGCACCACCGTTTTGGCATCGATCTGATAGGAAACGCCGACGCGCGGAGCAAAGTTATATTGCTGAACGCTTATCAGGGAGTTGGGGTTGGAACTGGTGTACGCAACACTGATGTTGTTGACGCTCATCGACTGCAGGAAGCTATTCGAAAGTGGGTAGGCGCTCGCAGCCTGAGAAGGCAATACATAGGTGGCTGCGCCCGTGGCTGCTCCTCCCGCCGTACCCGTACCCGGCGCGACGAGACCTTGCGACTGGATAATGAGGTTGGCTACCTCGTACCCCTTACTGCTGGGCGGCTGAATAAAGTCATACCGTACGCCCAGGTTCGCGGTCAGCTTGGAGTTCACCTTCCAGTCGTCCTGAACATAAGCGGAACGATAATCGCGATAGTACTCGGTATTCCACCCCGGAGACAGACCCACGTTCGACATATTGTCGGTCAGCGCGTCGGCGCCGCTCATTCCGGTATTCGTTGTTCCGCTGCCTCCAGGGTCGCGTTTGGAGGTATATACGCCGTTGAACGAGTATCTTCCACGCGGGAACACGGACTGAGCGAAGGAGGCGCGGATACTCTCAAGCTGTGCACCGAACTTTAGGGAGTGGCTCCCAATATTCTTGGTCACGTTATCGAGAATCTGGTAAATGTTTTGGCGCTCGACGGATGGGATGTCATGTTCGCCGCCCCTTGTAAACCTATCTGTCCCTCCCCAGTTTATGTAAGGGATGCCGCCATTGGGCCCCGCATATCCGGTAAAAGGCACACCTCCCATCCCGGGAATCAACTGCTCTGCCGGAATATTGGCATCCGACTGGGTCACCGAGAAAACGCCCCAGTTATATCCAAAGCGAAACTCGTTGATGAGAGAGGGAGAGACAATGTGGGTTTCGCTGATCATGAAGTTTTCTGCCAGATCGCTATTGACTGCGCCCGCACCTGTAATACCGCCCGTAATGCCCGGGTCGTTGCCGTCAATAATCGGTCCCAGTAGGGGTACATGGCCCACTTGCTCATGCTGGTAGCTAAAGCGCGCATAGGCCTGGTCCGCGGCGCTTGGGTTCCAGTCCAAGCGCTGATCCCATTTCCAGGTATCGTCATGAGTGGGAGAATTGACACTGTAATTGCTATACAAATCTCCGCTATCCGGAGTGTTGACATTGCTGGAGGTCCAACCACCGGAATTTGGAAGAGGATAAGCAGAAAGAAGTGCCTTTCCTACAGGATCGACCTGGGACGGATCGGTCGGGTTAAGAACGTTCGTGGTAGGCGCGCCGATCCCTGAACCATAGACGCCAGGCGTCGAGTTATTCCAGGCGCAAGTCTGAGAGTAGGTGGCGCATGCCGGATCCGGGTTGGTAACCGCGCCGCCGGTCGTGGTCAAGGGTAGCTGACCGGCGGAATTCGGCGCGAAGATGCCCCATGGCGTGGACCGTCCGGTTTTGCTCATGTCAAAAAGCTCAGAAAAGTCCCCATTGCGCTGGCTGGCCGTAGGAACATTCAGACCCGAGTACGGTTTGGCATAGGCGATGCGAATATCTTCCACGTCGCCAAAGTAGAAGAGCTTGCTCTTGACGATGGGCAGTCCCAGCGTGGCTCCGAACTGATTCTGATGATATGCGGGAACCAGGAGGCTCTTCCCCGTCGGATCGTTGGGGTTGGGTTCAGAGTCCCAGTCTGTGCCATTAAGCTTGTTGTTGCGGACGTATTCCCACAAATCTCCATGGATCTGGTTGGTGCCCGACTTGATGCTGGCGTTGACCACGGCTCCGGCTGAGTGTCCGAACTCGGCGCTGTAATTTGAAGTGTCCACCTTGAACTCAGCCAGCGCGTCCGGCGGCGGCTGGACGTTATAGCTGGCGCCGTTCTGGAAGTCATCGACGTTCACGTTATTGTCGACGCCGTCCAGAATGAAGTTGTTCTGGGTGGTGCGCTGCCCATTCGCCGAGAAATCACCAGTACCGCCGCCACGCGCGCCGCCGGCCGATAAGCCTGGGTCGACGCCGGCCGACAACTGCGCGATATACACCCAGTTGCGTCCATTGAGAGGCGTGTTATTGATGCTTTCCGTGTCCATCACCTGGCCCACTGAAGCCGATTCCTGCTGCAGCATAGGCGGGGCGCCGGTTACGGTCACGGTCTCTTTTACACCCCCGGGCTTCAAGGTGATGTCAATATTCAGACGGTCCTGGATGTTGACGCGCACATCTTCCTGGGTCGTCGTCTCAAATCCAGAAGCTGTCGCGCTCAGAATATAGTTGCCAATTTTGATTGGGGAAAAATTGTATTGGCCTCTCGCGTCTGTTGTGCCTTTCAACGCAAAGTTTGTGTCGGTATTTGTCAAGGTTACCTGGGCATGCGCGATGACCGCGCCCGTGGAGTCTTTCACCACGCCGTTGATGGCTCCCTGGTCAAGCTGGGCCATTGCCATGCGTCCCGAAAAAACGCTGCAAAGGCCCAACAGGAACAAGGTCGCACACACGATGTTCCGCGTCGTCTGCCTCAATTCAATGCTTCCCATCTTCCCCTCCTCTCGTTTCCGCGGTTTATCGCCGCATGTTCGCCTGCAAAACGGAACCCGCTTGCAAATTGGGTCCTCTACCTCTCGTTGTTGCCTTGTTGGGGATCGTACCTCTCAGAGATCGAAAGGTTGTCGAGGATCATAACTCCAAGCGAGATCGAAAGCAAGTGAAAAGCTGCAAAAACAATAAAGAATAACCGCTCGCCTTCTCTTTATGTAAATTATTGATAAACAATGCGTTAATTTTTGCTTGTTCTGCTTTCTCCGCACCGAACCCCGCCACCGAATCCAGTTTTCCAAGTAAATACACCGCGTTTTCGCTGATTAGGAAATAAAGGCAAATTAAAAACACTAATCAAAGGAAAGTTAGTGTACCGAAAAACCGCTGGACTCTGAATGGGGCGCCTTGCGCTTCGGCGTCTATTGGAACCGCATTCTCCTGGTGTTCCGATTCCGTCCTTACGGGTGGTCTTGGATAGATGCGGCGTTCCGGATGGCCGTCGGCGCCGCGATCGCTGTGATTTGATCAACGTCGAAGTACTTGCAGAGATCGAGACAGAACGAATCGGGCGCGGCACGAAAGGGCACCGGCTTATCGAGGAGATAGATGAAGCTTTTTATGGCGGTTGGCTGAATGATGACGATGCCGTACACCACCAGATGCCACAGCGTGAGGGACCGGCGCAGGCCCGTCTGGCTATCGGGAGTCATAGAAGCCAGTCCTTGCTGGGCCGGCACATACGGAATGAATACGGCATGTGCCAGGATTCATAGCGACTTCAAAGGCCGGCCTGCTTAACGGCGGAAAGTTCCGCCAGGGCTTCACGGGCAAAGTGATGAAACATCTGAGGATCGGGCAGGAGCAGGACTTGTTGGAACGATTGTCTTGCCTCCTGGTTGCGATGCAGGGCGGCCTGCAGAAGGCCGAGGTTATACCACCACGACGCCGAATGAGCGCCGGCCGCCATCTGATGCTGGGCCGCGGTCAACGAATTCGCGACCTGCTCTTCAACCTGGCGCGCATCGTATGAGCCCAGCGATTCTTTGGCCTGGATGGCCCACACCAGATTTGCGGGCTCGGCACTTGCAGCGGCCTTGCGCAGGAATTGCTCTGACTCTTGGGCATTTGCGCAGCTATGTGCGATTCCGGCCAGCTTAACATCGTCGCGCGGTGAGAGCCCTGCTCCCATCTGCGTGCTTGAAACAAAATCCTCGGCCTGGGCGCAACCACTTCCCCTGGCCCAGGCTTCAGCCTGAAGCAATTTGATCTCGAAGAGCACCTGTCCCGAAGTGATCCCTCCCTCTTCGCTGGGAAAGAACCGGTTCACGAAGAGCGCCAGGGCGCGGTCATACTGGCCGGCTTCAGCGCGCGTCAATGCAAGCTGATAGACGAGATCCACCGACATCCTGGAATCGGGAGCGTCGGCCGAAGGGTATTGAGAGAGCAGGCCGGCACGCTCCGTGGCCGGAGCTCCGGTGAGGCTCATGGCCTCATCCAGACCGACGTAGGCCTCGGCGTTGTCGGGATCGTTCTTCATGGCTTCGCGGAAGGAGACGAGCGCTCGTTGCGGATCGCCCTTCAGCCTGAGGAAGAAATCGCCCATATCGACGTCGATGACGCGCAGATGCGGAGCAAGCTGCTTTGCCTCGGTCCATTGAGCCACGCCGGCGTCGGCCATCCCCTTGGAAAAGAGCAAGGTGCCGAGCAGGTAATGGGCGGCCGCATCGTCAGGGTTTACCGCGAGCGCGGCCTGCAATACAACCCTGTCGGTCGGCGAGGATGGAAAAACCAGGCTCGGAGAAAGCTGTGAGGCCGCCTGCCAATTCCCCGCTGCGTCCTCGCCGAGCTTCTGTTTGCAGAAAGCGGCATAGTAGAGAACCAGCGGATGCTTCTGCGGCAGCACAGAGCCGGGCTCGCTCCAGTCCGCGGGCACGGAAGGATAGCTTCGATCCAGAACCTGCAAAGCTCTGCGATAGAAACCAAGCTGCATGTACGCGCTTGCCACGCGAAGAACGCGGTAGGGATCCGCGGCCAGGTGCTAG
>Ga0255350_1000787_pt1 | contig 11480 bp, 8 predicted proteins | sample HBST25r1metaG_FD_186028 | JGI IMG/M metagenome (GOLD analysis project Ga0255350, IMG submission 186028) | Peat soil microbial communities from Stordalen Mire, Sweden - H.B.S.T-25.r1 | ecosystem: Environmental > Terrestrial > Soil > Wetlands > Peat | place: Sweden: Norrbotten County, Stordalen...
CCGCTGAACACCACCGCCACCGCGCCACGGCTGATCAGCCGCGTGCCGAGAAACACCAGGGCATTGCCCCAGGCTTCATTATCCCCGGCGCCGCCGCCAAAAAACGGCACATCGCCCGCGCCGCGCGACAAGCCCAGCAACAGCGCGGTTGCATTCATGCTCAGCGGGGTTCCCAGCAGCAGCACGCCCACCAGATCCGTGCCGGAAGCCTGAATTGCCTGACCGAGCTCCAGACCGGACTGCTCTTCGCTGCCCAGTTCGCATTCGATCGCCAGCGGCGTCAGCCGGGAGGAGTCGAAAAAGCTCAGGGACATTACCACCGAGCCGGTCAGCGGTTGTCCTTCTATCACCTCGCCCACAGTGGTCAGACCGACCAGCAGCGCGGAGGGAATCGCCGCCGCCACCGCCTCGGCTACAGATTGGATCCACTCCTGATGCACCAGAGAGGAATACACCTGAATCAACACCGACCGCGCTTGCACGACGTCATCCTGAATCGAAGAAGACGCCAGGAAAATTTTCAGCGAAGAAAGGTCATGGACACGATAAATTCGATGTTTCACTTGGCGCCGATCATATCAAGAAGCATTAACCTGCATATGGTACGTTATTCACTGGAAAATTTAATAGTAATTTGCTGATTTGCCCAGCGCACGCGGCAAAAGGGCCGGGCGCTTTGTCCTATGGCCAAGTGGACTGGTCTTAATACAGCGCGCCTAGCATCCTGTATATTGGTGCCAGATTCCCGGTCAAGGAGATACACGGTGTTTTGTTCACAATGTGGCACAGAAAATTCCCCTGATGCGCGCTTCTGCTCAGCGTGCGGGCTGGCGCTCAACGACCTGAACGCCATTTCCTCGCGGCCGCCGCACTTTGGCCAGCCCCCGCCGAGAATCAGCGTTGCCTACGCCGGCTTCTGGCAGCGCGCGCTGGCGCTGCTGATCGACAGCATGATAGGCATGCTGGCCGTCAGCCTGTTCAGCATGCCGCTGGGCATGCTGGCCGCCCACTCGCTGTTTTACAACACACCCTCGCTGTGGATGCTGGGCGCCAGCCTGAGCATGAGCAATCTTGCCGGCATGCTGTTCTTCTGGCTGTATTTCACCCTGATGGAATCAGGCCCCTGGCAAGCCACGATAGGCAAACGCGCGCTCGGGCTCAAAGTCACCGACGAAGACGGCCGGCGCATCAGCTGGGGCCGCGCCAACGCGCGTTATTGGGGGAAAATACTGTCGATGATCATGGGCATAGGCTATCTGATGGTGGCCTTCACCTCCAAAAAACAGGGATTGCACGACAAACTGGCGGCGACGCTGGTATTCAGCGACAACAAATAGCGCGCGTGACCATTCATGACAGTCATGGCGCGGACGCGTTATCATGCGAAGCACCCATTAATGACTATTTAAATAGAAGCATCACAAATGAATCTGGCAATCAGCTACACGCTACTCGCCCTGATCGCGACCGCGGCCAACATCGGTACGCAGGATCTGGCGATACGCCTGTACAGCGGCGAATTCAGCATCATGCTGTCGATGATGGCTGGCACCGGCATCGGCCTGATCTTCAAATACGTACTCGACAAACGCTATATCTTCCGCTTTCGCGCGCGTGACGCGGTGCATGACGGACAGACTTTCGTGCTCTACTGCGTCATGGGTCTGGCGACCACGGCGATCTTCTGGGGCTTCGAGCTGGGATTCAACCACTGGTTCGCCACCCGCGAGATGCGCTATATCGGCGGTATCATCGGGCTGGCGCTGGGCTATCTGGCCAAATACCACCTGGACAAACGCTATGTCTTTCGTCTGGATGCCGCATGAGACCGCTGTCCTCCTGGGGCCATCTGAGCGCGGACCCGCATGAAGTGATACGGCTGCAAGACCCGGCCACGGTCGCGGGGCAACTGAGCGCCCACCACCCGGGCATAGCCCACGGCATGGGCCGCAGCTATGGCGATGTCTGCCTGAACGCCGGCGGCATCGTCTGGCAGACCACCGGGCTGGACCACTATATTCAATTCGATCAGGACAGCGGCCGCCTGATCTGCGAGGCCGGCGTCCTGCTGCGCGACATACAGCGCATGAGCATCCCGCGCGGCTGGATTCTGCCGGTCACCCCGGGTACGCAGCTGATCACCGTGGGCGGCGCCATCGCCAACGATGTGCACGGCAAAAACCATCACGTACAGGGCTCGTTCGGCGACCATGTAGAGCGCATCCGCCTGCTGCGCACCGATGGCCAGATCATAGACTGCGGCCCGCAACAGCAAGCGCAGTGGTTTGCCGCCACCGTCGGCGGACTGGGGCTGACCGGCGTGATGGTCGAAGCCGAACTGCAGCTGTGCCGGGTTCCCGGCCCCTGGCTGGAGAACGAAACCATTGCCTACGACAGTCTCGAGCAGTTTTTTCAGCTGGCGGACGATTCTGAAGCCGGCTGGCAACACACGGTATCGTGGATAGATTGCCTCAACGGCGCCGGACGAGGGCTGTTCATGCGTGGCAATCCTGTAGATGGCGGCGCGCGTACCGAGCCCAAAGGCAAAAAACGCAGCATGCCGCTGGTGCCACCCTGCTCGCTGGTCAACCGCTGGTCGCTGCCGCCGTTCAACCAGAGCTATTACCATTTGAAAAAATGGCGCACCGGCCGCGTCATCAGCCATTACGAATCGTTTTTCTATCCGCTGGACAATCTGCTGCACTGGAACCGCATGTATGGCCCGCGCGGCTTCTATCAGTATCAGAGCGTGGTGCCGCGCGCGGTCGGCCAGGATGCGGTGCACGCCATGCTGAACGAAATTACCCGTGCCGATCAGGGTTCGTTTCTGGCGGTACTGAAGACCTTCGGCGCACGCCAGCCGCTGGGCATGCTGAGTTTTCCGCAACCCGGCGTCACGCTGGCGCTGGATTTTCCCAACCGCGGCGCAGCGACCCTCCAGCTGTTCGAGCGCCTGGACGCCATCGTGCGCCAGGCCGGCGGACGCCTCTATCCTGCCAAGGACGCGCGCATGCCGCGCGACCTGTTTGAAGCCGGCTACCCGCGTCTGGGCGAATTTCTTGCCTTGCGCGACCCCGGCATCAGTTCCGAACAATCACGTCGTCTGATGGGCTATTAAGCAATGAAACCACAAAAAAACATCGTCATCGTCGGTGCCACCTCGGCCATCGCCGAACACTGCGCGCGCATCTGGCTGCGCGCCCCCACCACCCTGACGCTGATCGGGCGCGACGGCGCGCGGCTGGATCGCGTGGCCGCCGACTTGCGCGTGCGCAGCCCACAATCCGACATCCGCGTGCAGGTCGCCAGCTTTGACGATGCGCAACAGATTCAGGCCACCGCCGATGGCATCGCCGCACAGCACGAGATCGACATCGTGCTGATTGCACATGGCTCGCTGCCCGAGCAAGACCTGTGTCAGGCCGACCTGGCCGCCTGCAACCAGGCATTGCAAATCAACGGCATCTCGCCGGTACTCTACGCAGAGGCCTTCGCCATCCATCTGGCGCGGGCGCAGCATGGCACCCTGGCGCTGATCGGCTCGGTCGCCGGTGACCGTGGCCGCCGCTCCAACTATGTCTATGGCGCCGCCAAAGGCCTGGTCGCCCGTTATGCCCAGGGATTGCAACACCGCTTTGCCGGCAGCGGGGTCAAGGTGGTGCTGGTGAAGCCGGGACCGACCGATACGCCGATGACCGCGCACCTGAAACAGAATGGCGCCAAACTGGCCTCACCCGCCGAGGTGGCGCAGGCCATCGTCAAGGCGGTGGCCTGCGGTCAGGCGCAGGTTTATGCGCCGGGAAAGTGGCGCTTGATCATGTGGGTAGTGAGACATATGCCGGCTTTCATCTTCAACAAGATCAATATCTAGACAGCGGCGTCAAACAGCGCATGCACCATGCCGGCCTTAGCTGCGAAGCGCGGCTGAGCCGGCTGGCGGCTAAACCGCATGGTTTGGCAACAGTAAATCTGTAAACTTATGTAATATGTCTATAATCATTTTTTTCAAAAACCGGTTCGCGGATACCCATGCATACCATCAAGACACGCCCTAACCCGCACGGGCTATCTTATCGTGCCGATATTGATGGGCTGCGCGCGATTGCGGTGCTATCCGTCGTACTGTTTCACTCCGGGCTGGGCCTGCTCCCCGGCGGCTATGTCGGGGTCGACGTTTTTTTTGTGATTTCCGGCTATCTGATCTGCACCATTCTGGATAGCGAAATTGCCAGCGGCGAGTTTTCCTTCGCGCGCTTTTACGAAAGACGCATCCGCCGCATCTTTCCGGCGCTGTTTGCCATGGCCTGGGTGACCACCCTGTTGAGCTGCGCGCTGCTGATGCCGCTGGATCTGAAAAGATATGGCGCCAGTATTGTGGCCATGGCGGGATTCGCCTCAAATATCTACTTTTATCTCAAGCTCAATTATTTCACCCAGGGCACCATCGCGCCCTTGCTGCACACCTGGTCGCTGGCCATTGAAGAACAGTTCTATATTTTCTTCCCGGTGATTCTGCTGCTGGCGGCCAAAATGCGGCATAAGCTGACCCGCGCCCTGCTGCCCGCGCTCTGGCTGATTTCCTTTGCGTTGAGCTGTCACAACAGTCACGCCAATCCGACATCGGCTTTTTACCTGCTGCAAAACCGCGCCTGGGAATTAGTGACCGGCGCGCTCTTGAGCCGGCTGCTGCGCTGGCGCCTGCCGTCGCACCATCTGTTGCATGAAGCCGCGGGTTGGCTGGGGGTTCTGGCTATCGTCGCGGCCTGCCTGCGCTTTTCCACCCAAACCGAATTTCCCGGTTTCAATGCCCTGTTGCCGGTACTGGGCGCGGCGGCGATCATCTGGTCGGGCCAGATCAGCACCCGCCTGACACGGCTGCTGGGCTGGCGCCCGGTGGCGGGAATCGGCCAAATGTCCTACTCGCTGTACCTGTGGCACTGGCCGATCTTCATGTTCATCAACTATGTATTGATGCGCCCCAAGACCTTGGCCGAATCGTGCGCTGCCATCGTCGCCGCCTTCGCCGCCAGCTATGCTTCATGGCGCTGGATAGAGCAGCCATGGCGGCGCGCGCCGGCCACCCGGCGACGCATCATGCTCGGCGCCACGGCCGCCATGGCGCTCACCGCCGCCTTCGGCCTCGGCGCCTATCTGAGCAGGGGCATCCCGGCGCGCCTGCCTCCCGCCGTCCGGCAGGCCGCAATGGTGGCCTATGACAGCAATCCGCTGCGCGACCAATGCGACGGAATCGCCGCCCGCGCCATTGCGCAAGGTCAGGCATGCCAGATTGGCGCCGCCCGTGCCCCGGTCACCTTCGCGGTCATTGGCGACAGCTTTGGCGACGCGCTGATCCCCGGCATGGACGCGGCGGCCAAACAGGCCGGGCGTCGTGGTCTGGTGCTGACGCAGGGGGGCTGCTATCCGCTGCTGGGCGCCCATGCCGCGCACATGAGCGATGCGCAATTTGCCGCCGACGCCTGCAACCAGCATCTGCAGGCGTCCTTCTATTATATTTTGCAGCATGCCGATATTGATTCGGTGGTGTTTATCGGTCGCTGGACCTCGGCCGCGGATGGAACCCGTTTCGGCGCGGAAATGGATACCGGCTGGTTTCTGGCCGACGATCAAAGCACCGAAAGCAGTTACGCGGAAAATCGCAGGGTATTCGACACCAGCATTGAACGCATGCTGGCGCTGTTGGCGCCACGCAAGGTGACGATGGTGGCCTATATTCCGGAACAACGGGTGGACGTGCCCAGAGCGCAAGCCTTGCAGCGCTATCTCGGCAGCGCGATCCCCTCCGCCGACGGCGTAAGCCGCGCCGACTTCGATGCCAGGCAAGCGGCGGTCCATGCGGTGTTTGATGAACTGGCGCAGGAAAAACGCATTGCCATGGTGGATATCGGCGCCCTGCTTTGCGGCAGCGCCATCTGCGGCTCCACCCGCAACGGCAACCCGATCTATGTCGACGACAACCATCTGTCACGCAGCGAAGCACTGGCCCTGGCGCCGGCGTTTGTCAGCACACTGCGCCAGAGCGGAATCAAACACCCCTGAGAGGCCGGTGGGGAGGGATCGCCGGCCTCTGTCGCAGGCAGCGTGGACTCCCCGGCGGAAGCCCGCGCCGGAGTGCGGCGCGAGAATCTCAGCGGTAAGCGATCGCGCCCAGCGCATTCTTCACCGGTAAAACGCGTGCGCTCACCTGATGGGCATAGTCGACGGCATACTGCAACAGCGCAGGCGTACATCCGAACGCACTCGGATGCTCCGAGATGTCATGCGTATAAAAAATCAGCCAGGCTTTGCGCTGCAAAGCGAGGTCTATCGCCGAACGAATGCCCGCCTCATCAATACGGCCGCATTGCAGGGGAATGGCCTTGAGTTGCGCAAGATCCACCCAGCCCTGATTCAAGCCCTGGGCAACCCCTCTGGAGCAGGCATAGCGTTTTGCCGCCCAGCGCTTGGCCTTGATGTCGCAATCTCCAAACGGATACGAGAAACTACTGACGCGGATGCCCGGGTCGATTGAAGCAATAAAGGCCGAGCTGTCCTCCGCCTGTTGAAAGAACGCCGACCGAGACAGCCCGGGCACACTGACATGCGTGAAAGTATGCGCGCCCAGCTCGTGTCCGGCATGCGCCAGAGCGAGCAGATCGCTGCGGCTATGGCATTGCTGGCCATTTTCGATCTGATCCGTCAAACCGCCGCTGACATAATAGGTTCCGGCAAATCCTCGTTGCAAAAGAATTTCGCTGCCACGGGTGGCCGCCGAATGCAGAATGTCATCGAAGGTAAAACTGATCATGCCCTCGGTCGCCTTCATCAAATACGGCTTTATCGGTATGCGTTGAGCGATCTTCAGTGCCAGTTTATTACTCATATTCCCTCCTGAATTACGGAAACCACATCTTCGTGGGGTACACCATTAACCAGGTCGTAATTCAGGATTGAATATTCCGCATCTTTGGCGCTCTCCACAAACCCCATATCCCAGAAGAACCGGGCTGCCGGTAAATTTTTCTCAGTCTGTCGGTAACGGATGGTGAATCTATCAAACCCTCGTTCTGCGTATGACCGCATGACATCGGCAATAAAGGCATGTTCAACACGCTTGCTTTGCACCCGGCAACTGAACATCAGATCCATCATCTGGCCTTGCAACACATCGACAATGGCAAAACCGATAATGCCATATTCGCCAAACCGGTCACGGCAACTCAAGACATAGGTCGCATATTGCTCATCGGCGCAGATTTCGGATAAGCGCTGCAGAGAATATCGGCTACCAGAGAAATTCATCTGGTTGGTACGCTGCGCCAGTTCATAAACCCGCTTCATCGAAACGTCATTCAGGCTGGAGACATTCAATTCCAGTTTGCAACTGCGCAAGAAGGCTTCATAGTCGCCGCCGCTCTCTTCCAGAGCGGCTTCACGCGTCAGTTGCGTACGGTATTTTTCGCGCCGGGCACGGCTTTCGTCGGACACCGGAACATCAAACGCGGGCAGATTCAGTAAGGAGGAAATCTGTTTCTCGTTGAAGACCCGGACCATGGGATGGGCACCGCCGACCTCGGCGGCTTCAAACGGCTGATCATCAACAAACACCAGCGTATCCATCCCAATATTCAAGGCTTTGGCAATCTTGGCAACCGCCTGACTCTTGGGACCCCACGACACTTGAGGATAAAGAAAATAATCGGTCAAGCCAAAATGCGCCAGCGCGGCCAATGCATCCGCCTCATTGTTCTTGCTGGCGACGGTCTGCAATATTCCACGTTGGTCCAGTTCGATAATCACCGGGAGCACCTCTGGATTGAGTCGGATTTTCTCCAGGCCATCCTCGATCAGTACCCCTTTCCAGAGGGTATTATCCAAATCCCAAATGACACATTTCACCTTGGGCAGCGCATGGGCAGGGTTCGCCACTGCGGCGGTGGACACTGTTTCCACAGGTGCGGGTGCGGGCGCCGGCTGCCCGCCGTCGTTCTGCGGCAGGGGCGCAGTCGGTGTGACAAAATCCAGCAAGCCGAAATAGATCAAACACCCTTGCTGACCGTCTGAAGGTTCGAGCTGTATCAAAAAACGCTGGGTGAGGTTGCTTGCCCGTTGCATGGCGGCAAAATCCATCTGTATCCGGTTAAATCCAGGTAAAAAAACGCAACGTTGCTGGAATGGTGCCATCCCGGCCGAAGGCTGCGGGCGAATGGTAAAGGTAAAGACCAGCTCAGTCGCGCCCGGGTTATATGCCTCGATGACAAACGCAGCCGGCAGCACGGTGGTGTCACGCGCCACAGGCTTGAGCGACTGCCGATCCTTGCGGGCGGATCTGCGGCGGATCAACCGGGTTTTAAGGTAATAGGGCAACGGCGCCTTATATAGCAGGCGCGCGATGCGTTCATCGGCGCGCTCAGCCTTCAGCGCTTGCGGCAGAGGATGCAGAACCAGGGTTCCCACACCTTCGAGCTTGCCCCACTTTTCGAAGTCAATCTTCATCAAGCTGGCCACTGCGGCATCAGGATGAGGAACCCCGACAATTCCGGACTTAAAGCGGCGGCATTTCAAGTCAGCGCGCGGGACATAAAAATCACAGCTGGAAAAGCATTTGGGCATGGCGCATTCAGAACAATGTTCCCGCCATGCGGTTACCGTGCGCTGCTGCAGCCAGTGCGCAGACTCCGAAAACCGAGCGGCAATGGCATCCGGAATTTCGCTCAGCGATGCTCTTTCATAGGAAGACTCAGTCTCGTACATCGATTACCTCCTGCAATAAAAAATCCATAGCGTAGCCATGAGATAATGGGGACCTCGACGACATCAGCATTCAGACCATGTTTTGCCGTATAGACTCGCAGCAGGACAACATTATCTTACACACCGTTTCATTCCCTAACAGGAACGCGAATACTGCATGCTGGGCGATTCACAATAACTGACTGTTTCTGCACCGCCCGCGCAGCGGACATTGAATTAACCACACTAAAAATGCACGCCCAGGTGGTAAAGGCTGAGCATTTTTTTAAACATGGGTTGCTGAATACCATCTGGCAAGCTAAAAGCCGATATGGCGCCATATTTGCTCCGCATCTGATTAAAGCTGTTTACGATAACATTCGGGCATGTCACCTGCTTTTTAAAATCGATCAGATACCTGGTGTTATTTATGCCCAGAGATGAGTATTTTATTTCCTGAACGATTCCGCTTTTGTCAAAACACAACACAAAGGGGCCCGTACGGGTCGCCAGTGCCTGAACCGGTTCAATCACGCCGAGCACCGATCCGGACTCCATATATTTCTGCCTGTCGGTAACCACATAGTCGATCGGAAGATGCTCAATAAAATCCTTACCCTGGTTTTTTTCCAAAGCCCGATAGTATTCATAAGGGCCAACCAGGCCTTCTGTATGAATAAAATTAAAATCATTGCCAAGAAAGAACCCCAGGGAACCGGCCCGGTCACCCATGGCAAACCAGGCGCCCTTCCGTACATTGGCTTTCTGGATAAACTGGACCAGTTTTATGTTTTCCTTGCCAAAGCTATCCAGATTTTTTGCATAGGGAAGAACAGAAACAAACACCGTTTCAAAATAGTATACCGCTGGAAAAAGGCCAATCAGCAATACAATCACAGCAAGGGTATTCAACAGCGTATTTACTGATATTTTTCTGTTGCTGACACCCTCTGTCAAATGATGGATAACTTCCAGACACACAAAGTAAGAAAAAAGGAAGACCGGCCAGAAATACCATCCCCACAAAGGCCAACCATAATTCAAAGAATAATAAAAAGCGCAAATGACCATCGCGATAAATGTCGCACCCAGTTCTTCTGCATACTTTATCCTGAAAGACGTTTTATTGAAAAATTTCATGGCAAACAGCATGCCAATCAACACCACAATATATCGGTGTGTTTCAAAATACTTAATACCGACAAAGTGACGCTCATCCTGGGACACTGATATCGATTTAATCAGCCCGGATACGGGAACTGGAGATTTAAATACGACGTAATTCAACAAGAAATAAAGTCCGGCAACCGCGGCCAGAACAAAATAAGGACGGATGTCAATTTTCTGCCTCTTGCACAACTTCACCAGATCACAGGCGAGCACCAGTGAAAGCGCATCCAGCCTGGTCAGGAATATGGCGGAGGATAATGCGCCTTTCGCCCCCCAGTTCTTTGATCCCAGATAGGCCAGAAACAATCCGGGGATCATCACCGTCTCAAGTCCGCACAGCGTGACCTGATAGAACATCAGCGAGACCAGTATTGCCGGATAATAATGTCCATAACGTTTTCTGCCGGCCAGCCCGAACAGAAAGATACAGGCAAGGGATAAAAAATACACTTGCAGTACCAATGACTTGTCTGAAGTACCGAAGATATTCCCCAGCACCCAGAGTACGGCCAACCATAATGGCTGATAACCATTAGTCTGAAACGGAGGGAGAAATCTGCTGCCGTGTCCCTCGATCAGGTTGCGCACCACACCAATATAATAATAGGCATCATCAAAGATGATATCGACCCACCCGGCAGTGTCACGGAAGTTCACCAGATAGAGTGCGGCGCCCATCAGCAACAGCAGTAACATCAGCGAGATCACATCCAGAATCCGGGGAATCCGGAGACAGGAATCTGCATTGATTTTTGCATGCTTGCTACTCGGAGCCAATGCAATGGTTTTATTCATGTATAACAAGCCTTTTTCCAATAAGTTTCCGTGTACTGCTCGCATGGAGATGCACTGATCTCAGATTCACCACACATTCACAATACAGATATACACAATAAAAACTTTATTTATGCGCCATAAGAATCGGATTCGTTGCGCATGGCCGATATTCCCGGACGCCCGGGCGGTTTACGATGCAACCCACACCGTCGCCAGCGCCAGTAAGGCAATCAACAAGCTGGTGCGGTCCTTTAATGCAAACAACACCGGGTCATCATGCACTTCGCCACGATGCGCCTTGAACCAGATACGGCAGATCCAATAGAACATCAAAATGCACAAAAACCAGATCACCTGAGGATGCCGGTACAGTGCGCTAATTGCCGGAGAGTTGATATACAAAGCCAGCACCAGTACGCATACATTTCCGGACGCTGCGCCCAGCGACAATAACACCTGCAAATCATCAACCCGATACCCGCGCCCCGCAGCCTTGAGTTTTCCCTGGCGGCGCAAGCCATCCAGTTCGATATAGCGCTTCACCAGCGCCAGACTGAAAAACAAAAAGACCGAAAACAGCAACAGCCAGAACGACAAGGGCACCAGAATTGCTTGCGCTCCGGCTACGATACGGCTGGTATACAGCCCGGCCAATGTGATGGTATCCACCATGACCTGGCGCTTGAGGCCAAATGAATAGGCCAGCGTCAAAACGTAATAGCCAAATAACACCAGGCAGAAAGCCTTGGGCAGGCAGGACGCCAGCGCTATCGCCAGCAACAATAAAAAAGGCATCAGGCCGA
>Ga0255350_1000788_pt1 | contig 11479 bp, 11 predicted proteins | sample HBST25r1metaG_FD_186028 | JGI IMG/M metagenome (GOLD analysis project Ga0255350, IMG submission 186028) | Peat soil microbial communities from Stordalen Mire, Sweden - H.B.S.T-25.r1 | ecosystem: Environmental > Terrestrial > Soil > Wetlands > Peat | place: Sweden: Norrbotten County, Stordalen...
ATCGTGGCGTGGCCGATAGCCAGGGCCGGGAGTGGACACCGGCGGCGGATGTGATTGGATAAGATTGGTGATTTCTTGCTGGGCGGCCTTCGCCTGAGTTTGATGACGAACCCCGTCGTTGCTTTTCCGGAGGGAGCGTGAGGCTTCAGCCTCACGAAGAAGACCGGAGGATTGAGTCGGGCTTCAGCCCCGGGCCTTACCACAAATTCCTGGATCAACGTTGTCAGCAGTCTGGGCTTCGCCTGTTGCTTTTGCGCTTGATTTTTCTTATGCTCGAGAAATGGATTTGCTTACCCATGACGAGCTTGTGCGTCTGACCCCGCCGGAGCGCCTTGCGCTGATCTCGCAGCTTTGGGACAGTTTGGAAGACGGCCAGCTTCCCTTGACAGCTCCGCAGCGGGCCGAGCTTGACAGCCGCCTTGCAACGCTCGACCAAGACCCGCGCGAGGGCATCACTTGGGCTGTTTTGAAGGCTGAGCTCGAGCAACGCTGCCCGTAGTGTATCCGGTTATCTTTACCCTGGCCGCCCGCGCCGAGTTGCCCGCGCGGAGTTGATCGACGCGAAGGACTGGTACGAGAACGAGGCTCCCGGCCTGGGCCGAAATTTCCGCGCGGCGGTCGATGCCGTAATCCAGCGCATGAGCGCCAATCCCTGGCAATTTCCTGTCGTCTACAAAAGCATTCGCCGTGCTCTGCTGCGCCACTTTCCCTACGCGCTGATGTTTGTCATCGAAGCCGACGAAACGCTGACCGTCATCGCCTGTTTCCACGGCAGTCGCGATCCGGCGCGCTGGCAAAAGCAGGCGTGAACCACGGGTGGAGCTTTCGTTAGGCACCAAGTAGTAACTGACGAGTAGGCGGTGATACGCCATCAATCAAGGAGCGTCTGGCAAGAAGCGTCTGGCATCGTTACACAAAAATGACTGTCATCCTGAGCGCACGGGGCCCCAAACGTTTTTCAGTTTGGGGGTGGTAAGCGAAGGACCTGCGGTTGCCTTTCGGCAAAAGCCTGTAGGGAAAAAGAGTTACTTCCGAGTTGCTGGTAATTCAGGCCCAACAATTAGGAGCTGCTCTTCAATCGACTGGTGACCGCTTGCGCCAACGCAGAATCAAGAACAGAATGGGGCAAGTTAATAATCCGACGAGGAGGTACAGGGCCACGTTTTCTCCAATCAGGGCGGCATAGACTTCTACGATTTCCAAGCCGCTTCGAGGGCTGGGGCCTTCAAGGCCCATCGTCAAGATGGAGCTAGGCCACAGAATGGACTCCACCTCCCCAAAGGAAGCGCCGGTCAATTTCCAACGAAGTATGAGGAGAGCGGGAATAACCAACCCTAAAGCGCCCCACGCGAGCATCCACTTCCGTAGTCTTCGCTTCACGCAATGAGTGTAACCGAACTCTATACTGGAGCACTTCATCGGCACTGTAACAAAGAGGGAAGGCACTTGAAACGCGTAAAGGAACGGTGTTCCGGTAGGTTTGTCGCCTACTCGTACCTTTGACAACTCTTCGCCCGCAAAAGCAATTCAGGCGCCAAAAAGCGGGTCAGTGAAGGTTGGGCGGTGATACAACCGCGATGCGCAACATTGAATGGTTAACAGTACGGAATGGTTGACCTCTCGGGATTAGTGACCGAGGAGGAAATGCCGCATAGTCCGTTATTCAGCCACAACTCATTGTTAGCAAAGAGTTCCGTGTGCTATGTTTGGCGCCTATGAAAAAGGCCTGTTTTCTTATGCTGCTCCTCGCGAGCGTCTGCTTCGTCCCCGCAGGGGCGCAGCAAGATGACGTTGCCAAGAAGTTGGTTGGAGCGTGGCGCTTAGTTTCGGTGGAGGGCACCGATGCCACTTTTCACTTTGTTTACGATCACCCAACGGGCCTCATCATCTATGACCGGTCCGGCTGGATGTCAGTCCAAATCGACATCAAGGGCACTCGCAAACCCTTCGTGAACGGGCCTGCCGGGGGTACGAGTGAAGAGAAGGTGAGCGCGTTCGACAATTACATCTCGTATTACGGCAGATACACGCTGGACCTGAAAGCGCAAACTGTCACCCACCACCTGGAAGACTCAAACGAACCAAATTGGCGCGGTGTCAACAATATCCGATGGTTCGAATTTCAAGACAACGACCACCTGCTCCTCATCCCCCGTGAGGACGGGAAAGGCGGAGTGATTGACCGAAAGAACGCGAAGTTCAAGCTTCTGTGGGAGCGCATCAAAAAATGACCGCCCCGCAACTCCGAGTTCCGGGCGGATGGTCGCCTATCCGTCAGTTACTCTGTGATTAATACTTCCCGACTCCAACGCCCCGCCGTGCTTCGCCCTCGACAAAATGATGAACGGGCGAAAAGGCGGAACCACGGGGCTGGACGACGGCGGCTGATGTGATTGGTTAAGAACCGGGGGCAGGGATCAGGGGTCTGAAGAACCTTCGAGGTTGAGTGGACTGCGAGCCCACCCTTCCGCAAAACGCAGCGGAAGGATGGGCAACCCAGCAGTTCTCACTTCCTACTGCGCCTTCGCCGTGCAGCGCGGATCGGCAATCTCAACGCGGCGATTCTTCGCTCTTCCAGCGTCGGTACTATTGTCGGCAATCGGCTTGGTCTTTCCATAGCCCTTCGCCGTGAGGCGCGTCGCGGCAATGCCGTGCTGCGTCAGCCAGTCCACTACGGCACGTGCGCGAGCTTCAGAGAGCGTCTGGTTATAGGCGTCGTTGCCCACGTTGTCTGTGTGTCCCTGAATTTCAAGCTTCAGAGCCGCATTCTTCACGAGCAGTGAATCAATCTGCTGCAAGACCGGGTCTGACGCGGGCTGCAGGGTGGATTTGTTGAAATCGAAGAGCACCCCGTAGATGGCGACGTGGCAATTCTTTTCGAGGTCGGTATTGAGGTCTTTGGTGGAAGCGCCTGCATCAGCTATGCGGATGTCGTATCCGTCAGAGTTCTTGTGAAGGCTGGCCCAGAGGTTGCGGCCCTGCTGCGCGTAGTGGGCGGTGACGGCCACGTCCGATCCCATGAATTCGGTAACGATGGTCCACCCGGCTTTGACGAGGGCATCGCGATAGGCGACATGAAAGAGGGAGTTCGACAGGCCGTCAAGCGGTTGATTGTATCGCTTGATGACGGAAGCGGGAGCAACGATTTCAGGTTGGGAGGCGCCCTTGAGTGTGACCGAGAACGGCGAGGTATCGTTCTCTCCGCTATGGAACTTTGAACCCGGAAGCGGCGTGAGGTAGGGAAAGTCGCCAGAGGCGGCAGTGATCTTCTCCGGAGTGGAGGACGGCGGAGTGAGGGTGAAGGTGAAGGGCATGGGAGCGATCTCGACAATCTCGACCCCGGCACGCTCCGGGTCACCGACACCGGTGACGGCCCACGCTTCAACTCCGTTTTTCTGGTAGTGCAGCCAGAGCAACCGGCCGCCCACGGTCCATTCCCTGACCACGGTCCAACCATGGTTGAGGAATGCCGGCTTGGTAATTGCGTAGACGGCGTCTCCGTTCATGGCGCCGGGAACAATGACGGGGAATTGCCAGTGCTTGCCGTGCAGGACTTTGCCGACGCCGTTATCGCCCCAAGGCTCGGCCGGCATTTGCACCTCGGCCCAGGGCTCATAGGTGATTCTGTAGGGCTTGAGCGGCGCGGAGAGGAAGGAGAGCTCGGCCGGAAGAGGAGCATCCTGCCCAAGCGCGGGAAGAGGTGCAATTGAAAGCAGAAATGCACCCAGTGAGCCGCAGAGAACGCCAAATCGTACGATCGAACCCTTCAAGTGACGCATGTCTTACCTCGCAGTTTGTGAAGGCTAACACAGTTGCTATGAGTCCGGCCTGCGGGCTCCTGCCGGTTTCTCCTGAAAGTTGGAGAGGTTGGCTTGAAATTGCCAAGTGGAGGCGGCCATGGGATCATTCTGCATACTTGGAGGACACCCATGGAACGCCGTCAATTTCTTGCTGCATCCGTTGCCACTTCAGCCGTTGCCCTGGCAGGCGGAGGAGCCGCGCAGGCCCAGCCGGCCGCGGAACGCGATTTTTACCAGATGCGCCGCTACACACTGATGAATGGGCCGCAGCTCAAGCTGACGGAGAACTACCTCTCTGAGGCGTTCATTCCGGCGGTGAAGCGGATGGGCATGGGTCCGGTGGGGGCATTCAAGCTGGACATCGGGCAGGACACTCCGGCTTATTACGTGATTATTCCGGGGCCCTCGGCGGGAGCGCTGGCCGAGCTGGACTTGAGCCTGAGCAAGGATGAGGATTTCCTGAAGGCGGCCGCGCCCTTCTGGATGGCAACGGCGACGGCGCCTGCGTTTCAGCGCGTGGAGATTTCGCTGCTGAAGGCATTTCAGGGTTGGCCGAAATTGACGCCTCCGGCCGCGACGGCAACCAGGGGCAAGCGGATCTTTCAACTGCGGACGTATGAGAGCCCCAGCAACGGCGAGCACGTGCGCAAGGTGGAGATGTTCCACTCCGGCGAGTTCGATATTTTTCTGAAGGCGGGATTCCACCCGGTGTTCTTCGGCGATGCGCTGACCGGGGCGCGGCTCCCGAACCTGACTTACATGGTGAGCTTCACGGACACGGCGGAGTTGGAGGCGAAGTGGGACGCGTTCCGCAACGATCCGGACTGGAAGAAGCTGTCGACGAGCCCCAGGTTCGCCTTCGACCAGATTGTTACGAATATTTCGAATGTGATGATGAGCCCGCTGGATTGCTCGGAGGTTTAAGAGCAGGGAACAGGGATTAGGGAACAGGGAACAGGTAGAGCAAAGGCAAAGGCAGTGGCAAGAGCAAAATATGAATAGAGAACGGGGAAGCTGTCATGGGTGCGTCTTATAAAGATCTTGTGGTTTGGCAGAGGGCTGTGGAGTTGAGTTTAGCGGTCTACAAACTTACGTCATCCTTTCCAGAGAGTGAGCGATTTGGCCTTACGAATCAGCTGAGACGTGCGTCCGTCTCAATTGCCAGCAACATTGCCGAAGGGTACGGCCGAACTACGAGCGGCGAGTACCGGCAATTCCTCGGGCATGCGCGAGGTTCCAATTTTGAGTTGCAAACGCAGCTGGTAATTGCCGGAGGGCTGGATTTTGGCAAGGGACCCTCGCGTCAAATGGTCGAAGGGCTCTCCGATGAGGTAAGTCGCATGCTAGTCGCCATCATGAAGAAAGTTCAAAGCAAATGAACCGGCCAGGTGTTTCTGTTCCGAACTGGCCACGCGGTCGATCCAACGGTTTCCGCTCGACGTGAGCTTTCGGGCATTTCTGTTCCCTGTTCCCTGATCCCTGTTTGCTGTTCCCTGTTCCCTAATCCCTGTTCCCTGCTTCTATAATCGCGGCATGCGTTTCCTGAACGATCCGCGGCGGCGTTCTGTTGCCATGCTTGGCGGCGGGGTGTTGCTGTTCTTCGCGTTGCTGGGCACGCTGCAGGCGTTCAACATCCGCATCCTGAATCCCGTGACCACCGGCGAAACGCTGGTTTTTACCGGTCTCACGGTGGTGGTTTTCCTGCTGCTGATGGTGTTGCTGATGCTGTTGCTCAGGAACATCCTGAAGCTTTATGCGGACCAGAGCAGCAGCGCGCTGGGGGCGCGGCTTCGGACGCGGATGGTTCTGGGCGCGACGTTGATTGCGCTGACGCCGGCAGTCTTCATGTTCCTGTTCAGCTTTCTGCTGATGAACCGGTCGATTGACCGTTGGTTCTCGACGCCGACGACGGAGCTGCGCGAGGACTCGACGCGGGTGGTGCTGGAGTTGGCGGAGTATGTCGCCAGCAATGCGCGGGGCGAGGCGGAGTCGATTGCGGCCTCAGGAGCGGCGGACCTTGGGAACCAGGCGCAGCAGGATGTTCTGGCCGCGCATCGTGTGACGCTGCAGGGTGGGTTCGTGGTGATTTACGACCGCAGCCGGCAGGTGGTGGCGAGCTTCGAGGCACCGCCGGCAGCGAGCGATGCGAGCCTGGTTCCGTGGCAGGACCAGGGAAATCGCGAAGCGGCAGCGATTCACGGCCCACTGTCGGCGATCCTGCTGACAGCGGCGCGGCGCAGCGACGTTACGGTGATGGACGTGGGCGGACAGGAGTACGCGGCCGGCATGTCGGTCACATCCACCGGCAAAATGGTGGTGGCAGCTTTGCCGATGCCGCAGGGACTGAGCCAGACCACGGCGCGCATCCAGTCCGGGGCAGCAGCTTATTGGCAGCTCTTCCGCGCACGCAACGGGATCCGCACGATTTTCTTTCTCATGCAGTTGCTGATCACCGTATTCATCTTTTTCTCGAGCCTGTGGCTGGCGATGTTTCTGTCGAAGCAGATCACGCGGCCGGTGGAGGCGCTGGGCGTGGCGATGGACGAGATTGCGACCGGCAAGTACGACCATCGCGTTGCTGAGATTGCCAGCGGAGAGATGGGAGACCTGGTGCGGTCGTTCAACCACATGGCGGCGGATCTTGAGGCGAGCCGGCACCTGGCGGAGAGCTCTTCAGCACAGCTGACCGCGGCCAACCAGGCGATTGAGGAGCGGCGGCGCGAACTGGAAACCATTGTGGAGACGATTCCGAGCGGCGTGGTGACGCTGGACGGGTCGGGCGTGGTGCTGCAGGCCAATCGCGCATTTGCGGCTCTTATGGGTCTGCGGGAAGACGTTTCGCTGACCGGGGAACGAATCGACACGCTGCTTCCGGCGGAGTTTGCCGAAGACCTGGCAGGGCTGATCAGGCGCGGTCACCGGATGGGCGCTGCGTCGACAGAGATTGAGATTCGCGCGCGGGGACGGACGATTCACCTGGCGATTACCAGCGCGCGGCTGGAACTGATGCGCGGGCAGACGGGCAACGTGCTTGTGGTGGAAGACACGACGGAGCTGCTGCGCGCGCAGCGCCAATTGGCGTGGAAGGAAGTGGCGCAGCGCGTGGCTCATGAGATCAAGAATCCGCTAACGCCGATTGCGCTTTCGGCCGAACGCATCGGCAGGCACCTCGATCGCGGGCAGCCGGATTCATCGAACGTCATCCGCAAGTGCAGTGAGGTGATTTTGACGTGCGTGGGCACGCTGCGCTCGTTGGTGGACCAATTCTCGGCGCTGGCGCAGTTTCCTGCGCCGCAGCCGCGCTCCTGCGACATGAACCAGGTGATTGAACAGGCGCTGGCGATGTTTGCAGGACGGCTTGAAGGGATCACCGTGCAACGGAGCCTGGAGCCGGGATTGCCGCAAGTACTGGCCGATCCCGAGGCGTTGCGGCGCGCGCTGGCCAACCTGATCGATAACGCGGCCGAGGCGATGCAGGGCAGCCTGCTGCGGGTACTGGCGATTCACAGCGGGCTGAGTGAAGATGGCGGCTCGCTGGAGATTTCAGTCTCCGACACCGGGCACGGCTTGACCGACGAGATTCGCGAACGGCTGTTTCTGCCTTTCTACTCAACCAAGCAACGCGGCACGGGGCTGGGGCTGTCAATTGCGGCCAAGATTGTGCAGGAGCATGGAGGGTCAATCCGCGCGGAGGCCAACAGCCCCAAAGGCGCGCGCTTCCTGCTGCGGCTGCCCTTGACTGAGGCGGAAATGAACGATGGACCGCCGCTGCTTGAGGGGCGGACAGAGACGGCACTGAAGGGACTGCCTGAATGAACCACATCCTGGTGGTGGATGACGAGGCAGAGATTCGCAGCTCGCTCGAGGAGATTCTGCGCGAAGAGGGCTACGGCGTAGCGGGAGCGGCAACGGCGGCCGAGGCGCTGGTGCTGCTTGAGGACGCGCCGTACGACGTGGTGCTGCTGGACATCTGGCTGCCGGATCGCGACGGGCTTGAGGTTCTGAGCGATGTGCGCCAGATGAAGCTCGAGACCAGGCCTGAAGTGGTGATCATCAGCGGTCACGGGACAATCGAGACCGCGGTGAAGGCGACCAAGCTGGGCGCGTACGACTTTCTTGAAAAGCCGCTTTCGCTCGACCGCACGCTGATCGTGGTGAAAAACGCCGTGGAAGCGCGGCGGCTGCGCTCAGAGAACGAGGAGTTCAAGCGTCAGTTCAGCGTTTCAAGCGTGCTCACCGGCGACAGCGTGCCGCTGAAGGCGCTTCGCCAGCAGATCAAGCTGATGGCGCCGACCAACGGGCGGGTGCTGATCTACGGCGAGTCAGGCACGGGCAAGGAACTGATCGCGCGGTCGATTCATGCGGAGAGTTTGCGACGCGACCGCGTGTTTGTGGAGCTGAACTGCGCGGCGATTCCTGAAGACCATATTGAGGCGGAGCTTTTCGGCTACCGGCACGGCGCGCAGCCCGGCGGACCGCCGGAACAGCGGGGCACGCTGGAACGGGCCGACGGGGGCACGCTTTTTCTTGACGAAGTGGGCGACATGAGCCTGAAGACGCAGGCCAAGGTGCTGAGCGCGCTCGACGATCAGTTGTTTACGCCGGTGGGCGGCACGCAGCCGCTGCGCGTGGATGTGCGGCTGATCGCCAGCACCAACAAGGATCTTGAAGAAGAGATTGCCAAGGGCAACTTTCGCGAGGATCTTTTTTACCGGCTGAACGTGGTTCCGTTTGCGGTGCCGCCCTTGCGCGAGCGCAAGCAGGACATTCCGCTGCTGGCACGCGAATTCCTGGCGGAGTTTGGCCGGCAGTACGGACGACCGCGGATGGAGATTGGCGAAGAGGCGCTGGCGACGCTCTCGCAATACCACTGGCCGGGCAATGTGCGCGAGTTGAAGAACGTGATTGAGCGGGTGATGATTCTCAATCCGAAGGTTGTGCGGATTGAGCGCAAGCACCTGCCGCCGCTCACACACAAGGCGGGTACGCGGTCGACAGAAGAGTTCTCGACCCTGCAGCAGGCGCGCGATGCGTATGAGCGCGAGTACATTCTGAAGAAGATTGAAGAAGCGCGGAACAATGTGAGCCACGCGGCCGAGCTGCTGGGTCTGGAGCGCAGCCATCTCTACCGCAAGATGAAAGCGCTGGGGATCAGCGTGCGCGAGTAGTTGGGCCGCCCACTCATCGCGATGAGGCGCTGCGATGAATGGGGCACAGTCTTGGATCTTGCCTGAGAGCTGAAAGTTTTCTAGGCTGAGCTCATGGTGTCCGGTTGCGGACACGGAATTGCGCCAACGGACAGTGGGCGATCTCGCCTCTCGCATGTTCTTTCAAGCTATTCCTTTGCGGATGAACCTCTTGGCGATCTGGCGCAGGCCGGTAGCAATGGCTGGCGAATTGCTTTCAGATAACTGGAAGAACCCTGCATGGAGGCAAGCGATGGCTTACTTTGAGCGGATGCGCGACGTGGTTTCGGGGCCTTTCAGCCCCGACGTGATCCGGCAGCGGACGGCGGCCGGATGGCAGATGGTTTCGATTGAATGGCGGCGCGAGCTGCCCGACGCAGAGGCCCCGGCTGAGGGTGTTTTCGACGAGGACATTCCCTACGGGCTGCGCATCTCCGACGACTGCAAACGGCTGGAGGTCGACCGGACCGAGCACCAGGTGTTGATGGAAATCATGGAGCTGCTGGCGCAGGATTTTTCCTATTCAAGTATTGTGAGCGACCTGAACGAGAAGGGGTTTCGCCAGCGTGACGGGCGGCCCTGGAGCCGGATTTCCGTGTTCAAGATGATTCCGCGGCTGATTGAAGTTGGACCGCAGTTTTTCTCGTCCCAGGAGTGGGAGAAGAGGCGGCAGCGTTTCGCGCGGGCGCGGGCTCCCGAGTAGCGGAAGGCGCATGGTAGGCTAAGGCCCATGCAACCGGCCCCTGGCTTGCGCCCCGACATCGAACAAAACAGCATAGAGCGAGAACGGCCGTGGCTGTTCAACTTCTTGATCGCGCCCATGGCGGTGATGTCGATCGGGCTGGTGGGCGGCGCGCTTTCGTATTTGTTCAGGCATGAGGGTGTCGATCCGGGGCGGAGCGGCTCAATTCTTGCGCTGCTGATTCTGCCGCATGCGATCTTCTTTTTGTGGGGCCCGGTGACGGACTTCTGGGTGCACCGGCGCACGTGGCTGATGCTTGCGGCCACGGCGGCGGGATTGACGCTGCTGGCGGCGTTCCATCAGGAGCGGCTTGCTTCGCCGTGGGGCGTGGGGCTGATGTTTCTTGCGCTCTGCTTTGGCGGGCTGGTGGTGGCGGCCTGCGGCGGCATCATGGGCGCGCTGAAGAGCGAGAAGAACCGGAGGCGTGCCGGGAGCTTTTACCAGAGCGGGTCGCTGGCCGTTGGCGGACTGGCGGTTTTTCTGCTGGTGTTGCTGGCGGATCGGGTGAGCCTTGGCACGCTGGGCTGGATTGTGGCGGCGATGGTGGTGCTACCCGCGCTGGCGGCGCTGGGCGTGTCGAAGCAGCCGGTGGTGGGCGGCAAGACGCGGCGGGAGACGGGCGCGCGGATCTGGCAAGAGTTCAAGTCGACATTTTTGCGCTGGGAGGCGCTGCCCTACACGCTGCTGGTGACGTTTCCGATGTGCAGCGGGGCGATGATCGGGCTGCTGCCCAGCCTGGCGGCCGACTACGGCGTGAGCGGCGCTGAAGTTGCGTGGATGAACGGCGTGGGCGGGGCGCTGCTAATGGCGGCGGGAGCGCTGGCCGTGACGCTGATTCCTGTGCGGGTGCGGGCGCCGATTGCGTTTTTGCTGGCGGGCCTGGCGAATGCGGCCACGCTGGGAGTGCTGGCGATCGGGCCGCTGCGGCCGGCGGTTTACTTTACGAGCACCGTGCTTTTTCTTTTCACGATTGGGAGTTGCTACGCGCTGTTCACCGGGGTGGTGCTGGAGTTTCTGGGAGGGTCAGGCAAGAGCGGAAGCTCGCGGTATGCGCTGATCAATTCGCTGGGGAATTTGCCGGTGTCGTACATGTTGTTTATTGACGGGAGAGCTTACGCGCACTGGGGACCGCGCGCGATGCCTGCGGCGGATGCGCTGCTGAGCGCGCTGGGGGCTTCGCTGCTGCTGGCGCATTTTGTGGTGAGCCGGAGGCGCAAGGCGGCGAAGGAAAACTCCGCGTAACTTGCCTATCGATGCGGGCAGCCGGGCCAGCAGCAGGGGCGTCGCATGCCCTCTTTCAGCTCCGAACACACTCGTTCAACGTGCTGCCGCCTTGTCTCCTCTTTCTTTACTGAGATGGTCCAGCAGATCCACTCGTTGCGCGCGAGCGGCGTAATGTCTTCCCATGCTGCCCTTGCATCCGCGTCAGCCGCGAGCGCTTTTCGCAGATCGGCGGGCAAAGGATGGACGGCTCCTGCGGAGATTCGAATGGAGGTCATAACGTTATCTCGCCCAGTGTACAAGGCTCTTTCTAGCGGTCGGTGTCGCGCTTGAGGATGGGGCCTAGCGAGCCAGGATTGTCTGGGGCGTCGGGGGAGACGCGGAAGTCCCAGACGGACTGGTTGATGTCGTTTGCCGAGATGATTTCGACCAGCGCGTACTCGCCGATGGTGAGTTTCTGCTCGGGCTCGATGCGGAGCCAGTGTTTGCCGGCGAGGACTTCGACCTTGGTGGGGATGATGTCCTCATCC
>Ga0255350_1000801_pt1 | contig 11404 bp, 12 predicted proteins | sample HBST25r1metaG_FD_186028 | JGI IMG/M metagenome (GOLD analysis project Ga0255350, IMG submission 186028) | Peat soil microbial communities from Stordalen Mire, Sweden - H.B.S.T-25.r1 | ecosystem: Environmental > Terrestrial > Soil > Wetlands > Peat | place: Sweden: Norrbotten County, Stordalen...
GCATCCAGGTCGGCGACCAGCCGGTCCAGCGCCCTTCCGGAATGACGCGCGCGCCCTCGGCGATCCGCCGCGCCGTGGCGAGGATCAGCGCCATCGTCATGTCGGCGGTGTCTTCGGTCAGGACGCTTGGGGTGTTGGTGACGGTGACGCCGCGGCGCAGCGCCGAGGTGACGTCAATGTGATCGACGCCGTTGCCGAAATTGGCGATCAGCTTCATCTGTTCGCCGGCCTGGGCGATCATGCCGGCGTTGATGACGTCGGTGATGGTCGGGACGAGCACGTCGGCTTCGCGCATCGCGTCGACGATGTCGCTCTCGCTCATCGGCTTGTCGTCGACGTTGAGACGGGCGTCGAACAATTCGCGCATCCGCGTCTCGACCAGATCGGGGAGCCTGCGGGTGACGATGACGAGGGGCTTCTTCTTCGACATCAAGCCCTGTCCTCCCCGCCCTTTCCGCCGCCGACGGCGGCCCGCCAGATTTCAACCACGTTCGTGCGCAATAGCAAATGCCTTAACGTCCCGTTTACGACGCGCCGCGCAAATGGGAAGCCCCCGGCTCGCAGCCGCGGTCCAACCGTGGCGCCGAGCGTCGCCGCGGCCTCTCTAGCAGATGGCGGGGCAAAGACAAGGACGCCGGCGTCGCGCCTTCGTGTGGGTGGGGCATGATAGATTGCTTGATCGTTTCGCGTTCGCCGCGTGCGCTTGGTTTCGTTTTGGCGGCGGCGATGGCGTTGTGGGCGACGTTCGCCGCCGCCGATTCGGTCGGCACGGTGACCGGCCTGCCGCTGCCGCGTTACGCCAGCCTCAAGACCGACCGAGTCAATCTGCGCGAGGGCCCGTCGAAAGATCACGCCACCAAGTGGGTCTACCAGCGCGCCGGTCTGCCGGTGGAGATCACCGCCGAATTCGACATCTGGCGCAAGGTGCGCGATTCGGAGGGCGTCGAGGGTTGGGTGCTGCATTCATTGCTCTCCGGGCGCCGCACGGCGCTGGTCGGCGTCGGCAAGAAGGGCGCCGTTTACAAGATCTACGCCCAGCCGCGCGGCGGCGGCGGCGTCGCCGCCACCCTGCAGTCGGGAGTGATCGCCAATGTCAGGACCTGCGACGGCGCCTGGTGCCTGGTCGACGGCGAGGGGTACAAAGGCTATATTGAGCAGGTGGCGCTATGGGGCGTATATCCTGACGAAAAGATTCAGTAGGCGGCCGGCGCTACGGCCGCATTGACAGGCTGCGAAGAGATTTTGGACGCGTTCGACGACCAAGACTTCGGCCAACGGGCGCGTCGACTTCGAGTGGACACCCTCATTTGGCTTCGCTGGCTGGCGATTGTCGGCCAGACAGCGGCGATTCTGACGGCCCATTACGCGCTCGGCCTGCAATTCCCGGTTCTTGCCTGTTTTGTGTGCGTCGCCGCCTCGGTGGTGGTCAACGCCAGCTTGCGCGTGCGCTTTCCAGTCAGCCATCGGCTCGACGATCCCTGGGCGGTTTACGTCCTCGCCTATGACGTCGCCCAGCTCGCGGCGCTGCTGGCGCTCTCCGGCGGCCTCGCCAACCCGTTCTCGTTCCTGTTCCTCGCCCCGATCATGACCGCCGCGGTGGCGCTGCCGCTGCGCCGCACGCTGACCCTGCTCGCTTTCACGCTCGCTTGCGCGACGGCGGTGCAATTCTGGCGCGTGACGTTGCGTTGGCCCGACGGAGCAGCCTTCGAGCCGCCCTCTCTATACGTAATAGGGATGTGGATAAGCATCGCCGTCAGCGGCGCCTTTATCGCCATCTACGGCAGTCGGATCGCCGAGGAGGCGCGGCAGCTCACCAGCGCGCTGACCGCCACCGAGCTGACGCTCGCCCGCCAGCAGCACTTGAGCCAACTCGACGGCATCGCCGCCGCGGCCGCCCACGAATTGGGCACCCCGCTCGCGACGGTGGCGCTGATTGTCCACGACCTCGCCGCCCAGCCGCAGATCGCCGCCCAATGGGCCGACGACCTGCGCCTGGCCGAAGAGCAGGTCGCGCGCTGCCGCACGATTCTACGTAAACTGTCGTCGCCCGACACGATCGCCGCCGCCTCGCTGGAAGAAACAACGCTCGGCGATCTGATCGAGGAGATCGTCACGCCGCACCGCCTGCTCGACGTCGCGATCGAGGTCGAAAGCCAGGGAACGCCGCCCGAACCGATCTGTCGGCGCAACGCAGGGTTGATCTACGGCCTCCACAACATCATCGAGAACGCGGTCAGCTTCGCCGAGCGGCGGGTGCAGGTCAGCGCCTCGTGGACCGCCTCCGAAGTGAGGATCGTCATTGCCGACGACGGCCCCGGCTTCCCGCCTCAAGTGCTCGGGCGGCTCGGCGAGCCCTATATTTCCACGCGAGGCGGCGCAGCGCGGCGGCGCGAGGACGAGGCGGCCGGCGGCCTCGGGCTCGGCCTGTTCATCGCCAAGGCGCTGCTCGAAAGATCCGGCGCCGTTCTGGAGATTGCCAACCTGCCGGCGCCGGGGTCCGGCGCCGTGGCGACAATCGTCTGGCCGATCGAAAAGTTCGAACAGGGTCGACTACCGCTTCGACAGGCGTTAGAAAGCTAAGATTATGGCCAACCGCAACGACACAGCCGAACCCGAAAGGGACTCCCTCAGCCCGCCGGCCGCAGAGCCGACGGCGCTCGATAAATCCCTGCTGATTGTCGACGACGATAGACTATTCGGCGAGCGATTGGCGCGGGCCATGGGGTCGCGCGGCTTCACGCCGCGGGTCGCCATCAGCGTCGCCGAGGGGCTCGCCGCCATTCAGGCCGAAGCGCCGGCTTTCGCGGTCATCGACCTCAAGCTCGGCGACGGCACCGGCCTCGACGTGATGAAGGCGCTGAAGGCCAAGCGGCCGGAAGCGAAGGCGATCATCCTCACCGGCTACGGTGCGATCGCCACCGCCGTGGTCGCGGTCAAGCTCGGCGCCTACGACTATCTCGCCAAGCCGGTCAACGCCGACGAGATCGTCGCGGTGCTGACCGCCGAACGCGGCCAGCATGTCGACGGTCCCGAGCATCCGATGTCGGCGGACCGGGTTCGCTGGGAGCACATCCAGCGCGTCTACGAGTCTTGCGAGCGCAACGTCTCGGAGACGGCGCGCCAGCTCAACATGCATCGTCGCACCCTGCAGCGGATCCTCGGCAAGCGCGCGCCGCGCTGACGCTTTAAGCGGCGCCGGAATAACCACTGCGAACAACAAATGCGCGTTTTGACGCGCGTTTCGGCGCCCCGAGGGAGCGCCGCCAGCGAATTTGACCGTCACGACTGGCATGGCGCTTGCGTCACCGTCTCGGCTGGGGTCGGCCCGTTCCGTGCGCCGTTTCCCCGGGCTGGGAACGAACGACGGGGTAAACGATGTCAGTGACGAGACGTTTCGTATTGCGCGCGGCCGGCGCTCTGGTCGGCGGCGCCATGGCGCTGAGTTCCTTCGCGGCTCACGCGGAGGACACGATCAAAATCGGCATTCTCCACTCGCTCTCCGGCACGATGGCGATCAGCGAGACGACGTTGAAAGACGTCATGCTGATGCTCATCGACGAGCAGAACAAAGCCGGCGGCGTGCTCGGCAAGAAACTCGAGCCGGTCGTCGTCGACCCCGCCTCGAACTGGCCGCTGTTCGCCGAGAAGGCGCGCGAGCTCATCTCGAAGGACAAGGTCTCGGTCGTTTTCGGCTGCTGGACGTCGGTGTCGCGCAAGTCGGTGCTGCCGGTGTTCAAGGAGCTCGACAGCATCCTCTTCTATCCCGTCCAGTACGAGGGCGAAGAGTCCGAGCGCAATGTCTTCTACACCGGCGCCGCCCCCAATCAGCAGGCGATTCCGGCTGTCGACTATCTCATGAGCGACGACGGCGGCGCGGTGAAGCGTTGGGTGTTGGAAGGCACCGACTACGTCTATCCGCGCACCACCAACAAGATCCTCGAGGCCTACCTGAAGTCGAAGGGGGTCGCGCCCGAAGACATCCTGATCAACTATACGCCGTTCGGCTTCTCCGACTGGCAGACCGAAGTCACGAAGATCAAGGCCTTCGGTTCGGCGGGCAAGAAGACCGCGGTGGTCTCGACGATCAACGGCGACGCCAACGTGCCGTTCTATAAGGAACTCGGCAATCAGGGAATCAAGGCGACCGACATTCCGGTGGTCGCGTTCTCGGTCGGCGAAGAAGAGCTCGCCGGACTCGACGCCAAGCCGCTGGTCGGCCATCTCGCCGCCTGGAACTATTTCCAGACCATCGATACGCCCGAGAACAAGGCCTACATCGAGAAATGGCGCGCCTTCACCAAGAACCCGAAGCGCACCTTCAACGATCCGATGGAAGCGCACGTGATCGGCTTCCACGCCTGGGTCAAGGCGGTCGAGAAGGCGGGCAGCTTCGATCCCGACAAGGTGATCGACGCGCTGATCGGGGTGACAGTGCCGAACCTGACGGGCGGCTACGCGACCGTGATGCCGAACCACCACATCACCAAGCCCGTCTACATCGGCGAAATCCAGGCGAACGGCCTGATCAACACCGTCTGGCAGACGCCGGGCACTGTGGTGGCGCAGGAATGGTCGCCCTATCTCGAAGGGTCGCGCGACCTGATCGCCGATTGGCGCCACCCGCTCGCGTGCGGCAACTTCAACGTCAAGACCGGCAAGTGCGGCGGTTAAGCCGCGTGGCCTGACGGAAACGCGATTGCGACTGGGCGCCGCTCGAATCCTCCCTCGAGCGGCGCCCAATTCCTGGACCTTTCCGCGCCGCCGCGGCGCGTCCAGACCGTCCGCTCGAGAGAGAGCCATGCCGTTTGTGCGCCTCGTCGCCGTCTTCTTCTTTCTCTGCTGTGCGACCACGGCGCGCGCCGACGCCGTCGACGACGCGTTGGCGAAATTCCTCGACAACAAATTCGCCAGCACCGAGCAGGGCGTCAATGCGCTTGCGGCGACCGGCGCCGCCAACGCGCCGGCGATCCTCGACGCACTTGGCGACAACCGTCTGCTGATCGATCCGGTCGCCCATATCATCGTCTACCAGACGGCCGGAGGCGACCTGATCAACGCCAAGACCGGCGAGAAACTCTCCGGCGTCGACGCCGATTCGTTCAAGAAGGTGCGGGTCAACAATGGGCTTCGCAGCGCGATCGCGGCGGCGGTCGGAGCGCTGACCCTCGCCAGTCCCGATCCGCGGAAGCGCGCCAGCGCCGCCGAAGCGGTGTTCAAGTCCCGCGACGCCGGCGCGTTGGCCGCGCTCGATGCGCAGCTTTCGCGCGAAAGCACCCCCCAGGTCGCCGAAGCCCTGCGTCAGGCGCGCGCGGCGATCGTCGTCCTCGATCCGAAGACGCCGAGCGCCGACCGGGTCGCCGCCGTCACGACATTGAAGGCGCGCGGCGACCAGGACGCTCAGAGCCTGATCGACGAAGTCGCCACCAAGACCGACGATCCCGCGGTCAAGACCGCCGCGCTCAACGCGGAGGCGGCGATCAAGGCGCATCTCGCCTGGCTCAGCGTGCTGCAAAATCTGATCTACGGCGTTTCTGCCGCTTCGGTGCTGCTGCTTGCCGCGATCGGCCTCGCGATTACCTTCGGCGTCATGGGCGTCATCAACATGGCGCATGGCGAAATGGTGATGCTCGGCGCCTACGCGACTTTTGTCGTCCAGAGCGCGCTGCCGCCGAGCTTCCTGCAATGGTCGCTCGCCGTCGCGCTGCCGGTCGCCTTCCTGGTTTCGGCGATTGTCGGCGTCGCGATCGAGCGCTTGGTCATCCGCTACCTCTACGGTCGCCCGCTGGAGACCCTACTCGCCACCTGGGGCGTGTCGCTGATCCTGCAGCAAGCGGTGCGCAGCCTGTTCGGCGCCAACAACCGACAAGTCGTCGCGCCCAACTTCATGTCGGGCTCGTTCGATTGGGCCGGCCTCCAGATAACGACCGGCCGGCTGTGGATCGTCGCTCTGGCCATTCTCGTCTTCGCCGCGCTGCAAGTCGCGCTTCGTGCGACTTCTTTCGGTCTGCGCATGCGCGCGGTGACGCAAAACCGCCGCATGGCGGCGGCGATGGGCATCTCAACCGGCCGTATCGACATGCTCGCCTTTGCGCTCGGCTCCGGCGTCGCCGGCGTCGCCGGGGTGGCGCTGTCGCAGATCGACAATGTCTCGCCCAACCTCGGCCAGGGCTACATCATCGACAGCTTCATGGTCGTGGTGCTGGGCGGAGTCGGCAATCTGTGGGGCACTTTGCTTGGCGCGATGGTGCTCGGCGTCGCCAATAAGCTGCTCGAACCCGTGATCGGCGCCGTGCTCGGCAAGATCCTGCTGCTCGTGTTCATCATTCTGTTCATCCAGAAGCGGCCGCGCGGCTTGTTCGCGCTCAAGGGTCGCGCGGTGGAGGCCTGAGATGAACAAGCCGCTTCTCCGCCTCGATCGCCTCGGCGTCGCGTTTCTGGTCATCACCATCGGTGCGGCGGCGCTGGGGCCAGTTCTGGCGCTCGTCGTGCCACGCGACTCGGCCCTCGCCATGCCGCCCTACGTCGTCGCGCTGCTCGGCAAGTACATGTGCTACGCGATCCTCGCGCTCGCGCTCGATCTGGTGTGGGGCTATTGCGGCATCCTGTCGCTCGGTCACGGCGCCTTCTTCGCGCTAGGCGGCTACGCGATGGGCATGTATCTGATGCGCCAGATCGGCGCGCGCGGCGTCTACGCCAATCCGATCCTGCCCGACTTCATGGTGTTCCTGAACTGGAAAGAGTTGCCGGTCGCTTGGTGGGGTTTCCATTCCTTCGCCTACGCGTCGCTGATGGTGATGCTGGTCCCCGGCGTGCTCGCCTTCGCCTTCGGCTGGTTCGCCTTCCGCTCGCGCGTCACCGGCGTTTACCTTTCGATCATCACCCAGGCGCTGACCTACGCGCTGAAGCTCGCCTTCTTCCGCAACGACTTCGGCTTCGGCGGCAACAACGGTCTGACCGACTTCAAGGACGTTCTCGGCTTCAATGTTCAGTCGGACGCGACCCGCGCCGCTCTGTTCTCGTTGACGGCGCTGACGCTGGCGCTGAGTTACGTCATCGGCCGGGCAATCGTCGTCTCGAAATACGGCAAGGCGGTGATCGCCATCCGCGACGCCGAGAGCCGCGTCCGCTTCATCGGCTACAGAGTCGAGAACTACAAGCTGTTGGTCTTCGTTGTCTCCGCGGTGATGGCGGGTATCGCCGGCGCGCTCTATGTGCCGCAGGTCGGCATCATCAACCCGAGCGAATTCGATCCCGCCAACTCGATCGAGGCGGTGATCTGGGTCGCGGTCGGCGGCCGCGGCACGCTGGTCGGCGCCGCGCTCGGCGCCGTGGCGGTCAATTTCGCCAAAACCTACTTTACCGGCGCCTTCCCGGAATACTGGCTCTACGCGCTCGGCGGCCTGTTCGTGCTGGTGACCCTGTTCCTGCCCAAGGGACTGGTCGGCTTGTTGAGCCTGCGCCGCCGCGCCGCCAAGCCGACGCCGCCCTCGACGGCGTCGCTGGCGCGGCAGGAGGAGGGCGCGCTATGACTGAAGCGGACAAGCCCGAACTCACCGGCTCGCTGCTCTATCTCGACGGCGTCAGCGTCTCCTTCGACGGTTACAAGGCGTTGCGCGGCCTGTCGCTTACGCTCGAGCCGGGTGAGATGCGCGCGATCATCGGCCCCAATGGCGCCGGCAAGACGACGATGATGGATGTCATCACCGGCAAGACGCGGCCCGACGAGGGCGACGTCTATTTCGAGGGCCGCCACGACCTGACGCGCCTCGACGAGGCCGAGATCGCCGAGCTCGGCGTCGGCCGCAAGTTCCAGAAGCCGACAGTGTTCGAGAATCACACCGTCGCCGACAATCTCTTGCTCGCCGCCAAAGCGCCGCGCGGCGTGTTTGCGACCCTGTTCGGCGGCGCCGCCGCGGCGGAACGCGAGACGATCGATCGGATCCTGAGGACCACTCGCCTCGGCGATCAGCGCCAGCGGTTCGCCGGCGCGCTGTCGCACGGTCAGAAGCAATGGCTCGAGATCGGCATGCTGCTCGCTCAAGATCCCAAGCTGCTGCTGGTCGACGAGCCGGTTGCCGGCATGACCGACGCCGAGACCGCCGCCACCGCCGAGCTGCTGCGCGAAATCGCGCGCAATCACTCGGTTGTCGTCGTCGAGCACGACATGGCCTTCGTCCGCGATCTCGGGGTCAGGGTGACGGTGCTGCACGAGGGTTCGGTGCTGGCCGAAGGCTCGCTTGATCAAGTGAGCGCCGATGAGCGCGTCATCGAAGTCTATCTCGGGCGGTAAAGATGCTGAGCGTCGAAGCAATCGAGCTCTATTACGGCGCGGCACAGGCGTTGCGCAGCGTTTCGCTCAAGGCGACGATCGGCCGCGTCACTTGCGTGCTCGGCCGCAACGGCGTCGGCAAGTCGTCGCTGCTGCGTGCGATCGTCGGCCACCAGGCGATCGCCGCCGGCTCGATCCGCTGGATGGACGAAGAGATCAGCGGGCTCGCGCCGCATTTGCGCGCTCGCCGCGGCGTCGGCTTCGTGCCGCAGGGGCGCGAGATCTTCCCACTGCTGACCGTGCGTGAGAACCTGTTGACAGGCTTCGCCGCAGTGTCGCGCGACAAGCGCACGATCGACGACGAGATCTTCAGCCTGTTCCCGGTGCTCGGCGAAATGATGGGCCGGCGCGGCGGCGATCTCTCCGGCGGCCAGCAGCAGCAATTGGCGATCGCCCGGGCTTTGGTGACGCGGCCGAAGCTGTTGGTGCTCGACGAGCCGACCGAGGGCATCCAGCCATCGATCATCCGCGACATCGGCAATGCGATCCGCTACCTGCGCCAGAAGGGCGAGATGGCGATCCTTGTCGTCGAGCAATATTTCGAATGGGCGCGCGATCTCGCCGACGACTACGCCGTGATGGACCGCGGCGCCGTCGTTCTCGCCGGCGAACGCAAGGACATGGTCGAGAGCGAGGTCAGGCGGCGGCTGTCGGTGTGACGGGGGAAAGGAAGAATTCATTGGCGGCGAGGGCGCTATCGCGCCACAGCGCATAGCCTTGAAATGGCGTCAGACCGCTACCGCCATCGTGAGCGAAGCGTCGCGTTTCAGAGACCGAGGCGATAGCCGATAGAGTTCGTGGCGCGGCGACAATTGCGACGATGGTCCGCTAGGGAATAAGCAGGGGTCGCGGCCTACGGATCGCCACGCTTCGCGCGTGACGACGGCGTAGGCCTGTTCCAACCCGAAGACTGCGCGCGTTAGTCGCCGCGCTTCGCGGGCGCGTTCTCCGTCGCGACGCGGACCAACCAGCGCCGAATGACGCGTTCCTCGGTCGGCGCCAGGCCCGCCGCGATTTGCCCCTCGACGACCTGAACGCGCCGCTTGCAGCGCGCCAACAGGTCCTTTCCCGCCGGCGTGACTTCGAGCTGCTGGATGCGGCCGTGCACGGCGTGGGGCCGGCTGACGAGCGCCCCCGAGCGCTTGAGGTTGCCGACTATCACGGTGACGGTCGGCGGCGTCAGCAGGGATAGCCGCGCCAGATCCGCGCTGGACAGCCCGGGATAGACCGCCGCCATGGTCAGCGCCGCGAATTGCGGCGGCGTGACGCCCAAGTCCGACAGAGCGTGATCCATGCGCGCGCGAAACGCCGCGCCGGCCTGTCTGAGGAGGTAGCCGAGATGACCCTCCTCGCCGCGCTTGCCCATGCCGGGTTCAGGCAGGAACTTCGCTCGATCAGGCTTGCACATAATGTTAGACCTCATATATGATGATCGTGTTAAAACATTATAGCACTTTCATGCGGAGGACCGACGTGTCCGGATCGCACCCTCGGGTGACCTACGAAGATTTCGCCGAGACGGCGGCTTCAGCCAATGACGCCATGCTCGCTCTCGGCAAGGCGGTCGACGATTCCGGCCTCGAAAAGGGGCTAACCGAACTCGTCAAGCTGCGCGCCTCGCAGATCAACGGCTGCGCCTTTTGCCTGCAGCTTCACCTCAACGTCGCGCGCAAGGTCGGGCTGCCCGGTTCGAAGCTCGATCTCCTCGCGGTCTGGCGCGAGGCGGGCGTGTTCACCGATCGGGAGAAGGCCGCGCTCGCCTGGGCCGAAGCTTTGACGGAGAGGGCGGCCCACGGCGCCACGGAGGAAAACTACGCCGCCGTCCTGCAACATTTCAACGAAAGCGAGGCGGTGTTCCTGACTGTGTCGATCGCCAACATCAATGCGTGGAACCGGATCGCCGGGGCGTTGCGCTTCACGCCGCCGACTCCGCGGGTTGCATCGTGAGAAGCGACGCGGCGCCGGACCTGCGCTACGTCGACGAGCGCCAAGTCGGCGCCTGCTACGAGGTGATGCGCCAACTTCGCCCGGATCTGGCTTCCGCGGTGGGGTTCGAGGATCGGTGGCGTCGACAATTGGACGAAGGCTACCGACTTCTCGCGCTGTGGGCGGGCGGTCGGCCTCGCGCCTTGGCGGGCTTCCGCGTTCTCGAGAGCTTTGTCCACGGCCGCTTCCTGTACGTCGACGATCTGGTCACCGAAGAGGACGAGCGCGGTCGCGGCCATGGCGAGAAGCTCTTGGCGCGGCTCGAGGCGGAAGGGCGGGCGCTCGGGTGTCGCAAGTTGGTGCTCGACACCGACCTCGACAATGCGCTCGCCCACCGCTTCTACTATCGGCAGGGCTTGCTCGCTATGGCGCTGCGTTTCAGCGTCGCCTTGGCCTGAGGCGGCGATATTGACGAGACTTCTCCATGTCGCCGTCAGCACGCGCGGCTCGTCGTCGTTCAGCCGGCGCGTCGCGGAAGCGTTGATCGAGGCCCTGCATAGCGTCGATCCGAACTTGACCGTCGTGGAGCACGACCTCGCCGCTGTTCCACCGCCGAATCCCGACCGGGATTTCATCAGGGCGAGTCTCATGCCGGAGGCCGAACGCGGAGAAATCGAACGCGCAGCCCTGGCGCTGTCGGACGATCTGATCGGGGAACTGGACGCGTGCGAACTCGTCGTCTTGTCCACGCCGATGCACAATTTCGCCACACCGTCAGCCCTGAAGGCCGGGGTCGATCACGTCGTGCGGCCGGGTCGAACCTTCCGAACCAGCGCCGCCGGCAAGCTGGGTCTCCTCGCGGATCGTCCTATCCTTGCGGTGATCGCCTACGGCGGCCATTTCGGCGAGGACGTCGGGGCCCAAGTCGACTTCCTTACCCCCTATTTGCGATACGTCTTCGCCGTCGTCGGCATTTCCAGCTTCGAGGCGCTGCGGTTGGAAGGACTCAATCGCGGCGAGGAAAGGATCGCGCGCAGCCTCGACGCGGCGCGCGGCTGGATCGCGGCTGAGCGAGCCCGTTTCTCGGCTCGACTGTCGCCGCCGCGCTGACGCAAAACCTCGTCCGAAGCTTTTTCTGTGACGCGCCCA
>Ga0255350_1000802_pt1 | contig 11399 bp, 8 predicted proteins | sample HBST25r1metaG_FD_186028 | JGI IMG/M metagenome (GOLD analysis project Ga0255350, IMG submission 186028) | Peat soil microbial communities from Stordalen Mire, Sweden - H.B.S.T-25.r1 | ecosystem: Environmental > Terrestrial > Soil > Wetlands > Peat | place: Sweden: Norrbotten County, Stordalen...
TGCGTCCTCTGGGAGCCGAGGTTTGACTGTCCAATTTTGGCCAGCCTGGAATCGAAAATAGGTATAAGCAAAAAGAGGCATCGGATCACGGGAATTGCAGGAATTTGAAGGATTTAGGCCCAGGGTCACCAGAAATCAGGCTTGAAATCCTCGAGTTTAAGGTGTGTGACAAACATCACCGCTTGGATGAATGACAAAAAAGTAATCTTCGGAGCATGTAGTGATGCTCCGCACAAGCGCAGCCTCTGCAAAGTAATGGTCCGATGAAACAAATGCTGTGAAGGCGCACCGCAAGGCAAGCACCTGATTTTGCAGCCGGATCGATGGAACATTGATTTGAGGAGGACGCGATGAGAGCATCCAAGGCGGTATTTTTCATGCATAAAGATAGGCCTGTAGCGCAATCGCCGATTTGTGCGGCTCCGGGAATGAGACCGGGACTGCGAGCTTTTTTAATGTTGATGCTGGGAGTTGTTCTTCTGACACTCCCCTCCATGGGCGCCCCCGCGCCGGCCGCCAAAGCGGCAAGCGCCGATACAAAGGCTGCAGTGGCTCCTTCTGGCGATTTTGTGGGCCAGGACACATGTGTCACCTGCCACGACGAGATCGGCAAGAAGTTCGCTGACAATCCGCACACCAAGTTGGCCCTGATGCACGGCGGCAGCGGCGCCACCTGCGAAAGCTGCCATGGCGCCGGCAAGGCCCACGTGGATGGCGGCGGAGATATCACCAAGATTTTCAATCCTGCCAAGCACTCGGCCAAGGAAGTCGACGAGAAGTGCCTCAGCTGTCACGCAGCAGCGCATCCTAACTTCGACCGTTCGCCTCATGCCAAGGCCAATGTAAGTTGCATCAGCTGCCACAGCGTCCACGCCAGCAAGGAAGAGAAGCTGTTGAAGGCGTCGCAGCCTGGGCTCTGCTTCCAGTGCCACTCCGATGTGAAGGCGGCGGTAAGCATGCCGTTCCACCATCCGGTGAACGAAGGGGTGGTCAAGTGCAGCGACTGCCACAACATTCACGGCACCTTTGGCCCGAACAACCTGAAGTCAGCGGCTGACCAGAGCGCGATCTGCACCAAGTGCCACATGGATGTGCGCGGACCGTTCGTCTATGAGCACGCTCCCGTAAAGGCGGAAGGCTGCCTCGGCTGCCACAGCCCGCACGGTTCGCAGAACGCGCGCATGTTGAACATGCCAAGCATCAACACGCTCTGCAACCAGTGCCACAGCCGCGTAGCCAATGCCACGATACACGGGATGGGCGCGGGATCGGACGAATTGCAGACCTGCACAAGCTGCCACACCTACATCCATGGGTCGAACATCAACGTGGCGTTTCTCCGATAGGCAGGATGGAGCCGCGCCCTCTGGAATTATCGGACGGCGCGGTTCAAGTCAACTTCGCACGCGGGTACTGATTTTGAGATTGGCAAGTTTCATTGAGTGAGGCTTTATATGAAGAAGTTATTTTGGCTTTCTAGGTCTTTCACAACAACCCGGCGTATCGCCGAAGGCATCGGAGTCGCCATTCTTTTAGTGACGACAGGCATGGCTCTGGCCCAGAACGCAACGCCGGGCGCACCAAAGCCCGCGCCGGGTACATCGGACTCGGCAGTGCCGAGCGGATATTCGGTCCACGAAAGCGTGGACCTGGGTGGCCACATGGTCGGCCTCTCCGGAAGCGGAGCGATGTACGACACGATGGTCAATGAGCACTCCGGGCCCCGCATGTTGGGCGAGACCTTTGAGATGCGCGCGTTGCCTGGCAACAAGAATCCCATGTTCGATTCGCTCTCGGCCTTTACGGGCGGCTTCGGCGGCGACCCGAACAACTTTGCCAAGCTGAACTTTTACAAAGGCAAGATATACGAGTTTTCGGGTATTTTCCGTCGCGACCGGCAGTACTTCGACTACGACTTACTGGCCAATGCGGGCATCCGAAGTGGGCTATCGACTCCCATCGGGCCCACGGGCGCGACAACCGGTTCGCTCGCGTGGCCGCAGGAAAAACAATCGGAGTTCATGTACAACACCGTGCGCCGCATGACGGACACCAACCTCACCCTTTTCCCGCTGTCACAGTTGACCGTTCGGGCCGGCTACTCGCAGAACATCTTTGGAGGGCCCAGCCTGACCCCGAGCGGCTATCAGTTCGCGGGTTCCTACGCAACGGTCGTCCAGGAGATGCAGCGCAACAGCACCGACAATTTTACTTTCGGCGTGGATTGGAAGCCTGTGCAGGGTACCAAATTCACCATGGAAGAGGAGATCGATCACCTCAAGGCCGACTCCTATATGACGGTGAACCCAAGCAGCCTCGTTGTGCAAGAGGCGGACGGAACCAAGGCTGCCCTTCTGGCAAACTCTTACGCCCAGGTTGCCTACTCCGCCAGCAACTGCAATGCAAACAGCATCGGCACGACTCCTATTCTTTCGGCGCCGAACACTCCGGGCGCCCTGCCGGTGATCAACGCCGCCTGCAACGTAATGACCAGTTACCTGCGCTCGCAGCCTACGCGCATTATTTACCCGACGGAAATCTTCCGGTTCCAGAGCACAAGCATCAAGAATGTCTCGATGAACGGCGACGCGCGCTACACTGCCGCGAATATGAATCTGCCGAACTACTACGAGAATTTCGAGGGTCTGGCGGGGACAACCCGTGCGCAAGTGATGACTGACGCTTCAAAGGCAAGGCGCGACGTGATGGCTGCCGATTATGGCATCGTCTGGCAAGTCTCAAAGACATTCGCCCTTGAAGATCAGTTCACGTATTCGAATGTCCACCAGCCTGGAACCCAGACGGTCACGGCTTATACCAGCGTGACGACGGCGGCAACAGCAAACAATGAAACCATTACCAATCCAACCCTGATCACCACAAAAGGTGCTCCGGGAGCGGCTGCGATGCCCAGTGAAGGAACCGGCACGATCGGAACGCCCAATGGCGGTTACTTTGGCCAGCGGTGGATGAGCAATGACCTGACGGCAAGCTGGGAAGTCTCGCCGCGCGCGACATTGTCACTTACCTATCGCTATCAGACGCACATGATCGCGGAGAACGCGTATGGCGTCGTTGCCGGTGATTATGGCGGCAATCCAGGGAACATTCCGATCGCCGAGAATGGGACGAATGACGGCACGGTCACCATCAACGGAAACGGCGGGATCCTCAATGCCGCCTATCGCCCCACCGAGAACTGGAACCTCAATGGCAGCATCGAGATGCTCTACAACGACAACGCCTTCACCCCGATGACGCCGCGGCAGACGCGGCAATACCGGGTCCACACGCAGTACAAACCCAAACCGTGGGCGACAATCGGCGGGACCTACAACGACATTGAACACCATAACAACACCAACAACGACCAAAATGCGGTAACGGACAAATTGGTCGCGTACGCCGGCCCACTCGATCACGTGGATTACAGCCGCGTTGCGGGCATGAACGCGGAGCTGTTCCCGAATGAGCAATACGGGATCGACTTCAGCTATGTCTACAGCGATTCGTACATGGCGGACAACATCTGCTTCCTGAGTGCCCCCTCCATCGCGACCGGTGTAGTCGGAGTGGCAACGCCCAGTGGCACGGCATGCCCGCAAACATCCGCGGGCAGGTCGGGTTACGACCTGGGGCCGGTACTGGACTTCATGCATGCTCCCACGCAATCCGGATCGGTGTCTTTGAGCTGGGCGCCGGTCAAGACAGTCAAATCCAACCTCGGCTATAACATCAGCTCGGTGAATGGAAGCCGCTTCTACAACGATGCACGCGAAGTCGCAGGTTCACTGGTGTCTACGACGCAATCACCCTTTGTGAATCTCGCTTGGACCTCGCGTCCCGGATTGATCTGGAAGGCGGAGTACAACTTCCACGGATACGGCGAGGGCGGGCCGTCGGGTGCACAATTGTGCACTACAACGAGTCCGACGCCAACCACTCCTGTAACTCCTATATCGTGCGCTACTGCACCTTACCAAACCGGCATGAACATCTCGCCTGCCGGTGAAACCGCTCCGCGGAACTACCATGCGAACATCATGACTCTCGGAGTGCATTACGAGTTTTAAATGAAGTTGCCCTCCCTCAATGGGCTCATGGGGTGAACCGGACTTGGATTTTTCCGGTTCACCCCTTCCTTTCGAGAAGAGGGCGGAATCGCCGGAGACAGAGAACGAGGGTCCGGCGCATAGACTAAATGCGATCTTCTTAAGGAAGCCGGATGCGGTTGCTGACCGCAATGCGCACTGGACGTTGCAGATTATTCAGGAGTCTTACGATGAGAAAGACCATTCGATTCCAGGTGACTCTGGCCGCGGTTGTTCTGCTGGCCAGTGCCGTGGGCTTCGCCCAGTCAGGCGAGGCGACGTATAAGGCCAAGTGCCAAAGTTGTCATGGGACTGCCGGTGTGCCGAACCCCGGAATTGCCAAGGCGATGGGCGTGAAGCCGGCGACCGATCCGTCGGTCAAGAGCAAGAGCGAAGCGCAGATGATTGCCGTCACCACCAATGGCGACGGAAAGATGCCCGCCTTCAAGGGCAAGATCACCGACCCGGAGATCAAGGCTTCGGTGGATTACTTCCGTACGTTTGCGAAGTAAGAGCAGGACGGAGCAATTCAGCACTAAACGGGTTGCGCCGGTTCAAGTAAGATGATTCTCGCTGAAGTTTAGATCGCCGTTCCCGAGGTTGCACGATGCGGACAGGGGGCGGGAGACAGAAAACTTACCCGGCAGGTGCTGTACTGTGTGTACTGGCCGCAAATAGAAATCAAGGAGTTTCACCATGACAAAGTCAGTTCGTTCCCTCCTGGTGCTAGCCGCTGCAGTTACCCTGGCCGGTACCGTTGCCTTTGCCGATTCCGGCGAAGCAACCTACAAAGCAAAATGCGCAACCTGCCACGGTCCCGCCGGCACTCCCAGCGCCGGGATGGCCAAGATGATGGGGATCAAGGCTGTTTCCGATCCTTCGATGAAGGCGCTCAGCGCGGCCGACATGACCGCTGCTGTGAAGAATGGCAAGGGCAAGATGAAGCCGGTTGCCGGGCTCACCGATGCGCAGATCAAGGACGTGGTCACTTACTTCCGCTCGCTCAAGTAGGCGATAGAATCAAGAACGGGATGTACAACAAGGCCCGCCGTTCACGGCGGGCTATCCGTTTACAAACGGGGATAAGCGATGCCTTTGTTCCAAAAATTCCGTGAAAGCTGGGTGCGCCCGGCGCTGTTCTTCGGCAATAACCCGATCAGCCTTGCCGGCGGCGCCATTACGACAGCCTCCGGCATCACCATGATTGCCTACTGGCTGGTGGAGATGTTCGGCCGGTTCAATGACAACCCCTACATGGGCATCATTTTCTTCCTGCTGTTGCCCGGCGTGTTCATTGCGGGGTTGGTGTTGATTCCGGTGGGCGTGTTTTTGCGCCGCCAAAAGCTCAGGAAGGCGGGCCAGATTCCCGCCGAATTCCCCAAGATCGATCTCAATGACCGCATGTTCCGGCACGGTCTGGATATCGTCCTGGTCGCCACCATCGTCAATCTGCTGGTGGTGGCGATGGCCAGCTATCGCGGCGCCTCGTACATGGATTCGCCGCAGTTTTGCGGACAATCCTGTCACGTGATGCATCCGGAGTACACGGCCTACAAGATCTCAGCGCACTCGCACGTGCCCTGTGTGGAGTGTCACATCGGTTCGGGCGCGCAGGCTTACTTCGATGCGAAGGTCAACGGCACCAAGCAGCTGATTGAAGTGGCAGTCGATCGCTATCCCACGCCGATTCCGTCGCCCGTCACAAGCCTGCGCCCGGCGCGTTTTACGTGCGAAGGCTGCCACACGCCTGCAAGGTTTGTGGGCGAAAAGCTGCTGGTCAAGTCCAACTTCGCTGACGACGAGACGAACACTGAAAGCCAGACGGTGCTGGTTCTGCACCTGGGCGGAGAAGATTCGCTCTCTCGTCTCTCCGGCATTCACGGCGTTCACCTCAACCGCATGGAGTACATCGCCGCCGATGCGAGCAGGAGCACCATTCCCTGGGTCCAGCGGGAGAATTCCGATGGAACCGAGACCGTGTTTACGGCTTCAGCGTTGAACGGCGCCATGCCGCAGGGCGAACGCAGAACCATGGACTGCATCGACTGCCACAATCGCGCGGCGCACACGTTTTCGACTGCGGAAGAGGCCGTTAACCGGTCCATGGCGGATGGCTCCATCAGCCCCGACCTTCCCTGGGTTCACAAGGAAGGTCTGGAACTGCTGAATGCCACCTATGCCAGCCAGGATGAAGCGCGCGCTAAAATTCCGGCACAGCTTGTGGCCTTCTACCAGAGCCAGCATCCTGAAGTGTTAGCCGCAAAGGCCGCGCTGGTAAAGGCTGCCGGCGACCAGCTGGCCACCATCTACTCGCAGAACGTGTTTCCTGACATGAAGGTTACGTGGGGAACGCATCCGAACAATATCGGCCACATGGCGTATCCGGGCTGCTTCCGCTGCCACGACGGAGACCATGTGTCAAAGACCGGAAAGGCGATTACGCAGGATTGCGCGAACTGTCACAATCTGCTGGCCGTTGAAGAAGCCAAGCCCAAGGTGCTGGCCGACCTCGGTCTCTGATCAGCTTGAACAACGGCGGCCTGATGCCCGGCAAAAAGGAACTTGCCCGGCGCCAGGCCGCCGTTTTAATTTTGGCTGTCGCTACGAAGGCTGCGTTTCTGGCGAGGGCCACGCCTTGTGCATAATCGGCGATTCCGTCAATGCCGCCCGCTATACAATCAGGTCCAAGCACAGCGAACCGGCAGGGTGTTCGACGCGCGCGACGGCAAGGACGGGGATGAACAACGACGGTTACCGTCAAGAGGACGACTGGCAAAGGCATTCAAGCGCAGAGAGGAACAGGTCTCGGAAACCTGGCTTCGCTTTGACGATTGCATTCCTTTTGCTTGCAAGCGTGTTGGCTCCGATGGCGAAGGCGGCGACGCCCGCTCCCACGCTGGTTGCCTCAGTGGCGCTTACAACCAATTACACAAATATTCAAAACGGAACTGCGCTCGTAATTACGGTCACGGTGACGCCGGTCGTTCCGCCTGCGACGGGCGTTGAAGCCAACCCGACGGGCACCGTGCTCATTTATGACGGAACCACCTTGCTCGGAACGAATACGCTCTATCCTGCGGCGGGAACGTCGGACGCATCGCTGACCACGCTGACCACGAATACGCTGCCGGCCGGGCAAGACACGCTCTCAGCGGTGTACCTGGGCGACACTTTCTACCTTTCCGCCAATTCGAACACGGTCACGGTTGCGGTGGAGGACTTCAGCATCACGCCGGCTGCCACCAATCCGCCGGAGAATCTGAATATCAACCAGGGATCGGCAGGTTCGGCATCGTTCGTGATTGGCGGGATGGGCGGCTTCAACGGCCTGGTGCAGGTGGTGTGCGCGGTCCCCACGCAAGACAACATGACGTGCACAGCCACTCCGCAGCAGGTTACGGCGACGGCGACGGTCACCTTTGTTGTGCAGACCTTCGCAAACGGCGAAATCGCCCGTCGTGATCAGCCCCGGCCATGGTGGCCGCGCGCCGCAGGCGGCACCCTACTTGCCGCGGTTGGACTTTTTCTTTTGCCCTTTTCCCGCCGCGCGCGCAATCAGCTCCGGGCCGCGGCGGGCGGTTACCCCCGGCAGATCGTGATCCTGCTGATCCTGCTGGTGGGCCTCGCGGGCGCAGGCATCGGCTGCACCTCAAGCGGCGCGATCGCTTCAACGGGCACTCCGCTGGGAGTAGCAACGCTCAAGATTACCGCCTCGGCCTACGTAGACAACACGGTGGTGAGCCACAGCGTCTTCCTTACCGTAGACGTGCTGGCGCCAGGCGCCACTGCGCCGTAGAGCTTCCCATCGCGAGAACATCAACGTTCGATGTTTCCGTGGTCAAGGCAGGTGGGAAGGACTGAGCCCCGAGGTGTTAGGCTGGCTTGTCGTACTTAAGGAGCTTATTCCGCATGTCGTCATCGCCAGCTCATCCCTTCCACTTCAATCTAGTCGCCGCCGCTCATGCCACCATGCTCGAGAACGGATTTCAGCCGGATTTCCCTGCAGTCGCCATTGCTGAACTTAGCGCAATTCAGGCACATCCTGAACTGCCCGATGTACCGGGCGCGCAAGATCTGCGCAACCTGCTGTGGTCGTCCATCGACAATGACACGTCAAAGGATCTTGACCAGATCGAATGGGCCGAACAATTGCCTGACGGCCGTATCCGCGTGCTGGTCGGCGTAGCCGATGTTGACATCCGCGTGAAGAGAGGCACCGCGCTCGACGCGCACGCGCAAAGCGAGACAACTTCGGTCTATACGGGAGTCGTGGTTTTTCCGATGCTGCCGTCCGCACTCTCCGAGGGCATTACCAGCCTGAACGAAAATGAAGACCGGGTCGCCATCGTGATCGAGTTTGCGGTGGACGCAGCGGGAACGGCATCCGACGGGAAAGCCTACCGAGCTTTGGTGCGCAACCGCGCGCAACTGGCCTACAACAGTGTGGGCGCGTGGCTTGAGTTGCGGGGCCCTGCGCCGGCCAAGGTGGCCGCAAACGCCGAGCTGGCGGCCCAGCTCAAACTGCAGGACACGGCCGCCCAGCGGATGGTGAGTGGGCGCTTCCAGCACGGAGCTCTCGATCTTGAAACCATTGAAACCCGGCCCGTGATGCTGGCCGGTCAGGCCGTGGAAATCACGAGCCTTGAGAAGAATCGCGCCACCTCGCTGATTGAGGAGTTCATGGTGGCGGCCAATGGAGTGATTGCGCGCACCTTCGAGCAGGCCGGCGTGGCCTCAATTCGGCGCATTGTCCGCACGCCCAAGCGGTGGGACCGCATGATCGAGGTCGCCGCGGGGCTGGGCACGACGCTACCCGCGCAGCCTGACTCCAAAGCTCTCAATGACTTTCTGCTGGCGCAAAAGCAGAAGGACCCTGACCACTTTCCCGACCTCTCGTTAACCATGGTCAAGCTGATGGGGCCAGGGGAATATGTGCTTGTTGGGGCGAACGAGGTTTCGCCGGGCCATTTCGGCCTGGCGGTGCAGGACTATACCCATTCGACTGCGCCCAACCGCCGCTTCCCCGACGTGGTGACGCAGCGCCTGATGAAGGCGTGGCTTGCCAAGGCCGCGCAGCCTTACTCCACCAATGACCTTACGGCAATTGCCGCTCGCTGCACGCTGATGGAAGACAACGCGCGCAAGGTGGAGCGGGACATGCAAAAGCGCATCGCCGCCGTTGTGTTGCATCCGCGCATCGGCCAGAGCTTCCAGGCCATTGTCACAGGAGTAAACAACTACGGCACTTTCGTCCGCACCCTCGACCCACATGTGGATGGAAAGCTGGTGCAAGGCGGCAAGGGCCTGGATGTGGGCGACAAGGTGACCGTCAAGCTCATTTCCACCAACCCGGAGAAGGGCTTTATTGACTTTGCGGCCTGAGAGTTACCGGTAAATCCAGGGTCGTTCTGGGTGGTTCGGATACATCGGCCCCTGCTGTTTAAGCCTAATGCTTCCCTGCATTTGCCGATGTTCGTCAGCGATCTCAAACTCCCCGGTTACTCCTACCACTTCAGGGGTAGCCGAAGGTCTCTTTTGGGATATAGCTCATTTAAATTCAGGGATAAACAGCTAAAATTGATTGAGCGGCGGCAAGAGTCCGCCTCCAGAAAGAACCAGGGCAGGGGCGAGATTTTGGGTCCGCAAGCTTCAAGATTTCGTCTAATAGCCCAGTGGCGTTCCTGTAGCAATTCAACTTTTTGACCCTGATTTTGGATCTTGGGCCTTTTTCATCCCAGTTCAGGCCAGGGATGAAGTAACCAGCGGCTACACTTGATCCGACTTCCCGCCAACGCGGATTGAACGGGCAAGCGCCGACTCCATGTCCGGTGAATGAATGCTCGTACGATCTCGTTCTGTCTTCTTAAAACTCGGTTCAGGGTTCCTTCTGTCTGTTTTGGCTTCGGTTTCATTTGCTCAGCGATCGCAGTTGCCTTCGAACGAGATGGCCGTTTTATCGGAGACCGCTCGCGAACTCCCTGAAGCACCCACACCTCACCTTGAGGCGAGTGCAGCAGACTCGCAGGCGAGCCAGACGCCCACGACGACCACGCCGGACAAAAGTACCACGGACGCAGCGTCCCGCACAGCCCAAACCCCCGCAGGCCAAAGCCCCGCAACCCCGGGCAGCTCCAACTCTCAGTCAAACCCTGCCGCCCCGGCTGACGATCAGAAAACCAAGCAACAAAAAGCGGACGAGCAGATCAAGCAGCAGGAGCATCAGCGGGTCCTGGGCATCATTCCCTCCTTCAATACCTCATACGTGAGTGACGCCGTCTCCCTGACTCCAAAACAGAAGGTCAGCCTTGCCTTTCGCTCCGCAGTCGACCCCTATACCTTCGCCATTGCCTTCATCGTCGCCGGTATGGGAGAAGCCGATGGAGGCGGTCCAGGGTTCGGTTGGGGCCCCAAGGGATACTTTGAACGTTCCGGAGCAGCGTATCTCGACGCCTTTGATGGCACCATGGTCGGAAACGCCTTTCTTCCCATCATCCTTCACCAGGATCCACGCTACTTCCGCCTCGGACACGGTAGCTTCCATCACAGGCTCTTCTACGCGGTGGCGACCAGTTTCATCTGCAAACACGACAACACTGGCAAGTGGGAGCCAAACTACTCCAATGTCGCCGGAAATATCATCTCGGGTGAAATCTCCAATCTCTATTATCCGGATACCAAGAAATCCAACATCGCGCAGACATTCGAATCCGGGATTACCGTGACCCTCGAAGGCACGTTCGGCGCCACTCTCCAGGAGTTTTGGCCCGACATCTCCCGCAAGCTCTTCCACAAGGACCCGACCAACGGACTCGATGCGAAGGCCCGTGCGGCCGATCAAGCGGCAAAGAAAGCCAAACAAACCGAGCCATCTACACAAAGCCGGCAATAGACCGCTGAACAACCGGCAGATGCGCCAGGACAACGTTTGAAGGTCTCCGAGGCCTGTGCGCTGCGTCCTTGCGCCTTCGCACAAGTTTGGTTTATCGTGGCTCATCAATCCGGGATAGGTCCAGGTACGAGCCGGTCCGCAGTCGCTTTTTTGTCGACAGGCCGGCGCGGCGGAAACGCGAGAAATGGGTGGTTGATCTGCCTGTTTCTCACGCCGGGGACCTTGGGTGGGAGCGAATGATGGCGCAGTCGAAAGAACTCTACGACGCAATTTTGAATGGCGATGCGAAGAAAGCCCACGCGGCAACGCAGGCAGCGCTGGCCGAGGGCACTGAACCGATGCAACTGATTGCCGAGTCAATGGTGCCGGCAATGGATGAAGTGGGAAAGCTGTTTGAGGCCGAGGAGTATTTTGTTCCC
>Ga0255350_1000803_pt1 | contig 11395 bp, 8 predicted proteins | sample HBST25r1metaG_FD_186028 | JGI IMG/M metagenome (GOLD analysis project Ga0255350, IMG submission 186028) | Peat soil microbial communities from Stordalen Mire, Sweden - H.B.S.T-25.r1 | ecosystem: Environmental > Terrestrial > Soil > Wetlands > Peat | place: Sweden: Norrbotten County, Stordalen...
TACTCGGCACCCCACTTTTTGTACTCGGCACCCCACTTTTTGTACTCGGCACCCCACTTTTGGCGAGCCCTGCGCACAGGCTCCCTGTGGAAGAGTCAAGTTCTTTAAAATGAGTAAGTTAGCTCTGTTTTGTACTCGGCACCCCACTTATTTTTTCCACAGGCTGCGAGGGCTGATTTTGTAAGTTGTTCTATATAAACAACTTAGCAAAAACTGGCACCTCTCCGTCCTCAGGCGCGGCGAGAACGGGAGATTTCCTGCACTGTTGAATTTATTTGTTTTCAGTAATTTACGTAAGATTTGTACTCGGCACCCCACTTTTGGCGAGAGGCGGCGCCGAATGGCGCGGTTACGCGACAAAGAGCCGCAAATGGGCTTCCTGGAGCCGGCTTGAAGGGCTCTGGAGCTGATCCGGACGGCGGCTTCTGTACACGAAACCCCACTTTCGCCCTTCCGGCCTTCGGGAAGAGGGAGGGCTGGCCGCCGGCTCCGGCTGAACGGCTCGCAAAATCCGGTTGAACAAGTTCCGGTTGAACAAATTCCGGTTGAATTAGGCGGGAGCACGGAAGTACACTGCGGCAGGGTGCCGGAAGCCGTGCGCCGGGAAGGAATCGACCGCCTGCCGAAGAAACGCCAAAGCGAAAAGGATGCCAGCGAGACCGCCGCCCGGCCGACCAAGACCACGGCGAATCTTCCCGCGGATCTCTACGGCCAGATGTGGCAGCTGATTGCGCGCGAGCGGGGCGCCGGCCGGAGGCTCACCGCGCAGACCGTGATGGTCGAGGCGCTGCGCGAGTACCTCAAGGCCCGGAAGAAGGGCGGGGCGGCATGAACGAGGCCTTCGCCGAGAGCTTCGCGTTGACCAGCCCCGAGGTTCCGGAGGCGCGGCGCAACTACCGCACGGAGATCCGCAACAGCCGCACCGAGCTGGCGTCGAAGATGGTCATGCTGCGCGAGGCGCGCCTGGGGCCCTCGCCGGAAGTGATTGTAACCGCTCAGTTTTTGATCTTCATGGGCCTGCCCAACCGCCCCACAAGCGAGCGCGTCATCCGCAAATCCACCCGCATGGGCGATGGCTCGCAGATCGTCGTCACCTTCACGGCGATGAACGAGGGGGTGGACCTTCCCTACGGCTCCGACGTCAACATGCTGCACTGGATGATCAACCGGGCGGTGCAACTGGAATCCCCCTTCGTGAGCTGGGAGACGGCCCAGGAGTACCTGACCTGGATGAATCTGAGCAAGGGGGGCCGGACGCTGAAGGAGCTGCGGGCGCGCTTCGAGCGGATCGCCGGGCTGGCCATCACCGTGCAGCGGACCGACTCGACCGACGTGGAAACCTTCGTCATGCCGGTCGTGCGGGCCTCGCGGCTGCCGCGAAGCGTGAAACCTCAGGCGGGGGAGCACGGAATGCTTGTAGGGCTCTCTGCGGGCCAGCAAAAGCCACCCCAGCCCCGTGGTTTGATGTTCGACGAGTCCTTCTACAAGGATTTCATCGCCCACAACGTGCCCATGCTGAAGGCCCTGCTCTTCCTGGTCTCGGAGCGGCCGCAGTTGCAGCAGTACATCGGCTTCCTGGGCTGGCGCTCCTGGGCGGCCTCCTCGGCCACGCTCATTCCATGGGCCAGCCTGCGGGAGCAGATCTGGCACGGCGACTCGAACGAGCGCCGCATCAAGCAGCGCTTCAAGGAGACCATCCAGGCGCTCCGAATCGCCTGGCCCGAGTTGCAGGCCGAGGTGCGCCCCAAGGGTTTGTGGATTGCGCCCCCGTTGAAGGGCATTCAGTTCATTCCCAGCCTGCCGGGGCCGGACCGCAAGGCGCTGCCCGCCTCGGCGCACTCGAAGCTGCCTCCCGCGGCTGCGGGCCTGTTCGGCGCGGCCGAGCTGGCGGGCGGCGAATAGCTCTGCCCCGCCCTCTTCCGGCTGCCTGGACTCCTCGGCCGCCGCGCCCTAGTCTCCCACCATTGTGGCCGACCCGCGGGGCACGAAACCGTAGCGCCGGCCTCCCGGCCGGCTGTAGCGTGGGCGTCCTCGCCCACGCTTGTTCTTATCAGCTCTTCAGCCACTCGCAGAGAAGCTGCTGCACCAACCCGCTGAAATCCTGCTTTTCCCCCGTGATCTGCGCATTTTGCAGCAGCCGGATCTTGGTTTCGAGGTAGATGGCCGACTCGACGTAGGCCGTAACCTGCACGGTGGTCGCGCGGCTCCGCTTGCCGGCCGGACGGCCCCGCCGCTTGCCCACCGGGCGCGCCGGAGCGGCCGGCCGCGGCGCAAGCTCGATGGCCGCCTCCAGCGTCTCGGCGGCGGCTGAAATCTCAACGTGGCGGTCTTTGACGGCGTTCATAGCGGCGGTGAATTTGCTCATGGCAGTATTTGTTCTCCAATCCGCTCGTATTCGTCCCAGGCGGAGCGGGCGCGCGCGTCGTCGGCCCGGTCGACGGTAACGCCCTTGAGGGCGGCCTTCTGAAAGGCGATGAAGCGGTGAATGCCGCCCTGGAAGGTAGGAATATTCAGCTCCCTGAGGGTGGCGCCGGCCTCTTCCCCGTCGCGGTTGGGCCGGGGGTGCATGATGGTCAGCAGCACGCGGTAGGAGATGGGGCCCAGATCCTTGAGGGCCTGCACGGTGAGCATCAGGGCGTCCAGCGCCAGCGCATCCGGAGTGCTCGGAATAATCAGCAGGTCGCAGCCCTCGGCCAGGGCCTTCAGATCCTCCCGGCTGGGCCGGGCCTGGGTGTCGATGACCAGGTGCTCGAACTGGCGGCCGAGCTTGGCGGCCTGGCGCTCGTCGGCCACGCGGAAGGGCAGCCCGCCGCGCTCGGCCCAGGCCGTGGCGCTGCGGTTTTCGTCCCCGTCGAGCAGCAGCGTGGGCGCCTTGCGGGCCAGGTAAGCGGCCAGGTGAACCGCCGTGGTGGTCTTGCCCACTCCGCCCTTGAAGCTGGCAACCGTGATGATCATGGGGTCATCTTCGCGGCTGGCAGCCTGAACAGTCAACATTTTGCGTACGCAAAATGTTGACTGTTCAGGTACGCGCGTTGCTAAAAATTAAGATATTTCGACTGCCAGCAATCCGCGTACGCAGACTTTCAGATTTTCGCGTACGTTAAATTCTGACAATGTGCGTACGCGCGTTGCCTGACTTTTGCGTACGCAAAAGTCAAGCTCAAGCCTTCATCGGCGTCGCGAAACTTGTAAGTTTTGCGAGCCGCGCCAGACCTCCCAAAACCGGCCAAACGCCGCTCGCAAATCTTTCTCGCATAAACCCACCCGGCTGCGATATATTTTGCGAGGAAGGAACCGAAGCCCGCGGATGAAAATAGGCTATGCTCGCGTCTCCACCGCCGATCAGAAGCTAAGCCTGCAGCTTGAAGCGCTCAAAAAAGCCGGCTGCCAGCGCATCTTCCGCGAAAAGGCCAGCGGGGCGCACCGCGACCGGCCGGAGCTCGGCCGGATGCTCGACCAGCTCCGCGAGGGCGACGTGGTCGCCGTCTGGAGGCTCGACCGGCTGGCCCGCTCGACGCGCGACCTGCTGGAGATCGTCGCGGCGATCGACGCCGCCGGCGCCCGCTTTCAATCCCTCTCCGAGCCCTGGGCCGACACCACCACCCACGCCGGCCGGATGATCATGACCATCTTCGCCGGCATTGCCGAGTTCGAGCGCGACCTGATCCGCGAGCGCACCGGGGCCGGCCGCCGCGAGGCGCAAAGGCGCGGCGTGCGCTTCGGACGCCCCCGGAAGATGAACGCCGAGCAGCGGGAACTGGCCAGGAGGCTCCTCAAGGAAGGCCAATCCGTCCGCGAAGTCGCCCGCACCTTCAGCGTCCACCCCGCCACGCTCTACCGGATTCTCGCCCCCGCCTCCGCCTCCTGAACCTGTTTTTTGAACCTCTTCGGAATCTGCTCTGAACCTGATCTGGAGCTATCCCCGGCCTGGCTCCAGATCAAACCCTTCTTCCGCTCCGGCGCGCCTCGCGTGACAGGCCTCACATCAGTAAACACTTCCACCTAGCTTGTGATGATGATCACATCCCGTCTTCTATTGCGTGTGGTTCCTTAGCTTGAAGAAAGACTGACTGAAATATCGTTACCAACCAACTTGAGAGGCCCTCTTATGACGAAAGCTCTGTTTGTTCCTCACACTCGGATCGGAGTTTGTCCAGCCCGGAGCTGGTTCGGCGGATTTTGCGCCCTGACTCTGCTGGCTCTTCTCTGTCTTGCTTCCCCCCGCGCTTTCTGCCAGGCTTCGGCGCCCATGCAGAAGCCCGCGGCGGCGAGCCCCGTAGCCGACCTGCTGGATGTTCTTCTGGCCAACGGCACCATCACCCAGCAGCAGTACGACGCCTTGAAGCAGCGCTTCGAGGCCAAGCGTGAAGCCGAGCATGCCGAGTATGCCGAGCATGCCGCTCAGCCAGCTCCGATGATCATGCCCGCCAATGTCGTCACCGCCATGGACAACGCGGTCGGCTTCCACGTCGGACGCTTTGACCTGACCTTCTCCGGCGACATCAATGGCTTCTACGTCCACGACCGCCCGGATAGAACCCCCGGATCCTCCGCTGGCTGCGTTCTGTGCCTGGCGAGCAACAGCGCCGTGGCCAACTCATCCATCCGCAACGGCCTGCTGCCCGGCGACCTGACCATCAAGGTTGCGACCAAGGAAAAGGGCTATGACGTGGCCTTCACCTTCGGCATCTGGCCAGGAATCTCGAACCTTATGACCAGCGGGGCTGGCGGCCTCAACCTGAACGCCGGCAACCCGTCGGGCTTCGGCACCGCGGGCATCGACTTCCGTCAGCAGTACTTGACGGTTGGCAGGCGCGGACTGGGAACCTTCAAATTTGGCCGCGACCTGGGCTTCTTCGGCCAGGAAGCTCTGCTGAATGACATGACCCTTCTCGGCGTGGGCACGACGAACGGCAACACCGGGCCGGGCAGCGTCTCGCTGGGCCGCATCGGCGTGGGCTACATCTACACCGACTGGATCCCCCAGATCAGCTATACCTCGCCTTCCGCTCACGGACTGCATGCTGCTGTCGGGGTCTTTACGCCTATGAGCGACGTGGTTCCCACAACACTCGGACTCCCACAGTACTCTGCCCCGCTTACCGGTCATGGGCAACCCCAGTTCCAGGCCAAACTGGCGTACGCAGCGCCTAAGATAGGGGGCGCAAAGACCAACTTCTGGGCCAACTACATCACCCAGAGCATGGAAGCCAACGACTCCGATCACTCCAACGATTACATCAGCGAGTGCAGAACAGTTTACGTCCACGGCGCCCCTGTCCAATCCTGCAGATCCAGGTTCCAGGGGTTAAATATTGCCCCAGGAGACAGCGTTCGCGCCAATGGCGTCGACTACGGCATGAACCTCTCGCTTGGCGGGGCTAGCTTCGTGGCCTATGGCTATAACGGCTGGGGTATCGGAACCGAGGGCCTGTTCTTCCTCGCGACCAGCCCCACGGGAGAAACGCGCCCCTCTCAGGGCTACTACCTCCAGGGAACGTACACCGTCGCCAAGAAGTGGACCTTCGGCGCGAGCTACGGCCAGAGCAATCTGAGCCTGGCTGGCAACCCCGGCTACTGGTATGGCGACCTGCCAGGCGGAGAGACCATGGAGAATTCGACCCACATCATCAGGAGCAACTCCTCGTATGTGGGCCAGGCCCGCTACGCGCTGACAAGCAACGTCACTCTGCTCGGCGAATATACCCATATGCGCTCCGAGTCGCAGGGCGGGCTGCGGGGCCGTTGGGCAGTTTCCAGGGATATCGGCACCTCGGACTCCTTCGCCCTGGGCAGCATTGCCTTCTTTTAAACGCCCCACCCTTCAGGGGTAGAGTGCAACCACAAATCCGCGGAAGGGAAGCCTAAACGGCCTCCCTTCCGCGGCAACCTTCCAACGCGCCGTGTGCGGCCAGCCGGGAAAGAGCTTCCCTGTGCGCCGCGCGCGGCGCGTTGCTGTTTACTGTTGAATTTGTCTCTTGATGGGCTGGAAGCTGATTAGCTAGAGCATTTTCGGAAACTGTGTAGACCTGGATTACATTGGTATCCCACCCATTTCCGCAACAAACGCGGAAATGGATGGGGCACGGGGGTCTACAGTAAAAGCAAATATACTCTAAAGCGGTTGCAGCTGCGCTCCCGCCAGCCTTCTATAGAGCGTGCTGCGATGCAGACCGAGCTGGCGCGCCGCGGCGCTCATGTTTCCGCCGTGCTCGCGAATGGCCTGGCGCAGCAGATCGTCGGTTATATCCGACAGCTTTTGTGGCGGCTCTGGCTCCGGCTCTGGCTCCGCTTCCCGGCTCTCCATAATGTCCTGCGGGAGGCTGTCGGCGTCGATCCAGCTTCCGTCCTCGGCGAAGGCGAGCAGGGCCGAAAGCAGGTTCGACAGTTCGCGCAGATTCCCCGGCCAACCGTGCTCCAGCAGCTTTTGCCGCGCCGCCGTGGTCAGCCGCACGCCGCGCGCCTCCCCGCCCAGCGAGGCCAGCATGGCATCCAGAATTCCCCCCAGATTGGGCCGCTTGCGCAGCGGGGGAAGATAGAAGACCATGTGCCGCAGGCGATAGTAGAGGTCGGCCCGGAAGCTGCCCTCGGCCACCGCCGCCTGCAGGTCGTGATGCGTGGCCGCTACCAGCCGGAAGTCCACCCGCACCGAGCGCCGCGCCCCCAGCGGCGTCACCTCGCCGTCTTGCAGCACGCGCAGCAGTTGCGCCTGCAGGGCCAGCGGCATGTCGCCAATCTCGTCCAGAAACAGCACCCCGCCCTCGGCCCGCCGGATGTACCCAGGGCTGCCCTTGCGCCGCGCCCCGGTAAAGGCGCCCTCCTCGTAGCCGAAGATCTCAGCCTCCTGCAGGCCCTCCGGGATGGCCGCGCAGTTGACCGGCACCAAGGGCTCCGAGGCGCGCGAGGAGAGACGCTGCAAGGCGCGCACGAAGACTTCCTTGCCCGTGCCCGTCTCCCCCTGCAGAAGAATGGGAATGCCCGCCTCGAAGGCCCGCCTGGCCCGCGTCAGCATCTGAATCGACTCGGTGTCCCAGATTGCCTCGTCCCGGATCAAAATCTCCGTGGAACGGCTCTCCACCTTGCCTGCCGGCGACGGCGCCGCCGGCATGGCCACCGAGGTTAATGTTTTTTGCACGCTGCCATAAAACACTCCGGGGTGGCTGCGCGGATAAATCTCTCCTTTGCCGTAGAAGGACCGGTTGCGAAAGATCTCACCCCACCGGACGCGATTGATGTCCTTCGGAATCATCCTCAACAGACGCAAGGCGGCGGGATTGGCCGCCACTAAAAGCTCATCGCGGAAGGCCAGCAGGCCCTCATGCGGAGTTCCCAGCCAATTGGGGTGTGGATGAAAGGCAGCCAGCAGGTCATGGGAGCTGTGCAGGCTTACCCAGGAGTGCTCGATTCTCGCCGTAGCCAGTTGCAGCAGCATCGAGGCGTGTGTCGGCGGATTCCTCACATCCCCGGAGATGTCCAGTATTCCGGCAATCTCCCCGGTCGGACTCATCACGGGAATGGCGGTGCAAACCAGAAAACGGTTTTCCTCTAAAAAGTGCTGATTGCCGGCAATCCGCACAAGCTGCTGCTCGACCAACGCCGTTCCGATCGCGTTGGTGCCTTCCAGAAGCTCGCTCCAGGTGGCCCCAGGGCGCAACGCAATTCTTTTGGCCTTGCCGACAAAACCGCTGTCGCCGCGTCCGTCCAGGATGGTGCCCTGGGGGTCGGCCAGCAGCACCATGCCGGCGGTTCCCGCGATGGCGCGGCGCAGAATATTCAGCTCATTGGCCGCCAGGTGGACAAAGAATATGTGCTGGTCCTTGCGCCTTTCCAGCTCTTCCTGTTCCAGCAGCTCCAGGCGGGCCGGATGCGCGCGAAACAGGCCCAGCTCCCGGCAGCGCTCCCAGGAACGCCTGATCGACGAAAAACACTGCGGCGTCGCGTTCCAGTCCGCCTGCAGCAGCATGACCGCGGTTTCTTCGTTCTCATCTTCCCATTTGCGGCGAAAAGAATAGGCACCCGGTTGCGGCATAACGGGCTGATTCTAGCATTTTGCTGCGACAGTTGTCGCAGGATTTTCCGGTCATGGGAGCGAAAAGTGTTGCACGCGGGCGCCAATTCTGTCGCATGGAGCGACAGTTGGCCACGCCTTGCCGCCGCTTGCGCGCCCTGGCGGCCCCTCCCGCGTAAAAAACAAGATAAGGCTAACTGACAGAGCTAAAGCAAGTTAAAACTAAATTAACGCGGCGCCTCTGGGAGACCTTGTGGAATGGTTATCGAATTGCCAGTGAGACCGTGCTGATATAGCTTTAGCGCCTCTTGATTCAAATCGCCTTTCGACCCGGAGGAGCGTTACCGATGGCCATCTGTCAACCCGAAGCAGCGGTGCGCGTGGCTATATGTACAACGCTTTCCTCTTCGCAATTGGGCCGCAATACCTCCCTTTTCTCCCATCTTTCCCGCAAAAATCACACAAGCAAATCCAGGGCGTCGCTCAGCGCAAATATTTATTTTGACAACGCCGCGTTCATCGCCGACAATTCCCTCTGCGAAATTCCTTGTTCCAGCACGGCGCATATAATGCCATCAGTGGCTGAAATACGGAACCACGGCAAGCGGAATCAAAAAACAATGTTTGCGGAGACTTTCTTTTTTTCGCCCATGCAGTATTTGGCGGCAGCCCGCAGGGCTGAGGTTCCTCCTGAAGCTGGTCTGTTGCGCGCCCCGCAGATGGCCGGCAGAGGATTTGCACGTGCAGTAACTGGCTGGGTCTGGAGAGGAGGAATTCCAGCTCCGCCAGAAAAGTAATCAGGTTTGGCAAGTTCTGGAGCGCGTATACCACCACTCGGTATTTTGGTCTTTTCCCTTGAACGATTGTGAGTGGGCCTCTTGAAAGGGGCTGGCAATCGGAAAACCTCCGGCAAGCCGGAGAACACTTACTAGGAGAACATCATCATGGCACTTGCAGATCAGACCTTTGGTTTTTTCATTCCCACCGTTTCGTTGATGGGTGTTGGCTGTTCTAAGGAAACCGGCGACCAGGCGAAGGCTCTCGGCGCCAAGCACATGCTGATCGTCACTGATGCCGGCCTTGCCAAGCTCGGCGTTGCCGATCAGATCAAGGGCTATATCACCGCTGCCGGCCTGCAGGCCACCATTTATTCCGGCGCCGAGCCGAACCCCACCGACAAGAACGTCCGTGACGGCGTGAAGGTCTACAAGGACAGCAAATGTGACGGCATCGTCTCCCTGGGCGGCGGCAGCTCGCATGACTGCGGCAAGGGCATTGCTCTGATGATCGCCAACGGCGGCGACATTCGCGACTACGAAGGCGTCAACAAGTCCACCAAGCCGATGCCTCCGTTCCTGGCGATCAACACCACCGCCGGCACGGCCTCTGAGATGACCCGCTTCTGCATCATCACCAACTCCGACACCCATGTGAAGATGGCCATCGTTGACTGGCGCGTCACCCCGAATGTCGCCATCAATGACCCCCTGCTCATGGTTGGCATGCCGCCGGCGCTGACAGCCGCCACCGGTATGGACGCCCTGACCCACGCGGTCGAGGCTTATGTGTCGACGATCGCTACCCCGATCACCGACGCTCTGGCCATCAAGGCCATCGAGCTGATCGCTGACTATCTGCGTCCGGCAGTGGCCAATGGCACCAACATCGATGCCCGCGACAAGATGGCTTATGCCGAGTACCTGGCCGGAATGGCGTTCAACAACGCCAGCCTGGGCTATGTGCACGCCATGGCGCATCAGCTGGGCGGCTTCTACAACCTGCCCCACGGCGTTTGCAACGCCATCCTGCTGCCCGAAGTCAGCGCCTTCAACAAGATCGCCTGCCCCCAGCGCTTCGCCGACATCGCCGTTGCCATGGGCGAGAAGGTCGACGGCCTGTGTGCTGTTGATGCTGCTGATGTGGCCATCGCCGCTATCCGCAAGCTCTCCAAGGACGTGGGCATTCCTCAGGGTCTGGCCGGTCTGGGCGTGAAGGAAGCCGACTTTGACGTGATGGGCACCAACGCCAAGAAGGATGCTTGCCAGTTCACGAATCCTCGTCTGGCCACGCTGGATCAGGTCAAGGGCATCTTCAAGGCTGCTCTGTAGTCTGTGTAATTTGAAGGAAACGCGCTCTCCGCGGGCCTGGCAATAGCCAAGCCCGCGGGACCGTCGCCATTGCGAAGCGCGGGGACGTCGGTGATGTCCTCACGCCTCGCGAATTCTGGTCAGCCTGACAGAATTCTGGTGCGGCGCTTTGGTGCGTAATAATTCAGCTTTTCTCGCAGCGGCTAAATTTGCCGTGAGAGCCTTGTTCCGCACGGAACTCAGTGCTGGAATCGCCTTCTTCCGGAAGACGCGGGGAGAAGGATTTTGAGAATGTTATTTTCACAGCCCCTCCGGCCAGCAGACCGGCATGGGAATTTTTGTTTTCAGTTGAAATTAGATAGTATCCTGCACAATTCATTGAAGATAAGTTAAATATAATTTCATTATTTTTGGGAATATTTTCTTCCTCGCCTCTCCCTTGCCGAGCAGCTCCAGCCGGCCATTCCGCGCCAGGTTGACCATCACCCTTCGGTGAACCGGTTCGACCGGCGTCGAGATCTTCGTAATACCGGCCGTAGAGGCCTCGCGACGGCTGCAAAGGTAAGAACTCTCAAGGGGAAGCCATGGAAGCGCTTGTAGGGGCCTCTACGGGCCAGCAAAGGCTATCCCAGCCGCAGGGCTTGATGTTCAATGAGCCTTGCGGTTGTGTCCGCGGCCGAGTAAACCGCGCTTTAAAAGAAAAACTCTTGCGTGTAGGCAAGGAAAAGTTGGATGGCTTTGTACTGGAAGCTTACGAAAGAGCTTTTCAAAGCAGGTTGCTCCCGGGTTTTGTCTTTTAAAAAAGACATTATTTTAGGCTAAAGCAAATTCTTGCCGTTTTGTCAGGAAGGTTTTTGCCTTTTTTGCGTTTTCCGAGATTTCCACAGGCTGAAAGACTTGCCATTAGCATGAAAAAGAAACTTGTATTACTTGTTCTATACGCGTACTCGGCACCCCACTTTTTTGTACTCGGCACCCCACTTTTTGTACTCGGCACCCCACTTTTGGCGAGCCCGGCGCACAGGCCTGCCGTGGAAGAGTTAAATAGTTAAATATGAGTAAGTTGTCTCCATTTTGTACTCGGCACCCCACTTATTTTTTCCACAGGCCGCGGAGGCTGATTTCATAAGTTGTTCTATTTAAACGATTTAGCTAAATACGGCATTTTTTGCCCGCTGGCGCGGCGAGCAATAATCGGTTTTCATGGCTGTTGAATATTTTTATTTTCAATAGTTTACGTAGAATTTGTACTCGGCACCCCACTTTTGGCGAGACGCGGCTCCGGATGGTGCGGTTACGC
>Ga0255350_1000808_pt1 | contig 11334 bp, 9 predicted proteins | sample HBST25r1metaG_FD_186028 | JGI IMG/M metagenome (GOLD analysis project Ga0255350, IMG submission 186028) | Peat soil microbial communities from Stordalen Mire, Sweden - H.B.S.T-25.r1 | ecosystem: Environmental > Terrestrial > Soil > Wetlands > Peat | place: Sweden: Norrbotten County, Stordalen...
GATCACCATGCGCCCTTCCTGGGCCATGAAGGCGGAGAAGCTGCCGACCGAGCCGCCCACCACGATGTTGCCGCCCTTGAGCGAAATGCCGCAGCGCAGGCCGGCGTCGCCATCGATCACCAGCAGGCCGCCCTGGGCCGAAGCGCCGGCGCCGTTGGAGGCGAAGCCCTTGACGTGCACCTTGCCGCTCATCATGTTTTCGCCGACGCCGGTGCCGGCGCTGCCATGAATGATCACCGTGCCGGTCTTGTTCATGCCGCCGGCGTAGTAGCCGGCGTGCCCCTGAACTTCGACTTCCACCGGACAATCCAGGCCGACGGCAATGTTGTGCGCGCCGTCGGGGTTGAGCACGGTGACTTTGGCCACGGCGTCGTCCTTGGCTTGATGGTGCAGAAACTGGTTCAGCTCGCGCAGGGTGGTCTGAGCCAGATCAAAAGTTAGATTTTCCATACGTACATCTCCTCGGGAGCAGGCTCGAATACATGGGCATTCTTGATATCGGGCAAATGGGCCAGTGAACGGAATTCGGAGGCTATCGCCACGTAATCGGCGGTTTCGGCGACCACCGCCGGTTTGCAGGCAAACGGGTCGCGGATCAGCGCCAGCTTGTCCGGCGTGCCCATCAGAAAGGTGAAGAAGCCGTCGAGTTCTTCAAAGCCTTTTTGCAGGGCGATTTCCAGATCGTCGCCTTCGCGCAGACGCCATTCGAGGAAACGGCAGGCGGCCTCGGTGTCGTTGTCGGTTTCAAAACTGATGCCGCGCGGTTCCAGCATGCGCCGGATGCCGTTGGGGTTGGACAGCGAGCCGTTGTGTACCAGGCAGAAGTCTTCGCCGGCGGTAAACGGGTGCGCGCGGTCGGGAGTGACTGCCGATTCGGTCGCCATGCGGGTGTGGCCCACCAGGTGGCTGCCTTGCAGATGCTTGAAGTCATAGCGCGCGGCGACTTCGCCCGGGGTGCCGATGTCCTTGTACAGATCAATGCTGCGGCCGGTGGACAGCAGGTGCAGTTTGGGATGGTGTTCCTTGATCCAGCGCTTGATGACTTCGGGGTCGAGCGCCGAGGTCAGGATGGCGTGGTTGTTTTGCGACTGGACGGCGACGCTGGCGCCCAGGTGCGACTTCAGCTCATGTCCCAGTCCGGCCCAGTTGAAATCGGCGCCGGCCTCGGTCAGGCCGGAGTACACGCTGATCTTGCGCTCGCTGGCGGGCAGCGGCTGGGTAAAGACCGCCAGACCGGCCGAATCCGGGCCGCGTTCGGTCATGCCGATGAGCATGGGCACCATCAATTCGCCCAGACGCTCTCGCAGTGCCGGCGTTTTAACCAGCAAACCAACAATTCCACACATAATTTTCTCCTGTTGCTAACGTCAGCCTGGTGTTGTGGCCGCGAGGTAATTCTCAGAAAAATTCCAGGTAATGCTTGATTTCCCAGTCGGAGACATGGCGCATGTACTCCACCCATTCCATGTGCTTGAGCTTGAGGAACTCTTGCGCCACCGGGCCGAGCGCCGCGCACAGCTCGGTATCGGCTTGCAGCGCCTGCAGCGCCTCATGCAGGTTTTGCGGCAGGATTTCGATGCCTTCGGCCTTGAGTTCGGCCTCGGACAGCTGATACAGATTCATGTTGTGCGGCTTGCCCGGGTCGAGATCGTTTTCTATGCCGTCCAGGCCGGCGGCAATCACCGCCGCGGTGGCCAGGTAGGGATTGCAGGCGCCGTCCGGCAGGCGCAGTTCGAGCCGGCCGCCGGGAATGCGCACCATGGAGGAGCGGTTGTTGTCGCCGTAGCTGATGTAGGCCGGGGCCCAGGTGGCGCCGGTGAGCGAGCGGCCCACCACCAGACGCTTGTAGGAGTTCACCGTGGGGGCGCACAGGGCGGCCAGCGCCGGAGCGTGTTTGAGTATCCCGGCGAGAAACTGGTAGGCCAGTTTGGACAGCTTCATGCCCTGCGGGTCACTCTTGTCCTGGAACAGATTGCTTTTGCCGTCGCCCAGCGACATGTGCATGTGCATGCCGTTGCCGGGGCGGTTGGCGAACGGTTTGGGCATGAAGGAACAGACCAGACCCAGATCGTTGGCGATTTCTGCCGCCGCCATCTTGAAAAAGATGTAGTGGTCGCAGGAGCTCAGGCAGTTTTCGAAGGTGTAATTGATCTCGAACTGGCCGTTGGCGTCTTCGTGGTCGATCTGGTAGGCGTCGATGCCGACCGCCTTGATGCTCTCGGTAAGCCGTTCCAGAAAGGCGCGCGAGCGTGACAGGCCTTTGTAGTCGTAGCAGGGCTTGGACTGGTTGTCGGTGTCGTCGCTGGGCGCGATGCCGCCGTCGGCGGTTTTCTTCAGCAGCGAAAACTCGGGTTCCAGACCGGTGTAGAGCGTCAGCCCCATGGCTTCGAGGCGCTTGAGCTGGTTTTTCAGCGTGACGCGCGCATCCACCGCCCAGGGCTGGCCGTGGACGTGGCCGTCGCAGACGATGCGCGCATAACCGGGCTGCCAGGGCACCAGCGACAGGGTGCTCAGGTCGCCCACCGCCATGTAGTCCGGTCCGTGCGGATCGATCCCCATGCCCCAGATGGCGAAACCGGCAAACCCGGCGCCATTGGTCAGGATTTCTTCAAAGTGATCCGCCGGAACCGATTTGGCCTTGGCGGTGCCATGAATGTCGACAAACTGGGCAAGGACGTATTTGACGTCGTTGTCCGCGAGAAAGGCCTTTGCTTCAGCAGGGGTCATGGCGGCGCTCCAATGGGCGATAACAGTGAGTTGAGATCATTAATTTCAAGGCAATATGTCCAGAACGATATGCGCGCCGCCGAGCTCTTCGGCGATGCCGACCAGGGTTTCCCACAGGTACAGGCCATAGGTGCCGTCGCACCACAGCCGGTACACCGGCTGCGCGCTGCCGCCCATGCGCAGGACCGTGACGCCGACACCGGCCATCGAGGTCAGCACCACCTGATGGGGCGCGGTCTGCAGGCTGCGAAAGTCCACATTGCAGACTTGCAGCAATAATTGATCCAGACGGCTGCCGCGCAGGGCGAACGAGGCGTCCTGGCGCAGCACCGGATAGACGCCGGGGCCGCGGAAGGCCAGCAGCAGCGGTTCTACCAGTTCGGGTTTGCCTTCGATCAGGTATTCGCTGTTGCCCAGTCGGGCGACCAGGCCGCCGTCGTCCAGCGCCAGCCAGCTGTTGGCCTCGCTGGGCAGGGGCAGTCCGAGCGCGGCCAGCCAGGCGGCCGCTCCCGGACCCTTGACGCCGGTCCGCGCCAGGGTCGACAGATCGGCGATGCTCAGCGGATCGGCGTCAGCGGCGCTGAAGCGGGCTGGCGTGGCGGGCAGAAGGTCATGGACCGGACTCAGTGGCAAAGGGGTTTTCATGCGGGCTCCTTCTGCTTCAGGTTGTCGGGGTCATAGAACGGGGTGCGGCAGACCGTGGCGTTGACGCTGCTGCGGTCGCTGAGGCGGATGCTGAGGCTGGTGCCGATCGCGGCCAGGTCCGGGCGGACAAACACCAGGCCGATATGGCGTTTCAGGGTCGGGCTCCAGGCGATGCTGGTGACGCGCCCGGCGATGTCGCCCTGATCGATCACCAGATGGCATTCGAGCGGGGCGCTGCCGCTAAAGTCCTGGTCGAGCACAAAGCCCACCAGTTGCTGCTTGCGCGCTTTGCGTTCGATCACCTGCAGGCTGCGCTTGCCGACAAAGAAGGGTTTGTCCATCTTCAACGCCCATTCCAGGCCGACATCGTAGGGAGTGGTCAGACCGTCGGTGTCCTGGCTGATGATGATGTGGCCCTTTTCCAGCCGCAGCAGCCGTTGCGCTTCGACGCCGAAAGGGCGGATGCCGCGCGATTTGCCGGCGAGCATCAGGGCGTCCCACAGGGCGGGGCCGTAGTGGGCGGCAACGTGGATTTCATAGCCCCACTCACCGACAAAGCCTACGCGCATCAGGCGCGCCGGAATCCCGGCCACCGTGGCCTGGCGCAGCGCCAGATAGGGGAAGGCGGCGGAGCTCAGGTCGGCGCTGCACAGCTCGCTCAGCAGTTCGCGCGATTTCGGTCCGGCCAGATTCACCGCGGCGAAAGCGCCGGTATGGTTGACGATGCCGCAGTCCAGGCCCCAGATGGTGTTCAGGCGTGACAGTTCGCGGTAGATCGTCGCGGCGCCGGAGGTAGTGGTGGTGAAGTAGAAATGATCATCGGCCAGCCGCGCCACCACGCCGTCGTCGATCACCACGCCGGACTCGTCGCACATCACCGCGTAGCGCGTCATGCCCACCTTGAGATTGGCGTATCTGGAGATATAGACGCGCTCGAGAAACTCGGCGGCCTGCGGGCCGATGACTTCGAGTTTGCCCAGGGTGCCGACGTCGATGATGCCCACCCCCTGGCGCACGGCGCTGACTTCGGCGCGGATCGACTCCAGCCGGGTTTGACCGGACAGGCGGTAGTATTCCGGGCGTTGCCACACGCCGGCCGGCATCCATTCGGCGGCCAGCGCCTGGTGGCGCGCATACAGCGGGGTCTGGCGCTCGGGGTTGAAACCGCGTCCGCCGAGCAGCGCCATCGGCACTGGATGAAAGAACGGGCGCGCGGTGGTGGTGCCTACCTGCTGTGGTTCCTTGCCGGTGAGTCGCGCCAGAATGCGCAGCGCGTTCATGTTGGAGTGCTTGCCCTGGCTGGGGCCCATGCCCACGGTGGAGAAGCGCTTGAGCAGTTCGATATTGTCGAAGCCTTCCTGCACCGCATTTTCAAAGTCTTGCAGTTGCAGGTCTTCGTCGAAATCGACGAAATTCTTGCCCTTGGGGTGGGAAACGATGGGCCAGGGGTGGCTGGGGCATTCGTGTTCCGGCGGAACCCGCAGCGCTTGTGCCTGACCGTAGCCGGCGTGGGCGGCGGCGGCGCTGCCGGCGCGCTGGCCATCCAGACGACGATGCGACAGGGTATGCGCGCCGTTCACCCGGCCGCAGGCGTAGACCCCGTCCGGCAGGGTGTCGGGAACAAACTGTTCCAGCGATTTTTCGTAGCGCATGCGGCCGCCGGCCTGATACAGCAGGTTGGCGGTCGGCGCCCAGCCGACGCTCATCAGAATGCCATCGCAGTCCACGGTTTCGCCGTCGACGCGGATATGATCGCCGGGCAGGGTGGCGCGGGTGATCACCGCGCCGCAGACCGATTTGCCCTGAGCGCCGGGCAAGGCTTCGACGATGCAGTAGCCGGACAGCAGGCGCACGCCTTGCGCCCTGAGTTCGCGATATTCGGCGCAGTCGCCGGCCTGGGCGCGCAGATCCAGCACCGCCGCCAGCTTGATGCCATGCGCCAGCAAGTCCAGCGCGGCGCGATAGCCGTCCTGATTGGCGGTCAGTACCAGCGCCCGCTTCATCGGCGCCACCGCGTAGCGATAGATCAGGCGTTGCGCGGCCGAAGCCAGCATGACGCCCGGCAGGTCGTTGTTGCGGAACACCGCCGGTTGTTCGTAGGCGCCGCTGGCCACCACTACGCTCTTGGCGCGCATCTTGGTCAGCACCTCGCCGTCGACCAGCGGGATCCAGTGATCGCTGTAGTAGCCGGCGGCATAGGTGGCGGTGAGCAGACGGATCGCCGGGTGGGCCAGCACCCGTTCCAGTTCCTGCCGGTGCTGGCTGGCGGCCGAGGCATTGCCGCCGAGGGCGTAGGCGCCGCTGCCGCCGGCCTGGGCATTTTCATCGACGATGACCACTTGCGCGCCCTGTTCGGCGGCGCACAGCGCCGCCGCCAGGCCGGAAGGACCGGCGCCGATCACCAGTACGTCGCAGAAATCGTAGCGTTTGGCGCTGCGCAGGCGCGGCGCCTTGAGGTCGACCCGGCCCAGCCCGGTGAGGGCGCGGAACATGCGTTCCCACATCGGAAACAGCTTTTTGCTGTGAAACGATTTGTAGTAGAAGCCGACCGGCATGAAGCGCGACAGCAGTCCGAGATGGCGCGCCTTGTCGGACTTGAGCCCGCCGAAGGTGTTGACCGCGGTGAGGCTCATGCCGGCGCGCAGGGCGGTGACGTCGGAGCGTACATTGGGACGGTCGCCCCACTGGCAGACGGCGTTGACGTCGTGATTGGCCATCGACAGCACGCTGCGCGGACGGTGGTATTTGAAGCTGCGGCCGAGAATGCCGGCATGGGCCGCGAGCAGGGCGCTGGAGATCGAATCGCCGGCGTGGCCATGATACTGCTGACCTTCAAACTGGAATGTCAGGTCAGTGGCGCGGTCTATCCATTCGCCCGGAATATGAGGCAGTCGCATCACCGTTGCTCCCCGTATAAATAAGTGCGGATCACCAGGTCTTTTTCGGTATCGCGTTCGGCGATGAACCAGGTGTTGCTGGCGTTGTGACACCACCATTCGGTTTTGACGCCGGGGGCGCCGTTGCGGTTGAACACATAGTCGGCCCAGGCATCGTCGCTGCAGGTGTCAGGGTCGGGCATGTTGCGGACTTCGCCCCAGTAGTAAAATTCGGATACCGGGCGCGGACCGTTGATCGGACAAGTCATGATTTTCATGGTGTCGCTCCTAGTGGCCTACCGACGCCGCGCCCTTTTCACCGGTCAGTGAATAGTTGCGGAAGCGGTCGAGGGAAAAGCCGTGGATCAGGGGATGCGCGGTGTCGGTGGCGACGGTGTAGGCCATGGTCTTGCCGCAGACCGGAGTGGCTTTGAAGCCCCAGGTGCCCCAGCCGGAATCGAGATAGAACCCTTCCAGTGGTGTTTTGCCCATGATGGGGGCAAAGTCGGGGGTCATATCGGCCATCCCCGCCCATTGGCGCATCACCTTGACGTTGGACAGGAAGGGGAACATGTCGAGCATGTGGCTCGACAGTCCCTCGACGAAATCCAGTGAAGAGCGGGTGGAGTGCAATTCATAGGGATCGAGCGAGGCGCCCATCACCAGTTCTCCCCGCGCCGACTGACTGATATAGATGTGCAGGCTGCCGGAGACCAGGATGGGGTCCAGCCAGGGTTTGAGCGGTTCGCTGACCATGGCTTGCAGGGGGTGGATGTACAGCGGGGTCTGGATGTCGACCATGTCGAGGATGCGCGGGGTAAAACCGGCGACCGCGCACAGCACCTTGTTGGTGGCGATGAAGCCGCGCGTGGTTTGCACGCCGCACACCTTGCCGCCCTTGACCGCGATGCCGAGTACTTCGGTCTGCTGATGGATTTCGGCGCCGCGCATGTCGGCGCCGCGGCCGTAGCCCCAGGCCACCGCGTCGTGGCGCGCCACCGAACCGGGCGCGTGGTACAGCGCGCCGAGTATCGGCGCGTGGCCGCCACAGGACAGGTCTATCATCGACGCCGCCTGTTTGACGAATTCCGGACCGACCACTTCGGAGTTGACGCCGTAGTGCTTGTTGACCTCGGCGCGCCAGCGCATGGTGCGCAAGGCAGAATCGGTATGCGCCAGGGTGAAGTGGCCGCGGTTGGCGTAAAACAAATTCAGGTCGAATTCCTGCGACAGATCCTGCCACAGGGTCAGCGACTGGTCGTAAAACTTGACCCCTTCCGGCGTCAGGTAGTTGGAACGGATGATGGTGGTGTTGCGTCCGGTGTTGCCGCCGCCGATATAGCCTTTTTCCAGTACCGCGACGTTGGTGATGCCATGATCGCGTCCCAGATAGTAGGCGGCCGACAGCCCGTGGCCGCCGCCGCCGATGATGACCACATCGTAGCTGGACTTGAGTTCGGCATGCGCGGTAAACATCCTCGGTTCGGGATGTTTCTTGGCTGTGGCAAAGCGGAGAAGTCGCCAGGGCATTGCATTACTCCTTAACGGAAAACCACGGTCTTGTTGCCGTGGGTGATGACGCGGTCTTCAAGGTGGTAGCGCAGACCGCGTGCCAGAACCGCTTTTTCGATATCCTTGCCGTAGCGCACCAGGTCGTCGGGCTGATCCGAGTGATCGATGCGGATCACGTCCTGTTCGATGATCGGTCCCTGGTCCAGTTCGGAGGTCACGAAGTGACAGGTGGCGCCGATCAGCTTGACGCCGCGGGTATACGCCTGGTGATAGGGCTTGGCGCCGACGAAGCTCGGCAGGAAACTGTGGTGGATGTTGATGATCTGGCCCGGATACTTGTCGCACATCTGCGGCGACAGAATCTGCATGTAGCGCGCCAGCACCATGACGTCGCCGCGGGCGGCCTCAAACAGTTCCATGACTTTGGCGTAGGATTCGAGCTTGGTTTCCGGAGTGACCGGCACGTGATGAAACGGAATGCCGTGCCATTCGACCAGACCGCGAAAGGTTTCGTGATTGGAGATGACACAGGGGATTTCAATGTTCAGTTCGGCGGCTTGCCAGCGCGCCAGCAGGTCGTACAGACAGTGTTCCTGCCTGGACACCATGATCACCACGCGCTTTTTTTGCGCGCTGTCGCTGATGCTCCAGCGCATGCCGAATTCTTCGGCGATCGGGGCGAAGCGTAGACGCAGGGTGTCGATATCGAAGGGCAGGGATTCGGCGATGATGTCCTGGCGCATGAAAAACCGTTCGGTTTCGGCATCTGCGTGGTGGTTGGCTTCGGTGATCCAGCCATTGTGCGCGGCGATAAAGCTGCTGACCGTGGCGACGATGCCCACCCGATCCGGGCAGGACAGTTTCAGGGTGAAGCGGCGAGCGGGCGACATGGTCAAACTCCAGAAGATTCATGTAGAGAAACTATAGTTCGCATAGTGCACCACGAGACTATGTTAGTCAACTTTATTTCCGCTGGGGAAACATGCAGTGTGGGATAATGGATAAACGGCTTGTAATTAGAGGAAGCACCCATGTCTGAAACCAGTAACGCCGCCGAGCTGGAGCGCTATCTTGGCAATACCATCCGCGATATCCGCCAGAAGCACGGACTGACCATTGCCGATGTCGCCACCCTGGCCGGGATCAGCCGCGGCATGTTGTCGAAAATCGAAAACGCCCAGACCGCCACCAGCCTGGAGACGCTGTCGCGCCTGTCGCACGCGCTGGGTGTGACGCTGGCGACCCTGTTCCGCAGCTACGATGTGCGCGCCGAAGGCAGCGCGCAGCTGGTGAAGGATGGCGCGGGCATGGAAGTGGTGCGGCGCGGCACCAAGCGCGGCCATACCTATCATTTGCTGTCCTACGACCAGGGCCCGAAAAAGACCTTCGAACCGTTTCTGATCACCATCAATCACGAGTCCGAAGTGTTTCCGACCTTTGAGCATCCGGGCACCGAGTTCATCTACATGCTGGAAGGCTGCATCGAATACCGTCATGGGCAGAGCACCTACATCTTGTCTCCCGGCGATTCGCTGACCTTTGACGGCGATACGCCGCATGGTCCGGAGAAAATGATTCAGTGCCCGATCCGCTTTATCTCGATCCTGATGTATCCGGTACATGGAAATCTGGTGGACTGATGACGATCGCCATCGATAGCGCGCAAGCCGAAGATATCGACGCGCTGTGTGACCTGCTGGCGCTGTTGTTCGCCATCGAGCAGGACTTCCGCCCCGACCGCGCGGCGCAGCGCCGGGGGCTGGCCATGCTGCTGGCCGCACCGGAACGCGGCCGGATTTTTGTCGCGCGCCATCCGGCCCGGGGGGTGGTCGGCATGGTGAGCGCCCAGTTGCTGATTTCGACCGCCATCGGCGCGCCGTCCGCCTGGGTTGAAGATCTGGTGCTGCGTGAGGATTTTCGCCAGCAGGGTCTGGGCAAGCGTTTGCTGGACAGCGCGCGCGACTGGGCCTGGGCGCAGGGCGCCAGACGGCTGCAGTTGCTGGCGGATGCCGACAACGCGCCGGCGCTGGCGTTTTATCGCCATCTGGCGTGGCGTCCAACCCGCTTGTTTGCCTGGAAGCAGAGCCGCGACTGAAGCGTGCGCTAGCGCCCGTCGGACCTGGATGCCAGCAAAGGCAGCAAATTGGCCCCGGATGGACGCCCGGAGGCGCCGGGGGATGGCCGGGATCCGGGCGGCAGCGCTGCCTGGCGGCTTGGCAGGCCTGAACGGGTTCCTCAATCTAGAGCGGGGACTGATTCAAGTCCGGCAGACGGCTAGTGATGCAGGCTGTGCATCAAACCGGCGAGCATCGCCAGCAAGGCCAGCATCAGCAAGGCGCTTACCCCTTTCCAGAATTGTTCCGGATTGCGGTCTATCAGCGCCACGCGCGGCAGATCCAGCTCCTCGCCGCTGCTGCCGGCGTAGCGTTCCAGTTCGGCGCAGACTTCCAGCGTGTCCTGATAGCGCCGCTCGGGATCGCTTTGCGTGGCCTTGTCGAGAATGATGTCCAGCCATTTCGGCAGGTCGGGGCGGTGGTGGCGCAGCGGCACCCTGCCGTTGAAGCCATAAGGCAGGCGACCGCAACTGAAGGTGCGATACAGGGTGATGCCGAAGGCGAAAACTTCGGAGCGCCGGTCTCCTGGCTGGCCTTTCATCAATTCCGGCGCCATATAGGCCGGTGTGCCCGGCGGGGTGTCCGGCGCCGGCGCCAGCACGCCGGGCATGTAGGCAAAGCCCAGATCCAGCAATTTCAGGCTGCCATCACGCAGGATCATGATGTTTTCCGGCTTGATGTCACGGTGGTAGATGTTTTTGCGGTTCAGCTTGTAGATCGCCCGCCCCAGTTGCGCGGCGATTTTCAGCCCCTGAGTCAGGCTGAGCGGCGCCTGGGTGATCAGGGTTTCCAGCGGCGCGCCGTCGCAATAGGGCATGACCACATACAGCCGGCTCTGGCGTGCGCGTTCGACCGCCATCGGCGCCAGAATGTCGCTATCGTCGAGCTTGCCCGACAACCAGCGCTCGCGCACCACCGCCTGACGCACATTGTCGTCCTGCATGATGCGCGGCTTGGGAAACTTGAGTACCAGTCTGGGATGCGGGCTGTTGAGATCGTGACCGATAAACACTCTGGAATAATAGCCATCGCTCAACAGCGAAGTCAGCGCGTAGCCGTCGATTTCGTCGCCACAGGCGGGCACCGGCAGAATCGGCAACTGACCCATGACGCGTTCCAGATAGCCGAAATCCAGCGCCGGGATGCGTTTGACATCGATCAGGGCGAGGGTGACATCGTCGTTGCTGCCATGTTCCCGCGCCAGCCGTTCCAGGGTTTGCACGGTGTCGGCCGCCGCCTCGCGCGCCTCCAGCACTCTTTGCATCTGGCGCATCGGCAGGCGGCGGTACAGCCCGTCCGAGCATAGCAACAGGCGATCGCCTTCCTGCAGTTCGTTGGTCTCGACCCGGGTCACCAGGCTGGATTGCAGGCCGACGGCGTGGGCGATGAAGGAGCCGAAGGTGACGCGCACCACGTCGTCTTCACCCAGTTGGCTCAGGGTGTCGCCGCGCAGCAGATAC
>Ga0255350_1000810_pt1 | contig 11322 bp, 21 predicted proteins | sample HBST25r1metaG_FD_186028 | JGI IMG/M metagenome (GOLD analysis project Ga0255350, IMG submission 186028) | Peat soil microbial communities from Stordalen Mire, Sweden - H.B.S.T-25.r1 | ecosystem: Environmental > Terrestrial > Soil > Wetlands > Peat | place: Sweden: Norrbotten County, Stordalen...
ACCCTCAGTGATTAGACTGATGCTCTAGCCAAATGAGCTATTTCATGTACGCATCCGAATATACGGAATCCTTTGTCCCTATACATCAGGGAAACTCAAACTCAACATTTCCAACCTTACACCTACCCTAAAATCCTGTCAAGATAAATCTGCGCCTATTCGCAATTATTTATCCTGCGCTTAAAACTTGGTGCGCCCGGAGAGACTCGAACTCCCAAAATGACCTGATTCGTAGTCAGGTGCCCTATCCAATTGGACTACGGGCGCACATCTTGTTCGGAAGGGCAGGACTCCTAGTCCCTGCACCCACCCAGCCCGTGCCGGGTGCTCTCCATAGAAGACTTTAAGCTACCTTCCAACTTTTAAGCGAACGCGCCTAATCTTGCTCCGCGTTCTTTTAGTAAAGCGATGAACTCTACAGTCTGCTCATGCGCTTCTTGAAATCTGTTCGGACCTCTTGGCCAGCGATACCTAATGACCGTTACGCCATACCTTGTTAGTGCCTCATCCCTTATTGCATCGCTTTCCTTGCGTTCATCGTGCTGCCTTCCATCAACCTCAAGGTTCACATTAAGTTCAGGAAAAAAGAAATCAAGAAAGTAGTTTCCGTTCCTCTTGAGGCCAAGCACTTTCTTTTTGACCATCCGCTCCTGTGTAAATGTGAATATCTCCTTTTCTAAACGTTGTCTCCAAAACTTCTCTGGAAATGATTCCGTACCTTTCTTGCGTGTACTCCATCCAGCGTGGTTTATGCTATGTTTTAGAAGCATCTCTGCTTTAAGCCAAGGGTTATCCCAATTTGCCTTTGCCGAGCAAGAATTAGAGCAATATACTTGCCTATGCGTGGGCCTCTCTATGATTTTTCCACATCTCTTACATGAGCGCGGAAAGATGGACGTTGAGCGTGACCGAAGAGCATCTCTGATCTTCGCAATAGTCTCTGGCTTATGCGCACCAGTAGAAACTCCTTTTTTGCTATCACCATAGCACTTACGGCTACAAAACTTTGGATTCCCAATCTTTCGAGGATATTCCTTACCGCACCATTGGCAAACTCGCTCTGGCAACCGTTTAGTGTTTACTTTGCCTTCGCTATGGTTGCTTAAGGCTCGATTCAACGACGAGCAGCGTTTACTGCAAAATACCTTATTGATTCCGCCAAAGTTCTGACCGCATTGTTTGCAAATCTTCATGCCTTATTATAGCATGGTCGGGGTGGTGAGAATCGAACTCACTTGATGCCCTGCTCCCAAGGCAGGTGGCCGTCCTTTAGCCCACACCCCGACAACTTGGTGGCACTGGCGGCTATCGAGACCGCGACACCCTGTTCTTCAAACAGGTGCTCTACCATTCTGAGCTACAGTGCCATAAAGCAGCCGGTGCTTACCGGAACGGATGGATTTACTCGGATACCCCTACAATCGTGACGCTAGCTAGACATCCGTATTCGTAGTTACAGGTATCACTACCTTCCGCCAGAGGATTTACTATACGACCTCTGCTACATTTGGTGGACCTAGAGGGGCTTGAGTCCTCGACCTCCCCGGTGCAAGCGGGGTGCTACTCCATCTGAGCTATAGGCCCGTAAACTGTGCCGGGGAATTTCACCCCGGCGATTGGGGTAGACGACCGGATTTGAACCGGCGTAGAGGATTACTCCTCACAGGGCCACGACCTGTTGCCTAACCACTCGGCCACGTCTACACTTGGAGCGCAATCAGAGGATCAAACTCTGGTCTGCTGGATACAAGCCAGCGGCTCTATCACTGAGCTAATTGCGCAAACTTACGCGAACTGCAACTTCTGTTCGCCCTTGGAATCGTTCCACAAATAACGATCCCACGATTTTTCCTGTGCGCCCAAAGATTTCAAAATAAACCTTGGGGTGTGAATTGTCTGAGGAAGCGGCCTACGGAGTAATGGCATCCCCGCCTCTTCCGGCGTCCTGTCATTCTTCCGCGAATTACATTTCCGGCAAGCAGAAACAAGATTGATCCATTCGTTTTTTCCGCCCCTCGACTTAGGTAAAACGTGATCTAACTCCAATCCGCCTCCGGTAAACTCATGTCCACAGTACATACACTTGTAACTGTCACGCATGAAGATGTTCTTTCTCGAAAGAGTTTGCATCCTGATCGGCACATATTTGTACTCCAACAAGCGAATAACACTTGGCATGAATATACCAGGGTATATCTCCCTGTCCGTATGCACTACTACGATAGCCTTTCCCTTTGTTACCAAGGTCAAAGCCCTCCTTGCCCAGATTATGCGAACCGGCTCTAGGCAGCTATTCAGTTGTAGCACCGGCCTCCGCATTAAGTTCATCGCCTTACTCGCCTTCCTCTTCTTGTGGAGCACCATCGACGCCTCGAACGCCGTTCCTGCGAGTACGGATCGCAAACTCTTCCAGTTGAGCTAATGGTGCGTTAAACTTTCCTGCCAATCTTAGCCACACTGCTTGGAGATCGGCATTGAGATGAAACTTGTACGTCATGCTAGACCTCCTACTTTCCAATCTCGGTTTACTTCCTGATATTCCTTTGTTTCATGTTGTCCAAGAACTCGCCAGCGTCTATCGCCCTTTGCAAGCGAAATAACGGTTCCAACTTTCACTCGCGGATCACGAGGAAGAAAGCATACCATCCTTCTATTACCGCTGGCGAGTTCCGTTTGCTGAATCTGCATTACTTCCCTTTCAATCTGGAGCGAAGGACCGGACTCGAACCGGCGTGAGAAGAATGGCATTCTTCCATACTAGCCACTGTATGACCCTCGCTTACTAACTGGCAGCGGGAACAGGAATCGAACCTGTCTGGGTGGTTCCAAAGGCCACCGCCTAAACCAATCGGCCATCCCGCTAAAACACGATACTGGCGCTGGGGCGCTTCCCCACTCAAGGTCTTACTCAGACGGCTTGTGCTCAGGTTGGCCTTCCCCTCACAACTACTACGCCGTCACTGCCTATCCCCTGCGTCTTACATAAGCGGCACAGGACGCCACGTACCCTTCAAACTTTATGCCGCGCCTGAGTATCGTGGTTACCCATTATCGCGGTCCTGTCGCTTTCACGTCCACATCAGAAGCGATCTTTTTGGCACCCCGTTGACGAGTCGAACGTCAATTAACTGAGTCAGAGTCAGTCTTCCTGCCATTAAAAGAACGGGGTATTTACTTTCCAATCCTTTCGTACTTGTCACGCCGCCATTTTTTGTAGAAGGCGCGGCAAATATCGCATTTGCACTTTCTTTTCAAATACGCAGTAACTGTTCCATGCGTTATAGGTCTGGAGAATCTCTTACGATTTTCCACCGCAGTCTTTTTCTTGTGGCACTTACTGCACCTTACTACGCATTTTGCAAGTTCTGCAAGTCTTTTAGACTGCGTTAAATTCCAAACGCGATGTGTGACCTTAGTATCAGGATTAACATGATCCACTTCTAGATCGTTCCAAGAACCACAATCTATACATGGACCATTTGCAGCTATCCACTCATCCCGCCTGTTTTTCATCCACTCCAGTTGGTATTTCCGTTGGACCGCTTTGTTCTTGTATGGCATACCTAATGGTAGCCAATCGCTGAACCCATGTCAATACCTAACCTTGGCTCCTCCCTCCAGAGTCGGACTGGAATCCTTTCGCTTAACAGGCGAACGCTCGACCATTGAGCTAGAGAGGAACATTAAACTTATCTCCTAACGTGAGAAAGCCCGAACCTTTTTCGATTCGGGCCTCTCTAGTTTCACTATTGTCACTAGTGGAAATCTGTCTGAGACCCTTTTACGCACTGCCGCGATTACCGGCTGGCTGCGTCGGTGCTTGGTTCGCGGTATGTGTAAACTGGACTCTCATGGATTTAACTGTACCTAATTCTTCTTTCCTTGTCAAGAACTTTTTTCAGAAAATTCCTATCGCGCAAAGATTATTCTCCAGGCCCCCAACTGAAATCATTTCCACGTGGAGGTTCGCTATTATAGGGATAGGCTACTGTTCCGTCTTCGTTCAAATATCCTGTTTTTACAAGCATTTCCCTGGCAAACGCGGGATTAGACTTGCATCTCTCTTGGATTGCATTTGCCGCAGCCTTTAGTTTCTGGAGTTCTTTGTGCGTCATGGCGACTCGGATATAAAGGAAAATCTAAGGGGCAACCGCCTGATCCGGCTACCCCTCAAGCCTTGGCTTCGCATCCAAGGTAAGAGCATTTCTCGCTAGAGCAATTGTAACGCAGTTCCGCACTCGCTGCAAAACATTAGGCGGATTTTATTTTCAGCGCCGCACGACGCGCATATTCTCTTTGATTTATTTGCACCCTTCTTAAATGTTCCAACAGAATATCCTTTGGAAGCATATTCTTCAAGGAATTCTTTTTGTACCCTAGTTTGGTGTCCTGTATCCTCATTGCGTATCCATACTTCATTTCGCCTTTTTTCTATGTATGCTTGAGGCATCTTTTTACCGCGATGCGCTAGAGATCGATTATGCCTATTTTCTTCCGTTATAGGACCGCGATTCTTAGCTCTGATACGCATTTTCTCTCGCGCAGATTCATTATGTTTTCTACCATACATCCCATTTTTCTCTCCATAAAGTTTCGTCTTTATCTTTTGCTCGTCAGTCAAATGCTTGCCGTACATCGGATTTCTCTCACCAGACATTCGTTCTGATTTCTTTTTGCATGTCTCCGGGGACTGTTTTCCGTAAGATATTCCTATTCTCTTCGCCGCCATCTTTTCTTTGGACTCAGGAGAATGATGTAAACCTCTAAATGTTCCAGGTTTTCCCGCTCTCGAAAAATTCATTCCGCCATTATGCCGGTTGTAAAAGCGAGGGTTATTGGCTGCGCCTACTCGAAGTAGAAACATAGTCTCATGGCGCAGGCACTCATCGGCACTATTAAACACCCGCATCGTTCGATACGTGAATGAATCTTTGCCGTGCGTGACTATGAGTTCTCTTATTATTCTGCTGCTGGTAAAATAGGTAGACCACAGATCGTGAGGATCGCAACCTTTAGCTGTTCGGCTACCGTAGTAATGTATCCCCGCTTGCTTGTTAGTCAAGCAGTAGGTGTAAGGTGTGCGGTCTTGAGCAGTGAACTGCAAAGGATACTTATCCACAAACGTCTCCGCGTGTGATGTATCCTTGAAACGGCGCTCGGACTACTCGCCCACTGCTTAAAGTCCAATGGATTGTTTTTATTGTACCACAAAACACACATTCAAATCCGATGATTTACGTGCATACTACACTTGGTAGGGCCACCGGGGATCGAACCCGGATTTCAAGATTGAGATTCTTGCGTCCTTCCGTTAGACAGATGACCCCGTAAAACCTAAGCGCCAGAGTGGAAGCCTAACCCACCGACCTGTCCATTAGAATGGACCGCTCTGGCCTACCAAGCAAGTCGCTGCGCACACACGAGCAATACTTGGCCTGAGCTACTGGCGCGTAAAATGGGGCTGACGACGGAAATCGAATCCGCAACCAAGAGATTGAAAGTCTCTGCTCCGATACCAATACAGAGTGCATCAGCACAACCCTATTGAATCATTACCCTATCACATTCCTCATCGAAAATCCTGTCGGCGATAGGAATTGCATTATCGTATCCAAATTCAACCAAAAAGCGAAGACCGCGACTCTCGCAGAATTTAGCAGCAATATACTGATCTTCGGTCACGTCGAGTTTCAGTGTCTTCATCCACGATGACATGCTATCCACAAATTACCTCTGCTAAACCTGTTTCAGTAATCCTTCTTCTTTCGTCCAAATCGCAGGACCAACATTGCTTGTTACAATTCCTCTCGGATCAATACCAGACAAAGCTACCAATCTGGCAAAGTCCTCTTTCGACATTGTAACCACTTCTACAGGACGGTGATCTTTATCCTTACCCGCTGTGCATTTCCTGCATCTATTCAAGTCTTCTTTGGACGAAAATAAGGTGGTTCCTCCTAGAGCTTCCCCTAGTTCGTAATCAAAATCAACTTTGCACATCCATCCTGGCACTGCTCTCATTTTGCATCCTCACGATTCTGGTTTCTAGCCCCTTCTCCATCGGCTGCTTCCAACTCTTTCGAGTCTCCTCTCGGATTCAAGGCGCTCGTCTTGGTCGGAACCTTACTGGAAGCCAACTTGGCGGTCCCGACCGGCTTTGAACCGGCACCTCCTCCCGTGACAGGGGAGTGTCCTTGCCATTTAGACTACGGAACCTAAACTCAATACTACCTTATGCTTCTCACAAAGCCTTGTCCTATCCGCATACGCCCCGCAGTGACAATGAATGTACATATCAATGTCAGAGAATATGGCATTTAGGAGTTTACGCTCTGGTACTCGTATCGCTCGTTCCCAAAGAACATGATGCCTACGCCAGCGATAATTCGATGAAATCAACCAGTGTAGAATCCAAAGCATAAACACTCCTAAAACTCTGCGGGGCTGGACTCACCCAGACCCCGCCCATCATTATATGCGATGGTAAATCTTGGAAGCGGGGCTGGGAAATCGAACCCAGAAACGAAGGATTATGAGTCCTCGCGGCACCTTGCTCCCCGCAGTAAAAGTTTGGCCCATTTTGCTATTCAAATAGGACTCCACCAAAGCCACTGCGCTGTTGACTCTACAACGCATGAAAGGAAGGCTGCTAGACATTTATAGGGTCCGTCTTGAGCCTCACCGTCATCCAGACCCAAAACAAATGTACATCTTTCCAGTTTAGTTGTCAAGGATTTTCTTGCGCCTTTGAATCGACTGGTACTCCCGGAGAGAAATGTTCCACGGTAAAAACTCTCCTATCTAACGATAATTCTGTAAAGGTAAGACTGGGAATTGACTCAAAAACAATATCGGTATAGGATTTGTCAAACTGTTTTCTGACGATGTTCTTGACTGCCCTATTCTGATCCTTATTTGGGATAGACGCATCAATCGCTTCAAGTATAGATTCACGTAGAAGTCGAAGTTTGGGAGCAACCGTCTGTCCTAGAAGTTTGCAAGCCTCATCGAATCCATGATAATGCTCCTCGGTTGTAACGGTGAAAGTAGTAGTTGGTGAGGATACGGACGTGTCTACACCTGCGATTTGCTGTGTCATGTGTGTCCTTTCAAAGTTTCCTACTGCTTAACGCCTTGTAGGAGCGGCGGAATGAAATTAGTATAGCACAAAAGAACATGGTGCAGGCGGCAAGGATCGAACTTGCTATGCCCGAAGGCGGCTGGGTTACGGCCAGCGAGACTACCATTAGTCCAACGCCTGCACATCATGGAGGAGTGCCACGGTGTCGATCCGTCTTCCTTACGGAGCTACGGCTTTCAGGGCCGTTCGTAGAGCCGTCTACAGGACACTCCAAACTGGCGGATTGCAACGGAGTTTGACCGTCATCCCGAAGGAGCACTCGTTTTCGAGACGAGTTGCCGAACGTCGGCAGTGCAATCCAACACTGGCGGGAAGCAGTGAACACGATCCACACTCCTTGCGGAGCCAACGGTTTTCCAATCCGTGCCTATCACCTGATAGGTTTACTTCCCAAAACTTATGGCGGGGTAGACAGGTCTCGATCCTGCACGTCTCTTTTCAGAGGACAACGGTTTAGCAAACCGCCCGAATTGCCAATTCTCGCACTACCCCGTAAATCTGGTGCTGACGAGGGGCATCGAACCCCTATGCTACTTAATTTCGCACGGCTTTTTGAGAACCGCGTGTATACCAATTCCACCACGTCAGCAAAACTATGGTGCGCGTGGTGAGGCTCGAACTCACAGGTGCCCTTTCGGAACGGCACTTTCTAAGAGTGCTGGCTGATCCAATTCGCCGTCACGCGCACATCTTAAACTTTGGAGAGCCGTGCAGGATTTTAACCTGCGCATAACTGGGTTGCGGCCAGTCGCGTTGAACACTTCGCCAACGGCTCATGGTGGGGGCGACGGGTGTCGGACCCGCCCTGTATGGCTTTTAAGGCCACTGTCTCTGCCAGCGTGGACTACGCCCCCAACAAAAAACCCCCACTTGGTTGAGTGGAGGCTCATGGTAAAAATCCTTGTCTTGGACTCAACCCACAGCCTCTCCAACCCCTAATAGGGATGAATACGACAGCGAACTGAGGCACAAGTTTTTCATAGCAAATCCAGTGTTGCACAGAATCAGATTCTTGTCAAGCGGTAAATATCGTCACCGCGAAGGATATTCCTAAATTTAGCCAACACGGATGACGTGTCCTGTTCCGGTATGGCATCCATTATTGGCCCGATACGAGGATCATCAATGATGGTTTTACACAAGGAACGTATTAACTCCCTGCTTTCCCCATCTCGCATATCTTTTTGAGAAATCATAAATCACCACGGAATTAGGATGTTGTCAATCCTTTTCTTTATGGCACCTGCAACTGCAATTCAAGGAATAACACCCATAATGATGAGAACCAGTGCAATTTCCAGAAATCCATCCTTCTTCGTGAACTCCACGGCCTTTATCTACCGTCTTCTTTTTCTTAACTTTCAGTGTACCTAGTTTTGCAATATGGTCATTTTTAGTTATTGGGGATGGAGCCGCCATAGTTCTCTGATAGTGGAAATTGCTCGGTGCTCCTTTAGCTCCCCTGGAGTATGAACACGCATACCCAGAAGGAGCATGGCACACAGGACATTCTATCCGTAGTGCTGGCATACTTCCTTGTCCGTTCTTTTTGAACTCTATCTTTTTGTATTCTTGGGGTATTAGTTCACCCACAACCGTCTCCTTTGAGCATCAGGAACGTCTCTACGCGCAGGAGTAGTCTCCCAAAATGAAGGCGTCAACGGTTGCCTCGTTATTTGTCCTGCCGCAAATAGGTTATGGCCGGTAAACCTTAGTCCTTTGACCGACGTGCAGCCTTGGTTTTCCTTCGCGCCGCAAATTGGGCACCACAATGCTGTTCTGCTCATGACGTAATGTGAATTGTTTACCTCTGGTTCGCGTTCCATGGTTTCCTCCTTAATCGATTTGTTCCGTCAGTATAACTACTTCGCCGTCACGGACTTCTACCCGTTTTACTGCAAGTCCTGACGCACATCCGTATTCCGAAACCCAAACCGGCGTATGAGACTGCATTCGATACTCGCCACCTTTATAACCAGTGAAAGTCGTACCCTTCGCACGATTGAGAATCACCAATAAATCCAAAACAGTTATAGATGCTTCCCCTTCTCCGCTCGGCTCAATGGCGAGGTCAGAGTAATATCCTCTATATGAACCAACATCTGTTACGCTTCGTCCATCCTTAAGACGTATATCCTTGCTCTTTCCGTCTGGAGATTTCCCTTCAATTTCTCTTAGGGCGTCAATCAGTTGACCTAAAGACATATTCTGTCCTGTAGCAACACGCTTGTACATCTCTCCTTCGCAAAACTTGTCAACCATTTCTTGTATTCCCATTCCGTTTCTCCTGTTCTCTTTTGCTCAGTCTTACAACACTCAATCGGCGCTTAATGGTTCTTGAGGTGCTCCAGCGGGTTTTGTCCTGCGTACTTCGGTGTCTTCGTCATCTTTAGTCCCACCATTCTCTCATGTGTTTTTTCATAATCGTAAACAAAAGTTCTTCGTCCTGCTCCGCTACATTCTTACACTCATAAGCCCACGCCTTCGATCCGTACCCGAATCCTTTGGCAGCGTTGTCGCTGTAGTTGTCTTCACTCAGACGCTTCAAGAGAAGAGCACATATTCTCATCCTACGCGCATCTTTTTTTGCGTTGACGTGGCAACCATATTTCTCGAATACGTTAGCCATTCGAGAGAGTTTGTACTGCATAATATCCGCAAGGAACGACCAATCAAAACTAGCATCCAACCATATTACAGGTGCCCACCGAATAAGGTTCTTCGGACCTCTCCAGAACAAGTCCTCAAGGATATACCACACGTTCTTGAAGAACGTCCTCGGCAACCATCGGTACGGGATTCTGTAGAATCTGCTCACTTCCTTGCCTCCAGCATTACGTTTGCCCACACGTAAGCGTTCATGGCGGCATCTACCATTTGCGGACCCGTTTGCCAATACGATGTTCCGCTAGGATCACATCCAATGTATCCTTGCAGCGCCGCCATAGCGAACTGGTCGCGCAGTGTAGCGCGTGGCTCCACTGGCCTAAAAGTAACGGGTTGAGACAAATCTGGGAACTCGTCAGGAGTAATGTTAGCACCCTCAAACACCATTGGAGGGTTCGAATATATCTTAATATATTCGTTGGACACTGCGAGTTGAGCGGCAATCTCAATCAATACGGCGGTCTGCGCACTACCGTCTGCCCATGTTGTTTTATCCGCTACGCCATTATTAACCCGCAAGTTGCGTCCAAATTCTCGAATCTCATCTGCCTTCATCGTTTCTCCCCCCCCCCATAAATCAGTCCTCAACCTCTTTCACCCGACGAAATGCAAGGTCGCCACATTCCTTGCAGGTGTTGCTCCAAACACGTTCAACCCCGTTAGGCAGTGAACCTGTTATTACACCTTTAAGGTAAACCGTTTTTGCAGTGTGTGTTTCCGAGATGAGTTTCCACTTCTCTGGATCGAATGTGTGTCTGTGGAACAATTTCATAACTTGCCTCCCTTAATTCTCTTCCACGTAGTCTGGAGGAGTCCCGCGTTCAAGTTTTTCAGGGATTGAATGTACTGATGTATCTAGCCTCGCCGCAATCTTGCTTAGCAGCGGAGCATACAACTTCTCAGCCGCTTGCCATGCCTTGCGCTGGCCCCTCTCGTAAACAGCGAAAAGGATCATCAAACACGCGATAATTCCAACCACAACTCCTGCTGAATTGATTATCATTTCTTCTTCTCCCCTCCCCGTATTAGCCAGTACAGTACATCAGCCAAGATGTCGGCACCCGGTTTCTTCCCCTGCTCAATCCGCACTAGCGCAGAGCCTCCAATCCCTATTTCCTTTGCGGCTACCCGAATGGACTTTTCCTCCATTGTTCGCCACTTGCGTAATACGTTTCCTAGTCGCATTGGGATACTGTCTCACATCCGATAATTTCTGTCAAGGAAATATTCTGCGCTTATTTTGCTTGACTTTCTTTTCGTGATAGTCTAGGATTCCGTTTATGGCTGATAAGAAGAACCTCCTTGTGATCTCCGATTCAGTCTCGGCAAGCACAGGCTTGGCGAGAATAACCCGCGATCTGACGACCCGCATCCATGCCAACTTGAGTGACATATATCGTTTAGCAACCGCAGGCTATGGATCGCCGGGTAGCTGTAAGTTCCAATGGCCTCAGTACGCTTTAGAGGGCATGGACTCTTGGATATGCCCTACGCTGCCAGAGATAGTAGAGGAC
>Ga0255350_1000812_pt1 | contig 11311 bp, 9 predicted proteins | sample HBST25r1metaG_FD_186028 | JGI IMG/M metagenome (GOLD analysis project Ga0255350, IMG submission 186028) | Peat soil microbial communities from Stordalen Mire, Sweden - H.B.S.T-25.r1 | ecosystem: Environmental > Terrestrial > Soil > Wetlands > Peat | place: Sweden: Norrbotten County, Stordalen...
ACGCAAGACACTTCGCTGCTGCACCGTTCGGTGCGCGACAACCTGCTCTATGGCCGTCCGCAGGCCGACGAGGCGCAAATGATCGCCGCCGCGCGCGCCGCCCAAGCGCATGACTTCATTATGGGCCTGAGCGACGCCAGTGGCCGCTGCGGATACGACGCCCATGTCGGCGAACGCGGCGTCACCTTGTCGGGAGGTCAGCGCCAGCGCATCGCGATTGCCCGCGCCTTGCTCAAGGACGCGCCGATTCTGTTGCTGGACGAAGCGACCAGCGCGCTTGATTCTGACGTCGAAGCCGCGATTCAGGCCAGTCTGTATCGCCTGATGGCAGGCAAGACCGTCATCGCCATCGCCCACCGGCTGTCGACCATTGCCGCCATGGACCGGCTGATCGTTCTGGATCGCGGCCGCATCGCCGAACAGGGCGATCACGCCAGCCTGCTGGCCAGAAACGGACTGTATGCCCGCCTGTGGGCGCATCAGTCCGGCGCGCGGCGCGACATGGCGATTCAGGACAAGGGCAGCACACTATCCGCCGGCGCGGCGACACACCCTTGAGCGATCTCGTCCCAACCGTGATGAATGACGATCTGGCGTTCGTTCATGCACATTTCCACCCGCGCGGCCTGCGGCTGCTGATGCTGGACAAAGGCTTCCAGCGAACCGGGCAAGCTGACTTCGTACACCCCCTGGCGCAGGTTTTGCGCCGGATGGTCGGCGTTATGCAATAGCGGCATCAGCATGCCGCCCAGCAGGATCAGGGGGTTGTGCACTTCAATCCGGCTGGGCTGGTAGCGCTGTCCCTGCAGCCACTGCTGCGCATCGGCGCGCACGTCGCCGCTGTCGGGCAGATGCCCCCAGGCATGGGCCAGCATTTCCAGCAGCCACTGATTGCAATTTTGATAAGTCGTAGAAAAAGCATAGGCGTCGGCGCTGTAAGTCCCCGCCAGCATCCTGAGCGCCAGCGCATTATCCAGCGCGCTGTGTTCGAGCTCGCGCTCGGCGGCGCCGGACAAGAACACCAGCGACACAAAGGGGGTGCGGCTGTTGTTCTGATCGATCATGAAACCCGCCAGCCCCTGGTCGTAGAGCATCGGCCTGGATTCGGCGCAGGAATAGTACAACTGACGGACCGACCACGGAGTATTACCGCTCTGCTTCAGGCTGATGCCGGCATGCGAATAGCGCAGACCAAAGCGATCCAGGTCGATTCCGGCGCGCGCCACCAGCGCCAGATCATGCCCCGACTGCTGCAGCACCGACCTGATGCTGTCGCTAAACAGCAGCATGCGGTTTTTTTGTTCGGCACTCAGCCGCGACTGCTGAGAACAAAACACCGAATAGTTGGCGGCATGCGCCGGCGCCGCGCACAGCAGCAGCCACAGAAACAGCCCGCGAAGCCGGCGGGTCATGGGGCCACGGGGCGCGGATCGAGCTCCTTGATCCAGGTGTCGTCCAGCACCACGGCAAACGCCTGTTGCCCGCCCTGCGCGCTAAAGGACACGCCATACGGATGCGCCACCGCGCTCACCAGCGCGCCCGGCTGCAATCCGGCGCGGGCATACTCGTCACGATTCATGTACAGGTACAGCACCTGCTGGCGCGGATTGAGCGCCTGCAGTGCCAGACGCTTTTGCCGAGTGTTGCCCGCGGCATCGGCGACATCGGTCACCCGATAGTCGCCGGCGGCGGTTTTGGCCGCATTATTGCTCGACTTGCTGCTGTCACTGAGGCCATCGGAGCTGGCGGTGAGCGAATCACTGATGCTGCCCGAAACCAGGGTCAATGATGAAGCCTGGACCGCCAGCGGCAGCGCCAGCAGCAGAGCGGCTGTTTTGATTTTTAACACGGTAGTCCCATCCTTGAGTTTGATCGTACGGAACGCGCGCCAGACGGGCCCCCTTCCGGTGCGCGGTTTCTCAAACGGCAATCATATTCCATAAGCCTAAAGTATAGGGAATACGCCAGCGAAATACAGCGCGCGCGGCAAGCGCGGCGAATCAGGCGCAGACACGCTATCCCGACATCATCCTTGCATCCGCAGGAGTGCCGGATTTGGCATTTATTTTGCTCCCGCCGTTGCGCTTCGCTTGAAAGCCAGTGGGCCATAGGGAGGGCATGTCCATACCCGGTGTTAGGGTAGTTGTCGCGTTGACCGTTTTTTAGGCGGCCTTTTGTTGCGTCTTTGGTTTTCTATCGGGATTAAGCGTGACCGTACCAACCTCCCTCCAATTCAGTGTGTTTCCCGACCAGCGTTCGGGGTGTTGGTCACGGACCTTTTGATAAAGCTTGTGCCTCCAAGCCAGTACCTCAACATGCGCGCAACTTAACAAAACATCATTTTTCTTGGGCACGATTTGTGGCTAGACATACAGAACCTCAAACCCATGGGCGAATGCCAGCGAGTTATCAGTCTTTCACTTTTCCCGCACACAATCTGACCTGTACTCCATGGCGGGATGAGCCAATCAAGAACCGTTTACCGCAAGACTCCAACGCTACAAAGCCAGCGCGTATAAGCAGTGAGTCTCAGATGGTAACTATCTCATGTAAAAGGTGTGAGCGACTGGCTGTATCCATACTTGATGCCCGAAGCGAAGAACCCACCACATTCATGCTTTCGCATGCACGGGCTGCATTCTGACGCAAACTCATTCTTCCAGTCCGAGATAGATTTTACGTATGAAGACTGAACGTCAGGATTCACCAGACACAATGGATGATTGTATACAGAAGTCCGTATTCCGTAAGTAGTGAGAATTCTCACCGCACGACTAAGCTCCGTTTTGTACTCCACCGGGTCAACCCACAAGGCATCCAGATTCGCAAGTGTAAAACCAGTCATCTCCAAGCCCATCAGCGCCACGTGATCGACAAAAAGGAGATTGCGTGCGATGTATTCAGCCAGTTCCGGAAGCCCTTCGCAGGTCTGCTTGTGAATAACAACGCGTATCTCAACCTTCTGTCCCAGCTCCTTCAGGTTCAGAATTCCCCGAATCGTCTGATCAAATGCGCCCTTGACCTGCACCACGTAATCATGACGAGCTGGGTCGGCCGAATAGACAGGAATACCTACCATCACATCGGGATGATTTACCTCGGCATACGCGCGAGCAAAGGCTTTGTCTGAAAAATTCCGACCGTTCGACAAGATGTGGAGCCCGGCGTCAGGAAGCCAGCTTTTAATGTGGCGAACGAGTGAAATGAAACCATCTCCAAACAGGGTTGGCTCGCCGCCAGTGATCCCCAGGCTTTTTGTGTAACGAGGCATCAACCGCACGGCTTCCTTGGCTTCATCAAGCAGCCAACGATCATCGCCACGCTTTGGTGGCTGTGAACACATCAAACAACAGTTATTGCACTGCTCCGTAAGCAGAATACTGTTATGGTCAGAAGACGCGCGATAAAGAGTCCGAATGCGGTCACCGCCAAGCGCAACCACATCGCTGTCGGCCAAATATTCGAATTCGGGACCAAGAACACTGCACGATGCCTCTACAGGCAATTGTTTTGGCCGCGAAATGAAAGCCAAGTAGTGGCCGAACCCTGGAGGGATGTCAGCGCTGGTGTCCTTAATCAGAAAGGCCTTGCGTGCACGTAGAACCACCGGCAGTGCCTTTTTGGTCGAGATGCTGAGTATTTCCCGACCCTGTCGCGCAGCTGTTGTGCCTGTAGTTTCTAGGACCTTGCCTGAGAGCGTCAGCATTTATTCACCCATCGCATGAATATTTCCTTGGTCTTCGGGTCTTTTCGCATGGCGTCCAGAAGGTAGCGAACTACGCCCATGGTGCGTTTACAGAACTCGGACTCAGGTTTGCGACCGAGGGCATCACCGAACATCGCATGATGAAAGACAGGGTCAGCGCCACACCATGGCTCGAATGCGCAGTCGGAACACATCGGCACGGACAAGGTGAAGGATTCTTCTAGAGCCGTAAGCAGATTTTCAGAAGTGTAAATTTCTTCGTAGCTATTTTGATGAACGTTCCCGATACGGAAGGTCGAGTCCCCCATTTCGTGCAGCATGCGACTTTCGTCCGAAGCATATACGTCACCATCGTAGTTGAAGACCACGGCAGCGATTCCGGCCCCTGAAGGATTCATCAAATCGATGAATCCAGGGTCACGTGATGTGAGCATCTTAGTCAGGAGGATCGTCGAGTAATGCTCGACAAAACGAATACCCTGCTTGTTCAGACTCAAGATGTAGTCCATCCCCTCGCGATAGAACTCAAGCCAGCGCTCTGCACTATAGGCTTGGTAGCTCTTCGTTTTGACAGCGAACCCGTATGGTGACAAATGCCGTAAGAAGATACTATTGAAACCAAACTTCAGATATTCACTGATGATGTCCTTAACTCGCGTCATGCTGGCCGGTGAGGTGGTCATCAAAGCCGACACTGAGTCATAACCAACAATGTCTCGCGCTCGCTTCAAGCCATCAGAAAACTTTGCGTAACTGTCTCGACCAGGACGTGGGCGATTTTTATTGTGTAGATCCTCAGGACCATCAAGGGAAGAAGACAGGTAAATTTTGTGGTCACGACAATATTCAAGCATCTCATCAGTCGCCAGCGATAGTGTCGTGGCAATTACAAATTGAAGATCCCTGCTTTCTGTCTTATTCTGCTCTTCGGCCGTCTCAACAACATGGCGAATCAGGCCGAAATTGAGCAGAGGTTCCCCACCCTGAAATTCGATTTTCAATGCTTGGTTTGGTGAGCGAAACACAAGGTCGAGCGCTTTGTCGGCAGTTTCTTTCGACATATCAAACGCGGCTTTGTCTTCTGATTGCCGGGATACTTGGCAATACTGGCAACTATGATCGCAGCGTAAGGTCACGACAAACAGATGCAGATTTGTGAAGTTGCGAAGGTGTTGGTATTTCGTACGAGTCTTGAGGGCCAGAAGTTCTACACTCGCATAGTCGCCCGGTTCCCGGATGAAATGTCCAGAACGAAGCATCGCGTAGAAGTCGTCTTCCTGTGTGAGTTGATGATCCACTAAATCATTCAACGTCATTCGCGGTATAAAAACAAACTCGCCAACCGCATTCGTTAAAACAACATCGTGACTCCCATCAAGCTGTTCGAACCGGAAAGGCAAGAGTTCGTAACTAGCAGGGGTAGATTGATAGTGAATCAAAGGAAAAAATTTACTCATCCCTGAAGCCTCGAGCGTGAAAAGGCAAGAGCCAGGATGAGGTTTCGAACCGGCTCGGTCTCTGCTTTTATTTGTGAGCGCAGCTGTTGGTCTAGCAGTTCTCGTTTGAAATCTGCCAACATCTCATCGAAAGGCTTATTCGTATTCGCAACAGATTCAATTTCGCAAACAATCTGCCCAGCAGTAGGCGTAATCAGCACGGTAAGGCGGTCAATGAAGCGATACGACGCCTTTTGGACAGCCTCAATGCTGTAAGCCGACTGCTCCAGTGTCAGGCTATATGCCATATTCAATTCCTAGGAATAAAAAAAGCCGGCATTCGGCCGGCTCTTTGTGGGGCTTGATTTTAGTTATCGTTGTAGCCAGAATAGTGAGAGCTGTGCGAGGAGTGAGAACTGTGTGACTCATGGTCGGCCATCATCAGGCCAGTGTCACCAGAGCGCCGCAAAACAAAATTAAAAATATCACCGTTGTTGCTGAGCGTCAGGTTTTCGGGCTGAGCAACAGAAACCACAGCCTGAGCTTCCACCGGAACCGCACGGGGTGCTTCTTGTTGAACAGCTGCAGTTGCGGTCTGGGCTGCGAAACCGGTCGCGACAGCTGCGAACGAGGTCAAGAAGTTTTTCATAACTCATCCTGGGTTATATTTTTAGCAATTCTATGCCCATAGAATCACACCTGCAACTAAGTATTTATTTTAAGGTGCCTTGGCGGTCAATCTGGATATCGAGCCACAGCTCGCCAACGTCGCCCTTGAGGGTCTTGCTACTATGTCCATTGCGTCGGGACATACGATAGTCTCTGCACCACACTTGATGTGGGCGAGTCGGCGCGAACACCTAACCCAGTACGCGGCAAAAAGTCATCATCCATCCTCGGCTTGCGCCTAAACCATGCTCATGAAGCGCGCCACAGCAGCAGCGCAGGTGCCCGCGCCTTTCTTGACTCGCTGGGTTAAAAACCGTCAATAATTTCCGGTACCAAACCGTTCAGTGCGCTCTTCAACGCATCGGAGTCAAACCCACCATCCTTGCTGGCATCGAGTTGCGATTTCAAGGCACCGTGGACTTTGGCCGATGAATATTGACCGGCCTTGCTCTCGTGCCGCCACCAAATCACGTTAAGTACTTCCATACTGCCGTCAGGGCGCGCGGAAGAAGCATCGTTCTCAAACAAGCGCGGAAGTAGTACTTTGATTTTTTCGGCGTCGGCATCGCTAAAGCCAGTGCGTTCCGCCAACTGTGGATTCATGCTGCCATAGCTGACGTAAATTCCGCCATCCACGCGATGTTTCATCCCCATGGTATCCGAGGAGCGACTCTTGCCTTCTTTCGGGTCTTCGCCACTTACACTCTTGGTGATTTGTGTGCTGGTGATTTCGACCGGAGCCAGACTGAATGCCGATTGCACCGTCACAGGACCGCGAATGGCAATAGAAATACCACTATCCCCTTCGTTACCATCTTCACCCTCGGCTTTTTTTCCGGTTTTCTTTTTGGCCGCTTTATAAGCAAACAGCTGACCAAAGGCGCGAACATCGAACCAGGTTTCACAGGCCAGCTTACGCGTATCTTCCGACCCTAGTTTATCCCCTAGTTTGGCGCTGGCGCGTGCTTGCAGACTTTTAGCATCATCATTTTTACGATCGTCCGACTGAACAAAAATCTCCGCGCCATCCTCTTGCAGTCGGTCGCGCAATTTACGCTTCAAGCAGACATCGGTTATTTCTCCAATGCCATCGTAACCGGCGCGCGGGCGGTTGCCATTCAACGGATCACCGTTTGGGTTGGCATTGGTCACACGCAAGATAACGGCAAAATCGATTTTGTGGCTCAAGCTGCTGCTCATATTTATATCCCTTGTCTTGATGCGTAATCAGTCAATGGCCGCAACTTCCACAGGCTGACTGGCGGAGTCGACGGTACTGGCGCTGGCGCCTGTGTGTTGCCATAATTCCCGAGTTTGGCAATGGTATGCCAACAGGAACTCACCGCTGAGCTTCTTGTCATTGCGAAAGTCGTCGCCGATAAAAGCGTTCATGATGTCCTGCGATAATTTTTCCAACTTCACTAAGGTTCCGGGCGATTGAGTCCGCAAACGCGACTTGTAGGGGGAGAGAGCAATCTCCAGCTGCAGCCATGTGTTGTAGGGATGATTGGCAAACCGTGACAATAATTTGGCCGCGTTGGTATCGCGGGTTTCTCCGGCAAAATGCAACGCCCGGTTCTCCATGTGCTCGGCGACCGCAAGCAGGCGTCCGTATAAGTAGTCGCGCGTGGCGCGTTCGGTCTCCAAACTCATTAGATAGTTCTCCTGTGGATGGCTGCCCTTATAGAGGGCGCAGGCAATGCCCAAAACTTTATTCCATTCCCAGCGCAACATGGATTGTGGCTGACAAGCGCGATTCAACGCGCAATGCATTAGATCGCGGGGAATCTGCAGACCATCGACAATGCACGGCAGTAATCGCTCAACGGTGGATTTCAGTAGCTTTTTGCTCTTATCTTTATTGATTAAATCATGGCCATAAGCCGCCTCGGCAATGTCTTTCGGCGCCGGCGCACCGGTAAACCGGTGTTCTTTGCCGTAATTCATTGGCCAAGCGCAATCAGTATGCCAATGCTCAATACGCGCCAAAAAATCGCTGCCGCTCAACTCACGGTAGTAGGCAATCGCCATGCGCCCCGGTGTGGCAGCATCCAGAGCCATGACGACAATCTGAACTGCATCGCCGAGATTAGACCGGTAGCCCGCGATGGCTTTTTTAAGCCGTTGCGCAAATAAACTTCCAGCATTCTGCTGCTGGTCATATGGGTCGTTAGCCAGCAACTGATCGCTGCTAGACCAAGGATCTGGAATATCCTGGCCGGACGTTTCCCAAGCAATAATCGCTTGTGTGTCATTGTGGGTCGTTCTTTTTCCCGCCAGCAGCCAACGCAGTGCATTGTGCGCTTTCTGACTAGTTTCAAAACCAACACTACAGGCTTGGTCACTGGTTTCAAAACGTCCACGGAAGGTGTAGCCGTGAGCATCATTAGATGAGATGAGTTTGGCTTTATCGCCGCCGTGGCGCAATTTGGACGGATGCTGCTCGGCTACCCAGGTGTCCTCACCACTCACCAAACAGAGTCCGCGTCGTTGCTTGTTTGAAGCATCAAAGTCGATCCAGGCCTGAAATAAGCTAGCATCCTCCCACGTATGATCTTGTGGCCCCCCCGAAATCACCACCCGCCAACGGACCAGGGCATCGCCTTGATCTTGAACCTTTACACCATTGCCCGGTTTTGCAACCAATTGGCGAAAAATTTCCGGAGTATCCGTATTGCCAGGCCAAGCAATCAATAGAATGCCATCTTGCGCGTGTAGCACTTTAGCGCTCAGCAGATCGGCCACCAAGGTTCCCCGTTCAACGTAACTCAAGACGGCTTGCGCTTTAGGATGGGCGAAAGGGGAATGGCACCAGCGACGCAGCTGCTGCACATAACCGTCGAAATAGGATGGTTTCTTGCCGCCGAAATCGAGGTAATCGCCCGCGCAATACTGAATTTTATCGGCCAGGGGATGCGCCGCCTCGCCGCTGGTGCGCCCAGCGGATTTTTCCGTTGCAGGCACAATCGTGTCAATCCGCGGAGATAGCACTTGGGCCGACTTAAAACAGCCGGCACTATCGATGCACACTTCGATATGTGCTTGCTGTTTGGTGTGCCCGATGGGCATCAAGGGCAATTCGCCTACAGGCTCGTGCCCGGCACAACGCTCATAGGTATCGTAGAGTTGTTGGATCCAGCTCATGCGTCTAATCCCTCCACAAGGCACGCGTGCGTCACGTCTTGCATATTTTTGCCGACAGCAAAGGTTTTAGCCTGCATCGGGCGCACGACCTTGCGAACCGCACAATCCTGCGGCGGAATAAAGTCCAATACACCATTGCACAGCTCTGGCCGCCAGAAGCGGCTCACCAACTGACCCTTCTCAGCCGCTAGGCCATTTTCGGGTTCACCGGTTTCATCCGGATAGTCAAAACCATGAAACATTAAACCGTATGCCAAGGAGCCGGCATCGTCATAAGCCCCCTGACCGCTGCCAAACTCACACGGCTCAACATAACCCTGGCAATCGCGCGTGCCCAAAAAGATATCTTGCCGCCCACCTTTGGCCAGGCTGCGTTGCGCCATAGCGAAATGTTTGCCATCAATGCGATCATGCGCCAATTCTGGACGTGCTAGATTCCACTCAAAATGAGCGCGTACTTGATACTCCACATCGCTAAGGAAGGTATAGATCGCCAACGTGTTGCCCCCGCTATTGAATTCCAGCGGTTTTGTTCCCTTGGTCTGGGTACGAATCGGTTTAATCACGCGCACCGCGTCGATGACCCAAATCAATGTCGGCTTCCAATAGATCGATTTGGCAATGCCTTTCAGGGCCTCATAAGTGGGCAAATGATAAGAACACTTCTCGCCCCCGATTCGGGTCAACGGATCGGTAAACAGAGCAAAGCGGGCATGCACTTTGAACTCCAGGCTGTTCTTGACGGTGTCGTGCATCACGCTTCCTTACGTAAGCTCAAAAGACCGGGTCGTTATCAACTCGGAACCGAATCAAAAAAATTATGGTTTCCATGGCTTGGCTGCGGCGTGTCACTCACGCCGAAACTATCGTGATAATAGTTCCGATCAAGACACCAGATACCCGCTGGCGTTTGATATAACGCTTTGGCGTTACACAACGCTTTGAAATTGTACTCGAACAAATTGACGCTGAACTGCTGTACTTGGCGCAGCAAATCGCTCAGTTGCTGTGGATGTAAATCGCCATTCAACGCGAAGGCAATCTCACGCCCGGCCGCACCATAAGGGACAACGATACCCTTGGTAGCGGAATCGATGGCCTTAAAAGCCAATGCCGCAGTACGGAAAGCCTGACGCAGCGGAAAATGCGGCGACTGACGCCGTGTGCGTTGATACTCAGCCACCGCGTCCTTGTTGGCGCCAAGCATCGATAACAGACTGACATCACTGTCTTTTTCACTGGCTGACAGCGTATCCATCCGTATCGGGTAATCCATACACCCCTTGCGATGAAAAAAATAATACCTAAAATACATGGTCATCGCTGGCTCGGCTAACAAGTCGTGCTGAAAGCCCTCGGGAGTTTGGGCGAATTGATCCAACACCCGTGCACAGGCTTTTTGCCCCTCGATAATCTCGGTCAAACGTTGAATTTTTTCTTGCGTCAAGTTAATGACAAAGACTGGCGCGGTCGGCTGCTCTTGATTACGGTTACAACGCCCCGCCGCTTGCGCAATCGAGTCCATGCCGGCTAACGAACGAACCACCGAACCGAAGCTAATATCCACCCCGGCTTCGATTAATTGTGTACTGATGCAAATCAGAGGCTGCTGATGCTCCAGCTTGTCGCGCAGTTCCTGTAGCACCGTGCGCCGATGTGCCGGACACATGCTGGTGCTCAGGTGATACACCGGCACATTCAACTGCTGGCTGCAATGCTCAAAAATTTCACGGGCAGCGCGTTTGGTATTAACAATGGCCAAAGTACTATGATGCGCGCCCTGCGCTTGCAGAACCAACTGAGCGACCTCCTCATTGCTCCAGCCGCCACTTCGGCGCAGATCAATGATGTCGGTACGTTTTAGATCCGAAAACAAGCGTCCAATATTGGGCATCAGCTCCGCATTCGGCGACAAACGGATCGCGCCCTTGGTCGGGTCGATATCCTGCAGCAGCGGTTGCGTCGCAGAGCACAACAACACGCTACTCCCCGCCTGTTCCACAAGAAAATTCATTGCATTGGCAAATAGGTGCGCGCACTTGAGTGGCAGCGTCTGCACCTCGTCGAAAATCAATACCGACCGAGCCAGCGCATGCATGCGCCGAGCATTACGCGTACCGGCGCCGAACAAGGCCTCTAGCAACTGCACGCTGGTGGTGTAAATAATCGGAGCATCCCAATTATCTGTGATCAGCTTGTGCTGCCAAGTCATGTCCTCGGCGAGCAGATTTGAATGATGTTCTAGTAACACGCTCCCTGGCGCGGTCCCTTCCGGTTCAAGAATCTCACGCACGGCAAGCGCATTCTGATCGATGATTGAAGTGTAAGGAATGACATAAACGATTCGATCCAAGCC
>Ga0255350_1000813_pt1 | contig 11311 bp, 10 predicted proteins | sample HBST25r1metaG_FD_186028 | JGI IMG/M metagenome (GOLD analysis project Ga0255350, IMG submission 186028) | Peat soil microbial communities from Stordalen Mire, Sweden - H.B.S.T-25.r1 | ecosystem: Environmental > Terrestrial > Soil > Wetlands > Peat | place: Sweden: Norrbotten County, Stordalen...
AGGCGCGCGATCTCGTCGTGCGCGACGACCGCGGTGTCACGCGGGTGCATGGCGTCTCGTTCGTCCTGCGCGAGGGCGAGATCCTCGGCGTCGCCGGCGTCGCCGGCAACGGCCAATCGGAGCTGCTCGAAGCGCTCGCCGGCATCCGGCCGCCCGCCAGCGGCGAAATCCTCGTCGCCGGCCGGCCGCTGCGACCCTCCGAGCACGACCCCCACGCGGTGCGCAGTCTCGGCATCGGCCACGTGCCTGAGGACCGCCAGCGCGTCGGGCTGATCATGCCGTTCGAGGCGTGCGAGAGCGCGATGCTCGGCTTCCACGACCAAGCGACCTTCGGCCGCGGAATCCTGTTCGACCGTCGCGCCATCGTCGCCGACGCGGCGCGGATCATGGAGGCGTTCGACGTCAGACCGCGCGCGCCGTTGCTCAGAACGGTGAACTTCTCCGGCGGCAATCAGCAGAAGATCGTGCTGGCGCGCGAGATCGACCACGATCCCCGCATCATGCTGGTCGGCCAGCCGACCCGTGGCGTCGACATCGGCGCGATCGAGTTCATCCACAAGCGCATCGTCGCCCAGCGCGACGCCGGCAAGGCGATCCTGTTGGTTTCGGTCGAGCTCGACGAGATCTTCGCGCTGTCCGACCGCATCATTGTGTTATGCGGCGGGCGCGTCACCGGCGAGCGACTGCCGGAAGAAACCAATTCCCAGGATCTCGGCCTGCTGATGGCCGGCGTCAATGAGCGCGCCGCATGAGCGCGCCGCTGAAGCCCTTGCCCGCCTGGGCTGACGTCGCGCTGATCCCGCTGATCAACGTCGCCGCGGCCTTCGTCATCTCCGGCTTGGTGGTGCTGGCGATCGGCGAGAACCCACTCGAGGCGGTGCGCCTGCTGCTGGTGGGCGCGCTCGGCGATCTCGAGGGCATCGGCTTCACCCTCTATTACGCGACGAGCTTCATCTTCACCGGCTTGGCGGTGGCGATCTGCTTCCACGCCGGCCTGTTCAACATCGGCGTCGAGGGCCAGGCCTATGTCGCCGGCTTGGGCGCGGCACTGGCGGCGCTCTATCTCGGCTTCCTGCCCGGCTACAGCCTGATGATCGTCGCAATTGTCGCCGGGGCGCTGTTCGGCGCCGCCTTCGCCGCCATTCCCGGCTATCTCCAGGCCAAACGCGACGCCCACATCGTCATCACGACGATCATGTTCAACTACGTCGCCTCGGCGCTGATGGGCTATCTGCTGGTCGACGTGCTGCGCGTGCCGGGGCAGATGAACGCCGAGACCGTCGGCTTCACCAAATACGCCATCGTGCCGCAGTTCCACGCGCTGCTGAAGCCGCTCGGGATAATCTGGCCCGATACGCCGTTCAACCTGTCGTTCCTGCTCGCGCTCGCCTGCGCTTACGGCTGCTGGCTGCTGATCTGGCGCACGCGGCTCGGCTATGCGATCCGCGCCGTCGGCGTCAATCCGACCGCGGCGATCTACGGCGGCATTTCGCCGGCGCGCGTCATTATCATCACCACGCTGCTGTCGGGTGCGCTCGCCGGCGGCATGGCGGCCAACGTCATTCTCGGCGAGGAGCATCGCCTGATCCTCGAATACACCGCGGGCTTTGGCTTCGTCGGCATCGCCGTGGCGCTGATGGGCCGCGCCCATCCGGTCGGCATCATCCTCGCGGCGATCCTGTTCGGCATGCTCTACCAGGGCGGCGCCGAACTCGCGTTCGACAAGCCGAAGATCAGCCGCGACATGATCGTCGTCATTCAGGGTCTGGTGGTGCTGTTTGCCGGCGCGCTCGAGCATGTCTTCCGTCGCCCGGTCGCGACGCTGCTGGCGCGCCGCACGGCGCAACCGCCGATCTGAGGCGCCGGACCCATGGGCTTCGAAGATCTCGTCAGCATCCTCGGTTCGGGCATCCGGCTCAGCGTGCCGCTGATCTGCGCCTGCCTCGCCGGCTTGTGGTCGGAGCGCTCGGGCGTCGTCGACATCGGCCTCGAAGGCAAGATTCTCGTCGGCGCCTTCGCGGCGGCGGCGGTGGCGACTTTCACCGGCAGCGCCTGGCTCGGACTCTGCGCGGCGATCCTGGCGACGATCGCGGTGTCGCTCGTCCACGGCTACGCGTCGATCGACCAGCGCGCCAACCAGATCGTCTCCGGCACCGCGATCAATATGGTCGCCGACGGCATCACGGCGCTGATCGGCAACGCGATCTGGTCGCAGGGCGGCCGCACGCCGCAATTGCCGGATACGGCGCTGTTCAACGCCATCAAGCTGCCGTTCGTCGACGCGCTCGCCCCCGCGCCCTTTATCGGCCCGATCTACAAGCACCTGATTTCGGGCCACGACCTCATCACCTATTTCGGCTTTCTGTGCGTTCCGTTGACCTATTGGGCGCTCTATCGCACCCGCTTCGGCCTGCAACTGCGCGCGGTCGGCGAGAACCCGGCCGCCGTCGACACCGCCGGCCTTTCGGTGCGCGGCTTGCGCTACCGCGCCGTGATCATCTGCGGCGTGCTGGTCGGCCTGTCCGGCGCCTACCTGTCGATCTCCCAGGCCGCCTATTTCCAGCCGCACATGAGCGCCGGCAAGGGGTTCATCGCGCTTGCGGCGCTGGTGTTCGCCAAGTGGCGGCCGTGGCCGGCGTTGGCGACCTGCCTGTTGTTCGGCGTGCTCGACGCGCTGGCGACGCGCCTGCAGGGCGTGCCGCTGCCGTTCGTCGGGCCGGTGCCAGTGCAGGCGATCGAGGCGCTGCCCTATCTGCTGACGGTGATCCTGCTCGCCGGCTTCATCGGCAAGGCGATCCCGCCGCGCGCTTCGGGCATCCCCTATGTCAAAGAGCGCTGACGTTAGTCTCGACGCCCTGTTCGCCGCCGCCAAGGCCGCGCGCGAACGCGCCTACGCGCCGTACTCGCGCTTTCTCGTCGGTGCGGCGATCCGCGCCGCGAGCGGGGCGATCTATACCGGCTGCAACGTCGAGAACGCCGCCTATCCGCAGGGCTCGTGCGCCGAGGCCGGCGCGATCGCCGCGATGGCGCTCGCCGGCGAGCGGCGCATCGTCGAATTCGTCGTCGTCGGCGATGGCGAGGATCTGTGCACGCCGTGCGGCGGCTGCCGCCAGCGCATCCGCGAATTCGCCGACGCCGCGACGCGCATCCACGTCGCCGGGCCGGAAGGGGTGCGCGCCAGCTTCGCGCTGGAGGAATTGCTGCCGCATTCGTTCGGGCCGGGGCATCTGGGGCGGTGAAGGCCATGACGGCAAGAGGGTGGAGGGACCTATGACTTCGCCAGCCGCCGCCGCCATCGTCGCGCTCGCCGATCGCGGAATCTCCACGTTGCCGCCGCTCGGCCTGGTGCTGGGCTCGGGGCTCGGCGGGCTCGCCGATGAAGCCGAAGACGCGGTCGCCATTCCCTACGCCGAGATTCCCGGCTTTCCCGTGCCGAGCGTCGCCGGGCACAGCGGCCGGCTGGTGGTCGGCAAGCTCGCGGGAAAACGCGTCGCGCTGTTCCAGGGCCGCGGCCATTACTACGAGCGCGGCGACGCGCGCGAGATGTTCGCGGCGATCGAGACCTTCCATCGCCTCGGCGGCCAGACCTTGTTGCTCAGCAACGCGGCCGGCGGCCTGCACGCCGATTGGCCGCCCCCGGCGCTGGTGGCGATCGTCGACCACATCAACTTCGCCGGCGCCAATCCGCTGATCGGCCTGCCCGGCGACAAGCGCTTCGTGCCGCTGACCCAGGCCTACGATCGCGCGCTGCTGGCGACGCTCGAGAGCGCCGCGCGCGCCGCCGCGGTCGAGCTGCGCGAAGGCGTCTACATGTGGTTCTCCGGCCCGAGTTTCGAGACGCCGGCGGAGATCCGCGCGGCAAGAATCCTCGGCGCCGATCTGGTCGGCATGTCGACCGTGCCGGAGGTGCTGATCGCGCGCTTTTTCGGCCTGCGCGTCGTCGCCTGCTCGCTGGTGACCAATTTCGCCGCCGGCCTGTCGGGCGGCGATCCGAGCCACGCGGAGACGCAGGCGGTCGCCGCGCGCGGCTCGCGCCAGTTCCGCGCTCTTCTCAAGGCCTTCATTGCGGCGTACGAAGACGCGCCATGACCCTGCCGCAGGAAATTATTCGCGCCAAGCGCGACGGTCGCGCGCTCAGTGAAGAGGAGATCGGCGAGTTCATCGCCGGCCTGACCTCCGGCGCAGTCAGCGAGGGCCAGGCCGCCGCATTCGCCATGGCGGTGTTCTTCCGCGGCATGAGTATCGACGAGCGCGTCGCGCTGACGCGGGCGATGACGCGCTCCGGCGCGACGCTCGACTGGCGCGACATGAATCTGACGGGGCCGGTGGTCGACAAGCACTCGACCGGCGGCGTCGGCGACAATGTGTCGCTGATGCTGGCGCCGATGCTCGCCGCCTGCGGCGCCTACGTGCCGATGATCTCCGGCCGCGGCCTCGGCCACACCGGCGGCACGCTCGACAAACTCGATTCCATCCCCGGCTACATTTCGCAGCCGGATCTGCCGCTGTTTCGCCAAGTGGTCGCCGAGGCCGGCTGCGCGATCATCGGCCAGACCGCCGATCTCGCCCCCGCCGACCGACGCCTTTACGCCATCCGAGACGTCACCGCGACGGTCGAATCGATCGCCCTCATCACCGCTTCGATCTTGTCGAAGAAGCTCGCCGCCGGGCTGCAAGCCCTGGTGATGGACGTCAAGACCGGCTCCGGCGCGTTCATGCCGACGTTCGAAGGGGCGCGCGATCTCGCCGAGAGCATCGCCGCGGTCGCCAACGGCGCCGGCCTGCCGACGGTGGCGCTGATCACCAATATGGGCGAGCCGTTGGCGAGCGCCGCCGGCAACGCCGTGGAAGTGCTCAACGCCGTCGACTTCCTCACCGGCGCGAAGCGCGACGCGCGGCTGCATGCGGTGACGCTGGCGCTCGGCGCCGAGCTGTTGACGCTCGCTGGTCTGGCGCGCGACCGCCTCGGCGCACGCGCCGCGCTGGAGCGCTCGCTCGCCAACGGCGCTGCGGCCGAGCGCTTCGAACGCATGGTCGCCGCGCTCGGCGGGCCGGCCGATTTTCTCGCCAAGGCGCGCGCGCTGTTGCCCGCGGCGCCGGTCGTCGTCGCCGCCGCGCCGGAGCGCTCCGGTTTCGTGCTGTCGATCGACGCGCGCGAGGTCGGCCTCGCCGTCGTCGAGCTCGGCGGCGGCCGCGCGCGCGCGTCCGATGCGATCGATCCCGCCGTCGGCCTGACGAGGCTCGCCGGAATCGGCGCCGAAGTCTCCGCCGACGCGCCGCTGGCGCTCGTCCATGCGCGCGACGAAGCGAGCGCCGCGGCGGCGAGCCGCCGTCTCGGCGACGCCTATCACATCGGCGACGCGCCGCCGGCCAAGATTGCCGATTCCGTTGTGGCGCGGATCGGCGGCGACGTGTGAGCCTGCTGCTCGCCATCTCCGGCTGGGACCCGGAGCCGTGGCGCAAGCGCTTCGCCGCGCTGCTGCCGGGCCGCACGCTGGTCACGCCCGAGACGCTCGTCGACCGTGCCGCCGTGCGCTATGCGATCGTCTGGCGTCCCCCGCTCGGCCTGCTCGTCGAACTGCCGCAGCTTGAGGCGATCTTCTCGCTCGGCGCCGGCGTCGACGCCATCCTCTCGGATCCGCGCTTGCCCGACGTCCCGATCGCGCGCGTCGTCGATCCCGACTTGACGGCGCGGATGAGCGAATGGGTCGCGCTGCATGCCCTGATGCATCTGCGCCAGGCCCGTCGCTACCAGCGTCAGCAGCGCGAGCGGATGTGGGCCGACGACGACGATCAGCCCGCCGCGCGCGACGTGCGCGTCGGCATTCTCGGTTTCGGCGAACTCGGCCGCGACGCGGCGGCCAAGCTCGCGGCGCTCGGCTTTCCAGTCGCGGCCTGGAGCGCCAGCGCCAAGACGGCGCCGGGGATCGCCTGTTTCGACGGACCGGCGGGCCTCGACGCGATGCTGGCGCGCTCCGACATCCTCGTCTGCCTGTTGCCGCTCACCGCCGCGACGCGCGCCATCCTCAACGCGCGGCTGTTCGCCAAGCTGCCGCGCGACGGAAGGCTCGGCGGCGAGGTTCTGCTCAACGCCGGCCGCGGCGGGTTGCAGGTCGAGGCCGACATTCTCGCCGCGCTCGATTCCGGCGCGCTCAAAGGCGCCTCGCTCGATGTGTTCGAGAGCGAACCGCTGCCGCAGGACTCGCCGCTGTGGACCCATCCGACGGTCTTCGTCACCCCGCACAACGCCGCGCTCTCCCACCCCGATTCCGTCGCCCGCGCCGTCGCCGAGCAAATCCTCGCCCATGAACACGGCGAGCCGCTGCGACATCTGGTGGATCGGACGAGGGGGTATTAGAGCGCGCTGCGTCGCTTCTCCCCGTTTACGGGGAGAAGGTGGCGCGAAGCGCCGGATGAGGGGCTTGGCGACGAGTTGCACAGGCGCTGGCGATCGCCCAACCCCTCATCCTCGCCATCTTCCCGTTTACGGGGGGTTCGCCGCCTCGCGTCCGTCCGGCTCGCCTCACTTCGCGATGCGGGCGCGGAAATCGGCGACGGTCGCCTTGAATTCGTCGTAGTCGAGCGCCTTGGCGACCTTGAACGGCCCGATCAGGAACACCGGCGTGGCTTCGAGCCCAAGCGAGTCGGCCTCGCTCATGTTGCGCTTCAGCAGGGTCGAGATGTCGGCGTCGTGCGCTTTCAGATCCGCGTCGAGCAGGGCCATGTCGAGGCCGGCGGCCTTGACCGCGGCGAGCAGGCTCGCGTCGTCGATCTTCTGGCCGCGAATGGTCATCATCGCGACATGCGCTTGGCGATACTTGCCCTGGTATTTCGCTGCCAGTGCGAGGTGGGCGCCATAAACCGACGCGTCGGTCAGAATCGGCCAATCCTTGTAAACGAGACGCACTTTACCGTCGTCGTCGACGAATCTTTCGAGGTCGGGCGACGATTTTTTGCAGAACGGGCAGTTGTAATCCATGAAGGCGACGATGGTGACGTCGCCGGCCGAATCTCCCGCGACCGGGGTCGCCGGATCGTTGAGGATCGCCTCGACGTCGATCGCATCCGCCGCCGCGAGGGGCGGCGCGCTCGCGATGGCCAGCAGCGGCGCCGACGCGGCCGTGAGCGCCACAGCATGCAGGAAACGCCTGCGGTCCATCAGAAACTCCATTATCGGGGAGGGGAGGCGGGCCCGAATCGGCCGCGACTGTGTCACTCAAAGCCTCGGTCCGCCAGACGAGGCGTTGTGACCGCCCGCGAGAGGGCGAACGTCGCTCGCAGCGGAATGGCGAATGCGCTTCGGTGGAAGGCAGGTGGATGCGACGAGGACGGGGACAGCGTCTCCCCCATGTGTAGTCGGCGACTCCCGCTTAAAGCTCTTCTGACAACAAACCTAGTTGATCACGATGGGCGCGCAACGGAAGAGTCTTTCGATCAGTTCGAAATACGTGACGGTTTGCCGGTTTCTTTTCACGCATTGGAGATAGGTGACATCAATCTCGACGTCGAAATTGTGTTCCCGAAGTTTGTCAATGTCCCCGGCCGGCAGGATATCCTTATTCCACGCCTGCAAATCGGAGGCATGGGAAACGTGTCGGGCGGCACAAGCTATGCCTATGCGGGACCTGTCTGGACGGCGAACTTCGATCATGTGTTTGCCGAAATCTTCGGCGGTGGCGCCGTGCATATGCGATGTTCCGTCGCAAGGCGATCTATGAGGAATTTCTCTTGGAAACGAAGGCGATATATGAGCCCTCGCGTTCGCGCGGGTTCGCAGCGAGAGCAAGCGCGGTCACAATGCCGACGAAATCATGGCGCGGATCGTCGCCAAACGCTTTGTGAGCACATGGAGCGACCGGGATTTGTCATCATGCAGGCACAACCAGCCGCAAGGCCCTAAGCGATTGGCATTTTCCCGAACGACCCGTATAGTCGAGAGACCGCCTGCCGTCGTCCCGCTTGGACTCTGAGCAGAGGGGTGAGCCAGTTATTGGCCGGGCGACGAGTAAGGGGGCTCGTTTGATTGTTGTCACGGGGCTGAAAGCCGAAGCCAGGATCGCTGCGGCATCGGGCGTGAGCGTGTTCGCCTGCGGCGGAAATGTCGGACTTCAGGCGCATGCCATCAAGAGAGCGGTGCATTCCGGCGCGGCGGCGATCGTCAGTTTCGGTATCGCCGGCGCGCTCAACTCGCATTTGACGGCCGGCGATTGGGTCGTCGCAACCGGAGTGACGTCGGGCGATCGTTCTATCGAAACCGATATCGAGTGGTCGAGCCGACTTGCGCAACGCCTCCCCGGCGCCGCGTTGGGCGACATTGCGACCGTTGCGGATCCGGTGCTTCACCCGAGGAACAAGCGCCGGCTCCATCTGGATACCGGCGCCATAGCTGTGGACATGGAATCATTTCAAGCCGCTGCGCTCGCCGAAGAACTCGGCGTGCCCTTCGCCGCCGTGCGGGTGATCGCCGATCCGATGCATCGCGAAATGCCTCCCGCCGTACAATTGGGCCTTCGACCCGACGGGACGGTCGCCATCGCTGCGGTCTTGCATTCGCTGCTCAGGAAGCCTTCCCAACTTCCATCGCTGTTTCGCGTCTCGAGTGACGCCATGATCGCTTTCAGGGCGTTGTTGAGGGGCCGCCGAGAGCTTGGTCCCCACTTTGCGTCGGTGTTGCGCCCGATGGTTTTGGCGAACGAGCCAGTAGATTCGGCAGAATCGGATCGGCAGCGCGCGGAGCCACTGCCGGCCTAGGCTCAGAACCTGGTAAATCGGCTCGACAATTGATCATAGCCTCCATTGAAGGAGGCGGTGCAGGCTGATTCGTTCTTGCTCTGCGAGCGCCAGATGGCGCGGGTATCGCCCCACTTTCCGCTGTCGGACGGTGTTCTGCGCGCCGTGAGCGGCGTCTCGTCGATGCCGATCGAAACGGGCCCCCGACCTTTCCAGTTACAAGGCGCTCCAGACATTGATGAATCCCCCGTTCGGCGCCGAGTGACATCAGAGCCCCAGTTCGACGCGAATCATCACCGATCTTGTATAAATACCTATGCGCTTGATCTCGGCCGGTCAGGTCATCCCCTTCCGGGCCGCCAGATACAGTAGAGCGCCCGTCCACCCGGCCAGCGCAGGAGCGACGCAGCCGCTTGACGGCGCCGGGCTGGCGGGACTGGCGAGATCGCGAACCTGGGCCGGCCACCGGTCACTTGTGCACGCGCGCGCCCTTGTTCGTCTGGGGTGAGTTCCTTCCGAACAGCCCGCGACGTGAAATCGCGCGGCGGACAGCGAATCTTCGCCGAGCGCTTCGCGATCGCCCCTGAGTAGATTCCGAGGGTCCTCATAGCGATCCTCCGCCCGCTATCGTCGGCGCCGTCGCCCACACATCAGCGACAGACCGGGAACCAGCTCATGCCGACAATCGCCGCGCCGGCGTCGTCCAGACGAAGCGGGCAAATCGGATTCGTCATCGCCTGGGGTTTCTGCCTGCTGTTCTATTTCGGTCAGTACGCGATTCGCTCCGCGCCCGGCGTGATGGTTCCGGAGCTGACCAAAGCGTTCGGGTTGTCGACCCTCGGCGTGAGTTCGCTGCTTGGTCTGTACTACTACACATACTCCAGCTTCGCGATCGTCGCGGGCGCCGCGCTCGATCGTTACGGCGCCAAATATGTCATCCCCATCGGGATCGTCGTCACCGCGATCGGCGCGATCATGTTCGGCCTCGGCTCGGTGAACGGCGCGGAGGCCGGCCGCCTGCTGCAGGGCGCGGGGGCGGCGTTTGCGTTCACCGGCGCGGTCTACCTCGCCAGTCACGGATTCTCAGCGGCTTGGCTTGCGACCGCGGTTGGGTTCACGCAGTGCTTCGGCATGCTTGGCGGCTCGGCGGGGCAGTTCGCCGTCGGTCCGATGATCCACGGCCTGATCACCTGGGAGCAGTTCTGGATCTTTGCCGGTTTGGCGCTCTTGGCCATCGCGGTCGTGGTGTTGGCCGCAACGCCCTCACGTCATGACACGCGGCCAAAAGGCGGCGGATCGTGGCTGTCGATGTTCAAACCCTACAAGGTCGTGCTCGCGAACCCGCAATCCTATCTGTGCGGCTTTTGCGCCGGCCTCCTTTTCCTGCCGACAACCATCGGCGACATGATCTGGGGCGTTCCGTTCCTGCGCGACACGCTCGGGGTCAGCTATGCGCAAGCGGTGGACCGCGCGACGATGGTCCCGCTAGGCTGGGTCATCGGGTGCCCGCTTCTGGGCTACCTCGCCGACCGGATTGGACGGCGCAAGCCGGTGCTGATCGGCGGCGCCCTGCTCATGCTCGCCGCCTCCGCGGCGGTCGTCTACCTGCCTGGCGTCGTGCCGCCCTACGCGCTCGGTCTGTTGCTGGGAATTGGGTCCGGCGCCGCGATGATCCCTTACGCGATCATCAAGGAGGTCAATCCCGATAAGGTGAAAGGCAGCGCCACCGGCGCAATCAACTTCCTCGTCTTCACCCTCAGCGCGCTCCTCGCGCCGGCCTATGGCTGGCTGCTGAACGACCTCGCCGGCGGCGGCAAGCTCACCGAAACCGTGTTCCGGAACGCCGATTCCTTTGGCGTCGCGGGAATCGTGCTGGCGATCGTGCTGGCTTGCTTCCTGCGAGAGACCGGCAGCGCGAGCCGCGCGGCGGCGTCGATGATTCAAACCGCAAAGGCGCCGGCATGAACGACCGCATCCGCGACATGAGCCCGCTGGTCGACATGACCGACGGGCGCGAAACCGGGCCGGCCCGCACCGCCCATCCCGTCTATGTCGATCTGCTGCCCCCCTGCAACGCCGCCTGCCCCGCGGGCGAGGACATCCAGGCGTGGCTGGGGCTCGCCCAGGCGGGGAAATATCGTGAGGCGTGGGAGACGCTGGTGCGGGACAATCCGATGCCGGCGGTGCACGGCCGGGTCTGCTACCATCCGTGCGAAAGCGCCTGCAATCGCGGCGCGCTGGACTCGCCGGTCGGCGTCCATGCGGTCGAGCGCTTTCTCGGCGATCTCGCCGCCCAGGAAGGCTGGGCGTTCAAGGTCCCGGCCGCGTCGAGCGGCCGACGGGTGCTGGTGATCGGCGCCGGTCCGAGCGGATTGTCGGCCGCCTATCATCTCGCCCGCCTGGGCCACGCCGTCGAAATCCATGAAGCCGCGTCAATAGCCGGCGGCATGATGCAGTTCGGCATTCCCGCCTACCGCCTGCCCAGAGAAGATCTTAAGCGCGAAATTCATCGGATCGAGGCCGCCGGCGTGAAGATCGTCCTCAATCACAAGGTTGAAAACGTCCAGGCCGAAATCGCGGC
>Ga0255350_1000823_pt1 | contig 11221 bp, 9 predicted proteins | sample HBST25r1metaG_FD_186028 | JGI IMG/M metagenome (GOLD analysis project Ga0255350, IMG submission 186028) | Peat soil microbial communities from Stordalen Mire, Sweden - H.B.S.T-25.r1 | ecosystem: Environmental > Terrestrial > Soil > Wetlands > Peat | place: Sweden: Norrbotten County, Stordalen...
GCCGAACAGCACTTCGTCGGCGAGCGGCGTCTTGATCTGGGTCTGGATGACGCGCGCCATCGGCCGCGCCCCCATCGCCTCGTCATAGCCGTTCTTGACCAGCCAGGCGCGCGCTTCGTCGGTGAGTTCGATGGTCACGTTGCGGTCGGCGAGCTGCGCCTCGAGTTGCAGGATGAACTTGTCGACGACCTGCGAAATGACTTCTTCCGGCAACCGCGAGAACGGCACGATCGCATCGAGCCGGTTGCGGAATTCCGGCGAGAACAGCCGGTTGATCGCCTCGGTGTCGTCGCCCTCGCGCTTCGACTTGTGGAAGCCGAACGACTCCCTGGCGAGGTCCTGCGCGCCGGCGTTCGTCGTCATGATCAAGATGACGTTGCGGAAGTCGATCTGCTTGCCGGCATGGTCGGTCAGCTTGCCGTGATCCATGACCTGCAACAGGATGTTGAACAGGTCGGGATGCGCCTTCTCGATCTCGTCGAGCAGCAGCACCGAATGCGGATGCTGGTCGATCGCGTCGGTCAGCAGACCGCCCTGGTCGAAGCCGACATAGCCGGGCGGCGCACCGATCAGCCGCGAAACGGTGTGGCGCTCCATATACTCGGACATGTCGAACCGGGTCAGCTCGAGGCCGAGGCTGGAGGCAAGCTGCCGCGCCGCCTCCGTCTTGCCGACGCCGGTCGGGCCGGAGAACAGATAGCAGCCGATCGGCTTCTCGGGATCGCGCAGGCCGGCGCGGGCGAGCTTGATCGCCGAAGCGAGCGCGCCGAGCGCCGCGTCCTGGCCGTAGACGACGCGCTTCAGCGTCGCGTCGAGATGCTGCAGCACCTCGGCGTCGTCCTTGGACACGGACTTCGGCGGGATGCGCGCCATGGAAGCGATCGTCGCCTCGATTTCCTTGATGCCGATGACTTTCTTGCGTTTGGCCTCGGCGACCAGCATCTGCGAGGCGCCAGTCTCGTCGATGACGTCGATCGCCTTGTCGGGCAGCTTGCGGTCGTGGATGTAGCGCGCCGACAGTTCGACCGCCGCCTTCACCGCCTCCTGGGTGTAGCGAACCTTGTGAAACTCCTCGAAATAGGGCTTGAGGCCCTTGAGGATCTCCACCGTGTCGGGAACGCTCGGCTCGTGCACGTCGATCTTCTGGAAGCGGCGCACCAGCGCGCGGTCCTTCTCGAAATACTGGCGGTATTCCTTGTACGTGGTCGAGCCGATGCAGCGCAGCGAGCCTTGCGCCAACGCCGGCTTGAGTAGGTTGGAGGCGTCCATCGCTCCGCCCGAGGTCGCGCCGGCGCCGATGACGGTGTGGATCTCGTCGATGAACAGGATCGCGTCCTTGTGCTGTTCGATCTCCTTCATCACCTGCTTCAGGCGCTCTTCGAAGTCGCCGCGATAGCGCGTGCCGGCGAGCAGCGCGCCCATGTCGAGAGCGAAGACGGTCGCGCCGGCGAGCACTTCCGGCACTTCGCCGCCGACGATCTTGCGCGCCAAGCCTTCGGCGATCGCCGTCTTGCCGACGCCGGGATCGCCGACCAGCAGCGGGTTGTTCTTCTGCCGCCGGCACAGCACCTGGATGGTGCGCTGCACTTCGGCCTCGCGGCCGATCAGCGGGTCGATGCGCCCGTCGCGCGCCTTGCGATTGAGATTGACGCAATAGGCGTCGAGCGCGCCTTCCTTCTTCTTGCCTTCGCCGCCGTCCTTGGCCTCCTTCGACTCGCGCGGGTCGCCGTCCTCGTCGACGCCGCGCGGCGTGCGCGACGGGTCGGAGAGGCCGGCCCGCTTGGCGATGCCGTGGCTGATGTAGTTGACCGCGTCGTAGCGGGTCATGTCCTGCTCCTGCAGGAAATAAGCGGCGTGGCTCTCGCGCTCGGCGAAAATCGCCACCAGCACGTTGGCGCCCGTCACCTCCTCGCGGCCCGACGACTGAACGTGGATCGCCGCGCGCTGCACGACCCGCTGGAAGCCCGCGGTCGCCTTGGCCTCGTCGCTCGTTTCGACAACCAAATTGTCGAGATCGGTGTCGAGATATTGAACGACGTTCTTGCGCAACTGGTCGAGATCGACGTTGCAGGCGCGAAGCACTGCCGCGGCGTCAGGATCGTCGATCAGCGCCAACAGCAGATGTTCGAGCGTCGCGTATTCGTGGCGACGTTCGTTGGCGAGCGCGAGCGCCTTGCGCAGGGTCTTTTCGAGCGCGCGGGAAAATACCGGCATCAGACGCCTTTCATTTCTTTTCCATGATGCATTGCAGAGGATGCTGATTCTTGCGCGCGTGGTCCATCACTTGCGCGACTTTCGTTTCGGCCACCTCGTAGGTGTAGACGCCGCATTCGCCGACGCCGTTGTTGTGAACGTGCAGCATGATCTGGGTCGCCTCTTCCGGGCTCTTGTTGAAGAACGCCTGAAGGATGGCGATGACGAACTCCATCGGGGTGTAGTCGTCGTTGAGCAGCAGCACACGGTACATATTGGGCCGCCGCGTCTGCGCACGGGTGCGCGTGATCACGGCGGCGCCGACGCCAGGCACTTCCGGGACCCGGCGGGGTTCGCGCGCCGCGGCGATCGCCGGCCGAGCCGCCGTAGCGGCGCGCGAAGCCGAGAACATGCGCACGAGACGCGCAATTCCGGCCCGGAACCGACTGACGAACGGATGCGGATCGGCGATCAAGATGGACCTCGACAAACCTCACGGGCGGCGTTGCCGCGACATTTCGGGGGTTCGCCGCGTTCCCCACGAGTCACATTTAGGCGCCGCGCGCTTCGGGCGCCAGAGCCGATGCGACGCAAACGAGGTTCGCCAATTTGCAACCGGCGCGCAAGTGCGAATTTCGATCAGAAACGCAAACGGCGCGCAACAAAAAAGGGCCGGCTCGACGCCGACCCTGAGATGTGAGAATCGCGAGGCGGCCGCGCTTTACGCGCGGCTTTCGCGTGCTTCACTTGACCTGAAGCTTGGTGAACGCAGCCTCGACCGGCTTGAACGCTTCGGTCGCCAGCTTAATGTAAATCTCGTTGATCTTGTTCGCCTGCGCAACGAACCCTTCGTAGGTCGATTTGGCGAAGTCGGTCTGGATCTGCACCGCCGTCTCGACCGACTTTGCGCCGAGCAGCTTCTCGACCGTCGCCGAGCTCGAAGCGAACGCCTTCTTGGAATAGTCGGACGACTCCGCCGCAATCTCCTGCAGCCCTTTGGCGACGCTCGCGGCCGCCGCATTGACGGCGTCGAGTTGCTGTTTGCTGAACTTTTGGAACTCTTCGAACGTCGGAGTGGTCATGGTGGAACCTCATGCGCATCGTTGCTGCGGCGGGTGCAGGCGCCGCGAAGCGACGGCGTCGATGCCCCGGAATATGTGCACTGCACAATGAACTGTCAAGAAGAATGTTGCGCTGCAGCAAAACGCCGCAGACCTCATTCGCCGCGGTCTGGAGCGAATCTTATCAATCGCTTAAGCAAAATCGTCATGTCGCGAGGCGCGCCGCCCATCCCTCGCTTCACCTGTCCGATCAAAGCCTTGTCGCACAAAGCCGGCAAATCGGGGTCGGCGCGTTAACGCCGCCGTAACCGCGCCCGCATAGCCTTTCGAACTGTGCTCATCGCGCAACGGCCAGTCTGCCTCGGCCGTCGCGCCGCGTCAGTTCAACAGGGCGTCCATGGCGTTGCGTGGCTCTCGATCCTCCGCTTCCCTCCTTGTCACCATCGCCTCGGCGGCTTGCGCGGCGCTTGCGCTGCTGAGCCTCGCTTCGGCCCCCGCCGAGGCGCGAGGGTGGCGACACTACCACCACTACGCTCGCTACGCCGCGCGCGCCGCAGCGCCCGCCGATCCGGCCTTCGCGGCGATCGTCGTCGACGCCAACGCTGGCCGCACGCTCTACGCCGTCAACGAGGAGGCGCCACGCCATCCCGCATCGCTGACCAAGGTGATGACGCTCTACTTGCTGTTCGAACAGCTCGACAAAGGCGCGATGACCTTGCAGACGGAGATCCCGATCTCCCAACACGCCGCTGCGCAGGAGCCCTCGAAGCTCGGACTCGAGCCGGGCGACGCCATTTCGGTCGACGACGCGATCAAGGCGATCGTCACCCGCTCGGCCAACGACGTCGCCGTCGCGATCGCCGAGGCGATCGGCGGTGACGAGTCGCATTTCGCCGACATGATGACGCGCAAGGCGCACGCCCTCGGCATGTCGCGCACCCTTTACCGCAACGCTTCCGGACTGCCCAACGACGAGCAGATCACCACCGCCCGCGACCTGACCATTCTCGCTCGCGCCACCGAGGAGCGCTTCCCGCACTATTTCAAATACTTCTCGACCCACGAGTTCGAGTACGGCGGCGAGATCATCGGCAATCACAATCATTTGCTCGGCCGCGTCGACGGCGTCGACGGCATCAAGACCGGCTACACCCGCGCTTCCGGCTTCAACCTTCTCACCTCGGTGCATCGCGACGGCCGTTCGCTGGTCGCCGCCGTGCTCGGCGGCCGCACCTCCGCCGCGCGCGACGCTTTCATGGAAGGCCTGATCCGCGACCACCTTGCGCAAGCGTCGGACCACGGCCACACCGCGCCGATGATCGCCGAGGCCGCAGCGCCGCCCGCCCCGCCGGTCAAGCTCGCCAGCCTCACCGTCCCCGCCGGCGCCATTCCGGCCCCGCCGGCTCGTTCCGCCGCCGCCATCGAGGAAGGCGACGAGGATTCTGCTGAAGAAACAACGCCTGCGCCGAGCGTCACGGCGGCGAAGCCCGTCGCTGCGCCGGCCGCGGCGAAGTCCGCCGTCACGGCGCCCATCGCCAAGCCCGCCGCGCCGATCGCCGCAGCGCCTGCGACGGCGCGGCCTGCGCCAAACGCTGTCGCGGCTGCGACGCCCCAACAGCTCGGCTGGATCAAGGGGCCCGAGTCTGTGGCGAAAGGTCCGTCGCGAGACGCGGCGCCCGCCGCGGCCCAGACGGCTCAAACCAAACCGGCGACGACAGTCGCCGCCGAGACTGCGCCCGCCCCAGCCGATCATGGCGGCTGGATCATCCAGATTGGCATCTCGGACGACGCCGCTAAGGCCAACGATCTGCTCGCCCGCGCCCGCGCCGTGAACCGCGGGCCGCTCGCCCAGGCGCGGCCGGTCGCCGAGAAAGTCGCCAAGGGAGAGGACGTCTTCTACCGCGCCCGCTTCGCTGGCCTCGATTCGGCGAGCGCCGAAACCGCCTGCCGTTCGCTCAAGAAGAGCGGATTCGCCTGTTTCGCCGCGCGCGACTGAGGAGCGTCACCCGTGTCCCAACAGGACGTCCTTGGCCTCGTTGACCTGCGCAGCCAGGGCGGTCGACCCGCCATGGTCTGGATGAAGCTTCTGCATCAGCGACCGATGGGCGCGAGTGATTTCCTCGGCGCTCGCGCCCTGCGACAGGCCCAGGATCTTATACGCTTGGTCGCGCGTCATCGCGCCGCCGCGGTCGTTTCGCCGCCGCTCCTCGCCTTGACCCTCGTCTGCCTGACGCCAGCCGGCAAACCGGCGGTCGAGATAAGTTTCCAGTAGACGCGCCCCTTCCGGGTCGTCGCGCCGGCAAGCCTCGTAGAGCGCCAGGCATTCGCCGCGCGTCAGGGAGTCGAGGTCGCGCCCCTGCTGCGCGCCGGCGAGCACCGTGCCGCTCACCGCTCCGGTGTCCTGGTCGAGCCGCATTTCGATCGTCGCCGAGCGCGCCGTCGTGACCCGGCCGGGCCGCGCCCCGAGGCCCACGGCGCCGAGGACCGAGGCGAGCCGCCCCCTTCGACCGACCAGTCCCAGACTCGTCGCGACGGCGGCGAGCGTCGCCGCGCCGGCAAAGTTGCCGCGCAGCAGCAGGAAGGCCGCAATGACGAAGACTGCCACCGCGACGCCGTTGCGCACCAGCGCCGCCGCGGAAGCCGGGCTCAGCCGCGCGAATCTGCGAATGCCCAGAAGCAGCAGATAAAGGGCGAGAACTCCGGCGATGAGTGTCGGCATGGAAGGAATCGGTTTCCGGCGCGGCGGCGCGGCGCGTCTCTTGTCACGCTTCGCGCATCTGTTCCAGCAGGACGCGGGCGCTGCCGTCGCCGGCCGCGTGCGCCGCCAGCGCCGTCAGGCCGCCCGCCGCGTAGACGGCCGCCGCCTTGAGCAGCGCCTCGAGCCGTGCCGCCGCGCCGGCGTTGAAGGTCTCGTAAGCGCCGCCGGTCAGGCGGGCGATCTCCTTGAAGGCCTGGCGCGCCGCGGGATCTTCGCCCTCCTGAAACATGAACGCCTTGACCCCGACGAGCGCCAGCTCGGCGGCGGTCGCCAACAGCGGATCGATGCGCTCCTCCATCGCGTCGCCAACGAAGACGAGGGCGCCGACCCGGGCGCGGCGGGCTTCATCGCGCGCGTGGGCGAGCACGCGACGCAATTGCGTCGCCCCGCCCTGAACCGAAATGCGACCCATCAGCTCGGCGAGTCCGGCGCCGCCGGAAACGAAGTTGGTGACGCGGCACTCGCTGAAGCCGCGAAAATACGCAAGCTGGACGTCGAGACCGCCGAGGCGCGCCGCCGCCTCGAACATACGCCCCTGCAACGCCTGCGCCATATCCCAGGTCGGCTGGCGGCTCATCGTCGCGTCGAGCGCGAAGATCAGCCGGCCACGTCCGCTCGCAATCGGCGCCGGCGCGCGCCCCGCCGCTTCGACGAAGGCGTCGACCGCCGAGCCGCCCTCGCGTCGCGCCGGCGGGGCGCGATCCTGCTCGCCCATGCGAAAAACTCTCCCGGCGCCGGAAGCGCCGCCCCCTAAGATCGGGCGCGCAGCGCCGCCCCGCAAGGCCGCAGCGCGTCCTCCTTACAGCAGGCCGAGTTCGCCGAGCGTCCGGCGCAGCTCCTCGGGCAACGCCGCAGCCCCGGCGCCCGCCGCTTCCAGATCGAGCGGGGCGTCCCTGTGGGCAAAATAACGCCAACCCTGGAACGCGCGCATCGGTCTTGGCGCGACGGCGACAACTTTCGGCTCCAGCCACAGTCTGCAGCGGCCGATCCCCGCCGCGTCGACGAAGGGCTCGATCTCAAGCAGCCTTTGTCGCGCCGAGATCAGTCCCTTGATCACCCAATAGAGCGAGCCGCCGCCGACGAGCTCTTCGGCGCGTTTGGGAACCATGCGGGTGACGTGGGCATGGCGCTGGAGTTCGCCGAGCCGGCGCCGCTCGGCCATCCGCTCGCCGATCCAATCTTCGAGATCGGCGATCGAATCCGCGCCGACGCAGAGCTTGATCAAATGCAGCGTCATCGCCGCCTTATCGCAAATCGATCGCCGCGAGCGAAGCGTTGCACTGTCGCGGTCGCGCACCGGCGTGGGGAAACTTAATAAACGGCAGGGCCTTACGACGCTATCCTCACCTCGAACTGCAGGGTCGCGAGGCGCGCCACGACTGGCTTTGTGCGCCTGGCAGACCGTATTGTCGAGAAAGAGACGCGGATTGCGGAGGGGCCCGATGAAATGGGTGCGCGGAATTGCGGCGTTCGTCGCCGCGCTGCTCGCTGGGCTCTTCTGGATCGTGGCGCACGAGGGCGGCGCCTTCGTCGGCGACGATTCCCCCGAACACCTGGACACGACCTATCGGACCCTGTCGCTGTTCTGCCTGGTCAGGCCGTTGTGTCCGATCTCGAGCGAAGCGCTCAACGAGATGAAGGGCGTGCTCGCCGGACGCTCCGATGCGGAATATGGCCTCGCGCTGGCGCTACTGACTGGCGACGGGCTGCCGAGCGATCGCGCCGCCGGGATCGCCTGGATGGCGCGCGCCGCCGAGCACGGCGAGCCTGGCGCGGCGCGCGACGTCTACGATCGCCTGCGCAACGGCGAAAATGTCGCGATCGACGAGCGGCGGATCGCCAGCGCGCTGAAAAAGCGCGTCGAGGCCGACGACGCCGAGGCGATGCGCGCGCTCGGGCCAATGATCGTGCGCGGCCGCGGCGTCAAACAGGATCCGACGGCCGGTCTCGCGCTGATGCGCCGCGCCTTCGATCTCGGCTCGACAGGCGCCGCCGGCGAACTCGCCCATCTCTATCTACTCGGCGCGCCCGGCCTGCCGGCCGATCGCGGGCAGTTCCTCAATTGGATGCAGGCGGCGGCGCGCCGCGGCGATTCCGAGGCGATGCTGTCGATCGGCTACGCGGCGATGAACCCGCCCGGGACCTCGACCGATCGCGACCTGACGCTCAGTTTCTGCTGGCTGATGCGCGCCGCGCTGCTCGACAATCCGCGCGCACAGGAAAAGCTCAGCCTGACTTTCGAGCAAGGCGAGACCGATGGCCGTTTGACGATCGCCGCCGACCTGGTCCAGGCCGACGCTTGGCTCCGTCTCGCGGCGCGCAATCCGTTCCACGACAATTCGCAGATCCGCGGCGCGATCGAGCCGAAGATGACCAGCGACGAAATTGACGCCGCCAAGCGCCTGGTCGACGCTTGGCGGCCGCGCGAATTCGCCGAGCTCGCGTCGCTGCCGATCGCCCTGCCCGCTCCGGCCGGCGTGTCGCCGCGCCTTTGCCCGGCGATGAGCTGAGGCGACGGCGTCTCGCCTCGCGTCAATCCGGGACGAGCAATCCTATTCCTCTGGCTCGCAATCGAAGCGCAGCGGATACCCTTTGGCCGCGCCCGCCTCGGTGGCGCGCGCCGCCTTGGTCTCGGCGACGTCGCGGGCGTAGACCGCCACGACGCAGGCGCCGAGCCGGTGCGCAGTCATCATCACCGCCTGGGCGCGGCCTTCGCCGAGACGGAACTCCGTCTTCAGCACCGTGACGACGAAGTCGCGCGGCGTGTAATCGTCGTTGAACAGGATCACCTTGTGCAGACGCGGCCGTTCGGTCTTGGCGACTGTCTTGGCCTTGGGAACGGCGACGGTGTAGCTCATCGCGCGGCTCCTTGCGTGTGGGCCGGCAGGCATTTTCGCATGTGAGAATGTAAGCGTCTACGCCCGCTTCAGCGGCGCGAAGCGTAGCGGAGACAGAGGCGACAGCCGCTGTGCGCGTTGCAACCGCCTGGGCTGCGCTCGAACACGGCGGCGAGATCGCTTTCCGGCAGCGGCCGACTGTGGAAATAACCCTGCGTCTCGTCGCAACCGGCAGAGCGCAACAATTCGAATTGCTCGCAGCTCTCGACCCCCTCGCCGGTCAACGCAAGTCCGAGCTCCTTGGCGATCCGCGCCGCCGCGCGGATCACCGCCGCGCAGCGCGGATTGACCGTCGCCTCGACGATAAAGGTGCGGTCGATCTTCAGTCGATCGAGCGGCAGCCGCGCCAGCGCCTGCACCGACGAGCCGTCAGCGCCGAAGTCGTCGAGCGCGACGGCCACGCCATAGCTGCGCAGCGCGTTGAGGATCGTGGCGACGGATGCGTAATCGTCGATGAGCGCAGTCTTGACGATCTCGAGTTCGAGGCGGCGAGGGTCCAGGCGGCCTTCGTCGAGAATGCTGCGGACGGTCGCGGCCAGCTTCGGCGACCTCAGCTGAGCCGGGGAAACATTGACGGCTACGCGCAGCCGAGCAGGCCACGCCGCCGCCGCACGCGCAGCCTCGAACAACGACCAGGCGCCAATGTCGTCGAACGCGAGCGAGCCTTCTGCGGCGGCGACGAAACTCCCGGCGGCGAGTTCACCGAACCCCGGCCGCCGCCAGCGCAGCAGCGCTTCGAACCCTGTCGTCGCGCCGCCCGCCACCGCGACTAGCGGCTGGAAATCGAGCCTCAGCTCGCCTTCCCTCAACGCCCGCCGCAGCGCCGCGTCGAGCCCCCCGCCGGCCTGGACCGCCGAAACATCTGCGTTCGACGCGTCGAACTGCTGCGATTTCAGCTCAAGGGCGTGCATCGCGGTTTCGCCGGTTAACGATGTGCACGCATTAGTTGCATCATCCCGTATATAATCCATTAATGATTGCGCTGAAACTCGCCTATTCGTCCCCGGCGGCGATCGTCATCAGGCGTTGGCCCTGCTCGACCACGTCGCCCAACTTGGCGGCGAAGCGCGTGGCGCGGCCGGCGCGCGGCGCGACGAGAGCGTGCTCCATCTTCATCGCCTCGACCACCGCCAACCGCTGTCCCACGACGACGTCGTCGCCCTCCTCGATCGAAATCGCGATCACCCGCCCGTGCATCGGCGCGACGACTTCGCCCGATTCGGCGTCGCGCCGGCCCGCGCCGCCGGCCATCGGGTCGACCCGCTCGACGCGGATCTGCCTGCCGCCACAGAGGACATAGGCGGCGTCGCCGATCCTGGTCACATGCGGCGACGGGCCTTCCGCCGGCGCGTCGCGGCCATCGGCGAAGGCGAACGAACGATCGAACGCCGCTTCGGTCGCGATCAACCGCTCGACGCGGCCGTCGACCAGAATCTCGAAACCGACTCGGCGCGGCGCCGTCAATTCGAACGAATCGGCGACGCCCCAAGGGTCGGCGGCGTCGGCAAACGCTGGCGGCTCGACGAACGCCGCAGCGCCGGCCAGCACGGCGCGCGGATCTGGCGGACGCGGTTCGGCGCCCAGCCGCGCCGCTTCGGCGTCGATGAAGCCGACGTCGACGCCCCCCGCTTGGACCGCCGGATCGGCGAGCAGCGCGTCGAGAAAAGCGAGATTGGTCCTCGGACCTACGACCAGCGCTTCGCCGAGCGCGGCGCGCAGGCCGTCGAGCGCCGACGGGCGGTCGGGACCATGGACGATTAGCTTGGCGATCAGCGAATCGTAGAACGGCGTGACGTCGTCGTCGGCCTCGACGCCGGCGTCGACGCGCAGCGACGGGCCGGGGTCAAGCCGCATCGCCAGGATGCGGCCTGGGCTCGGCAGGAAGCCGGTCTCTGGATCTTCGGCGTTGAGGCGCGCCTCGATCGCCGCGCCGTTGCGGCGGATCTCAGCCTGCTCGAGCGGCAGTTCTTCGCCGGCGGCGACGCGGAACTGCCACTCGACCAGATCGAGGCCCGTGATCGCTTCGGTGACCGGGTGCTCGACCTGCAGCCGCGCGTTCATTTCAAGGAAGTAGAAGCTGTCCGGCCCGAGCCCGCGCGCTGGATCGAGGAGGAACTCGACTGTGCCGGCGCCCGCGTAGCCGACCGCGCGCGCCGCTGCGACCGCCGCCTCGCACATCGCCGCGCGCGTCGCCTCGGGCAGGCCCGGCGCCGGGCTCTCCTCGACCACCTTTTGACGCCGGCGCTGCAGCGAGCAATCGCGCTCGAACAGGTGGACGACATTGCCATGGCGGTCGCCGAACACCTGCACCT
>Ga0255350_1000828_pt1 | contig 11195 bp, 10 predicted proteins | sample HBST25r1metaG_FD_186028 | JGI IMG/M metagenome (GOLD analysis project Ga0255350, IMG submission 186028) | Peat soil microbial communities from Stordalen Mire, Sweden - H.B.S.T-25.r1 | ecosystem: Environmental > Terrestrial > Soil > Wetlands > Peat | place: Sweden: Norrbotten County, Stordalen...
TGAATGCTGGCCATGGTGATCACCGCAGTCAGCACCAGCACCGCCAGGGTCACGCCGTAAAACACCGTGAGGACGATTTTATCGTCCAGATATTTCACCACCGCGCGGTACAGCCCCAACTGGATGAAGATCGGAATCACCCACAGCGGCGGCACCACAAAAACCCACAGATAGGGTGTGAGCTTGGGGTCCCAGCTACCGCCCAGGCGCAGGATCACCGCGCTCCACAGCGCCAGTGGCAGCAGCAGGGCATCGAGCAGCATCAACAGCGCCATCTTGTGATGACGCGAAAAAGAAAGCAGTTTTTCCAGCATGGCAGTCAGCGGAATACAATCCTTAGCAGCGTGGCAAAGATAATGTGCAGGTCTTCAATCAGCGTATGCGTGTCAGCATATCGCGCATAATACGCCAGCTTTTCCGGCAGCACCTGATCCAGATAAGCTTGTTCCGGATCCGCAGCGCGGCCGAGAATTTCGTTTTCATCGATCATGCGGATCGAAGCCCAGTCGGTGATCCCCGGTCGCAGCGCCAAAACCTTGGCGCGCAGGGCCTCGGGATAGTGCGCCACATAGCGTGGCACCTCGGGCCGGGGCCCGACCAGACTCATTTGACCACACAGCACATCGATCAATTGCGGTAATTCGTCCAGCTTGGTTTTGCGCAGCAGCCGTCCGGCGCGGGTGACGCGCTGGTCGCTGCCGACGGTCAGTTGCCCCAGACGCTCGGCGTTGACCTGCATGGTGCGGAACTTGTGGATACGGAAAAGGCGGCCATGGCGTCCGACCCGCTCCTGGCGGAAAAACACCGGTCCCGGCGAATCCAGCACGATCCACAAGGCCAGCAGCAGCCACAGCGGCGTCAGGAGCAGCAGACCCAGCCCCGCCGCCAGCAGATCGAAGCAGCGCTTGGCCCGATCGGAACCCGGTCGGCGCGCGCCGCCTACGCCCGCGCTCATGCGCCCAGGATCTCCCTGATGGCTCCGATCACTCGAGTCTGATCGTCGTCACTCATGCGCGTATAGAGCGGCAGGGACACTTCGGCCTCGAAGGCCTGCTGCGCATGCGGAAACTGTTCCGGCTTCAGACCATAGCCATCGCGCCACACGGGGTGCAGGTGCAGCGGGATGAAATGCACTGAACAGCCTATGCCCAGTTGCGCCATGCGTTCGATAAATGCACCGCGTTCTATTCCGGCTTGCGGCTTGAGTCGCACCGGATAGACATGGCGCGCATGCGCATCGCCCAGACGCGGCCCGGCCGGCAGGATCAGCGGCAGATCAGCCAGTTCGATGTCATAACGCTCGGCCAGATCCAGTCGCGCCAGATGAAAGCGGCGCAATTTTTTCAGTTGCTGCAGGCCCAGCGAAGCGGCGATATCGGACATATTGTATTTGAAGCCCGGTTCGATCACTTCGTAGAACCATGCAGGCGTCTTGGAGACATAGCGATCAAAGGCGTCGCGGCTGATGCCGTGCAAGCGCATGATCTTGCAGCGTTTGATCAGCTCGGGATTTTTCGACACCACCATGCCGCCTTCGCCGGTGGTCATGGTTTTATTGGCATAAAAGCTGAATACGCTGGCATCGGTGTCCAGCGTGCCGATCAGCTCGCCGGCAAAACTGGTCGGCAGGGCATGGGCCGCGTCTTCCACCACCTTGAGCCCGTGTTCGCGGGCAATGGCGATGATCTGGTCCATTTCGCAGGCCAGGCCGGCAAAATGCACCGGAACGATCGCCCGGGTCTTGGGGGTGATCGCGCGCCGGATCGCCGCGGGATCGATATTCAGGGTGCGCGGATCAATATCCACCATCACCGGATGCGCACCGAGATAGCGCACCACCTCGGCGGTGGCGGTAAAGGTATAGGTCGGAATGATCACCTCGTCGCCGGCGCGCACGCCGACGGCCTCCAGCGCCAGGTGCAGGCCGGAAGTGGCCGAATTCACCGCAATCGCCTCGACGCCGCCACCGATAAAGGCCGCGAAATCGGCTTCGAACTGCTTGGTTTTCGGGCCGGTGGTCACCCAGCCGGAACGCAGGGTATCGACCACTTCATTGATTTCTTCTTCGCCGATATCCGGTATGGCGTAGGGTAAAAATGTCTCGCTCATTGACTTTGCTTCCATCCTTTAAGCCACGATCGTCTCGCGCTTGAATTGAACGCAGGCGTCAGCGCCCGCGTCCACCTTATGATTCGCCACCCGCAGTGGTAAACAATTGCTGGAACCGCTGCGCCAGCACGCGGTAATCATGGCGGGCCAGCACATAGCGCCGGCCATTGGCGCCACGGCGCTCGCGCTCGGCCGGCGGCCAGGACAGCATCTGGCACAAGGCGGCGGCAATCGCCGGCGGATCTTGCGCCGCCACCGAAAGCCCGGCCTCGGCCTCGGCCACAATATCGTTGCCCGCCGCCACCGAATGCAACACCGGTTTGGCCGCCATCATGTAGTCGAACAACTTGTTCGGATTGATGCCAAAGCGATAGATCGGCAGTTTATGCCAGCCGATATACAGCGCGTCCATTTGCGCCAGCAGGGCCGGGACCGCCCGTTTTTCCACCGCCGGCAAAAAATGCACGTGCTCCAGTCCCAGATCGCGCGCCATCGCCATCAGCGCCGGCTTGCTCGGACCATCGCCCACCAGCACCACCGACAGCAGTTGCCCGCGCAGCAGGGTCGCCGCCTTGACCAGATACTCCAGCGCATTGGCCAGGCCATGGCCGCCGGCGTAACCCAGCACGAAGCGCCCTTCGGACTTGAGGCGCGCCAGCAGGGCCCGGTGTTCTTCCGGCAGCGCGGCGCCCGCGCCGTCCCATTCGTCGACCACAATCCCGTTGGGAATGCAGTGGAATTTCTCTGGCGCCATGCCATGGTCCATCATGTGCTCTCTGGCGCAGGGCAGCATGGAGACCACCACGTCGGCATGGCGATAGGCAAAATTCTCCGCGCGCTGCAGCAGCCAGACAAAGGGATTGCGCGGCGACATGCCCCCCACTTCCACCGGGGTCAGCGGCCACAGATCGTGCACCTCAAACAGCAAGCGCGCGCGCGCGCGTCTGGCGATCAGCCAGGCGGGGAAAATATCCAGCGGATAGGTGCTGGAGGCAATCACCACATCCGGCTTGCCATGGCGCGCGATCAGCCGTTGGGCGCGCAGTATCCGCAACACAAAGGCAAAGATGTTGAGCACGCGCCCGACGCCATTGCCCTGATAGCGCGGCGTGGCAAACCAGGCATAGTGAATGCCGTCGATCACCTCCTGCGCGCTGCCTGACGCCAGCTGCGGGTTGTTCTGGCGCAGGTGCGAATAGTCCGCCGCCAGAATCGTGACCTGATCACCCGATCGCACCCATTCGCGCGCCAGGTAATACGGGCGGTATTCCATGCCGTGCCGGGGTGAACCCGCATAGTGGTTCACATAAAAAATCTTCATATCTGTCATCGTTTACCGTCTTGATTGCCGGCAAGCCACAGCGTGTGGCGTACCGGGCCGGCTTGCCGCCAGACTACAGCAACTGGTACAGGGTTTTCAGTTTAGCGCCCTCCGCCGTCCAGCTGTACTTTTGCAACACCGCCTGGCGGCCGCGGGCGCCCATCTGTTCGGCGCGCGCATCGTCCGCCAGCAAGCTGCGGATCGCCGCGGCAATCGCCGCCGGATCGCGCGGATCGACCAGCAGGCCGCATCCGGCATCGTCGACAATCGCCCGCCACACCGGAAAATCCGAGGCGACCACCGGCATGCCGGCCGCCATATATTCAAACAGCTTGATCGGCAGGGCGTCGACATAATTCGGCGTGGGAAACAGCGTAACCAGACCGACCTTGGAATGCGCCAGCACTTCGGCCACGCCGTGGCGATCCAGTACGCCCAGATCATTGACCCGCGACCAGCCAGGGGTGGATTCCAGCGAGGACTTGAGCCCGGCCTCGCTCCAGATACCGGCCAGGTTCAGTCTGGCCGGCACCTGGGGCAGCGCGGCAATAATGGGTTCGATGCCGCGGATGCGCGAAATGCCGCCGAGATAACACACCTCGTTGCGCCGCTGACGCCAAGGAGTATCGTGCAACAGTTCGGCCAGAATCGGATAGTTGCATACCGCCAGCGAGTGCGGATTGAGGCGCAAAAAGCGCTGACAGATATGCGGAGTGGAGGTCACGATGGCATCAAAGCGGCGCGCGGCATGGTTTTCCAGCACTTCCAGTACCCGCGACAGCAGCGGACGCAGCAGCGCCGGAATCCAGTGCTTGGCCAGAATCTGCCGCGGCAGGTCTTCATGCACGTCGTACACCACCTTGTATCCGGCTCTTTTCAGCTTGAGCGCCGCCAGCATCAGTTCCGGATCATGGAAATGCACCACATCCGGCTTGAGCGCCAGCACCGCCTGACGGATGCGCTCCACGGTCTGGGTCATGCGCCCCAGCCGCCCGCCATGGCGGGCGCCCACGTCATGGATTTGCACCTCGTTTTTGATCTCGTCACCCAGACCATCCGCCACCAGCAGGTGGACCTCATGCCCGGCGGCGGCCAGCGTGCCGCATTCCTTGATAAAGATGCGGATATCGTGGCGCGGATGGGCGCTGGTCAGATGGGCGATTTTCATAAGCGGTCAACACCGAGGGATTTTGCGGCCAGCACCTGGGTATACAGCGCGGCGTAGCGTTGCATATTGTCGAGGTACAGGCCTTTTTGTGCCACCAGTTGGCGGTTGATGGCGGCCACCTGCGCCAGCCGCGCGTCATCGGCGGCTTCGGTCATCGCCAGCGCCAGGGTTGCCGACAAACACGACAGGTCTTCGGCAATACGGCCATTCAAACCATCGATGATCCATTCGCCATTGGCCGGCAGATTGGAAAGCAGCGGCAGGCAACCATGTCCCATGGCTTCCAGCAGGCTGATGCTGGTCGAGTCCGAACGCGGCACGCTGACAAACACCCGGCTCTGGCGATACAGCCGGGCCAGTTCCTCCGGCGCGACAAATCCGCTGAAATCCACACGCTGCAATTGCAGGCTTGCCGCCAGCGCGGTCAGTTGCGCGGTCTGCTCGCCGCTGGCCGCCACCGTCAGGCGCCAGTCGGGAAAACGCTGGTCGCGTTCGATCTGGCTCCAGGCGCGCAAGATTGCGTCGATACGGTACAAGGGTTTGTGCAGGCGGCAGGACAATACGCGTTTTTCTTTGGCGGCCAGATCCGGCGCGGCAGGCAGGCTGTCCATGCCGTAATTCAACACCGCCATCTTGATCTGCTCACCCGCCAGCGCGCGAATGCGCGCCGCCATGAACAGCGAATCGGAGGTGATCAGGTCGGCCATCGCCAGGTTGGAGCGCACCATGCGCGCCAGCAAGGGATGGGATTGCGGCAGCAGCAGCACATCCGAGCCCCAGGCGGTCAAAACCAGCGGGATGGCCAGTCCGCGCGCGGCGCGCCCGGCGTGCCAGGCCACACTATTGGCCTGGTGCACATGCATCATCTGCGGCTGGATTTCCTGTATCCAGGAGCGCAGACGGCGGCGGGTGCCGAACGCCGCCAGCCTGAAATCGATCTGACGATAGCCGGCCAGATTTGCCGGACGCAGATGGGCGGGCATTTCCTGATTGCTGGCGAGATACACTGAGCGCACCCAGGGGGCGATGCCCGCCAGATAGCGCCAGGTATGCACCGAAGCCGAGCCCACCACCAACAGTCGGTCCAGAACCGGATCAGTCACGCACCCACTCCTCGTACCAGGTACGCAACTCGGCATGCGCCTCGAGCAGGTCGGCATCCATCTCGCGCGTATCCCCGACCACCACCGCCGGATTACCGGCGAGAATCGCGAAATCGGGATAGCTGCCGGCAGAGATAAAGCTATAGGCCGAGACCAGCGACCCCTTGCCGAGCTGCACCCCCGGCATCAGCACCGAATGCGGTCCGATGAAACTGTAGCGGCCGATCACCGAAGACTTGCGCACGTAGCCCACATGCTCGTGATGATCAAGATAGCGCTTGCCGTACAGACGGATGGCGACATGGCTGGAGTGGGTCAGAATCGAAACATAATTGGTGATCTGACAGCCCTCGCCTATCGACAGGCCGCCCGAGGCATCGACAAAGTTAAAGTGCCCGATATACACATTGTCGCCAATTTCCAGACGGTGCGGATGTTCCACCCGGGTCAGATTGGACAGACGGGTACGCGGCAGCAACACGCCATCATAGCGTTTGAAGCCGTATACCATGCGCGGCTGCACCCAGGCCGACAGGCGGAAACGAATGCGGGTAAGTAATTTGGTCAGAATCATTTTGCAGCTTGGAATAACCAGGCGAAGTAACATAAAAAATACCCAACCATCACCCATGAAACCAGAGTGAAAGCCTTGATCGGGTCACCCCAAAAATAAAAACCTGACCACAGCGCTCCGACAAACAGTGTCGTTTGCACCAAAGACAGCATAAAAGCGGTACGCTGCCGTTGAATCACCAGCGGCACCATTGCCATTGGCGACGCGACAAAATGGAACAAGATGAAGATTGCCATTGCCTCGGCATAACGTCCAGCAGTACTCCATGATGAGCCCAGCACAAAGCGGAACAAGGGCTCGCCCGCCAGGCGGATCACCAGAAACGGAATCAGCGCCAGGCCGCCCAGCGCCACCACCATGCGCTTGAGAATAGGCCGCAGGGGACGGCCGGCGTTGCGCGCCTCGGCCAGTTCGCGATACGCCACCTGCGCCACCGCCTGACCGATCAGCGCCGCCGGCAGTTTCAACAAGCGCATCATCATGCCGTAAAACCCGACCGTGGAGGCGCCCGACAAGAAGCCGAGCAGCGCCAGGGTCATCGAATCCTGCAAGGCCGTGACAAAAGCATGCGGCGTATTGATCTTGGGAAATTCGGAGTACTCGAGCGCCACCTGCCTCATGGTCTGGCGATCGACCTGATGGCGCCAGCTGAAACGCTGACGAATATCCAGCCAGGCCTGCGCCAACAGCGAAAACACCTGCCCGGCAAACTGCCCGAGTATCAGCCCGCCGGCGCCGGCATGCAGCAGGCCGCCGGCCAGTTGCGTACCCGACATGCCCAGCGACTGGCTCATGCGCCCGGAGGCATTGGCGCGATAGCGGCTATGGCGGTTGTTCCAGTTGGTCCAGGCCTGCATCAGGCCCGCCAGCCACAAGGACACCGGCAACAGGTACAGCCAGAAGACAAAATCCGCGGTATCGGCCGGCGTGCCCATGAGTTTCAGCAGCAGATGGTTGATGCCGCACAATTGCAGCACCAGCATCAACAACGACAGCGCGGTCGCAAAAAACAGCGACAAGCCCATCAGATTGGTGGCGCGCTTTTCATCGCCGGGCAGCACAATCGCCATCTCATAGCGCGCTGTCGCCAGCACCGCCAGGTTAGACATCAGTGCAACATAAATCGACAATACGCCAAATTCGCGCGGGGTATACATCCGCGTCAAAATCGGCTGCACCATCAGCGGAATCACCTGGGCCAACGCCGCGCCGGTGGCCAGGGTGACAATGTGACGCACAAAACCGGAATGCGTCATGCGCGCGAAGGCGGCGCGCAACGCGTCCGGTTTCAGATCATGCCAATGCACGCTTGACGGCCGCAACGATGGCATCCTGGCTGGGGTGATCGAGGAAAGGATGCATAGGCAGGCTCATGACCCGCTGTGCCGCCGCCTCCGCCACCGGGAAGCTGCCCGCCGGAAGATTCAGGCCGGCGAACACCGGTTGCAGATTCAAGGGCACAGGATAATGCACGGCGGTGGGAACCCCCGCGGCCTTGAGCGCCGCCTGCACCGCGTCGCGCTGTTCCACCTCTATGGTGTACTGGGCATAAACGCTGCTATTGCCCTCGGCCAGCGACGGCACCCGCGCCACGTCAGCCAACAAGGCGCTGTAGCGCGCGCCGATGCGCGCCCGTGCTTCGACTTCTTCGGCAAAACTCGGCAATTTGGCGAGCAGGATCGCCGCCTGCAGGGTATCCAGACGACCATTCACCCCGACTTGCGGGTGGTGATAGCGCCGGTCCTGTCCATGCGAGCGGATCTGGCGCATCTTCAGCGCCAGCGCATCGTCATCGGTAAAGCAGGCGCCGCCGTCGCCATAACACCCCAGCGGCTTGGACGGGAAAAAGCTGGTGCAGCCTATGGTCGACAAGCTGCCGGAGCGACGCCCACGATAACTGGCGCCAAAGCTTTGCGCGCCGTCTTCGATCACCGGCAGGCCATGACGCGCCGCCACCAGATTGATGGCGTCGAAATCGGCGCACTGACCATACAGGCTCACCGGCATGATCGCGCGGGTACGCGGCGTGATCGCCGCTTCCAGCAGCGCCGCATCCAGGTTGTAGGTTTGCGGATCAATATCGACAAACACCGGGGTCGCGCCCAGCAGGGCGATCATTTCCCCGGTGGCGATAAAGGTAAACGGCGTGGTGATCACCTCGTCGCCGGCGCCTATGCCCAGCGCCATCATGGCGATCTGCAGTGCCGTGGTGCCGTCTGACACGCCAATGGCATGCTTGACGCCGACATAGTGCGCCAGCTGCTGCTCCAGTTCGGCGACTTCCGGTCCCATGATGTATTGCCCATGATCCAGCACCGCATGAATGCGCGCGTCGATTGCCGGTTTCAGATGCTGATACTGGGCTTTCAAATCGATAAAATTAATACTCATTACTGATCCATCCTTGACGATAGTTCTGCAGCCAGCGCCACGCACTGCTGCTCGCTGATCCGATAGCGCTCCTGGCATTGCGGGCACGCCTGCTCACCGCTCTGATCGCCCAGACGCTCACCGCACTGGCACATCCAGCCGATGCGCCGCGCCGGCGAGCCGACCATCAGCGCATAGGCGGGCACGTCGCGCGTCACCACGCTGCCGGCGCCAATAAAGGCATACGCGCCGATTTCATGGCCGCAGACCACGGTGGCGTTGGCGCCTATGCTGGCGCCGCGCCGCACCACGGTGCGACGATACTCGTTCTTGCGCGACACGTGGCTACGCGGATTATTGACATTGGTAAACACCATGGACGGCCCGCAAAACACGTCATCTTCCAGCGTCACCGCGTCATAGATCGACACATTGTTCTGCACCTTGACGTTGTCGCCGATCAGCACATCGTTGCCGACAAACACGTTCTGGCCAAACGAACAGCGGGCGCCGATGCGCGCCCCGGCGCAGATATGCACCCAGTGCCAGACGCGGGTGCCGGCGCCGATCACTGCGCCCTGATCGACTATCGCCGTCGAATGAATCTGATCATCGCTCATGTCTATTCCCTGAAAAAACCCTGGCTCAATAATCCAGCGGCAAACTGACGCGGCGGCCATCGCGCGCCGACAGATACATGGCGATCAACAGTTCCAGCGATTTCAGGCCTTCGCGCCCGTCGGTCTCGGGCTCGGCCGTGCCCTGCAGCACATTGATCACATTGTCGTAATACATCGGGTGGCCAAAACCGTAGACGCTGGTGGTGGCATAGCTCGCCCCCTGGATATCCTCATCCATCGGATGCGGCTCGGAGAACTCCCAATGCTGGATCTCGTTCACCGCCACGCCGCCCACCCTGACCGTGCCCTTTTCACCGATGATGGTGATCGAGCCTTCCAGGTTTTTCGGGTAGGTCAGCATGGTGACATTCATGCTGCCCAGCGCGCCGGAACGCCATTTGACGCTGACCACGCCGGTATCTTCCACTTCGATATTGCGTTCCAGCGTGGCGGTATAGGCTTGCACGCTTTCCACCGGCCCGATCAGCCAGTCGAGCAGATCGACATAATGGCTGGCCTGATTCATGAAGGCGCCGCCATCGAACTCCCAGGTGCCGCGCCAGGCCGCGGTATCGTAATAGGCCTGCGGCCGGGTCCAGAACACATTCAGATTCACCATGTACAGGCGGCCGAAGCGGCCTTCCTGCATGGCGCGCTTCAGCAGCTGCAAGGTGGCATTGCGGCGATTTTGCTTGACCACAAACAAGCGCCGACCGGCCCGGTCGCAGGCCTTGACCATTTCCAGTCCATCCTGCCAGCGCGTCGCCATCGGTTTCTCGGTCATCACATGGAAACCGGCCTCGGCGCATTCGATCGCCTGCGCCGGATGCAATCCCGAGGGGGTGGTCAGCACCACCACATCGGCCCTGGTGTTTTCCAGCATGGCGCTCAGGCTGGCATGGCCGCGCGCGCCGGTGCGCGTCACGGCGGCGGCAAGCGCCAGCGGATCGACATCGCACACATCAAGCAATTCGACACGATCCGCGTGTTTTTCCATCGAAGCGAAATGATTGGCGGCGATACGACCGCAACCCACCAGAGCGAAACGGATCTTGCGGTCGGTAATGGCGGAATGATGAACGGTATGCATGGTATTTCTGCCTCGATAAATGGCAAAGGGCGACCTCTGGTCGCCCGCTGATTCAGAAGCCGGTCAGGCCTTGACGATGTGTTCGGCCGGTTCCAGGTATTTGCCACGCGTATCGACAATCAGCTTGGCGGATTGCTTCAGCAAGGCATAATCGAATTTTTCGTGATCGGTGGCCAACACCACGCAATCATAGCTGCCCAGGGCTTCAGCGGTGAAGGGCTGGCTTTTCAGATCAAAACTGTGCTCGCGCAGCTTGGGGAACACCGGCACATGCGGATCGGAATACTCGACCCGGGCGCCCAGATCGCGCAGCTTTTCCATCAGGATCACCGATGGGCTTTCACGCATATCGTCGACATTTTTCTTGTAGGCGATGCCCAGCACCAGCACGCGGCTGCCGTTGATCGATTTTTTACGCAGATTGAGCGCCGAACCCACCTTGCTCACCACATAATCCGGCATATTCGAGTTGACCTCGCCGGCCAGCTCGATAAAGCGGGTATTCACCCCGTATTCACGCGCTTTCCAGGTCAGATAGAAGGGATCGATCGGAATGCAATGTCCGCCCAGCCCCGGACCGGGGTAATAAGCCACGAAACCGAAGGGCTTGGTGGCGGCGGCGCGGATGACTTCGTGAATATCGATGCCCATGCGGTCGGCGACGATCTTCATTTCGTTGACCAGACCGATATTCACCGCGCGATGGATATTTTCCAGCAGTTTGGTCATTTCGGCAGCGCGGGTCGAAGACACCGGCACCACCTGGTCGATCACCGCCGAATACAGCGCCACGCCGACTTCCTGACAGGCCGCAGTCACACCGCCGCACACCTTGGGAAT
>Ga0255350_1000830_pt1 | contig 11192 bp, 8 predicted proteins | sample HBST25r1metaG_FD_186028 | JGI IMG/M metagenome (GOLD analysis project Ga0255350, IMG submission 186028) | Peat soil microbial communities from Stordalen Mire, Sweden - H.B.S.T-25.r1 | ecosystem: Environmental > Terrestrial > Soil > Wetlands > Peat | place: Sweden: Norrbotten County, Stordalen...
CTTCCATACAGCACTTTTCGTCGGCACTCCGGGATAAAAACTACGTGGTACTTGCACTCCCATTTCGAGTGGCTTAAGCTTTTATACTCGTCCATCCGGGATTTTCCTTGAAGTGTGCCTGGCGGCTCACCTCTCGGAGTTTCTTGGATGGACTCATGCAAATGTCAAACTGCTACTGCCACCCCGGCAGAGACGGGGGAACTCTCGTTACATTAGCTCCACATATCTTTCTGGCCGCCCTTTTCGGCCGCCGGCGACCTCCATGACCATCCAAAACACCCGTTGCCGTTGCGCACCTTGGCTGAAATAACTGCGCAATGTCCCCAGTAGGTCCACTTCCGTTGCGCACTCACCGCTGAGATGGTGCGCATCGCCTGGCCAATCGAGGCCCTCCTTCTTCTTAATGTGACAGGCAACAGAACGGACTCTGTGCCGGGGGCGCTGCCATCGAAGGCCCGTGGCAGTTTTCTCCCGGTGGCCGTTCTTATGGCTGTTGGGGTTTTCTGTGGCTGTTGTCTTTCTTGTCGCTTACGCTGATCGACACAACCAGGGAACCCGGGCCCCAGGTGGCGGCCAGTGTGAAGAATCAGTTCGGATTCAATGCAGTCGCCCTTTGTGACAGGTTGATTGGGGAGATCCATGTCGCGGGGGCTGAAGATCTGAGGCTTGAGCGGGATATGGTCCATTCAGTTGCCATTGGGGAGCCGGCTCCCCTCGACCAGAGGCTTGCTGGAATGCGTGAGGCCGATCAGCGCCTGGCCGAAGAGCTGCAAGGGTCAGTACCCAATTGCGGAAGATAACCCGCTTCCACAGCGAAGGCGCTCAGGGTAAGATTGTCGCCTGTGCTGGAAATGCTGCCTGCATGGGCGAAAGTCACATCACCCACCAGAGCGAAGATTTTCGGCCCGATCGGCCAGGCGAAGGTGACGCTCCCGCCGCAAGGCGACCGGTCGAATCTCTTCGACCAGCCGTCCTTTGGCCGGTAATTCCGCCCTCCCATGGACTCAGGCCTTTGCTCAAACCAGCTCCCACATGGAGCGAGCGTCAGCTGACAGGGCCTAGTTCACGGTTAAAGTGAACGTGGTTGTGGGCGCCGGGGTGACCGAGGGGCTTCCGGTTCCGGTTACGGTAAAGGTGTAACTGCCGGCAGTGGTCCCTGGATTACTAGTATTATGCCCCCCGCAAGCGGTCAGGCTGCCCACTGATGCCATCAACAGCAGAACGCCGAGCATCGACCGCCAACTGCGCCGCCGTGCCGGAATTCCCAGGAAGAGCAGGAATGCCAGAACCGCGCCGCCGCCGGCGCCCGACCAGCTCCGGCCCTTGCCGCCCACCTTGGGCCACGCCAGCGCACTGCTGCTGGCCGAGGTCGTCGTCACCTTGATCGTCGCCGTTCCCGTTGTTATGGTGCCGCCCAGGGTCACCGTGCCGCCGGTGCAGACGGGCGGATCTGTTGCACCCCTGGGCGATGAGGTTAGTGCGCAGTCAAGGGTGATGGTTCCCGCATAACCGCTAGGCGTACTCACCGTAACGGTCAAAGTTGTGGATGATCCGGGTGAAACCGCAGCCGGCGTTGACGCCGCCAACGTATATACGGATTCCGTTACAGTCACGGGAGCCGTTTCCGTGCCTGAGGCGTAGCTGGCGTCTCCGCTATAGCTGACGGTGAGGGTGTCGGTTCCGACGCTCAGGCTATTGGCCGGAATCGTGAAGGTGAAATCGCCGGCCACGAGCGTTCCGGGCGTTGAAGTGTAGCCACCACCGGAAAGAGTTACCGTCCCGGTCGGCGTGGCCCCAGTGCCGGTGACCGCGACAGGTACGCTTAAGGTAGAACCTGAATCCAACGTGGTTGCCGCGGGTGTCACCTTTACGGTTGGAATGAGTGGGGCCGGCGTCACTGTAACAGGGGCGGTTCCCGTGGCAGGGCCGAAGCTGGCGTCTCCGCTGTAACTGACGGAGAGAGTATCGGCTCCAACGCTTAGGCTGTTGGCCGGAATGATGATGGTGACGATGCCGCTGACCAGTGTCGCTGGCGTCGAGGAGTATCCGCCGCCGGAAAGAGTTACCGTTCCTGTGGGCGTTGCCCCCGAGCCGGTCACCGTAACCTTCACGCTCAGGCTCGATGCCGTGCTGACGCTGGACGCCGCTGGAGTCACCTTGACGGTTGCGCTCAGCCCGGTTATCGTCAGCGATGCCGAGCCGCTTCCCGTCGGGTAGGTGCTGTCGCCGCTGTAGACGGCGGTCAGGCTGTGGGTGTTGGGGGTGAGTGAGGATGTGGCGTAAGTCGCAACTCCCGACGCATTGAGCGCAACCGTGCTCAGTAGCGTCGATTCGTCCTGAAATTCGATGGTTCCCGTCGGCACCGATGCGTATGTCTGCGTCGGAGTGACAGTGGCGGTCAGAGTGACCGCCTGGCCCGCTTGCGAAGGAGACGAGGAAACGGCCAGAGCGACCGTGGCCGTACTCTGTGCAGAAATTTTGGCCACTACGCCGTTTTCAGGTACGCAGCACTGGGTGCCGAAATCAGTGGGGGTCTGGAATGCTCCGGGGGTGAAGAGTAATCCCGTATCGTTGGTATTGCCGGCGGAATAGATGTTGCCCTGGGCATCGACCGCAAGCCCTGCAGGAGCATAGGTCCCCCCGCCTGTGCCACCGTTGCCGATGGCAGTGGAAAAGAGCAACTTGGAGCCCGTGGGGTTGAGCTCGGCGACGAACGTCTCCCAATTCCTCCCTGCGTAAGGCTCGACGGGATTGATCAGGGGAAAGGTGTAGTCGGCCCCGGACATCTGGCCTTCGATGTAGACGTTGCCGTTTCCATCCAGTTGCATGGGTCCGACCATGGCCAGGGCGTCGCTAATTGAAAAGCCTCCGAGGTAAGTGGCCCATACGATAGCGCTGCCGGTGGAGTTCAGCTTGGTGACGTAGGCTGCGGAGCAGGCCGAGCTACCTGGGGCTCCGTAGCATGTAGTCTGATATGCGCCTGTCGTTACCGGGTAGTTAGGCGATTCCGTGAGACCGTCAACATAGACACTGCCGTCGCTATCCGCTGCAACACCACCGATGAAATCGCCAAGGTTGGAAGTTGAGTTCAGTGCCGGCGCGCCGAGATAGGTGGAGTAAACCAGTGACGTACCGCCGCTTGAGGCGATGGGGTAGAATTTGGCGACGAAGCCCCGCCAGGCATACAACCTGAATCCGTTGTAGGCCGGTCCTTGGGTAGGCTGGATCACGCCGGTGGTGGTCGGCAGATCGCCGGCTTCGGTATGCCCAACCAGGTAGATGTAGCCGTTTGCATCCACCGTCACGCCGACCGCGTAGGTGTCGCCTGCCTCAGCCGCGTTCGGCCCGGTGCTAATCAAGTCGCCGAAAGCCGTAGAATAGAGCAATTTTGCGCCGCTCGGATCAAACACGGAGAGGAAGCCGACGGCCTTCGTTGAGAGAGCACTCGCGGGGATGACCGCTCCAGCCGTTGTCGGGAAGCAGGACTCGAAAAGATAGTTTGTGTCGCATTCCTCCTGCATGTTGCCAGCGACATAGGCACGCCCCGCCGCATCAAGAGCAATGGCAACCGCGCCAGCGTTCCCGAAACCACCGAGGAATGTGGAGTAGACCAAGCCGGTTCCTGTGGGGTTCAGCTTGGTCACAAATGCAGATGGCTCATTGAAGGAGTTGCAGGCTGGAGAGTAGGGTGGTCCACCAAAATTGTTCGGCTGCGGGGAGCAAACTGTCTGGAACGCTCCTGCGGTCACAGGAAAATCAGGCGAGGCTGTCGAACCTGTAACAAACGCTGAGCCGCTGGAGTCCACAGCAATGGCGTAGCCGTAGTCATAGCCGTTGCCACCGAGATACGTGGAATAGACGAGGGAACTGCCGTCGGGACTGAACTTGGTTACAAAGGCTGAAGGCCAGCTAGAACCCGACAACTTTGCCGGCTGCGTGTTCTTGTAAGAATTCTGGGTGGGGAAATCTGAGGAATACGTATACCCAGTCACGTAAACGCTGCCCTCAGCATCGACAGCGATCGCCTGTGAAGGAAGATTGGCGAGCCCCGGGCCGATGAAGAATCCGATGCCATCAATGCCAGTCCCGCCCAGATAGGTGGCGTAACTTAATACGGGATCGATAATCAGCGGTTTGGCGTGGTCGTAGTTGCCGAGCCGGAAGCGGACCTGGTTACCGGCTACTTCATACGAGCCCTGGATTGGAATCTTCTTGTCGCCATCCGCCTGGTAAACAACGGGTTTCTTGAAACTGGCGGGCCCATTTTCCGCGTTCAACAGAAGGTTTCCGTCCGCATCGAGGGCCGCATTGGCGCCCTGGATCTGCCATGCGATGCGGCTGGGGTCGGCGCCGGGCGCGACAACGAAGTCGTACTCCAGTTGGCGCTGGTTGCCATAGAAGACCAGGTCCACGCCGGGATAGATCTGCGCGTAGTTTACTTTGCCGTACGTGGAGATGCCGGTGTGCCATTTCTTCGGGTCGTTACCGATCAGGTAGCTCACAACACCTGGTTGCGGATCGACTCCGGCGACGGCCGCCTTGAGGTTGGCTCCGGCCAGCTTCATGCGCAGGGTATCGACCGTGGCGACGCCGGGCAGGTTGCCCGGCGTTTTGGCAGGGGAAGCCACCTGTTGCCGCTCCAGATTAAGAACGACCTCGCCTGGAGTGAGGAAGAGCGAGTAGCCGGAGCCGCGGGACAAGAATTGCACGCCGGGGTCGGTCTGCCCCCGGTTGGCTTCAAAGCTGAGCGGAATCTTGCCGTAATTGGCCGCCACCCGCTTGCCAGTAGCGGTGGAAGCAGCCGCCGGCCCGGCGGGAGCGGAATTCGCGTAGACCGCGGCCCCGCAGGTTAAGGAAAGACCGGCGAGCAGAGCACCGGCCACACGCCATCCCTGAAAGCTGGAGAGCATCTTTGGATTGAGATGAGCACGGAGCGCTTTTTGTGCGAGATCGAACGCGTTGCTGGGCATTTTCCTCTCACCTTTGGGCAAACTTGTCTTGCCCCTTCACCGAGACAGCGCAAACCAGAGGTGAAATGGGTCAACTTTCTTGCGAATGCGAATTGCCGGCGAAAAGTCTGTCCAAAGAATGGAATCACAAGAGAGAAGTGATAAACTTGTCGCGAGATAGTCGCGGGCGCGCCGCGCGCACGGAGGCGGTTTTGCAGCCAGACCTGGGCGAGATCACCTTACTCTTGGCGAAGTGGAGGGATGGCGAGCCGTCGGCCTTCGAGGAACTGATGCCGCTGGTCTACCCCCACCTTCGGGAGGTGGCCGCGGCCTATATGCGCCGGGAGAGAAATCCAGACTTCTTGCAGGCAACGGTGCTGGTCCACGAGCTTTATCTGCGCCTCCTGAACCAGAAGAAGGCTGTGGGCGAGGATCGCCGCCATTTCTATGCCTTTGCCGCCAAGGTGATGCGCATGATCCTCATCGATCATGCGCGCGAGATGCGGGCGCAGATGCGCGGGGGCGACCGCGAGCGCATTCCGCTCAGCGACGATCTGGCGTGGATCGACATTGACAGCCCGGAGCTGCTGGACCTGAACAGCGCGCTGGACGAGCTGGCCGCGCTCGACGCCAATAAGGTTCAACTTATCGAACTACGCTATTTTCTTGGTTGCACCACCGAGGAAACCGCGGCTCTGATGCAGGTATCCAAGTCAACCGTCGATCGCGAACTGAAATTCATCAAGAGCTGGCTCTACCGTCGCATTCACCCCGGCGTCGCCGAGGGTGCCATCAGGCTATGAAGCGGTTTGGCTTCGGTTTCCGCAGTCTGAAATAAGAGTCACCAGCCATGGACGGGGTTGCAACTCAAATGGATCAAACAACGGAGAGCTTTTTGCGGATCGAAGCGATCTTCAACGAGGCGCTCGCGGCTCCCAGCGCGGCGCGCGCGGAATTGATCGAGACCCAATGCGCGGAAGACCCGGAGATGGCGGCCGAGGTGGGTGCACTGCTGGAGGCTTGCGAGGCAGAAGGGCGGCAGACGGCCTCCCGTCGAGCACAACCGCAAGCTGGACGTGAGACTCAGGCAGAATCGCGACAGATCGGCCCCTACCTCCTCGATCATCTGCTGGGTCGCGGCGGCATGGGCGCCGTCTATCTGGCGCATCGCGCCGACGGGCAATTCGAGCAGCAAGTCGCCATCAAGCTGATTGACCTGCCGCTGGCCACCAGCCTCTTCCGCGAACGCTTTCGCCAGGAGCGGCAGATTCTGGCCGGCTTGCGGCATCCGTATATTGCTCGGTTGCTGGATGGCGGAGTTACCTCCGCGGGCGATCCGTATCTGGTGATGGAATACGTGGATGGCATTCCCATCCATCGCTATTGCGAGAAGCATGGCCTATCCGTATCGCAACGCATCGCTCTGTTCCTGCGTGCTTGCGAAGCGGTGCAGTTTGCCCATCAGAACTTTGTGGTGCATCGCGACCTGAAGCCGGACAACATCCTGGTGGCAGAAGATGGCACTCCGCGCCTGTTGGACTTTGGCACAGCCAAGCTGCTCTCGCCTTCGGTTGCCAGGACGGGCGGCGAACTGACGCGCGAGGGTTACCAATCCTTTACTCCGCAGTACGCCAGCCCGGAGCAGGTGCTGGGCAATCCTATCACGACGGCGTCGGACACATACTCGATGGGAGTTCTGTTGTATCTCCTGCTGACAGGAACGCAGCCTTACGATCTGAAGGAGCTGACCACGGCGGAGATGCTGCGCGTGATATGCGAGCAGGCTCCGCGCCGTCCGTCTTCGCAGGCTGGATCGGACAAACGGCTTAACGCCGATCTGGAAGCGATTCTGCTGCAGGCGCTGCGCAAGGATCCGCGCGAACGTTACCTGACCGCCGAGCAATTGGCTTCTGACCTTTGCGCCTATCAGCAAGGGCTGCCGGTGGTAGCGCGCCGCCGCACGGTTCGTTATCGCGCGGCCAAGTTTATCCGCCGCAACCGCTGGGGCCTTGCTGCTGCGGCGTTGCTGGCTGCCACATTGATTGCGGGCATAGCTGGCGTGCTGTGGCAGTCCAGAGTGGCCAACGAGGAGCGGCGCAAGGCCGAGGCGCGCTCAGCCGATTTGCGGCAACTGAGTAACAGTCTCTTGTCCGAGTTAGACGAAGCTATCAAGCAGTTGCCCGGTTCCACCGGCGCCCAGAAGTTGCTGGTCACGCGCGTACTCGAACACCTGGACCGTATGACTAAGGACGCACAAGGAGACCGGCAAACCCAGCTCGATCTTATCGATGCTTATACCCGGCTGGCGAACCTTCAAGGAAATCCCTACGATCAGAATCTGGGCGATCCCGCAGGTGGGCTTGCCAGTCTCGATAAAGCGATTTCCTTGGCCGCGCCGCTGGCGCTTGAAGCTTCAAACGACAAGGAGGCCCTTCAGGCGCTTGCTACCGCGCAGGAGTCGCGCAGCGAGATTCTCTTCGGAACCGCGCGGACACAGGAAGCCATCACTTCGATGCAGGCAGCCACCAAAACCTACGACCGCCTGATTGCAACCCCCAAAGCCACGCCAGAGCTGATCTGTGAAGCAGCAAGCATCTACGGTTCGCTGGGAGATGAGTTGGGCCAGACCGGTACAGCGAGCCTTGTCGATGCGACTGGCGCGCTTGCAGCCTTTCGCAAATCCATCGCGCTGGACAATCGCGCCCTCGGCATCAATCCCAGCTTCCTTCGCGCTCGACGCAGCCTCTCCATCAACCAGCTCAAGATTGGCAGCGTTGAGATGGAAACCGATCCGGCCCAGGCGCTCAAGGACTACCAGATCGCCTTGCAACGTCTTGATGCCCTGCCCAAGGCCGAACAGAGCAATCTCTCCACCATGCGGGTACGCACGATTGTGTTGCGCAAGGAGGCAAATGCCTTGGTTCAGTTGGGAGAATACTCCAAGGCAGTTGCGCTATTTGCCGAGATCGCCCCATCGTACAAGCGCCTTGCGGCAGAGGACCCGCAGGATTCGCGTGCCCTCGCGGACCTGGAAGTTGTTCTGGACGATGAAGCAGTGGGTTATGAAACAGCTGCCGATCCAGCCTTGGCTGTTGCAGGCAGCGACCGGCGCCGAAATTTCGTCACCGCGGAGACCCTGCTGACCCAGACGGCGGCCATCATGGAAAAGATACTGAAGCAGGATCCCTCCAATGAAAACTGGAAGGCGCTTCTGGCAGATGCGCAAGTGCGCCTCGCCACCATTCAGTCAAGCCTGCACACAACAGGAGACTCCGGGGCGCTAGCAAAGAAGGGCCTTGCCTCCTTGAAGAATCTGACAAAGAAGGAGCAGGTTTCCCCGATGACTCTCGACCAGGCCGCGTCTGCTTTCCTGAAAGTTGAGCCTGCGTCTCTCGGGGATCCGCAGTTTGCCGTCTCCTGCGCTGAACGCGCGGTTGCGCTCAGCCATCGGAAGGTGCCTTCCATGCTGCTGACTTTGTCCCAGGCTTACCGTGCCGCCGGCCAGACGAAGAAAAGCCGCGCCACAGCTGAAGAAGGACTGGCCCTGTTGCCAGTTCTCCAACCGGGAGGTGTAAAGCCGCGCATTCGCAAGCTGCTTGAGATTCAAATGCACACGGCCCGATGAAATCGGTAAGCGTCTACGCATGGCCGTCTGGACGAGGCTGAACGCGGAGCGGCATTCTTGATTGCAGGACAGCAGAAGCTGTCCATGCGAAAGGGAGTGCATGAGTACAAGTGCATCGGCCATTGCTGCAGGGAAGGCGACGCGGCGGTTTCGCACGCGAGAAGAACGCCGCCGGATTGTTGAGGAGACTTTGTCATCCGGGGTCTCGGTTGCAACAGTGGCGCGTGCGCATGGACTGAACGCCAACCTGGTATTTCACTGGCGCAAGCTCTATCATGCCGGACTTTTGGATCCGGCACCCAGCGCGGATGCGACCAACGACGTGCATCTGTTGTCGGTGGTGGTCCACGACGAGTTTGCCGCACATGAAGAAGACAAGTCTGTACAGGAAGCGCCTCCAGTTGCATCCATGGCGGCGTCCTCAGCGGCAGCGGTTCATATCGAGTTTCCCGGCCATACATTTGTCAGCGTGGTTGGCAGTGCCGATTCAGCGGTGATCCGCGCCGTGTTGGAGAGCCTGCGAGGATGATTCCGGCCAACACACAGATATGGATTGCCGCGGGAGTTACAGATATGCGGCGTAGCTTCACCGGGCTGAGCGCCATGGTGCAGACCACGCTTGAGCAGAGTCCGTTGAGCGGTCACGTGTTTGTTTTTCGCGGCCGCAGAGGGGATGTCATTAAATTGCTTTGGCATGATGGGGATGGTTTATGTATCTTCCATAAGCGTTTGGACAGCGGCCGATTCGTGTGGCCGAAGGCGGAGAGCGGAAGCATTTCTCTGACCCGCGCGCAGCTCGCGATGTTATGCGAGGGCATCGATTGGAGAAGGCCGGTGCGCACCTCTGCTCCGCTGATGGAAGTGTGAAGACAACTTACCGAAAGGATGCACGATAGATGACTTTGTTCCACGCATGATTTATAAGTTGTGGCATACTATGTTCATGGTTTCCGCCTCCGCCACGATGCTTGATCTGGATACCTTGCAACCAGATGCATTGAAAACGATCATCTGCCGCGCACAGTGCATACGCACATGCCCGCTGCAGATAACTGCCCGGATTGCGGCGGCACATTGAAGAAGCTTGGCGAAGATGCTTCCGAAGTGCTGGAGTACATACCGGCCAGCTTTGTGGTGATCCGACCTATGCGCCCCAGGATGTGCTGCAGCAAGTGCGACACGATTCTGCAAGCGCCCGCGCCAAGCCGTCCGGTGGAGCGCGGCCTTGCCGGACCTGGACTGCTGGCCCATGTGCTTACTGCATAATTTTGTGATCACTTGCCGTTGTTCAGACAGTCCGACATCTATGCGCGGGAGGGCGTCGATCTGGAGCTCTCCACACTGGCCAAGTGGGTAGGCGATAGCAGCAAGTTACTAACTCCGCTGATCGAAGCATTGCGGCGTTATGTGATGGCCGCCGAAAAACTGCATGGAGACGATACGCCCGTGCCTGTGCTTGCGCCCGGCAACGGGAAAACCAAGACCGGCAGGCTGTGGACTTATGTGCGCGATGATCGCCCCGCTGGATCATTGGACGCACCGGCGGCTTGGTTCGCATACTCGCCCAACCGCAGAGGGGAACATTCGCAACAGCATCTGGCCAAGTTTCAAGGCATTTTGCAGGCCGATGCCTTCGCCGGGTTTGACAAGCTCTATAAGAACGGACTTATCCAAGAAGCTCCTTGCATGGCGCATATTCGCCGCAAATTCTATGACCTCGTCGAGGCGCATCAGTCGCCGATTGCAATCGAAGCAGTGGAGCGTATCGCTGCCTTGTATGCGATTGAAAAGGAGATTTGCGGACGACCTCCGCAAGTGCGGCAAGAAGTGCGCAGCGAAAAAGCACGGCCACTGCTGGATGCGATGCACGCCTGGCTCGAAGAGTCGTTGACAAAACTCTCGTCCAAGTCTGTCACTGCGGCAGCGATCCACTATGCGCTCAACCTATGGATCGCAATGGTGCGTTACTGCGATGATGGCCGCATCGAGATCGACTACAACGCCGCCGAAAGAGCCCTGCGCGCCATCGCTATTGGCAGACGGAATTATCTTTTTGCGGGCTCCGACGCAGGCGGCGAACGTGCTGCCGCAATCTATTCACTCGTCGCATCGGCCAAGCTGAACGGCATGGATCCGGAAGCATACCTGCGCTATGTGCTGGAGCGCATCGCCGATCATCCCATCAAACATATCGAGGAGTTATTGCCGTGGAACGTCGCAACAAACTTGCCGAAGAATATCAACCTCGCAGCGTAGAGAAGGCCGTGACTGATCTCTTATCTCTGTCCAACATCGCTGAGCTGATCCGGCACGGCCAGATCACCGTCGGCGTCATCCGACCGATGGGCTGTGTTGCCATTGCAAACGATGCCCATCAGAGCCTGGCCATGCTGGTTCGCCGCAAAGGCGAATCCCTGCCCCAACTCCTGGAACGGCTCGACCAGGCGGTTGGCAAAGCCATCCACGAGGATATCTACACGGACGAAATCAACAACTCTTCCGCAACATAGATGTCCAACTCTTCGCACAGGTCGTGTCCACTTGCAAATATGCGGACACGACCTCCCACAATTGCAGCCATCACCAATCCGCGTCAATACGGCCCGCCGTAGACGCTT
>Ga0255350_1000832_pt1 | contig 11188 bp, 11 predicted proteins | sample HBST25r1metaG_FD_186028 | JGI IMG/M metagenome (GOLD analysis project Ga0255350, IMG submission 186028) | Peat soil microbial communities from Stordalen Mire, Sweden - H.B.S.T-25.r1 | ecosystem: Environmental > Terrestrial > Soil > Wetlands > Peat | place: Sweden: Norrbotten County, Stordalen...
TGGCAGGGGCTGAAGCCCACGTTGCTTTTGGGGCGCTTTGCGGCACGACTTAAGTCGTGCCCTGTTACAAAGCCAACCCATGCCGTCCCTTTTCGAGCAAGACCGGAGCTAGCTTGATATTCATCTTTCGAAAATGCTCTAATGCACCATGCTCTGAAACAGAGGCGATTGCAGGAGACTGTTGAACCCGTCGTCGCTGGTGGAAAAATGGATCGACAGGAGTCCCGCGTCGGAGGTAATGCTGGTGGTGCTCAGAGCCTGTTTCTCCGCGTCCGAACTGCTCATCTTGCGCACCATGAGCGCGGCTGTCATCAGGGAGGAAAGGGAGGCCGCGGCAAAGTTGTCGCCGGTCGAGATGGTGAGGTCGAATTTGACCCCGTGCTGAAAGTCCATCGAGTACCAGGAGGCCTCCAGGCGTTTGCGCACCGCATCATAGTCGGTGACTGAGCCGGCCTCGCCCAGCACCTGCTTCATCATCGTCTGGGTGCCCTTCTGATCAAGAATGCTCCACAGCGGCTCGTAGTCCACGGTTCTCATGGCGTCCATCATCGTTCCGTTGGTGAGGATACTGGGCGCCATGCCGTCGCGGGCATCGAGCGCCAATCGGACCGCCTCGGAATCGCCGAAAACCATCGTCGAAGGATCGACGAAGCAGACCACCATTCCAGTCCTTGCCAGCGGATAGACCTTGTTGGTGCGCACCAGCATAACTTTCTGTTTTTGCTTGCGGAAGTTGGCCAGAATATCCTGTACAGAGAACTGGCCCTGAGCGATGCCGACGGTATCCAGTCGATCTCCATCGCTCCTGGGGCGAAACAGCACAAAAGCCAACTGCTCGACATCGTGATTTTCGTTCAGGCCGGACTTTTCGAGCGCGTCTTCAAAGCGCTTGAGCTCGGGCGGCATGACACGGTTACGCAGATTCATGGCCGCGGTCGAATTCTCCATGGTCTGATAGTCAATGGCCACCAGTTGCTGCACATCATGCGGAATCGCGGTGCGCGCATCGGTGGACAACTGGGCCGCCTGCGCCGAGGTGGCTGCGGCCAGCAAAAGTGCTGGAATTGAAATTTTCAGAAAAGCGTTCAACAAATCCATCCTCAACCTCTTGCGGCAATTGCTGTGTCCAGGGCGGGAAACGGCTTCAAATCCTCTGCTCGCCTCGATACTCGACAGTCAAAAATGCCGTTTCTCTTCGGTTCCTATTTTACCTTCCAGCTCTGGAATCGATGCGTTGCTCAGACCTGCCCGGCGGTCCTGTGACTTCCGGCCAGGACAAAGGGGACTCAAGGCGTCGCTCCAGAATCTTGGTTTGGGCATCGAACCCAGTCAATTGACGCATCCACTCGCTCTCTCGCTCGCAAGCGGCTTCGGGCAGCAGTCCGATGATCTCGCCCTCGACGGGCGCGGTCTTGTGCCGCAGAGCCAGGGCCGAGACGGCGCGAAAGACTTCGGAAAGGGGCGTGGCCGTGAAGTCGGGGATGCTCATGACCAACTGCGCCCGGCCGCGGGCCACGACTCCCAGCGCCTTGACGCCCTTCAGGCCGCCAGAGGAGGAGCGAAGATCGCGGGCAATGGAGCGCACCAGGGCCACGTCCGGCGAATCGAAATAGATGTTGTACGAGACCAGGAATTTGCGGGCGCCGACTGCGCAGGCGCCGGCTGTCGGATGCAGATTGGGTCCGCCAACGTCGGGGCGGCGGGAAGAGTCCTTGCTGAGAGCCGTGCGCAGCCCCTCGAACTGGCCCTGGCGCACATCTTCGAGGCTGGCGCGATCGGGCCGCGCGGCCGCCGCCTCGTAAAAGAAGATCGGCACATTGAAACGACGCCAGATCTCCAGACCCGCCTGGCGGGCGAGCAGCACGCATTGCTCCAGCTTGATGCCCGAAATGGGCACGAAGGGAATCACATCGGCCGCGCCGATACGCGGGTAAACCCCCTGCTGGCGGGTCAGGTCGATCAGTTCCGCGGCCTTGCCCGCGCCGCGCACCGCCGACTCGACCACCGCCGCCGGATCACCGGCAACCGTCACCACCGAGCGGTTGTGGGCGGCGTCCATCGACCAGTCGAGCAAACGCACACCATCGACGCGCATCGCGGCCACAATCGCCTCGACTCGCCGGGCATCCGTGCCCTCGGAGAAGTTTGGGACGCACTCGACAACCGGCTCGCTCATGGCTCCTTTCGCGCACAAGAATCAACCCGGCGGCAACCAACCGCCGCCAGCAATCCCGCTACTTCCAAAAGGTGTAGCCCACCTGAATCTGAATGCTGGCATTGACGCCGGGGTTGCGGTCGCCCAGCGAGGCGGAGGAGATATGCACGGCGTTGACGCCCAGATCGATGGAGCGCTTGGCGCGGGTAAAGTAGTGAATGCCAAAACCGCCCTGCGGCGAAAAGTTCCACACGCTGGTTCCGCCGTCGACCAGAACAGGCTGGCCGTCGACTTGCGCGCTCCCGTAATTTGGCGGAAATTTGTGGGTTGTATAGATGAGACCGCCCGCGGCTTGCAACCAGGGCTGAATGCGCCGCGATCTGGTGAGGAAATTCCAGCGCAGGATCACCGGCGTAAGGCTGACGCCGCGGAAGGTTCCGCCGCCATACTGCAACTGGCAGGGGGTGGGGGTTCCGCTCAGGATGCAGGTGCCGGCGGCCGTATGCGGAGCCGGCGTGTAGGCCTGCCACAAGGGCATGATGTTGCCGGCCAGTTCGAATTGGCCGGTGAAGATGCCGGCACCGAGAACCGGGGTCAGCGGCTTGCCCAACTGGGCGCCAGCCGAGAGAAATTTATAGTCGGAGCGATTGCCGAAGCCGTTGCCGTAGTTGACGAACGGACCGAACTCCCAGCTCCGGTCCTGGCGAACCTGGGCGACCGGGTTCACAAACTCCGGCGCGGGAGCGGCTTGGGCGGCATCTGAATTCTGGGCGGCGGCCAAGCCTGGTCCCGCCGTGAGCACTCCGGCCGTCATGAGAATCATAAAAAGCATCTGGACTCGGCTCAAAGTAATCCCTTTCCTGATTGAGCGTTGCTGAATCATGATAAAAAGGCCGCCTCGACCGGGCGGCCTTTGGATCTGCCCCCGTGGTTTGCCTAGCCTGCTGCCGCTTCCATCTGCTCCGCGTCCATATCGAAGTTCGAATGGACGTTCTGCGTATCGTCGCAGTCTTCCAGCGCCTCGAGCAGACGGATCATCTGGCTGGCTTCTTTGCCTTCGAGCTTGGTATAGGTGGTGGCGACCAGCGTCACTTCGCTCATCACCGTGGGGATGCCGGCTGCCTTTACGGCCGCCGCAACAGCCTCATGCGCCGCCGGATCGGTCACGATCTCCCAGGTATCGCCTTCGTCGTTCAGGTCCTCGCCGCCATGTTCGAGCACGATGTCCATCAACTGCTCTTCCGTGGCAGCGCCCTTTTCAACGGCAATAAGGCCTTTTTTGTGGAACATGAACCGCACCGAGCCGGATTCGCCCAGATTGCCGCCGTTTTTCGAGAAGGCGTGGCGGATTTCGCTCACCGCGCGGTTGCGGTTGTCGGTCAGCACATCGACGATTACCGCTACGCCGCCGGGGCCGTAGCCCTCGAAGGTGATCTCCTCGTAGCTCAGGCCTTCCAACTCGCCTGTACCGCGCTGAATCGCGCGCTTGATGTTATCCTGCGGCATGTTTTCGGCCTTGGCCGCCAGAACCGCGGTTCGCAGCCGGGCATTGCTGTCGGGGTTGCCACCCCCTTTGGCGGCAACGGCGATTTCTCTGAGCAGGCGGGTGAATATCTTGCCGCGCTTGGCATCGAGCGCGCCCTTCTTGTGCTTGATTGTGGCCCATTTTGAATGGCCGGACATGGGAACCTCAAAGGTAATGAAAATGGTGGCGCGGCACGCGCCTGACCCTGTGAGTATACCATCGCAGACGGCTCCAAAACCCGGGGCTTTTCAGCCGCCAGGCGGGAGCGTCCAGCGGAGGCGCAAGAGGAGCGGGAGCGCCGGGTGAGCCAGGGGTGCCAGAGGAGATTGATCGGCTCTCGCATAAAATCGCTCTCCGCCCCCGGCAAGCCAAAGCTGCCGCGGCGCCTGCCCGCACAGCGACAGGAAGCTGATACCCTAGAAGCATGAAATTCGGGGTATTAGTCTTTCCCGGCTCCAACTGCGACCACGACACCTACAACGTGATTGCCGAAGTGGCTCACCAGCCCGTCACCTTTCTCTGGCACGATTCCGAGAACCTCGAGGGCGTGGATGCGGTACTGGTTCCGGGCGGTTTTGCCTACGGCGATTACCTGCGCACCGGCGCCATCGCGCGCTTTTCACCCGTCATGCAGGCGGTCAAGCGCTTTGCCGCGGACGGCGGGCTGGTGCTGGGCATCTGCAACGGCTTCCAGATTCTCACCGAGTCCGGCCTCCTGCCCGGCGCGCTGATGCGCAACGCCGGACTGAAATACATCTGCAAACAGGTTCATCTTCGCGTGGAAACCGCCGATAGTCCCTTTACGAACCAGTTCGCGAAGGGCGACGTGCTCCAGATGCCCATCGGCCACATGGAGGGAAATTACTTCTGCACGCCGGAGGAGCTGAACCGTCTGGAAGCCGAGGACCGGATCGCTTTCCGGTACGCGACCGCCGCGGGAGAGATTACCCCGGATGCGAACCCCAACGGCTCTTTGAGCAACATTGCGGGCATTCTCAACGAAACCCGGAACGTGCTGGGGATGATGCCCCATCCGGACCGCTCCAGCGAGCAGATTCTCGGTTCGGCCGACGGCTGGAAGGTCTTCGCCTCGATGATCGAAGCGCTGGCTGCGAAATAAGGAAAAACAGCTTCTAGCGCCTAGCTTCTAGCTCGTATTGCGACGGCCGACGGTGTTGGCCAATTGAGCGGGATTCCAAGACCCGGGACGCGAGCCGCTCCGATTGTGGCGAAAACAAGCTAGAAGCTAACGGCTAGAAGCTAATAGCTCGTTTTTGAGGCTGGCGCAGCAATGATCGACATTCATCATCACCTGATCTACGGAGTCGACGACGGCTCGCCGGATCTCGAAACCTCGCTCGCCATGGCGCGCGAGGCGGCATCCGAAGGCGTAACCCACATCGTCTGCACTCCGCACTCAAGCCACGACTACCGGTATCAGGAAGCGCTGATCGAAGAGCGGTACGTGGAGCTGCGCGAACGGCTCGCAGGCCAGATGGAGCTGAGCCTGGCCTGCGACTTCCACATGAGCGCCGAGAATGTCTTCGATGCGGCGGCCAACCCCCTGCGCTACTCCATCGGCGGCCGGGGCTACCTGCTGATTGAATTTTCCAGCACTTCGATTCCACCGCAGATGAGCGACGCGCTGTCGATGCTGCAAGCCGCCGGTTACACGCTGATCGTGACCCATCCGGAGCGGTATGCGGTCGTGCTGGGTCAGCCGGAGATGCTGGCGGAGTGGATGCGGATGGGCTGCCTGATCCAGGTAACAGCCGCCTCGTTGTATGGGCGCTTCGGCAGGGCGGCGGAGGCGTTTTCCAATGAGTTGCTGAAGCGCAACTGGATTCATTTTCTGGCCACCGACGCGCACAACCTGACCGGGCGGCCGCCGCATCTGAAAAAAGCCTACAACTATGTGGCCCAGCGAGCCGGCGAAGAGACGGCACGGAGGCTCTTCGCGACCAATCCGCGAGCCGCGGTTGAGGGCGCGCTGTGGCCAGCGCAACCGGAGCCCGTAGGGTTGGTCGAGCGCGTCCCGCTGAAGTTCCGCGCCAGGAAGTTTGCCGCCCAGCCCAGCAGATACGCCCGCCCAGAGCCCGGCGGCGATGCACCCCAAGCCGGCAAAAGCAGCTTCTGGAAGCGTCTTTTTGCGCGATAAAACCGATCGTCGAACGGAAGATTCCGCAGAGATTTAGAACCCCAGCCCGCCATCCACAGCCAGAATCTGGCCGGTGACAAAATGCGGCCCGGCGGCAAAAAACAGCACGGCCTGCGCTACGTCTTCCACGCTGCCATTGCGCCCCATCGGCGTTTTGGCGGCAAAGTGCCCGGCCTGGGCGGCCGTGCTCCCGGCGCTTAGCTCGCCCATCTCGATCCAGCCGGGCGCGACGCAGTTCACGCTCACCTCCGGGGCAAACGCCTTGGCCATGGCCTGCGTGAGCATGTGCAGCGCGGCCTTCGATGCGCAATAGTGCGCGTGCCCAGCCCAGGCGTGCATTCCCCCCAGCGAGCCGATGTTGATGATCCTGCCCCCCTCATCGCCCTTGCTGGCGCGCAGGTGCGGCAATGCCTCGCGCGCGACCAGAAAAGGCCCGCGCGCATTGGTCTCAAAGACCGCGTCCCACTGATCGAGGGTGAGCGAGTCGAGCGGGGCGGACTCGAAGACGGCGGCGTTGTTGACCACCAGATCAAGCCGTCCGAAGTGACGGACGACTTCAGCCACAGCCAATCGCACCGAATCCTCCGAGCGCACATCGCACTCGACGGCCAGGGTGCGGCGGCCAAGCCTCTCGATTTCGCCCGCCGTTTCAGCCGCTTCAGTCCGTGAGTCGCGAAAGGTGATGGCCACGTCCGCTCCGGCGCGCGCCAAGGCCAGGGCAATCCCGCGGCCCATGCGCCGCGCTCCGCCCGTCACCAGTGCCGATTTGCCGAGGAGAATTGGGTCGATCATCGCAAGCCGCATTCCTCCCGGAAAAAATCCGGCGTTCGCAGGCCGCTGCCGCCGGTCTGAAAACGGCCTGTCTTACTTTACCGGCGGCTGGCTCGTACCGGGCTGCGTGCCCGCTTGAGCGGCTGGCCTGGCTGGCTTGCCGGGCTTCTTTTCAGGCGCGGAAGCCGGTGCCCCGCCGGAAGCCGGTGCCGGAACGGAAGCTGGCCCCGCTCCCTTGCCTTCGTCCTGAGCCTTTTTCGCGGGATGAATCGCCGGACGGGCCGCATCCGGGCTCTTGCCGGCGCCCGCCGTCTCGGGGTGATTGTCATAGACGGAGTACTGCTGGCCGGGCCGCTTCAGACGAATCGCGATTGCCACCTCGGGCTTGTCGATCTTGTAGTCGCCACCATAGGTCTGATAGCCCTTGGCGATGATCTGCAGCCGGACCGTGTCGCCGATGGGCATGACGTCGATGACCGTCTTGCCATCCTCATCGGTCTTCAGCTCCATGTTGCCCGTGTCCTTCTCGCCCTCCATGGCGTGAAAGATGACGGCTGCATTCTCGATCGGCTTGCTATCGTCATAGCGCTCCAGGGTGACCACAATGCGCGCCGTCGGCGGAGGCGCCTTGTACTTGCGGCCGCGATTGGAGCTGTCCCGCTGTGCGACCGCGCCAAGCGACAGAAATGCCAGGCAGAACCCGGCCACAAAAACGCAAGGTCGAAAATGAGATCGCAAAGGCATGGGCCTCATTCTATCGCTTTACCCCCAATCGTATCCAAACCCGGCCTCTGACGGCTCGTCTACTCTTCTCGCGCACTTCGGCGGCCCTCCCGCTGCCCCATGGAATACCATGAAACCGGGCCATTTACCCCTGGCGCTTTCCACCGCGCCCCTTGGATCGACTTCCATGAGCGAGTTTTCCCTTGCCTTCCCGAGAAGCCGCGTACTGATTGCGATCAAAGTTTTGCACACCGTCATCTGGGCTTTTTTCGTCGCCTGCATCCTGGCCCTGCCGGTAGCGGCCGTGTTGCGCAGCTTCGACTGGGCCGTCCTGCTGACTGCCTTGATCCTGTTTGAATGCGCCCTGCTGGCGGCGAATCGCGGGCGATGCCCCTTGACCGATCTGGCGGCTCGATTCACCTCCGACAGGTCCGCGGAGTTCGACATCTACCTTCCCCGTTGGCTGGCCCGGCACAATAAGACGCTGTTTGGAGGCTTGTTCGCGGTCAATGAGCTGATCGTGCTGTGGCGATGGCTGAGCTGAGGGGACCGGCGGCGAGCGGGCATCGGGGGCAGGAGCGCGGCACGCCCTTGCCTACGGACGATACAGTGAGTTTATCTTAGCGCTTTAAGCTCATATTTCTACAATTCGCTTGACATCTCCACGCCTCTTTGCCTATCGTTAGCAATTGGAAGGCGAGAGTGCTAGCACAAGGCTGGCGGAACTGCTCATGAGAGCTTGCCGCACAGGTTTTTGGGCTGTAACCCGATCATTCCACGAAGTTTTTTAAAACAACACTCGAATCCCGCGGCGGGGCTCACCCCTGCCCGCGCGTGAAGGAGAAGCAAAGCAATGGCAGCAACATCCGTAAAGACCAGCTTTACCCCGCTCCATGACCGCATCCTCGTCCGCCGTCTGGAAGAGGGCGAAACCATCCGTGGGGGCATCATCATCCCCGACAGCGCCAAGGAGAAGCCCCAGGAAGGCGAAGTCATCGCTGTGGGCAAGGGCAAGTCCAACGACGAAGGCAAGGTCTTCCCCCTCGATGTCAAAGCGGGCGACAATATCCTCTTCGGCAAGTACTCCGGCACCGAGATCAAGCTGGACGGCGAGGAGTTCCTCATCATGCGCGAAGAAGAAGTTCTCGGAATCGTCAAGAAGTAGGCGCCTGATAGCCGCTAGCTTTTAGCTTCCAGTTAAAAGCTCGCAACATCAATTGACAACAGCATCTTTCAGCTAATAGCTAGAGGCTAGAGTAGCTAGAAGCTGACTTAGGAGAGTTTGAGAAATGGCAAAGCAGATTCTGCACGGTGAAGATTCCCGCCAGGCGATCCTGCGCGGCGTCAACACGCTGGCGGACGCGGTGAAGGCAACACTCGGCCCCAAGGGCCGGAACGTGGTCATCGAGAAGAAGTTCGGATCGCCGACCATCACCAAGGACGGCGTGACGGTGGCCAAGGAGATCGAGCTGAAGGATCCGATGGAGAACGTCGGCGCTCAGCTGGTCAAGGAAGTGGCATCCAAGACATCCGATGTGGCCGGCGACGGCACCACGACGGCGACCGTTCTGGCGCAGTCCATCTTCCGCGAGGGCGTGAAGACGGTAGCGGCGGGCGCGAACCCGACGGCTCTCAAGCGCGGCATCGACAGGGCCGTGGCGGCCATCATCGGCACCCGCGACAAGGACGGCAAGTGGATCGACGGCGGCGCTCTGGGCAAGCTCTCCAAGCCCGTCAATGAGGGTACGGTTGCCCAGGTGGGCGCGATCTCGGCCAACGGCGACCAGGAGATCGGCGACATTATCGCCGAAGCGGTCAAGGTTGTGGGCAAGGACGGCGTCATCACCATCGAAGAGTCGAAGACGATGCACACAGGCCTCGAAACGGTCGATGGAATGCAGTTTGATCGCGGTTACCTGAGTCCCTACTTCGTCACCGACGCGGAGCGGTTGGAAGTGGTTCTGGAAGAGCCTTACATCCTGATTTACGAAAAGAAGATCAGCGCGATGAAGGATCTGCTGCCCCTGCTGGAGCAGGTCGCGCGCGGCGGCAAGCCGCTCTTGATTATTGCCGAGGATGTGGAAGGTGAAGCACTCGCTACGCTCGTGGTGAACAAGCTGCGTGGCACGCTGAACGTGGCTGCCGTAAAGGCTCCCGGCTTCGGCGACCGCCGCAAGGCGATCCTGGGCGACATTGCGATCCTGACCGGCGGCAAGGCCATCACCGAGGATCTGGGCATCAAGCTGGAAGGCGTGAAGCTCGAAGACCTGGGCAAGGCCAAGCGCATCACCATCGACAAGGACAACACCACCATCGTGGACGGCGGCGGCAAGGCCTCTGAAATCGAAGGCCGCGTCAAGGAAATCCGCGCGCAGATCGAGAAGAGCACCTCGGACTACGACAAGGAGAAGCTGCAGGAACGGCTGGCCAAGCTGGTTGGCGGCGTGGCCATCATCAAGGTGGGCGCGGCGACCGAGACCGAGCTGAAGGAGAAGAAGGCGCGCGTCGAGGATGCACTGCATGCAACCCGTGCGGCTGTCGAGGAAGGTATCGTCCCGGGCGGCGGCGTGGCCCTGGTGCGCTCCATTCCCGCGGTCGATGCGCTGATCAAGACGCTCGAAGGGGACGAGAAGATCGGCGCCACGATCGTTCGCCGTTCACTCGAAGAGCCTCTGCGCCAGATCGTCGCCAATGCCGGCGAAGAGGGCGCAGTCGTAGTGGCCAAGGTGATGGAGTCGAAGGAGCCGCATTACGGTTACAACGCGGCGACCGGCGAGTATGGCGACCTGGTCAAGGCCGGCGTCATCGACCCGACCAAGGTCACGCGGACGGCGCTGCAGAATGCGGCCTCGATCGCTGGACTTCTGTTGACCACCGAAGCCCTGATCGTCGAGCTTCCCGAGCCCAAGTCTGCACCGGCCGGCGGCGGCCACGGCGGCGGCATGGACGGCATGTACTGAGGCACCTGCCTTGCGGCAGCTGCGCTTTCGGCGCAAAAACAAAGGCCTCCAGCTTCGGCTGGGGGCTTTTGTTTTGCTTGCCTGGCTGGGATCGCGGAGGCTCAAGCCCCCGCATTCTTCGCGCGCAATCGACCCAGCGGAATATTCACAAATCCGGAGATGGAACCAGCCATGACCTCATTGGGCTCGCGCACGTCCAGCAGAAATGCGTCCGTCGAGTCCAATCCATCCCATGGAGCAAGCTCCACTTGCGAATATGTACCGTAACTGCGTGAATTGGTCATTGTATGAATGGAACGCCGGCTTCCCGGCCGGCTGTAGCGCGGACGTCCTCGTCCGCGCTTGTCCACGATGAATGACCAATTCATGCGGTCTAAACACTAGTGAGCCGCCGGAGCGGGCGCAGCCGGAGTGCCGGTTGCCGGGGCTGCTTCCGGTTTCTCGGTTGGCGTGGAAGCGGGCCTGGCTAGCGGTAAAGCCGGGCTGGAAGATTGAGACGAACCGGTTCCCTGCACCGCCGGTTCGGGTTGCGGGAGCGCGGACGGCGCAGAGGCTGAGGGCTTGGAAAGCGGAACAGCAGCCGGTTCGACCGCGCCCGATGCCGGTGCGGCGAAGGCGCGCGGCAGGGCGTGTTTTGCCGCGAAGAAGGCCACCGGATTCACCACCGAAGGATCGTCGTGAAGTTTTACATAAAGCTGTCCGTCGATGGGGTGCGGAACCGCCAGAACGTAGCCTGGAAAACCCTCTGAAACGTGGACTGGATGATCGAACTGCGGATCGTTGGAGATGGAATCGACCAGAAAAAGCCTGGAACCTGTCAGTTTGCAGGGCTCGCCGGGCTGGGCGGGGCACTTCAGGCCATGAAAGACCGGCACACGCACCAGGGTGGCCAGAGG
>Ga0255350_1000839_pt1 | contig 11161 bp, 8 predicted proteins | sample HBST25r1metaG_FD_186028 | JGI IMG/M metagenome (GOLD analysis project Ga0255350, IMG submission 186028) | Peat soil microbial communities from Stordalen Mire, Sweden - H.B.S.T-25.r1 | ecosystem: Environmental > Terrestrial > Soil > Wetlands > Peat | place: Sweden: Norrbotten County, Stordalen...
GTGATCACCGGGGAGGGAGGGTCGGGCGGAGCGCTGGCCCTGGCCGTGGCGGACCGTGTGCTGATCCTGGAAAATGCGCTTTATTTCGTGATTACCCCGGAGTCCTGCGCTGCGATCATGTGGCGCGATGCGTCTCAAAAGGTGCTGGCCGCCGAGGCCATGCGCATCTCCGCTCCGGAGGTGGTTGCGCTGGGCTGCGTGGACGAGATTGTTCCCGAGCCGCCGGGGGGCATTCACACCGACTTCGAAGCCGGCACGGAACTGCTGGCCGCGGTGCTCAAGAAGCGCCTGGCTGAACTCCAGGCGATGCCGGTGGATGCTCTGGTGGCCGCGCGCCAGGCCAAGTTCCGCAACATGGCGCAGTTCTACACGGAGGGTTAGCGCAGATGGCACAACGGCTGGCGAGGCAGTCCCGAGACTCCAATTCCCCCGCGGGGAGGGAGGGCGCAGTGCAGGTGATTTTTGCGTGTCTCTCCGCTCCCAGAGGCCAGCGATGAACCCATCTTCGCAGGGCGGCGGCCGGTTGCGCGCTTACCTTGAATTTCTTGCCGCGGTGATCTTGTTTTTCGTGGCGCGGGCGCTGGCTCACGGCTGGGCGCAGGGGTTGGCCGCACCGCAGTGGACGCCGCTCATCGAGCAGGCCATTTTGGTCGTGCTTTTGCTGCTGGGCTATGCGGGCATGGGGTTGCGGTTCGACCACCAGCAGCGGCCGATCGGCGCGCAGGGGCTGCCGGGTCGGCCGGGCTGGACGGGCGAAGCGGCGCTGGGTTTGGCGGTGGGATGGGCGGTGGCTGTGGTCTGCGTTCTGCCGTTGGTGATTTTTGGCGGCATTGCGATTGTGCTGGTGCTTCAGCCTGCGGCATGGGGCTGGCTGGTGGGAGATGCGGTCTTCTTCGCGCTGGCTGCGCTGGCCGAGGAGATCGCCTATCGCGGCTACGGATTTCAGTGCTTTGTTCAGGCCGTGGGGCCCCTGGGAGCCGCGCTCGGCTATGCGGCTTTCTATGCGATCGTGCAGGCGCTAGTGCCCGGATCGAGCCACTCGAGCTTTGCCGTCTCGCTGGCGCTGGGGATGGTGCTCTCGACGGCTTACCTCCGCTCTGGCGCTCTGTGGGTAAGCTGGGGGCTCAACTTCGGCTGGAAGGCCAGCCGCGCGCTGATCTTCGGGCTCGCGGTGAGCGGCGTCAGCAACCAGTCGCCGGTGGTGCAGGGCAATCCCATGGGGCCGTTCTGGCTTACCGGAGGAGGGTATGGGCTGGATGCCAGTTGGTGGGCCTTCCTGGTTCTGCTGGCGGCGCTGCCGGTGGTCCATCGCCTGACGCACGAACTGAATGAGCGCTACAACACGCCGGAGATTATTCCCGGCGGCATCGCGGTGGACCTGGACGCGGCAGCCCGCCGCCAGCACGAGGGGGCCATGGGCTCTGCCGAGTCTGCGGCTCCCGCGCCGGCGGTTTCCGGCCTGGTCCAGATTCAGCCCGTCGCCGCGCCTGCTGCCGCGCCGGCGGACTTCAAACCGGAGCAGTGAGGCGGGAACGCCGGCCTTGATGTAAACTTGGGAGAGCGAGTCAGGCTGCCTCCAGGCAATTCCATTTGAACAAGAGGCGAGCCGCAGGCCGCGACGTTGAAGCCGCGCGCAGGTTTTGCGCGTGTGTGCAGAGACACCCCGAAGAAGGAGTAACCCCCGACCGATGGCCAAGATTGCCAAAACAGGTGACCGCAAGAAAGCAATGGACACGACGAAGTCGACCGACTGTCCCAAGTGCAGCAAGCCGACGCGCATCGTCAAGCGCGTGAAGGACCGCGAACGCAGCATTCCCGGCGGCGTCTACATCTCGTGCTCTGTCTGCGATTTCTACGAGAAGCTTTAAGAATCGCATGGAGTTTGCACATGAAAAAGGTCCGGCTTCTGCCGGGCCTTTTTCTGTTTGAAGTCTACGCTTGCAGCGCCTCGGCCATTTCCTTCAGGATTGCCTCGGCGGCTTCGGCCGGGTCGGGCGCCTGGGTGATGGGACGGCCCACGACCAGGTAGCTTGCTCCCTGCCGCAGGGCGTCGGCGGGGGTGGCGACGCGCTTTTGGTCGCCAACGGCAGCACCCGCCGGGCGGATGCCGGGAATGACCAGCACGCCCGTGGGGCCGGTGAGCGCGCGCAGGCCGGCCACCTCCTGCGGCGAGCAGACAAAGCCGCGGATTCCAGCGTCGAGTCCCATTCTGGCCAGCAGTTCCACCTGTTCGGCGGGCGAGCGGGTGAGGCCGACAGCGTTCACCTGCGCCTGGTCCATGCTGGTGAGCACGGTGACGGCCAGAAGCTCCGGCAGCTTCTCCACTCCGTCTCGTGCGGCGATTTCATCGAGCGCGGCCCGCGCGCCGGCCAGCATGGCTGGGCCCCCGGCGGCGTGGAGGGTAAGCATTTTCACTCCCAGCGCCGCGGCCGAGCGCACGGCTGAAGCCACGGTGTTGGGAATGTCGAAAAGCTTGAGGTCGAGGAAGACCGAGTGGCCGCGCTCGACCAGCGGCTCGATGACCGCCGGGCCGGCCGAGACAAACAGCTCCAGTCCCACCTTGAACCATTGGCAGTGGTTCTCCAACTGGCCGACCAGCCGGACCGCGGAGGCGGCATCGGGCACGTCGAGCGCGACGATCAGACGATCGCGTGCTTCGCCCAGACGCTTGCGCACCTCGTCGGAGGGGTCGGAAACGGGTGGGCGGGCGGAGCCGAAGCTGGGATTCAGTCGCTCTGGAATGGGCATATCACTATCCTAAAGGATCACCGGCTTGCGAATCCTTCGCGGCCTGCGGCGGGCATCGCTCGAACTCCGGCGGGAGGAGTGGGTTTTCAAGCGTATTCTGTTGGTAACCGGCGTCCGGCGGGTGCGGGTTCCGCTTCTTGCTTTTCTCCGAGCCTCGGATTTCTCCGGGCCTCGGAGAGGAGAGAAAATCCCGGCCGGCGAGGGAGGGACATTGGGGTCGAAGATCGTTTCAAGCCAGATGCGCATTCTTGGATTGGCCTTTGCGCTACTGGCGGCGGCCAGCCTGGACCGGGCATCGGAAGTTTACACCAATCCTCTGAACCTGGAACCGCAGGTGCGCGAGGCTTCTCAGCACTTCTACGATCTGGACTATGCGGGAGCGGTTGCGCGCTTCGGGCGCGTTCAGGCCACGCACCCAGGCGATCCGCAGGCCACCGCGCTGCTGCTGGAGGCTGAGGTCTTTCAGGAACTTTACCGGCTCGACCTGCTGGATACAACTTTTTACGCCAACGACGGATTTCTTTCCGGCCAGCACGCGACCACTGAAGCCCCCAAGACACGCGACCGCATCTTCGCGCTGGCCGATGAGGCAGTCGGTGAGGCCAATGTGCGGCTCGCGAAGAATCCCAATGACGTGGACGCGCTCTACGCCCGCGGCTGGGCGCGCGCTTTGAAGTGCACGTATATCGCCATGGTGGAGCGGGGATTCGGGGCCGGCTTCCATCTGGCCAACAAGGCCAAGGACGACGAAGTGCGGGTGCTCGAATTGAACCCGAATTACGTGGACGCGAAGCTCGTGGCGGGGGTCCACCAGTATGTCGTGGGCGCGCTGCCCTGGCCCTTCAAGCTAATGATCGGCTTTGCCGGCATCAGCGGCTCGAAGACGAAAGGCATGGAGATGCTGCGCGACGACGCCAACCGGGGCCTGACGACCAGCGTGGAGGCGCGCACCGTGATTGCGCTGTTTCTGCGCCGCGAAGGCAAGTACCGGCAAGCGATCGAGGTGGTGCGGCAGCTGGAAAGCGAGTATCCGCGCAACTTTCTCTTCCGCCTGGAAGAAGCCAACCTGCGCAAGGACGCCGGCGAGGGCATGGCCGCCGTGGCCGCCTACCAGGAGCTGCTTGCAAAAAGCTCCCGGCACGGCTACTTCGCCGACGCGCGGCTGGAGCTGGCCTACTTCGGACTGGGCGACGCATTGCGCGGCCAGCGCCACTATGACGAGGCGGCGAAGGCCTACGAAGAGGCCGCCCGGAACAGGGATGTGGGCCTGGAACTGAAGGTCCGGTCGCTACTGGCCGCCGGCGAGTGCTACGACCTGAACGGCGAGCGCAAACTTGCGGTGCGGGACTATCAGTGGACCATCGAGGCAGCCCCGAACACCTCTCGCGCCGAGACCGCGCGCAAACACCTGCGCAGTCCCTACCGGGGCTCCTGACGGCGTTTTCGTGAGCCGGATGCGGTTGGATGCGACGGAGTGGATTTTGACGGGGACCGGAGAAGCCTGCTGCGCCGGAAGATGGAACCGTCGCCGCCTTCGAGCCGTATGGTCAGATAGGATGAGGCTTGGCAAGATTGGGTCGGCTTCGCAAGATCGGGTCAGGCTTGGCTAGGTTGGGATGAGCTTCGCTAGTGGTACGTCTCACGCAGATGATCGTTTATCCGTTTTGAAGGATACGGGCTTTAGCCCGTACGTAAAGTCTGCAAAATCAACAGGGCTTTAGCCCCCGAGGAAACTCCGTTCAACCCAGCCTGATCGTTGTGGCGTGCTGACAACAGACGCAATGATTGAGACACACCACCAGGAGGAAGCTACGATGGCCTTCTTTTGTCAACGCTGCGGCGCAGGACTGCCGGTGAGCGCGCGCTTCTGCTCCAATTGCGGCACGGTGGTTCCCGCCGCGACGGCTCCTCACGGCAAGCCGCTGGTTCGTCCGCGGGCCGGCCGCCAGATTGCCGGGGTCTGCATCGCCGTGGCGCAGTCTTATGGGTGGGATGTGGCGCTGGTCCGCATCTTCACCGTGATCGGGCTCTTCTTCTCCGCCGGCCTGGTCGCCGTGGCCTACCTGGCAGGCTGGATCGGCATTCCCGAGGAGCCGCTCCCTTTGCCCTGAGCGGGTTTTGTGAGCGTACCCTATAGACATGAACGCTACCTATGAATCGGACGGGGCAAAGCTGGCTTTTCGCGACAGCGGGGCAGGTTTGCCCGTGGTTTTTCTTCATCCCACGCCGCTTGATGGGGATTACTGGCGGCCGCTGAGCGAGGATCTGGCCGGCGTGCGAGCCATCGTTCCCGACCTGCGGGGGCACGGCGGCTCGGAGTTGGGCAAGCTGCGAGCGGGCGGATTTTCCTCCATCCCCGATGTTCCTGTGCTGACCATGGCGCAGCTGGGCACGGACATTCTGGCCCTTCTCGATCGTCTTCATCTGCCGGAGGTGGTGCTGGTAGGCTGCTCCATCGGCGGCAACGTGGTGCTGGAACTCTGGCGCCAGGCGCCCAGCCGGGTGCGCGGGCTGGCCTTTATCTGCGCCAAGCCGCAGCCGGATACCGAAGCCAACCTCCCGCAGCGCATCCATGCGATCCAGCAGGCGCGCTCCGGCGGCCGCGAGGCGTTTTTCGACAAGGCGGCTCAGACCCTGGTCGGAGCAACGGCGCGTGAACGCCATCCGGAGATTGTCGCCCAGTTGCGCGCCCGCATGACGATCAGCGCCGAGGCCCTGGCAGCCGTGCAGGCCGGTTTGGCAACGCGGCCGGACTCTGTGCCCACCGTGGCCACCATCACGGTCCCGGTTCTGGCCATCGCGGGCGGCGAAGATACGGGAGCGACACTCACCCAGATGGAGGCCTTCCAGGCTGCGCCCGGCGGCTGCGAGTTTCACGTGCTGGCCGACGCCGGCCACCTGGCCGCTTACGAGCAGCCGCGCAAGGTCGCCACTCTGCTGGCTGAGTGGCTGCGGCAGCTCGAATCCTGAGCACTCCAGTTGTATTTGCTTCCGATTGCGCGGCTCCGGGCGAGAGCACATTTCCTCATGGCGTAGAGGAGAAAGCTTTCCCTCAGGGGCGAAATACTACAGTTGTATTTGACTCGGAGTGCCCTGATCCGGGCCTAAAGGCCCCGATATTTGGCCCATTCTTCAGGGGGCTGAAGCCCCCTGCCCCCTCCGGAATCTCCGATTTACAACTTTGATCTTGCGAGGATGATGTACGGGCTAAAGCCCGTACCCTTCAACTCAAGCCCGTCCAGGCAGCGAGTTGGCACCCGCTAGCGGGTAGGGCGAGTCAGCGGGTCAGCGGGGATTTGGAAGAGCAATGACTCCGGCTGCCGGAAGAGTTGCCCGGCAAACCACACGGAACTCGAACGGTTTTGTGAAATGCTGTAGGCTCAAGAGAGAAATTCTTCTCTGGACTCTTAAATTGCCTCGATCTTCGCATTCCTCTTCATCGCCGCGCCCGTTTCATCATCCGCTGCCCGCGAGCGCTCTGCACTGCGGCAAGGTTTCTGTGGATACGCTGGCCCGGCGCCACGGCACTCCGCTCTACGTCTATTCCGCCGATCAGATCGCTGAGCGGCTGGAGCTGTTTCAGAAGGCGCTCGGGGGCCGGGAGCATCTGGTGTGCTACGCCGTGAAGGCCAACTCGGCGCTGGCCATCCTCAAGCTGCTGGCGGAGCGCGGCGCGGGCTTCGATATTGTCTCCGGCGGCGAGCTGGAGCGCGTGATGGCGGCCGCTCCCGAAGCCGTGGGCCGCGTGGTCTTCTCCGGCGCGGGCAAGACAGCCGCGGAGATCGACCTGGCGCTCAGGGCAGGAATTCTCCAGTTCAATGTGGAGAGCGAGGCGGAGCTGGCGATGCTCGGGGCGCGCGCGGCCAAGCTGAAAACGAAGGCGCGCTTTGCTCTGCGCGTGAATCCCGACGTCTTCGCCGAAACGCATCCCTACATCTCGACCGGCCTGCGCGAACACAAGTTCGGCATCGACATCCGGCAGGCGCTCCGGATCTACAAGAGCGTGGCCGGCCATCGCTGGCTGGAGGCGCACGGCGTGAGCGTTCACATCGGCTCGCAGATTCGCTCCGCAGCCCCTTTTGGCGCGGCCATGGAGCGGGTGAGCAAGCTGGTGAGCCAGTTGCGGCGCGAGGGCATTACGCTCCAGGCGGTCGATGCGGGCGGAGGGCTGGGCATCGACTATCACGCCGGCAAATTCGACGCCGCCGCCAAGGTCGCCGAATACGCCGCCGCTCTCGAGAGCGCTCTCGGCGACTTTGAGGGGTTGCTGCTGATCGAGCCGGGGCGCTTTCTGGTGGCCCAGGCCGGAGCGCTGGTCGCGCGCGTTCTGCAGGTGAAGCGCAACGGCAAGAAGACCTTTGTGATTACCGATGCGGCGATGAATGACCTGATCCGTCCGGCGCTCTATCAGGCCCATCACGAGATTGTGCCGCTGCGGCCGCGAGCCGGGAGGCCGCGCGTCGTGGACGTGGTGGGGCCGATCTGCGAGTCGGGCGATTTTTTTGCTCACGACCGCAAGCTTCCCCCGCTTGAGCCCGGAGATCTGGTGGCGATTCTCGACGCGGGAGCCTACGGCATGGCGCAAAGCTCGAACTACAATTCGCGGCTGCGTCCGGCCGAAGTGCTGGTGGAAGGCGCGAAGGCCCGGCTGATCCGGCGGCGGGAGACGATGGCCGACCTGCTGGGGCCGGAGAGGTTTGCAACTTCAGAGCATTTTGACGGTTAGTTTCAGCTTCCGGCGTGAAATTGCGCCGCACAATCCAGGTTTCCGGCCGCGTGATTTTGTGCTTCGGGTTCGTACAATCCCAGGTCCCAGAATCGGGACCTGGGGCACCCAAATTCATGGGTACAGTTACAGAATCATCCAATCGCGGGACAAAGGCAGGCCCTCGGCAGGCTTGAACGGATGGGCCGCGCCTTCCACCTGCGGTTCAATTCCCTGCTCTGCCGGCTCCGGCTGCCCGGTGGTCGAAGGTTACGCCCCTGCGTCAGGCTTCGCTTTTGAATCAGGCTTGGCTTCGGCGTCAGGCTTGGCTTCGTCCCCGGAGCTGGCGGCAGAATCAGCCTCGGCGGAAGAGTCTTCTCCGGCGGCTTCGGCGCGGGCCGGCGCCATCAACAGATCGACGCGATAACCGGCAGCCTCGGCTGCGGCCAGAGCCTCTGCGACGCCGCAGCTCATCTGGCCGGCAGCAGCGCGGCTGGGCGCAGCCTCGCCCGCCAGGCGCAGCAGCGACGGCATCAGCAGACACCACAGCAGTTCCTCGTAGCGCTCGCGCACCAGATACTCGCGGCCTTCGGCCGGATGCACCCCGGCCAGCCAGCGGACATCCGGGTCAGACCACAAGGCGGGCCACAGGATCGGCGAAGGCGCAACCGGCTCGCTGCCGTGCGCGGGATCGGCCAAAGGCGGCGCGCCTGCAAACGCCTTCTCCTCTCCGCGCCGTAAGTCCACGCGCGGCAACGCCGTCGATTCCGCTTCCCTGCCAGCGGGCTTCCCTGCTTCGACGAACTCCGCTGTTTTGTCTGGCTTCGCAGCATCGACGGATTCCGCGGCTTTGTCTAACTCCACGGCTTCGGCGGATTGCGCGGCTTTGTCGGGCTTCGCGTTCGGTTTGCCCGCGCCGGCCGCGGTGAGTAGCCCAATCTTGATGCGTGCGGCGACGCGCCAGCCTTCCTCGCCCTCGAATCCCAGAGCGTTGAAGGCCTGAGCAAAGGGTTCGCGCAGGCGCAGACGGTCAAACAGGTCCAGCGCCACACGCTCCGGGTGCTCCGCGCCGATGGATTCGGCCAGCAGTTCGAGCGCGCACCAGCCAAGCACCGGGCCCCACATGGCCGTCGCGGTCAACTGCGGACTGGGACTGGGTAGCATACGGCGAGCAGCCGCCGTCCAGGGAGCCGGGAAGAGAGCTTCAAGGGCAAGAATGCGCAAGCCGGCGCGCAGCCGCTCACGGAAGGCCTGGGCGAGCGAGTCCGAATTGCCGGGTTGAAGGCCGGCAGCCTCCTGGCCGGTGCGCGACCGATACGCCTCCTGGGCCAGGCGCAGAAATCTCTCGCAACGCTCCCAGGCCTGCGCGAAGAACTGGCGGCGCTCGGCCTCGATCTTCTTTTTGGCCCCGCCGGCTGCTACCTTGCGCGGCTGTTCGGCCAGGCGGGCGAACAAGCGCACGAGCCCCGGCTCCAGCAGAAAGCGCAGCGCGTCATGCACCGGCTTGAGTTCCAGATTGACCAGCGCGTCCTCCAGGCTGGGCACACCGCTGCCGTTCAGATGGTCCGAGAGCCGGTCCCAGGGCTGCTCCGCGGTGGAGCGGAGTTCGCGCCAATCGAGCAGGACGTGGCACTGGTAGGCGTGGAGGTCGAAGGTGAGTCCGTGCTCTGACAAATCATTCGCGCGACGCAGATATTCGAGGCCGGTAAGCGAGTCGCGCCAGGCCAAGACGACGCCCGCGCCGTCGCCCAATCCCAGTCCCTCGCGGATGCGCTGCTGGCGCTGCTGGCCCGCGCCCTTGTCGGCATAGGCTGCCGAAGAATCAATCGTGCCCTGCGTCTGGCCATAGTGGTTGTTGAAGACCACCAGGGCGCGCTCGCCTCCGCTGCGGTTCGAGTAGGCGAAGACATTCTCATCCACCGAGCCGTTGGCGTGATAGAAGTCGTAGAGCCGGAAATTGCCGCTCTCGGCAAAGAGCCAGCGGCGCTGCAAGAGCGGCGCGATCTCGCGTTCGTGGCGCTCGACCAACCAGGGATCGGGATTCTCATCGTAGCGCGGCCGCTGATACTCCATACCGTATTTTTCCGTGAATCCCTCGATCTGGCCGTGACCGAACATGGGCAGGCCGGGAAGCGTGGCCATCATCGCGGCCACGCCGAAACACTTGTCGCCCTTGCCGAATTGATCGATGGCCGTGCGCTCGTCGGGATTGCTCATGAAGTTGACGTAGCGCTTCATGATGTCCGGATCGAACTCCAGGGTGTTCTTGATGACCGAGCGGTACTTGGCGTTGTCCTCGTCGCGCAGCATGACCATGAAGGCGCTGTTGTAGACGCGGTGCATGCCCAGCGTGCGGACAAAATAGCCTTCCATGAGCCAGAAGGCCTCGGCCAGCAGCAAGGTGCCCGGAACCTCGGCGGCCACGCGATCCACCACCTCGCGCCAGAACTCATGCGGCATGGCGCGGTCGAAGTCGGCCTGGCTCATGCCGTACTCGGCGCGCGAAGGGATGGCGCCGCTCGTGCCGGGACCGGGAAACCATAATCTGTGAAAATGGCGCTTGGCCAGGGTCATGGCGGCATCGAAGCGGATCACCGGAAACAGCCGCGCCACATGCAGAATGGTCTGAATCACCTGCTCGCGGACAGCTGGATTGAGGTAGTCGAGCTGCGCGGTGTCGTTCCACGGAAAGCTGGTGCCGTCGTTGCCGTGATAGATGTAGCGGGTTTCGCCGCTCTGGCGGTCGCGGCGGCGGAAAACCACGGCGGCGTCGGACTGCTCGAAGTAGTGGTCTTCGATCTTGATTTCGACGCGCCCATCCTGCGAGAGATCGGGTCCGTTGTAGCTATAGGCGGGGTAAGGCGGCTCGGGCCGGGAGATGAACCAATCGGGGTGCTCGACGACCCAGGGCGAATCGATCCCCATGTGGTTGGGCACCATGTCGCTGGCCAGGCGGATTCCATGCCGGTAGGCGCGGTCGCGCAGATTGGTATAAGCCGCCTCGCCGCCCAGGTCCGCGGCAATCGCATAGTCGAAGAGCGAATAGGCCGAGGCGACGGCGTCCGAGTTGCCGCAAAGCTGCTTGATGGTCTTCGAGGCGCGGCTGCGCTCCCAGATGCCGATCAGCCAGAGCGAGTTGAGCCCGCGGCGCGCCAGGGTCGCCAGTTCCTCGTCGGGAATCTCGTCGAGTTTCGAGATCGCGCGGCCGTACTGCCGGCTCATCTGCGCCAGCCACACATAGGTGCTTTTGGCCACAAGCACGGCGGTCGGCATCCAGGCGGTGTCTGGCGAGAACTTCTCGTATTCGCGGGCCTGATCGCCGAAAGCCGGAACCTCGGCGGTGCTGACGACACCGGGCCACTGCTGTTTCCCGCTTTCGCGGCGGCGCTGAGCCGTCTGGTCGGGAGGATTGAACTGCGTCCAGATGGCCAGCTCCTCCTCGCGCAGAATTTCGCCGGCGATGAGCAGAAAACGCTCCATGCTCTCGCCTAAAAGCGGCTTCCAGAGCGTGCGGATCAAGGCAAGCTGATCGGCCAGCGAGCGCGGCGCACCCACGGCTGGGGCCCGAAGCAGGTCCAGCAGGTTCATCGCTTTGGCGTTCGGCAGCGGAATCAGCGGGCGGGTGGCAAAGTATTCCGGGAGCTGCCGGGTGACCTGGCGGTAAACGGTCTTTTCCGCCATTGTCTTTTCCTCGAAGAGTTCCTGAAA
>Ga0255350_1000848_pt1 | contig 11107 bp, 7 predicted proteins | sample HBST25r1metaG_FD_186028 | JGI IMG/M metagenome (GOLD analysis project Ga0255350, IMG submission 186028) | Peat soil microbial communities from Stordalen Mire, Sweden - H.B.S.T-25.r1 | ecosystem: Environmental > Terrestrial > Soil > Wetlands > Peat | place: Sweden: Norrbotten County, Stordalen...
ATGTCGAACGGTTGCGCGCCGAACTCGCCCGCAAGTATCCCGGCGTGATGTTCTACGCGCTGCCCGTGGACATCGTCACGCAGATCTTGAACTTTGGCCTCTCGGCGCCCATTGACATCCAGATTATCGGTCCCAATCTTTATGCCAACCGCGCCCTCGCGGAGCGGATCGTCGATCAGGTCCGCTATGTTCCCGGCGCGGCCGATGCCCGCATTCAGCAGCCCTTCGACGAACCGAATCTGACCGTGAATGTGGACCGCACCCGCGCCGAGGAGATAGGCCTGACTCAGCAGAACGTGGCGCAAAGCCTGCTCGTTAACCTGAGCGGCAGCTTCCAGACCGCCCCCAACTTCTATCTCGATCCCAGAAACGGGGTTACGTACATGGTGGCCATCCAGACGCCGGAGTACAGGATGGACTCGCTGGCCGCGCTCAATAGTCTGCCCATCAACAGCCCTGCCGCAACGGCACAGGCTGACAGCGCAGGCCGGTCCGGCGCCGTATCCACGGCTGTGCCCGGAGTGGCCTCCCCGGTGAACGTCCTCGGAAATCTGGCCACCATAACGCCGGCTACGGAGATGGGCTTTGTGAGTCACTACGATGCGGAACCGGTCATCGATATCTACGCGAATGTGGATGGAACCGACCTGGGAACGGTGACTCGCGCAGTCGAGCGCATCGTCGACTCCCACAAGAAGGATTTGGCTCGCGGCTCGCGCTTTACGCTGCGCGGCCAGAGCGAGACCATGTACAAGTCCTATGAAGGGCTGCTGATCGGGCTGATTTTTTCCGTTCTTCTGGTTTACCTTCTCATCGTTGTCAACTTCCAATCCTGGCTGGATCCTTTCCTGATCATTTCCGCGCTTCCGGCGGCGCTGGCGGGCATCGTATGGTTTCTCTTCCTCACCAATACCCGGCTCAGCGTGCCCGCTCTCACCGGCGCCATCATGTGCATGGGTGTGGCCACTGCCAATTCCATCCTGGTGGTGAGTTTTGCCCGTGAGCAGCTGGAAATCCTGGTGGGCGATGCCCGCAACGCCGCCTTGAATGCCGGCTTTGTGCGCCTGCGCCCGGTCCTTATGACGGCGCTGGCCATGATCATCGGCATGGTTCCCATGGCACTTGGTCTGGGCGACGGCGGCGAGCAAAACGCCCCCCTCGGCCGAGCCGTCATCGGCGGACTGTTGCTGGCCACCGTGGCCACGCTGTTTTTTGTGCCTGCCTTCTTTTCACTCATTCACGGTCGCATTGAGAGTCGGCGCAGGGATGCTCACGGCATCGCGCGAGCGGCAGCATTCGATGAATTCGACGAGATTTCGGAGTAACTCCTGATGACTAAAACGCCCAATTCGCCAAATCAAAACCAGCAACAGCAGCACGGTCACGAAAGTGCGGAGGAGCAGAAGCCGATCTCGCCGCGCCTGGCTGTTGTGGGCCTGATTTTGCTGCTCATTGTGGCCCTTCTTCTCGGAGGCCTTGGCATTCTGCGCCGCACCCACGCTGACACAGTTCTTGCCGAACGCACGCAAGAACTCGCCGCGCCCACCGTCACCGTCGCGGCCCCCAAAACAGGTGCGCCCACTGACAGCTTCGTGTTGCCCGGTAATGTCGCCGCCTTTACTGATTCGCCCATCTACGCGCGCACCAGCGGCTACCTGACTCACTGGTACTTCGACATCGGCGCAAAGGTCAAGAAGGGTGCGCTGCTCGCCGAAATCTCCACGCCTGAGCTCGATCAGCAACTTTCCCAGGCTCGTGATGAGCTGGTGACTGCCCAGGCCACGGCCAACAACGCCCGTATCCAGGCGGACCGCTATTCGGATTTGGTGAAGACCAATGCCGTCTCGCAGCAGGACACGGATACCTACGTGAACCAAGCCGCGGCCACTGCCGCAGCCGTTCGCTCTGCGCAGGCCAATGTGCAGCGGATCACGGAACTGCAGTCCTTTGAAAAGGTCTATGCGCCCTTCGACGGGGTGGTGACAGCGCGCACTGTGGATACTGGCCAGCTAATCGACCAGGGCGCAGCGAAAGAACTCTTTCACATGCAGGCCATCCAGACCCTGCGTGTCTACGCCAACCTGCCCCAGGCCTACTCGCAGAGCGTGAAGCCGGGCATGAAGATTGACCTCACCTTTGCCGAGCACGTCGGTAAAACTTACCAGGGAACGCTGGTGAGAACCGCGGACGCCATCGATCCCGCCAGCCGCACGCTGCTGGTGGAGGTTGACGTGGACAATCGCGCAGGAGAACTGCTGCCTGGGTCGCTGGCCCAGGTACACTTTAAGACGCCAAACCTCGGCCAAACTTTCATCGTTCCCGTCGCGGCGCTCATCTTCCGCCGTGACGGCATGAGTCTGGGCCTGGTGGAGACGGGCAGCGACGGCACTCGCGCCCACGTCGTTCCCGTGATCATCGGCCAGGACGACGGCGCCACCGTGCAGATTGCAAGCGGCATCAGCGCGAACGACCAGATCATCCAGGATCCACCAGACTCGCTCATCGACGGCGAACGGGTCACCGTCGTTAATTCAGGCAAAGCGCCCAATGCGGGAGGCAAATAGCAATGCGGTTGTACGTGGGCCAACTCGCACACGGCACCACAGGCCGCGCCGCGCCGCTTGCGGCAGTGGTTCAGGCGGCTTTTGTGCTGGCCTCAGTTCTTGTGGCCACGTTGACTCTGGCTGGCTGCAAGCCGGTGGGTCCCGATTACAATCGACCCGGCTACCAGGCTCCCGCGGTCTATAAAGAAGCCGGCGCGTCTACGGCATTGGTCCCTCCGCCCAATCCGGCGGGTGGCGGATGGCAGGCTGCCAACCCTTCTGACGGCATGCTGCGGGGGAAATGGTGGGAGATCTACCAGGACCCGCAACTCAATCAACTCGAAGAGCGCATTGCTGCCAACAACCAAAGCCTTCGCCAGGCTCTTGAGACATATTTGGCCGCGCGCGACCAGGTCACTTCAGCCCGAGCCGGTCTGTTCCCAACGCTCAGCGGCGACATCAGCGCCAGCCGCGACCGCATCTCCGCAAATCGTCCTTTGGCAAGCCCCACGACCAGCTACAACGACCTCGTGATTGGTGGCCAGGCAAGTTGGGAGCCCGACTTCTGGGGGCGCGTTCGCCGCACCGTTGAGGCTGCCCGCGAAACCGCGCAGGCCGACGCCGCCGATACGGCCAACATCGATCTCAGCCTGCATGCGGAGATGGCTTCAGACTACTTTCAGCTGCGCGGACTCGATGCCCAGGCAAAACTGCTAACGGAAACCCTCAATGATCTGGAAGGGCAGCTCGACCTCACGCGCCGCCGTCTTGCCGGTGGAGTAGCCACCCAGGCAGATGTGGCCCAGGCGCAGACGCAGCTTGAAACCGTGCACGCCCAACTGGTGGATATCGGCGTGGCGCGCGCGCAGTTTGAGCACGCCATCGGAACCATCGCCACCGTCGATTTGTCCACCTTCAGCATTCCACCCTCGCCGCTCGACCTTGCCCTGCCCAAAGTTCCAGTGGGCGTGCCTTCGCAACTGCTTGAGCGCAGGCCTGACATTGCCGCAGCCGAGCGGCTGACCGCCGCTGCCAACGCGCAGATCGGAGTTGCCATCAGCGCCTTCTATCCGAACATCAACCTGGGCGGAGCGGGCGGCTTTGAAAGCACCAATCCCGGGACGTGGATTCAGGGCCCGAGTTCACTGTGGTCGCTTGGCGGCCAGGCAGTGGAATTGCTGTTTGACGCGGGCCAACGCCGTGCTCTTACTGACCAGGCGCGCCACAACTACGAAGCGCAGGCCGCCGCGTACCGCAACACCGTCTTCCTCGCCTTCAACGACGTTGAAGATCAGCTCTCCGGCCTGAGGATCCTCGAGCAGGAGTCGAGCGCCGAGCAGCGTGCCGTTGCGAGCGCGCAGCAGTCCTTCGATCTGTCGAATCAGCGCTACAAGGGCGGAGTGACGAGTTATCTTGAAGTTCTGACGGCCGAAGCCACCCTGCTCTCAAACCAGCGTGCCGCCATCGATATCCAGACACGCCAGTTCGTATCGAGCGTGGGCCTGGTGCGCTCGCTAGGCGGCGGCTGGGATACGAATCAACTCCCGAAATAATTGAGCAGACGGCGATTCATTTGCCGTTCCTCAGCGGAGGAGGAACGGCGAAGTCCACGGTGGCCGTGGCGGCTGACCAAGCGCGTCTTCATGAGTTCATCCTACTTCTTACCAGTTTCTTTTCTCGTTGCAGGGATCAATTCATCTTCGCGGGGATAACTGAAGGCCGCTGGAGGCACATCGGTGAGTGGCAGGGCGGGACCCTCCCAGAGCAGGCGGGGCGAGCCCTGGCTCACCGAATGCAGCCCTTCCAGATGAATGGTATGTTTGCCAGCGCGCAAACCCAGGGCGCCACGGTCGAAGCGCAGCGCGTTGCCCGGTGAGCCGCAAACCTGGGAAAACGGCGGCCCGGTCCTCGCCACTTCAACACCATCAATCACCAACCGCGCGCCGTCGGCGTCGATCAGGTCGAAGGTGTAGCCCCCGTCGGCGGGAATGTCGATGAATCCGTCCCAGGCAACGGCAAAGCGGGTAAAGCCCTGGGCATCGGCTTCTATGTTCGGCCCCGCGCCGTTGAAGACGACCGATTCCTTTGTCAGATCGGGCAATTCATCCCAGGTTCCCGCGTAGATCTTCCACGCCAGGCCGGGCAGCGTGGGAACGGCTGTGTTGGCGGCGTCGTGCCATTTGCTCACCGCGACCACGCCTTGTGCGGCCCAATCCTGATTGCCCGCCTTACCTTCAACGTGCAACAGGACCCTGAAGCGTCCTGCGCCGTTCGCCCCATCCAACTCGGTGCCAAGGCCGTCGGAAAACCTGTGTTGAACACTGCGCCCGTGCCCCACGGTTCCATCGCCAAACAGCCAGGTGTAGCGCGCGCCCGGCTCCGCCTTCGCGGTAAAGTCGACCTCCTGTTTCGGCGCGAATACCGGCGTATCCACGGTGAAGGAGGCACGGACCCCATGCGCCGCGGCAAAGTGCGCGGCCTGAGCGCCGGCGCTCACCGTCAACGGCATGTCCGCGTTGCCCTCCACGCTCTGCTGCCCATACTTCACATTGTCAAACGTCACGGCGGACACGTCTCCGGTAAGGGAGGACGCAACCAGCGGCGGTTGATCGAGCGCCCAGATGTTGCGAAACGTAAAGCCGTGGATGCCCGGAGATTCCTGCTCCATTTGCACCAGGGAATACCAGTTGTCGAGCGCAATATTCTCAAACGTGTAGTTGCTGTGATCGCCACTTGCGCCCTCTGCGCCCCACATGCCCAGCAGGCCAAACGTCTGCCCGCATGCCCCGATGCCGGCGTGCAGCACATCGCTGTCGCGCAGAGTGAAGTCGCGCGAATTGAAAATTTTTTGGGGCCAGGCCGATCGCACAATGTTTGAGATGCTGGTTGAGAGCACGCTGTGCTCGATAAGGATTTTCTGCACGTCGTGACCGGGACGCACCAAGTCCTCCTCGGTGTATCCGTCCCAGTTACCCTGCATTGCGAACACATCGTCACTGGAGCGCAGGAACGAATTGCGCACGTGGGTGTCGCCGCCGCCAAGCCAGTCTATGCCGTCCTGGTTTGCATTGCCCGGGTTCCCGCCAATCACGCGAAGATCGTCGTAGATGAATCCACCCGAATCCTTCATCTGGATAGACCATGTTCTCGATCGAACAATGCAGGTGAGGCCGTCGATTTCGACGTTGTGCGATTCCACCGCCTCAATGCAGTGCCAGTCCGGCTTCTGCATCCAACCCTCGTCGCTGGTCGGATCCTGGGGGCCGTCGTACACAATGGTTCCCCGGCCGAGCACCTTCACGTTTTCAACCTTCTCAAGGTTCAGGCTGCCGAAGATGTAGGCCCCCGGCTCAAGGTAATAGGTCTCGCCGCTCTTGGGATTCAGGCTCTCGCGGTGTACGCCCGCTTCCACCACATGCACTTGCACATCGGTGGGCAGTGGCTTGGGCGGCGAGCCCGCAAACACGAACAGCATGGCCGCGTGATTGAGAAAGTCGCCTGGCCGCGAGATGGAGAGCTTGGCAGGCGCCGCCAGCTTGAAGCTGATGGTGGCCCCATGGCGCACCGCCCGCAGTCCCAGCCTCCATGGCTGTATATCAACGCCCTTGTCCCAAAATCCGGCCTGGATGGCCGTTATCTCAACCAACACCGGCCCGGTGATGTCGAAGCTGACGAATTCGTAGCTGGCTGCCGCGTGCGCCACGTCGACCGGATGGCCGTTCACCTTGACCGTGAACGCCGTCGATCGCATCTCCGATGGAACCGACGCGGCCTCGACGCGGCCAGTGGCATGGGCGGCAAGAGGAACAAGAAGAACCACCCCGAAAAACATGCGAAAACCAAGCAACAGATCGAACCCCGGAAAAAGTATCGGAACGCAACTACTTTAGCACCGGGAGTGACGCCGCAAACATTCCAGAGAAGCCCCGGGGGAGATACCACGGAGGCCCTGGCAAACTCCCACGACTTGCCTGCAGGGCCTTCTGTATAATTCGTGGCGCGAACAAACCGCCGAGATTTCCGGATTACATTGCGTTCTTGTTCTTCTGCCCGGTTGCTGTGCCCTTTCCGTCGGACAGGCCCCCGGCCATCGAAACCCCCACCCGTTCCGAACAAGGAGAGGTTATGTTGCCTTCACGCGTCGTCCGTCTCGTTGGAGACTTCTTGGGTCCCTTGGCTGTCTTCACAGCACTGGTGTTTGTGGCTGCGCCCTTGGGCGGCGCGCAGGCGGCTCATGTCGTGATCGACGGCTCGGTCACAATTGTTGAGAGCGCGCAGGAGCCCGGCCCCGTCCACCGTGCCACCGCGGACCTGGTCGGCGATTTCACCCGAGTCTTCGGCAAAGCGCCCAAAGTGGTTGACAGTCTCGCCGCCGCCGGCCCAACGGCAATCCTGATAGCCGGCGGGTCAAAACTGCCCGCCGGCGTGGAGTGCGCCTCAGCTACGGACACGGAAGCCTTCGCGTTTTCAATCGCAGGAGCCGGAGTTGGTCCAACACATCGCCGCGTCGTCTGCCTTACGGGCGCTGACATGCGCGGAACCATCTACGCCGTCTACGAATTCTCGCAGCGCTATCTCGGCGTCGATCCCATGTATTTGTGGACCGACAAGATGCCGGCCAGGCGCATCTCCATCACGCTTCCAGCCGATTTCGCTCACGTCTTCCCCAAGCCGGTGTTCCGCTATCGCGGCTTTTTCCCCAACGATGAAGACCTGCTCACCGGATGGATCCCGCCGGAAAAAGGCGACCAGACCGGCATTGCGCTCAAAGTGTGGGACCAGGTTTTTGAAACCATCCTGCGTCTCAAGGGCAACATGGTCGTGCCCGGCACATGGACCTTCCCTGACGATGCTCCGGTGCATGCGGCCACCGAGCGGGGGCTCATCGTGAACCAGCACCACGCTATCCCGCTCGGCCTGAATGCGGCGCGCTGGCCACGGGATGTGCCCTACAACTACTCCACGCATCCTGAGATTCTTGAGCGCGCATGGACCAACGCCGTGGCGGAGTACAAGCCCGACGAGGAGATCTTGTGGAGCGTTGGCCTGCGTGGATTGTCGGACTCAAGCTATGCATCGCTCGATCCCAGCGTGCGCGACAACGATCCGCTGCTCGGCCAGCGCATCGGCGACGCAATCACCGACCAGATGAAGATTGTTCGCGCCAAATATCCCAACGCTCAATTTGTCACCGACCTGTGGCAGGAGGGAGCCCGCCTCACGAAGGAGGGATATCTCAAGATTCCGCCGGAGGTCACGCTGGTGTGGGCCGATACAGGCTATGGCGACATGCAGGACGGCGGTGCGGTGGCTGCCGGACAAGGCGCATACTTCCACACTGCCATGATGAACGGCCAGGCCAATCAGCTAACCGAGATGGTTCCGGTGGGGACCATCCAGTCGGAACTGGGCCGCTATATCAAGGCGGGTGCTACGTCCTATTTGCTGGTGAATACCAGCGATCTGCGTCCGGTGGTGATGACCACGCGGGCGCTGATGGAAGTTGCCTGGGGAGGCATTCCAGCGGAAGCTGCAGACGCCGACGGCGCCTATTATCGCCGCTGGGCAACGGAGGAATTTGGCGCGAAGTCTGCCGATGAACTTGCCAAGGTTTACAGCGAATATTTCGCCGCGCCCTCAGAGCGGGCGGCCTTCAACATGCCACGCCTGAGCTCGGCGGGCAATTCGGTTCCGGCTACGACGGTCAATTACAGCAAGGTGAAGCGCATGAATGGCGATAACCACTATCACTCTGAGATTCGCAGGCTTCTTGAAGACGATCTGAGCGTGCACCAGGTGATCGCAATTCCCAGCCAGTCGCCCAAGTGGACGTTACCGCGGTTGATGCCGACATTTCCCGAGCAGACGCAGGCCACCATGCTCGACCGCGACATCAAAGAGTGCGAGGAAGCGCAGCCGCGCTGGGACGCTGTGTGGAAGCACGCTGTCGCAGCCGAGGCGCTGGTCGATCCGAGCCGCAAGGCCTATTACCAGGCTGAGATGTTGAACATGATTACGATCAATCGCGAAAGCAACCGCGCGCTGCTCCACGTGGCACGCGCAATGAAGGATTCGGGAGCGGGCGAGGGGTTGAAGGCGCAATCCGACGCAGCCTCCGCACTGCAGGCGCTCGATGCGGTTCAGTTGTCGATGAAGACCGCCGAGTATGGCAAGTGGAAAAACTTCTATCGCGGCGACTGGCTCACCGGCGTCTACCGCACCCGCGAACTGGTCCAGGATTATGCCAACCACCTGAAGGACCCGCTGGCAAAGCTGCCCGCGCCGGTTTCTTGGTCAGGCTGGGAAGCCTACTTCCACATCATGGAGTACGAAGGCGACCGGTCGGTCGACGTTCATTGATCAGGGCGCTTGCCCTCCTGACGCAAGAGAGAAATTCTGAGGAGGAGGCCGGTTATTCTGTGCCTTCATCATGTCATCTTTCACGGGCCGACATTTGGGGGGCGATCCAAGAGGCCGCTCTAAACTCTCGCTTGCCAATGTTGCGATGTTTTGAGTGAGGTGCGGATCGCCCATGTAGTGGCCAGCAAAGCGAGGCTCCCGGCGGCCAGCGCCAGCGGAATGTACCAAAAGCCAAGGACCTCGTGCGCGGACGATCCGGGAGGCGGAAACAGGACGCCCGAGGACATGTAGTGCCCGCTGCCGTCGAGCCACACGCCGGTGTGTCCCGGCAAGATCGGCTTCAACAGCGCCGTCAGCACCAGCCCTCCGCCCATGGAGTATCCGAACAATCCAACAAAGAAGACCAGGACACCAAAGACGCCCTTGGTAGCGAGCCTGACCGAGGCGCGCAACAGCAACACAGGCGAGATGCTACGACTGGCCTTGCGAATCAGCAGGCCATCGCGATATTGGGTGGCCAACTCCTCAGCCGGTCCCAGGCGGGCTAGAACACTTTCAATTGAAGCTCCGGATTCTTCGGCCGAATCGCGTACATGCGCGCCGATTTCGCGAACAATCTCTTCCCGTTCGGCGATGGTGAGGGGACCGAGGTGCAAGCGGAGCGCGGTTAGATAGCCTTCGATCTGCATGTCTTGGTTCATTGGAGATTCTCCTGTCTTTCCAGTACCGGTTCAAGAAGGCGGCTGAGGCCGCGAGAGAAACTGGTCCAGGCTTCTGCCATCTGGCGCAAGCGCTGCAGGCCTGCTTCGGTGAGCGAGTAGTACTTACGGGGGTGTCCGGCCTCGGCCTCAACCCACTCGGAGGTGAGCATGCCTTCCATCTTGAGCCGATTCAGGATGGGGTAGATGGTCCCCTCGGCCAGCGCCATGCTGGAGTGGTTCTCAAGAAAACGAATGATTTCAAGGCCGTACAGGCGGCCTTGCCAAAGAGATGCGAGAGCTGCCATCTCCAGGGCGCCTTTCCGCAGTTGGGCCTCCCAGCGGTCGGGCGAGTCGCCGTCTGTTGTTTGACCTCGTGGTTTTGCCATAGCAAGATACCTCGTATAGCAATGTATAGTGCTATAACAGATCCTTGTCAAGCATAATTGCAGATTTTATTTCTTTTCTGGCCGAAGCCTTGAGTTCAGATCCCCTCGCCCATCGAGACATACACGCGCAGCCGTTCGAGCTCCACGCGATATGCCTCGCGGTCGGCTTCTTCTGCCGCGAAGGGCTCTACGCAGGGCTCTTCGGCGCCCGAGCCTGCTTCCAGCGCATCCACGCGCGCCGCCAAGGCAATGAGCGCGTCTGACAGCGGATCTTTCACATCGTGGGGATCGGTAATGAGTACCCTGTGTCCATTGCGGTAGATGATGTGCGCAGGGACGCCCACAACCGTGGAGTTGGGCGGCACGTCAGAGAGCACCACTGACCCCGCTCCCACGCGCGAGTTCTCGCCTACGGTGATGTTGCCGAGAACATTGGCGTTGTTGCCGATGAAGACGCCGTCGCAAACGGTCGGATGGCGCTTGCCGTGGCCTTTGCCGGTGCCTCCCAGCGTTACGCCCTGGTACATGGTCACGTCGCTGCCCACAATCGCCGTCTCGCCGATGACCACTCCGGTAGCGTGATCGATAAACAGCCGCCGGCCGAGGAGCGCGCCGGGATGAATATCCACGCCGGTATAAAAACGGCCCACCTGCGAAAGCACACGCGCGGGCAGATAGAGCTTCCATCCCCAAAGCACGTGCGCAATGCGGTGCAGCCACACGGCCCACAGTCCCGGATAGCAGAGTAGCACTTCAAGCCGCGAGCGCGCGGCCGGGTCGCGCTCCATGATGGAGCTGATGTCTTCACGAATGCGTGCAAAAAAAGCCATGAGAAGCGGAATCCAGAAAAATTATCAGGTGTAGAAAACAGGTTGCGCCGGCGAAACGAACCCTGCTCCGCCGGCAGTTGATCAACCCTCTAAACGGCGATTGGCTCGGCCTGCAGCGCCAGCGCCTGCTGCCGCAGCGGCTCAAACAGTACGCTCGACAGGTAACGCTCGCCAAAGCTGGGCAGGATGGCCACGATGAGCTTGCCTGCATTCTCAGGGCGTGCAGCAACCTTGAGCGCAGCCACCACCGCCGCGCCCGAGCTGATGCCCACAAACAGGCCTTCTTC
>Ga0255350_1000849_pt1 | contig 11105 bp, 11 predicted proteins | sample HBST25r1metaG_FD_186028 | JGI IMG/M metagenome (GOLD analysis project Ga0255350, IMG submission 186028) | Peat soil microbial communities from Stordalen Mire, Sweden - H.B.S.T-25.r1 | ecosystem: Environmental > Terrestrial > Soil > Wetlands > Peat | place: Sweden: Norrbotten County, Stordalen...
GCAGGACGCGCTGCTGATGGGCGGCAAGGTGCAGGCCATGCCCGGCTTTGCCGATCACGTCGTCTTCCGCAATGCGGGGCTGTGCATCGCCTGCGAGGAAAAAACCTGCATCGCGATGTGCTCCGGCCAGGCCCTCACGCTGGGCGAAGACGGCGTGCCCGCCTTCGAGCGCGAAAAGTGCGTCCACTGCGGCGCCTGCCTGTGGAACTGCGGCCACTCGCCGGACGGCGAGCACAGTAACATCGAGTTCCACGCCGGCGCGGGCGGGCTCCATTCGGCGGAAAACTGAGTTTTCCGCTTGTTTTATACTGATCGTTGTGGCTTTGAAAAATCGTTGTGGCTTTGTAACAGGGAACGACTTCAGTCGTGCCGCAAATACCGTAATAAAGATGCGGGCTTTAGCCCCTGAGGAAACCCCGAGAGACAAGGGTTCTAGAAGGGCACAGTTCCAACCGTGACACAACTGAAGCAAAGAGCCAAACGGGGCTTTGCCTTGGAGGGTATGACATGGAGAAGGATTTCTCGATCAAACAGATGAAATCAGCTCTCTTGGCAGTTGACATCAAGATGACGGCAGCACAAAGGATGATGCTCACTGGGCACTACCAGCATCGAGTAGCGTCGACAGAGAAAATCGCGAGATGCGGGGGCTATAGAACTTACAGTGCCGGAAACCTCCAATACGGGATATTGTGTGGACGGATAGCGAGTGAACTTGGCTTTGTTCCTCCCCGTAGCAAGATATATGCAATCGCTACCGTGTCAAACAAGCGGGACGACGAAGGACATTTCCAGTGGCGCATGGATAGCATAGTAAGGAAAGCAATAGAGGAACTTGGCTGGGCTGAGAAGAGCACAACTTAATTGCGTGACCTGAGAGACCTTGAAACAAAAGAGAATCAGAGAAAAGGATGAAGATGCCAAATCCACTGCACATCGTGGTTTGCGCGGGGATCGTTCCCGATCCGCTGCAAACTCTGGAGCCTGTGACCGGACCAACCGGGCCGGGGCTGAAAAATGAGATGGTACTGCCCGCGGTGCTCGATCCCTGGGCCGCCTGCGCGCTCTACGAGGCGGCGGCGCTGGCCGCAAAGAACCCCGGCTCGAAGCTATGGCTGGTCTCGCTCGGCCCCAAGGCCAAGCTGCAGCAGGTGATGATGACCGTGGCCCAGAAGGCCGCCTTCGAACTGGTGCCGATCGACGGCCCCATCGGCGGCTTTCCGGATGCGCACGCGACGGCGGCGGTGCTGGCCGAAGCCATCGCCGCGCTTCCCGGTCTGGACCGCAGCAAGTTATTGCTTTTCGGCGGCTGGGAGTCAGCTACGCGCGGCGCGGGAGTTACCTTGCAGTTAGTCGGCGAGCGGTTGGGAGTTATCGACCAGTTTCAGGGCGTGGACCAGATTGATGTGCGCCAGGACGGCAGCTTTGAAGTGCTGGAGCGCGTCGAGGGCGGTAAGCACCAGGTGTCGGTCTGCGTCGCGGCTCCTGCTGTTTTGGGTTGGGCCACCGGCAATCTGGCCGAGCCGCGCAACAATCCGCAGGTCGGAATGGCGAATATGCGGACGATCATGCCCGCGCTTGCCAAGGCCAAGTCCGCCAAGCTCGAAGCCAATGGATTGAGTTACCTCTCCGCCGCGCTGCCCAAGCAGCAGCGGACCACCCGCGTGGTGAAAGACCTCACGCCCGACGAGATTGCGGCCGAGCTGGTCGAGTGGATTGGAGCCGAATAGGCCGGTCGGTTTTCCCCTCAGGGGCTAAAGCCCGCATCGTTTTTTGGCTGAAATTGTACGGGCTAAAGCCCGTACCCTTCACTGAAGCCCGTACCCTTCGATCAATGCAAAGTTTTTGGAGCAAGGCAGAAAAATGGAAACGATTCTCGTACTGACTCATGCCGACGAATCCGGCGCGGCGCTCACCAAAGCCTCTCTCGAAGCCGTCACCGCTGCTCTGGAGCTGGCCGCGCGCCTCTCGGCCACGCTCACTATCGGCATTGTGGCTGCTGACGCCACAGCAGCCGCCGCAGCCGTGGCCGGAGCAGGAGCGCGGCTCGTGGCTGTCTCCGGCGAGGCCTTCGCACAGGCGCGCTATGCCACCGACGCAGCCGCCGTCGAAGCGCTTTGCCGCGCCGCCAACGCCACCATCGTGCTCGCTCCCGGAACTTCGCGTTTTACGCGCATCGCGGCGGGCGTCGCCCATCGCCTTGGTGGCTTTATCGATACTCATATCACCGCGTTGGGCGGCGCGGAAACCATCGAAGCCACGCGCTGGTTTTATCGCCAGCGGGTTGAAGCCGTTCTCAGCCGCGATCTTCGCCCCTGGTTTCTGCTGCTCGACGCGGGTACCCATGCGGCTTATTCCGGCCAGTCCGGCGCCGCTCGGATGGAGAAGATCGCCGTTCAACTGCCGGAGATTCGCACCATCGTCAGCGGCTTTCGCTCACCGGCGCAGGACGCGCAAACCATCCGCCCCGACGCCAAGCTGCTGCTTGTGGCCGGCGCCGGCTGGACCAAAAAACAGCCCGACGGTCAGGTGCACGTCGAGGAGGCGGGCAAGCTGATTCTCGGCTTCCTGCACGCGACCGGCGCTTCGCTCGGCAGCAGCAAATCTCTCGTCGACCAGGGCGGGGAAGGGAACTCCGTTCTTCCTTTTCTGACGCATATGAATCAGATTGGACAGACCGGCGCGACACCGCGCCACGCCAAGGGATTGTCCACCTGCTGCCACGGCGAGGAGCCGCACGTGGTGGGCTGGAGGTTCATCGCCGCCCGGCGCGCCATCAGCCTGGACCCCAACTGCGGCTGGACGCGCGGCAAGGCCGACGTGGTCTACATTGCCGACGCCTTCCCGGTGATCGGCAAACTGAACGCGCTACTCGAAGCCAAGAACTTATTCGTCAAATGAGGAAGGAATAGAACGCCGGTCTCTTGACCGGGTGTGCTGGCGGCGTCTGCGCGTCGCGGTCTCCCGTGGGTCAGGAGACCCACAGGACAGCCGACCGGGAGGTCGGCGCTACCACCCGCGGTGGGCGTAGCGGCCTTCGGCTCGGAGTACGAACGGCTTCATCCCAAGGTTCCAGAAAGCGGGACCTGGGGCACCCTCACGACATCCGCGCATTCATTGAGGTTTGACCCGTATGTGGTAGCTTAAATAGTGGAGAAAGTGTAGAGAATATGCCTACGATTGCGTCGTTTATCAAGCACCATTATCGTCATTTCAACGCCGCCGCGCTGATCGATGCGGCCGAGGCTTACAACCAGCTGCTGGCCTCGGGCGGCAAGATGTTCGTCACCATCGGCGGGGCCATGAGCACGGCCGAGCTGGGCCTGTCGCTGGCCGAGATGATCCGCCAGGACAAGATTCACGGCATCTGCTGCACCGGCGCGAACCTCGAGGAAGACGTCTTCAATCTCGTGGCCCACGATTTCTACGAGCGCGTGCCCGGCTACCGCGATCTGACCCCTTCCGACGAGGCCAAGCTGCTGGCGCGCCACATGAATCGCGTCACCGACACCTGCATCCCGGAGATGGAGGCCATGCGGCGCATCGAGAACGAGGTCTTGAAAGAATGGGTGCGCGCCGATCAGGCCGGCGAGCGTTTCTTCCCCCACCAGTTCATGTACAAGATTCTTCTCTCCGGAGACCTGGAAAAGTCTTACCAGATCGACCCCAAGAACAGTTGGCTGCTGGCCGCGGCCCAGAAAAACCTGCCCATTTTTGTGCCCGGCTGGGAGGATTCTACGCTGGGAAACATGTATGCCGGCCATTGCATCACCGGAGACGTAAAAAGCGTCCACACCGTGCGCACCGGCATCGAATACATGATGGAGCTGGCCGAGTGGTACACGAAAACCACCGCGGAAACCCCGCTGGGCTTCTTCCAGATTGCGGGCGGCATCTCCGGCGACTTTCCCATCTGCGTGGTGCCCATGCTGCATCAGGATTTGCAGCGCCCGCACGTGCCGCTGTGGGCTTACTTCTGCCAGATCTCGGACTCGACCACCAGCTACGGATCGTACTCGGGCGCCGTGCCGAACGAGAAGATTACCTGGGGCAAGCTGGCCGAGAATACGCCCAAGTTCATCATCGAATCGGACGCCTCGATCGTAGTTCCTCTGGTCTTTGCTTACGTGCTGGGCTGGTAGAGCGTACAGCCGGCTGGTTTCGCCGGACGCCGCGCATGATCTTGCCGAAATCGTCCTCGATCCAAACCACAGAAACATCCAACTGACCTGCCAAGGAGCCCCTTTCCCCGATGAAACTGAAACTGCCTGATGGAAACTTCCGCGCTTATCTATTTGACTGCGACGGCACGATCGTCAACTCGATGCCGCTGCATTACATCGCCTGGAAGACCGTGCTGGCGAAGTGGAATTGCGTTTACGATGAGGCTCTTTTTTATTCCTGGGGCGGCAAGCCGACCCGCGAGATCGTCTCCGATCTGAACAAGATGCAGGGGCTGAATATGCCGGTCGAATCCGTTGTGGAACAGAAGGAAAACCTCTATTTCGAGCTGCTTCCTCAGCTTCACGCGATCCCCGAGGTGGTGGAGCACATGGAAGCGCAGCAGGGCCGGATTCCTTTCGCCGTGGTATCGGGCGGAGGGCACGAGGCGGTCGTCCGCTCGCTCACCGCGGTAGGCCTGCTGGAGAAATTCGACACCATCGTCGGTGCGGAACACTATGCGAACGGCAAGCCGGCCCCGGATCCATTTCTTGTGGCCGCTGAACGGCTCGGCGTAGCGCCCGGCGACTGCCTGGTTTTTGAAGATACGGACATGGGCATTCAGGCGGCGACCGCCGCGGGCATGGCATCGGTCAAAGTGCCTCGCCCCACGATCGACGCCGAGGAGCAGGTTGCTCAGTAGTAGAGCAGTACTGCAATGTGGTAAGCCATGAACCCGTCTTGCTGGTCCTCCGGAGGGCAGCTTCCGACGGCCGCCTCACGATATTCGCCCGATGCCAGCTTGTCCACCAGCGCCTGCGGCAGGCGGTTCAGTTCAGGGCCCTGCCAGCGCATGATGAACCCCAGGTGCAGGCCGGGGGAAGCGGAGGCGGGCACGCCCTGGCTCATCGCACAGGCGGCGCGGGCAGCCGGCGTCCCGCGCACCACAGTGATTCCGCTGACGCGCATCAGGTTGGCAATCCCGGCTTCCACTTGCTCCTCTTTCAGCGCGGGCACGGCGTGCGCGTAGTCGGTCACGGCATACAGCACACCGTGGCTGGCCACCACGGCCGCTCCCACCCGGTTCACATTGGGATTCAGCAGGTTGGCGCGGTGGCCGGGCGAGTGCATCCACGCATCTTCAATCGCTGCCGGATCGGGACCGACCGCCACGTTTTCCTCGATCAGACTGAAGCGCGCCCCAGCCTGCGCGGCGCGTTCCGAGAGGCTCGGCTCGTCGTCATAGCGGTGTGCAATGGCCCCTTCGGCCACCATGCGCAGACAATGCCGTCGTGCGGCTTCGGCCAGCGCCGGATCCCACTTCAGCGGCTCGATCCCCTGCGCGGCGCGGTCCTGGTTGATCAGTACGGCGAGCTGCCATGCATCGGCCTGGCTTGCGCCCAAACCTTCACTCTGCGCGGCCATCAGCTGTGGCGTCTGCGCCAGAACCACGGATGCAGCCAGCGCCAGAGACGCAACCAGACCCCGCTGAAAAATGTTCATACCCCATTAAACCCGGCTTGGCCTCCTGTGTCGCGGTATTCTGGCTGTGCAGATGCCTTTTTTCTCCGCCAAAACGCTCTCCGCCCTGCGCAACCTCCTTTGTCGCCAGCCGCTGGCCGTGGCCGGCGTGTTGCTGCTGGTGGCCTTCGTGCTGGGAGGGCTGGGAGCGCCCTGGCTCGCGCCCTCGAATCCGGCCAGCATCGATCTGCCGCATCGCCTGGAAGGCCCATCGGCCGCGCACTGGGCCGGAACCGACGAGCTGGGCCGGGATACGCTCTCGCGCCTGCTCTATGGAGCGCGGCTTTCGCTCACCGTCTCGGTCAGCGTGGTCGCGATCTCGCTGGCCCTGGGGCTGGCCGTGGGCGGGCTGGCCGGCTACCGAGGCGGCTGGATCGACATCGCGCTGACCACCTTCGCCATGAACACGTTTCTCGCTCTTCCGGGCATCTTGCTGGCCATCGCCTTCGCGGCATTTCTGGGGCCGGGCTTCAGCAACCTGGTGCTCGCCCTGGCTGTTGGCGGATGGGCCGGCTATGCACGGCTGGTGCGCGCGCAGGTCATGTCGGTGCGCGACCGCGAGTACGTGGACGCGGCCCGCGCCCTGGGCGCCAGCGGGTTGCGCATCTTCTTCCGCCACATTCTGCCCAACATCCTGCAGCCCATCCTGGTGCAGGCGGCCATCGGCATGGCCGGCGTGATCCTGGCCGAGGCCACGCTCTCCTTTCTCGGCCTGGGAATCCCCGCGCCTGCGCCCAGTTGGGGATCGATGCTGAACGACGCCCGGCTGCATCTGTTCGACTCGCCGCACCTGGTGCTGTTTCCCGCCGCCGCGATTGCCGGCGCGGTGCTGGGCTTCAACTTTCTGGGCGACGCCCTGCGCGATCAGCTCGACCCGCGCACGCGGCTGGAGTTGGGAATTTAAGCATGAAGATTGGCGTCATCAGCGATACGCATGGCCTGCTCCGCCCAGAGGTTGCGCCCGCCCTGGCCGGCGTCGAGCGCATTCTGCACCTGGGAGATGTGGGCAAAATCTCTATTTTGGATGAGCTGAACAGGATTGCTCCGGTCACCGCCATCCGCGGCAACACGGACCGCGAGGGAGCGTGCGGCGAGCTGCCGGAGACGGATGTGGTGCTGATTGCCGACCGCTACGTCTACATGCTGCACGATCTGGACACGCTGCACCTGGACCCGGCCGCGGGAAAGTTTGCCGCCGTGCTCTTCGGCCACTCGCATGTGCCCAATTTCTACCGGCGCAAGGGCGTGCTCTATTTCAATCCCGGCTCCTGCGGCCCGCGCCGGTTTGATTTGCCGGTGACTGTCGGCCTGCTGACGGTGGGCGAAGACGGGGAGTTCGAGGCGAAGATTGTCCCGCTCACTCCAGCTTAGCAGCCTGTGGCGAAAGTCGAATATGCCGAAAAACGTCCCTCAGGGGCTAAAGCCCGTCGTTTGTAATCAGGTATTTGCGGCACGACTAAAGTCGTGCCCTTTCAAAACCTGACTTTCACCATGGGCTGTTAGGGCGTTGATTTGGCCGTTCACGGAAATGATCTGCAAGGTTTTGGGAAAATGATACCCCCGGGGGGTAGGGGGAGGGGGGGGGCAGAAAACAGGGATCAGGAAACAGAAAACAGGGATCAGGAAACAGGAAACAGGGATCAGGAAACAGGAAACAGGGATCAGGGACTGCGGCGCACTGCGCTTCTGGTCTTGGAGCCTGGGATGATTGTGCGCCGGCGGAGGGTAATCTTCAGCAGCCACCACCTGCCACCTGCGGTGGGGCCGACTGCCACCTGCGGTGGGGCCGACTGCCACCTGCGGTGGGGCCGACTGCCACCTGCGGTGGGGCCGACTGCCACCTGCGGTGGGGCCAATTGCCACCTGCGGTGGGGCCAATTGCCTTCGGCTGCGCTCCGGGAAGGTTTTCGGGCGGCGGGGCGTGTGAATGCCGGATGAGGTTCGCTGATGCTCTCCAGATTGTTTCGCTGCGCGGGTTGGGGTGTTGGCTGCTGAGGACGGTTTTTCCGTGGGAATCGGTGAGCACTGGGAGACTTTTCGGGATTAATATGTGTTAGCTCAAGCTTTTGTGCTTTCCCTGGTCTCAGAATCGAGACCTGGGGCACCCGGATTCATATGTGGATCGTCGGATGTGGGCACCCGCCTGGGGTCTGTGTTCTCCCAGGTGCCCAAAGGCGAGGCACCTTGGGCACCCATCTTCATTGGTTGTTCTCACTTCTCCCGACACCTGGGCCACGCGCCCTCCGATAATCCGCTGCTCACACGAGCTTGGCTCGTTTGGTGGTTCGTTCTGGACTGGGTGCAGGGTCGAGGAGTTTGGGCCGTGAGGCATTCTCCTCTGGTAGCCGGTCGTGCAAAACCGCGTTGAGTAGCGACTTGTGAACCCGAATCTCGCCGTTGTAATCAATGTAGCCGAGCTTCCTGAAGCGATTCATGAAGAAGCTGACACGTGATCGAGTTGTACCGATCATCTCCGCAAGAGCGCCCTGCGTTACCGGTGGGATAAGCGTCTCCGGCGCACCCGGTTCACCATATTCGGCCATCAACAAGAGCGTCCGCGCCAACCGCTTCTCGCTGGAGTTGAAGAGCTGATCGATGAGGTCCGCCTGGGTTCTCATGCCCCGAATCACGATGAACTTCAGGAAAAAGGTGGAGAACTCATGTTCCGCATGGACGACGCTGAGTATTTTCGCGGTCGCGATCTTGAGCACCGCGCAGGCGGTAATGGCTGAGGCCGTGACCGTTCGCAGGGTTCCCGCTCCGGTGATCGCCTCCTCGCCAAAAAAATCTCCGGCGGCGAGCAGCGTAACCGTCGCTTCTTTGCCACCCTTGGAAGTGACGGTGAGCTTCGCCCGGCCAGCCTGAAGGTAAAATACGGAGTCGGCTATGCCTCCCTGGGAAAAGAAAATCTGCGTTGCCGTGTAATTGCAGATACTTCGTCCTGGCCCTTCGGCCGCGAGGAAGGCAGCGGTATCAAAGGGCGCCCGGTTTACTTTACCCATCTAAACGGCCTCATCCTGACTGTGGGCTGGTCGTGGATCATCTTCATCAAAGCTGCGGGCGGGCGGCGATGGGGCAACCATTCCGTTCCAGAGCCCGGAATTCTTCTCAGACCGAAGATAGCATTGCGACCGGGAATGGTCTGTTCCGTTCAGCACACTCATTGCATCGATCGGACAGGCAGCGGGAACCGGCCTCTCAAGGGTCGATCGAATCGGGCGGGTCACCGCCCCTTGTTGGCCGCCTTCGATCGAACACGTGGAGTGGCCGAACCGGGAGGTCTCTCGGGATTACGCTCTGAGAATTGATCGTGCAGAACCACGTTGAGCAGCGACTTATGGACCCGGATACAGCCATTGTAATCGATGAGACCGAGTTTGCGAAAGCGATTCATGAAGAAGCTGACGCGGGACCGGGTGGTGCCGACCATCTCTGCCAGAGTCTCCTGAGTGATCGGAGGAATCATGGGTTCCGGTGCCCCCGGCTCACCAAATTCGGCCAAGAGCAGGAGAATTCTCGCTAGACGCCTTTCGCTGGAGTCGAAAAGCTGAGCAACAAGATCGGCTTGGGTTCTCATGCTCCGGGTCAGCAGGAATCCCAAGTACATTTCAGAGAAGGCGTGCTCCTCGTGCATCAGGCGGATCATTTCCTCCCTCTCTATCCTGAGCGCTGTGCAAAGGTCAATGGCGCTGGCAGTGGCCATGTGCAGCCCACCGATGCTCGCCAGCGACTCCTCTCCAATGAATTCCCCGGCGGCGAGAAGCGCGATGGTGGCCTCCTTCCCGTCTTGCGAAACGACGGTGAGTTTTGCGCGGCCCGTCTGAAGATAGAAGATGGAGTCAGCCGAACTTCCCTGCGAAAAGAAGGCTTGCCCGGGCTTCAATTGGACCATTCTTCGTCCTGCTCCTGCTGTTGCCAGAAATGCGGCGAGGTCAAAGGTCATGCTTCTGCCCCCCTCTTGAGTGCCCAATCCCGGATGCGGTCTTCACGGGAGCGGTTCGGAAGGGTACGTAGCCGCTTCAGATCCGAGGTAGCCGGGCTTGCAAAGTTGCCTTCTCAGGTGTGTGTAAAATTATACACTCTGCCGTTTTCGTGGGGGTGAATCTTTACCTTCGGGTAACCGGGCACGCAGGATCTGTATCGGCAAACGCCTCAGGGTCCAGGATTTGCATTGCGTCCGGATCATCCCCTCATGCGCGGATTCACCCAGCTGTAGACCATGTCGGTCAGCAGGTTGACGAGCACGTACGTCAGCCCAATCGACAGCAGGCAGCCCTGCACCAGCGCGTAGTCGCGATTGGAGATGGCGCTGACCGTCAGGCGGCCCAGGCCGGGCCAACTGAAGATGGTCTCGGTGACGATGGCCCCGGCCAGCAGCGCGCCGAACTGCAGGCCGACCACGGTGATGATGGGCACCAGCGCGTTGGGCAGGGCGTGGCGGCAGACGACGGCGCGCTCGGAAAGGCCTTTCGCCCTGGCTGTCCGGATGTAGTCCTGGCCCAACTCTTCGAGCATGGCGGTGCGCACCATGCGGGTGAGGATGGCGGCCAGGGATGCGCCCATGGCGATGGCCGGCAGCACCAGATATTGCCAATCGATTCCGCCGCCTCCGCTCACGTTTGCGCCGGAGACGGGCAGCCAGCCAAGGCGGATAGAAAAAATCAGGATCAGCACCGGACCGAGCGCGAGGCCCGGCACGGAGAGTCCCAGGAGGCTGACGACGGAAAGCGAGCGGTCGAGCCAGCGGCCGCGCCGGACGGCGGCCAGGATTCCGGCCGGCAGCGCGAGCACAAGCCCGAAGCCCAGCGCGGCCAGGGTGAGCGCCAGCGTGTAGGGGTAGCGCGCGGCGATGAGGTGGGCCACGGTGTCGTGCAGGCGGATGGAGTCGCCCAGGTTGCCGTGCAGGACGCCGTTCCAGTAGTGCAGGTATTGCACCCAGAGCGGGCGGTCGAGTCCGTACTGGTGGCGCAGGGCGCCGATGTCGGCCGGGGTTGCGCCCTCGCCCAGCATCTGCAGAATGGGGTCGCCGGGAACCAGATGAATGAGGAAAAAGACCAGCGAAACCACCAGCCAGACGACCGGAAGGGTGAGCGCGAGACGGGTGAGGGTCTGTTTCATGAACTGAATTCAACGATAAACCAGCCGCCACGGCTCAGGTGGGATTCGGGGGGAAGAGAATTTTCGGAAGGTGTAGACCGGAATTTTACTGGTATCCCACCCATTCCGCAGAAAAACGCGGAATGGATGGGGCACGGAAGTCTAGATCAAAAGCTAAAATTCTCTAGGAGGACGAGGTGCGCCAGCGCCCGCGCACGCAGGAAGATTTCGAGGAACATGGGCCGGGTGAGCTTGCCGGTGTTGGTGTTTTGCAGCGAGGGATGATAGCTGGCGAGGACGCTCGGTCCGCCGGGCAGGGTAAATTC
>Ga0255350_1000852_pt1 | contig 11095 bp, 5 predicted proteins | sample HBST25r1metaG_FD_186028 | JGI IMG/M metagenome (GOLD analysis project Ga0255350, IMG submission 186028) | Peat soil microbial communities from Stordalen Mire, Sweden - H.B.S.T-25.r1 | ecosystem: Environmental > Terrestrial > Soil > Wetlands > Peat | place: Sweden: Norrbotten County, Stordalen...
TTATCCGATGGCGCTCGCCGGCACGCCGGCCGACAACCCCGATCAGCGCATCAGCGAGGACATTTACGGCTTCATCTACGGCAGCGGCTCCGGCGCCGGCATCTTCGGCTATTCGATCACGCTGCTGTCGACGCTGACGACGCTCGTGTCGTTCGGCATCGTGCTGTGGACGTTGTCGGCGGGGTTCCCGCTGCCCGGCCTCAATATCATCGTGCCCGGCCTGCTGTTCTGGATCGCGCTCGCCTATGCGGCGATCGGCACCGGCCTGACCCACTGGATCGGCCATTCGCTGATTGGCCTCTACTTCCGCCAGCAGCAATACGAGGCGAACTTCCGCTTCGGCCTCGCGCGCCTGCGCGAATACAGCGAGCAGATCGCGCTGCTGCACGGCGAGGCGACCGAAACCACCGGCGCCATGCGCCGTTTCGGCGACGTCTTCGACAATTACATGAGCATTGTCCGGGTCCGCAAACGGTTGACCGCGTTCACCTCCGGCTACGACCAGATGAGCCAGTATTTCCCTTTCATCGTCGGCGCGCCGCTCTATTTTCTCGGCAAGATCCAGCTCGGCGCGCTGGTGCAGGTCGCGCGCGCCTTCGGCCAGGTCAACTCGTCGCTGAGCTTCTTCGTCTCCTCCTATGTCGGCCTCGCCGACTTCAAGGCGGTGCTCGACCGTCTGACCTCGTTCGACGAAGCGATCGCGCGCGCGCACGCGGCGCTCGATCGCGCCAATGGCGTCAAGGTTGCGCCGGCGGCGGGCGCCGACTTCGCGCTCAGAGGCGTCAGCCTCGACCTGCCGGACGGCCGCACGCTGGCGCACATCGAATCTTTCGCCTTCGCCGCCCACCAGCCGACTCTGATCGTCGGCCCCTCCGGCGTCGGCAAATCGACCCTGATGCGCGCCATCGCCGGGATCTGGCCCTACGGCGCCGGCGAAATCGCCGAGCCGAACGCGAAGATCATGCTGCTGCCGCAGCGCCCCTACTTTCCGATCGGCTCGCTTCGGGACGCCATCGCCTATCCGGCCTCGGCCGCCGCGCTCGACGACGCGGCGATCCGCGCCGCGCTGGCCGACGTCGGCCTCGCCGCGTTCGCCGGTCGGCTCGACGTCAGCGACAATTGGCAGATGCGGTTGTCGGGAGGCGAACAGCAGCGGCTGGCGGTGGCGCGCGCGCTGATCGACAAGCCCGACTGGCTGTTCCTCGACGAAGCGACCGCGGCGCTCGACGAGGCGAGCGAGGGCGCGCTTTATCAGACGATCGCCGCGAAACTGCCGAAGACGACGGTCGTTTCGATAGGCCATCGCTCGACGCTCGCCGCTTTCCACCGGCGGCGCGTCGAACTCACGGACCACGCCGACGCGCCGGCGACAATCGCCAACGCGACGCCAGCCGAATGACGGCGGACGCTACAGCGAGCGCGCCAGCCGCAACGCGCCGCGCGGCCCTTTGATGACGAGGTCGCCGTTGACGAGGTCGTAGGTCGGCTGGGCGAGCAGCGCCGAAAGGAAGCCCAGCTCGACCGCCATCGTGTCCTTGTCGCACTGCTTCTTGGTCAGCGCGTAGGGGCCGACGGCGAGATGCTGGTCCTTGATCGGATAAATCGTCGCCGACCACGAATTGCAGCCGGTGAAGCCCGAGCCGCGGAACGCGCTGTCGACCTTCAGGCTGGCGTCGATCTCGGCGGGCACCGGCTTGCCGTTGAGTTCCTTAAGCTGCCAGGTCTGGTCGAGCGGGAAGTTCTTCTGCTGCGGCGGGATCGGCTTCGGCGGCTCGTCGCTGGCGGCTCGAGCCGAGAACGCCAGGCAGATTGCCGAGAGCGCGATTGCCGCGCGAAACATCGTGGCTTTCATGGGGTCCGATCCTCGATCCGCCTCTCCGGGCGTCGAATATGCCAGCCGGGTATAGCCAGCCGCCCGGAGTCGCGCAACGGCTCCGCTACCCGGCGAAATGAGCGATTTTACGGCCGGGCGGGGCCCGCCCTCTTGCGCGACGGGCCGGGCGCACCAAGTTTGTTATTGACGCGGGCTCATTCCGGGACGCGTCGCCGACCGCGCCGCTACGGGGCGCGGAAAGGCACATGTCGCTTCATCTGGAGGATATGACAATGTTGAACTACGACTTTTCCCCGTTCTACCGCTCGACCATCGGTTTCGACCGGCTGCTCAGCCTGCTCGACAAGACGGCGGGCGTCGAAGCCAGCGCGCCGAGCTATCCGCCCTATAACATCGAACGCACGGGCGAGAACGCCTACCGCATCACGCTAGCGGTCGCCGGCTTCGCCGATTCCGAACTGTCGGTCGAGACGCGCGAAGGCGTGCTGACGGTCCGCGGCGCCAAGAACGCGCAAGAGAAGGACGAGAAGCGCGAGACGCTCTACCAGGGCATCGCCGCGCGCGCCTTCGAGCGACGCTTCCACCTCGCCGACCACGTGACCGCCACGCAGGCGGCTTGCGAGAACGGGCTGCTGCACATCGACCTGGTGCGCGAAGTGCCCGAGGCGCAGAAGCCGCGCGCGATTCCGATCCAGGTTGCGGCCAAGACGATCGAGACGACGGTCGCCGCGCCGCAAAGCAAGCAGGCGGCGTAAAGCGCCGACCCCCAGCGAGGGCGCCCTTCGGGGCGCCCTTTTTTGTCTGCCTCAGTCGAGCGGCGTGACCGGGATGTCGTTGACCGCCTTGGACTTGGCGGGCGCGGCGGGGGCCGGCGACGGCGGCTTGGCGACGCTCGGCGCGTCGGCCTTGGCCGCCTGAAGCGGCGCCGTCGGAGACGGCGAAGCGGCCGAAGCGGGACTTGGCGGCGCCGCGCCGGCGCTCGGCGAAGCCGGAGCGGCCGCGGGCGACGCCGAAGACGGCGCGGCGGGAGTCGTCACGGCCGGCGCCGGAACGACGGCGGCAGGCGGCGGGTTGTTCACGTCAGCGACCGGCGCCGCCTTCGGCGTCGCCTTCGGCTTGGTCTCGGCGGCCTTCGGCTTGGCCCTGGGCGTCTCGAGAACATTGGGTTTCGCGGGTTCGAAAGCGTCCGGCGGCGCGACGTCGGGGCCGATCGCCGCAGGCGGGCGCGGCCCGTCCCACTGGCGCGGGTCGTTGGCCCAACCCGACGGCGGAGGCGCCGCAGCTTCGCGCCAGCGATCGGCGCGGCCGCGATAACGCTCGAGGATGCGTCCGCTCTGGGCGTCGATGACCAGCCGCTCCGGGCCTTCGCCGCGGACGACGACATCGGCGAGGTAGACGTCGCCGCGCATCGTCAGAGGGCCGGAGAGCGCGTAGCCCGCCGCCGTCAGCCGACGTTCGACCTCGTAGGGCGACGGATTGCCGAACAGGAAGAAGAAGCCCTGCGCCTGCGCCGCCGTCGGCGCCGCGAAGAGTACGAGCGCGGCGGCGGCCCATCCCAATCGGCGCGACGGTTTGCTGTGCTGAACCCGACTCATCGTTTCGGACTCCCCATTCGGGCGGTCGACGCCCTCAATCTCTGCGGAAATTGCGGCTTCGTTGCGGCGCCCCCGCCAGCGCCAGCAGCGCGTCGACTTCGGCCTGGCTGGTCTCGAACGACGTCACCAGGCGCGCCATCGTCTCGCCCGTCTCGGGCGCGAGATCGGGACGCGCCGAGCGCGTCGACCAGTCGTAGAACTTGGCCCCCGCGGCGCGCCAGCGCGCCAGCGTCGCGTCGGGCGCGACGACGAAGACCTCGTTGGCCTCGACCGGAAAGGCGAGACGCAGACCGGGCGCAGCGGCGAGCCCCTCGGCGAGACGGCGCGCGGCGCCGTTGGCGCGCCGAGCCAGCTCGAGCCACAGATCGCCGGCGAGCCAAGCCTCCATCTGGGCGCCGAGAAAACGCCCTTTCGACAGCGTCTGCCCCGCCCGCTTGCGTTGATACGGCATGGCGGCGGCCTTGTCGGGATCGAAGACGATCACCGCCTCGCAGGCGAGCGCGCCGTTCTTGGTCGCCCCCAGCGACAGCACGTCGACGCCGGCGCGCCAAGTGAGTTCCGCCGGCGATGCGTCGGTCGCGGCGACCACGTTGGCGAAACGCGCGCCGTCCATGTGCACGCCCATCCTCGCCTCGCGCGCAATCGCCGCCAGCGCGGCGATCTCGTCGGGCTTGTAGGCCGTCCCCGCCTCCGTCGCCTGGCTGAGCGACAGCGCGCCGGGTTGGCTGGTCTTCGCTTGGCCGCGCGGGTAGCGCGCGAGCGTCTCGGCGAGCGCCGCCGGCTGGATCTTGCCGTCGCGGCCAGAAACGCCGACGACCTTGGCGCCGCCGGTGAAGAACTCCGGCGCGCCGCATTCGTCGTCGATCACATGCGCTTCCTCGTGGCAGAAGACCGCCTGCCACGGCGCCGCCAGCGCGGCGAGCGACAGCGCGTTGGCGCCGGTGCCGGTGGCGACGAGAAAGACCGCCGCCTTCCGCTCGAAGATTTCGCTCACGCGCGCCTCGGCGCGCCCGGTGAAATCGTCGGTGCCATAGGCCGGCGCGTTGACCCGGCTCGAGGTCAAGATCGCTTCGAGGATCGGCGTCGCAGCCCCGGCGCCGTTGTCGCTGGCGAAATTCATCCCTGCCGATCCTCGAAGCCGCCCTGCAGTCGCGCTTGTCTTGCGCGCCTGTCTTGCCCGCGCCAGGGTAGGTTGGCAATCCGCGCCGTCGCGGCGGGGGTCGAAAAAATGAGTTTCGACGCCCGCGTCCGTCTTGTATCCTGACGACGTTTCTGTCATGGTTCGACGAGATAGGACAGTTGTGCTGACCATTTGCCGTCGGCGCGGCCAGGGCGTTTTGCTATGTCGGAAGCAACATTCGCGACAACTCGTTTCGCGACGAACCGAAAAAAACGCGCCGCCTGAAATCCGGGCGGCCGCTGACCAGCGCCGCCGAACCTGTCCAACGCCAACCAAAAATCGACTAGACGAACGACGCTCGGAACGCAGCGCGACCGCGCGGGGGAGTGGAGAGATGAACGCCAAGACCCACCAAACCCAATCCGGCCATCCGTCGCTTGCGTCGCCGACGCCGGGCGTCGACCCCCTGCTGCCGCGCGCGCAGGGTCTCTACGACCCCGCGAGAGAGCGCGATTCTTGCGGCGTCGGCGTCGTCGCCGACATGAAGGGCCGCGCTTCGCACGCCATTCTCGAGAAGGGCCTGCAGGTCCTGGTCAACCTCGACCATCGCGGCGCGACCGGCGCCGACGCGACGCTCGGCGACGGGTGCGGCGTCCTGACGCAGATCCCTCACCGCTTCTTCGCCGAGGAATGCGCCAAGCTCGGCTTCGCCCTGCCCCAGCCTGGGCATTACGCCATCGGCCAGTTCTTCATGCCGCGAGACGCCGAATCGCGCGCCCGCGCCGAGGCGATCGTCGCCGAAGTGATCGCCGCGGAAGGACTCGCGCTGATCGGCTGGCGCGACATTCCCGTCGACAATTCCGACCTCGGCGAGCGGGTCAAGGCGGTGGAGCCGGCGCAGCGCCAAGTCTTCATCGGCAGGGGCGCGACCATAGCCGACGAAGACGCGTTCGAGCGCCGGCTGTTCATCGCGCGCAAGGTGATCTCGAACCGAGTCTACGCCATCGGCGACGGGATCGCCGAGTATTATCCAGTGTCGATGTCGTGCCGCACCATCGTCTACAAGGGCATGGTGCTGGTCCGGCAGTTGCCGCGCTACTACAAGGACCTGCTCGACCCGCGGTTCGAGACGGCGCTGGCGCTCGTCCACCAGCGGTTCGCCACCAACACTTTTCCGTCCTGGCGGCTCGCCCATCCCTACCGGATGGTCGCCCACAACGGCGAGATCAACACGCTGCGCGGCAACGTCAACTGGATGGCGGCGCGGCAGGCGAGCGTCGATTCCGAATTGTTCGGCGCCGACATCTCCAAGCTGTGGCCGATCTCATACGAAGGCCAGTCGGACACCGCCTGCTTCGACAACGCGCTCGAGTTTCTGGTGCGCGGCGGCTACTCGCTCGCCCATGCGATGGTGATGCTGATCCCGGAGGCCTGGACCGGCAACCCGCTGATGGACGAGGCGCGGCGCGACTTCTACGAGTACCACGCCGCGGTGATGGAGCCGTGGGACGGCCCGGCGGCGATGGCCTTCACCGACGGTCGCCAGATCGGCGCCACCCTCGACCGCAACGGCCTCAGGCCGGCGCGCTACTTCGTCACCGACGACGGGCTGTTCGTGCTCGCCTCCGAAATGGGCGTGCTGCCGACGCCGGAAGAGAAGATCGTCGCCAAGTGGCGCCTGCAGCCGGGCAGGATGCTGCTCGTCGATCTCGTCGAGGGGCGCATCGTCTCCGACGACGAGATCAAGAGTCGGCTGTCGCGCGCCAACCCCTACCGGCAATGGCTCGAGACGACGCAGATCGTGCTCGAGGAGCTCAACCCGGTCGAGCCGCGCGCCTCGCGCACCGACGTCTCGCTGCTCGATCGGCAGCAGGCGTTCGGCTACACCCAGGAGGACCTCTCCTTCCTGATGTCGCCGATGGCGGTGACGGGTCAGGAAGCGGTCGGCTCGATGGGCGCCGACACGCCGATCTCGGCGCTCAGCGACAAGTCGAAGCTGCTCTACACCTATTTCAAGCAGAACTTCGCCCAGGTCACCAATCCGCCGATCGACCCGATCCGCGAAGAACTGGTGATGAGCCTGGTGTCGTTCATCGGCCCGCGGCCCAACCTGTTCGATCTCGCCGGCCACGCGCGCCGCAAGCGACTCGAAGTGCGTCAGCCGATCCTCACCAACGAGGACCTGGAGAAGATTCGCTGCATCGGCCATTTCGAGGATTCGTTCGACACCAAGACGCTCGACATCACCTACGAGGTCGGCCACGGCGCCGAAGGGATGACGGACGCGCTGAAGCGGCTGTGCGAGCGCGCCGAAGCGGCGGTGCTCGGCCGCTACAACATCATCATTCTCTCCGACCGCATGGTCGGGCCCGACCGCATCCCGATCCCTGCCCTGCTCGCCACCGCGGCAGTGCACCATCATCTGATCCGCAAGGGGCTGCGCACCTCGGTCGGCCTCGTCGTCGAGACCGGCGAAGTGCGCGAGGTCCATCATTTCGCCTGCCTCGCCGGCTACGGCGCGGAGGCGATCAACCCCTATCTCGCGTTCGAGACACTGGCGGCGATGGCCAAGGACCTGCCCGAAGCGGCGAGCGCCGCCGAGCTGGTCAAGCGCTACATCAAGGCGGTCGACAAGGGCCTGCTCAAGGTCATGTCGAAAATGGGCATCTCGACCTACCAGTCCTACTGCGGCGCGCAGATCTTCGACGCGATCGGGCTGTCGCGCGCCTTCGTCGACGAGTTCTTCTTCGGCACCGCCACCCGCATCGAAGGCGCGGACTTGGCCGAGATCGCCGAGGAGACGGCGCGCCGCCACGCCGACGCGTTCGGCGAGTCGCCGGTGCTGCGCAATTCGCTCGAGGTCGGCGGCGAATACGCCTATCGCCTGCGCGGCGAAACGCACAGCTGGACGCCGCAAACCGTGTCCTTGTTGCAGCACGCGGTGCGCGGCAATGCGCGCGACAAGTACGACGCCTATGCGGAGTTGCTCAACGCGCAGAACGAACACCTGCTGACGATCCGCGGCCTGTTCCACCTGCGCACCGCCGAAGAGGACGGCCGCAAACCGATCCCGCTCGAAGACGTCGAGTCCGCCGCCTCGATCGTCAAGCGCTTCTCGACCGGGGCGATGTCGTTCGGTTCGATCTCGCGCGAAGCCCACACGACGCTGGCGATCGCGATGAACCGCATCGGCGGCAAGTCGAACACCGGCGAGGGCGGCGAGGAGCCCGACCGCTTCAAGCCGCTGCCCAACGGCGATTCGATGCGCTCGGCGATCAAGCAGGTCGCCTCGGGCCGCTTCGGTGTGACGGCGGAATATCTCGTCAATTCCGACATGATGCAGATCAAGATGGCGCAGGGCGCGAAGCCCGGCGAAGGCGGACAATTGCCCGGCCACAAGGTCGACGCGGTGATCGCCAAGGTGCGCCACTCGATGCAGGGCGTCGGTCTGATCTCGCCGCCGCCCCACCACGACATCTATTCGATCGAGGACCTCAAGCAGCTCGTCTTCGACCTCAAGAACGTCAACCCGCAGGCGCTGGTCTCGGTCAAGCTGGTCTCCGAGGTCGGCGTCGGCACGGTCGCGGCCGGCGTCGCCAAGTGCAAGGCCGACCACGTCACGATCTCCGGCTACGAGGGCGGCACCGGCGCTTCGCCGCTGACCTCGATCAGGCACGCCGGCAGCCCGTGGGAGATCGGCCTGGCCGAAACCCACCAGACGCTGCTGCTCAACGGCCTGCGCTCGCGCATCAGCGTCCAGGTCGACGGCGGCGTTCGCACTGGGCGCGACGTCGTCGTCGGCGCCCTGCTCGGCGCCGACGAGTTCGGCTTCGCCACCGCGCCGCTGATCGCCGCCGGCTGCGTGATGATGCGCAAGTGCCATCTCAACACCTGCCCGGTCGGCGTCGCCACCCAGGACCCGGTGCTGCGCAAGCGCTTCGTCGGCCAGCCCGAGCACGTCATCAACTTCTTCTTCTTCGTCGCCGAAGAGGCGCGCGCGCTGATGGCGTCGATGGGCTACCGCAGCTTCGACGAGATGATCGGCCAGAGCCAGATGCTCGACAAGGCGGCGCTGATCGAGCACGCCAAAGCGCGCGGGCTCGACTTCTCCAAGCTGTTCTACAAGCCGGCGCCCTGGCCGACCGACGCGACCCATCACACGACGGCGCAGGATCACGGCATCGACAAGGTGCTCGATCGCCGCCTGATCGCCGAATGCGGCGAAGCGATCGACTCCGGCCGCCACGTTCGTCTCGAACTGCCGATCCACAACACCGACCGCTCGGCCGGCGCGATGCTTTCGGGCGAGATCGCGCGCCGCTACGGCCATTCCGGCCTGCGCGACGAGTCGATCCACGTCAAGTTCAAGGGCACCGCCGGACAGAGCTTCGGCGCCTTCCTCGCCAAGGGCGTCACGCTCGAACTCGAGGGCGACGCCAACGATTACGTCGGCAAGGGCCTGTCGGGCGGACGCATCGTCGTTTATCCGCCGAAGGAGGCCGAGCAACTGACGCCGGAGAAGTCGATCATCGTCGGCAACACCGTGCTCTACGGCGCGATCGCGGGCGAATGCTACTTCCGCGGCGTCGCCGGCGAACGCTTCGGCGTGCGCAATTCCGGCGCGCTCGCCGTCGTCGAGGGCGCAGGCGACCACGGCTGCGAGTACATGACCGGCGGCATCGTCGTCGTCATCGGCGAGACCGGCCGCAACTTCGCCGCCGGCATGTCGGGCGGCATCGCCTACGTGCTCGACGAGGCGGGCGACTTCGCCCGCCGCTGCAACCTGGCGATGGTCGAGCTGGAGCCGGTCGCGTCGGAAGAGGAGGCGATGCAGCGCCACCACCATTCCGGCGGCGACCTGCAAGGCCACGGACGCGTCGACGTCATGAGCGACATGAGCCGCTTCGACGCCGAGCGCCTGCACCAGCTGATCGCCAACCACGCGCGCTACACCGGCTCCAACCGGGCGCGCAAGATCCTCGAGAACTGGGAGGCCTACCTGCCGAAGTTCCGTAAGGTGATGCCGGTCGAATACCGCCGCGCGCTCGCCCAGCTGGCGGCGCAAAACAACGTGCCGATGCTGGCGGCGGGGGAATGAGACGCGAAGACGCGCCGGCTGCGGCCGGCGCGCGCGCGAATCGAACTTGACGAGGGGAATGGCGGAGCGATGGGCAAGGTGACCGGCTTCTTGGAAATCGATCGGGCGGACCGGCGCTACGCGCCCGCGTCAGACCGCATCCGCAACTATCGCGAGTTCGTCTTGCCGCTCAGCGAAGAGGCGACGCGCAACCAGGCCGCGCGCTGCATGAACTGCGGCATCCCCTATTGTCACAACGGCTGTCCGGTGAACAACCAGATCCCCGACTGGAACGATCTGGTCTTCCGCGACGACTGGCAGGAGGCGTCGCGCAACCTCCACAGCACCAACAATTTCCCCGAGTTCACCGGCCGCGTCTGCCCCGCTCCGTGCGAGGCCTCCTGCACGCTCAACCTCCAGGACGCGCCGGTGACGATCAAGACGATCGAATGCGCGATCGTCGACCGCGCCTGGCGCGAAGGCTGGCTGACGCCCGAGCCGCCCGCGCGTCGCACCGGCAAGCGCGTCGCCGTCGTCGGCTCCGGCCCGGCTGGCCTCGCCTGCGCCCAGCAGCTCGCGCGCGTCGGCCATGAAGTCCACGTCTACGAGAAGAACGCCAAAGCGGGCGGACTGCTGCGCTACGGCATTCCCGACTTCAAGCTCGAGAAGACGCTGATCGATCGCCGCATCGCGCAGATGACGGCCGAGGGCGTCGTCTTCCATTGCGGCGTCATGGTCGGCCGCGACGTCGCCGCCGCTGCGCTGGTCGACGAGTACGACGCGGTCGCGCTCGCCGGCGGTGCCGAGGCGTCACGCGACCTGTCGGTTCCCGGCCGCGAGCTCGCCGGCGTCCATTTCGCCATGGACTTCCTGCCACAGCAGAACCGCCGCGTGTCGGGCGAGCCGGTCGGCAGCAACGAGCCGATCCACGCCGCCGGCAAGAACGTCGTCGTCATCGGCGGCGGCGACACCGGCTCGGACTGCATCGGCACGTCGATCCGCCAGGGCGCGCTCAAGGTGACGCAGCTCGAGATCCTGCCGATCCCGCCCAAGGCCGAGGACAAGCTGATGACCTGGCCGAACTGGCCGCTCAAGCTGCGCACCTCGTCGAGCCACGAGGAAGGCGCAGAGCGCGACTTCGCCGTCATGACGCGGGCCTTCCGCGGCGAGAACGGCGTGGTCGTCGCGCTCGACTGCGTCCGCGTCGACGACAAGATGAAGCCGATTCCCGGCGGCGAATTCTCGCTCGAGGCCGATCTGGTGCTGCTGGCGATGGGTTTCGTCTCGCCGACTCGCGAAGGCATGCTCGACGAGCTCGAGGTCGCGCTCGACCGGCGCGGCAACGTCGCCGCCGACACGAAACGCTACGCCTCCAGCCGGCCGAAGGTCTTCGCCTGCGGCGACATGCGGCGCGGACAGTCGCTGGTCGTCTGGGCGATCCGCGAAGGGCGCCAATGCGCGGCGGCGAC
>Ga0255350_1000855_pt1 | contig 11056 bp, 5 predicted proteins | sample HBST25r1metaG_FD_186028 | JGI IMG/M metagenome (GOLD analysis project Ga0255350, IMG submission 186028) | Peat soil microbial communities from Stordalen Mire, Sweden - H.B.S.T-25.r1 | ecosystem: Environmental > Terrestrial > Soil > Wetlands > Peat | place: Sweden: Norrbotten County, Stordalen...
GTTCAGGTTCACGCTCGTCGCCGCCAGCGAGGCGACGTCCGTGTTCGACGCCGCCACCGTATAGGTGAAGGTCAGGGCGTTGGTGCCCGAACCGCCCGAATAGGTCGCCACGCCGCCGTCGTTCAGCGTCAGCGTCGGCGTTCCGCCCGAAACCGTCACGACGTCGCTGAGCTTGAGCGTCAGCGTCACCGTCTTGCCGACGCCAAGGTCGCCGCTCGCCGGCGAATCCGTCAGTCCAGCGATCGAGGGCGGATCAATGGCGATGTTCGAGAAAGAAGTCACAACGCCGGAGAGATTGGCCTCGTTGCCGCTCGCATCCGTGATCGTGGCGCCATTCAGATTAGCGGCCGAGATGGCGAGCTCGTTCACGCTGGAGTTTGTCGCCGTGACGGTGTAGGTGAAAGTCAGCGCGTTCGACCCCGAACCAGCCGTATAAGTCGCCACGCCGCCGTCGTTCAACGCCAGCGTCGGCGTCCCGCCTGAAACCGTCACCGCCTCACTCATGTCAACGGTGAAAGTGATCGAGTCGCCAGGAATCTCAACGCCGCTGGAAGGCGCCGCCGTCACGCTGGTGACCGTAGGAGCGTTCTGCGACAGATAGGCGTAGCCGCCGCCGGCGAAGCCGACATAGACTTGGCCGTACGTATTTGGATCGCCCGAGATCGTTGTGATCTGGTCGAGTTCACCGGCTGGTTGGGTGCCGATCTGCGTCCAGGACTGGCCCTTGTTCGTCGATTGCCAAACGCCGTAGACATCGTTGACGTAGCCGACGATGAAGATGGTGGGATAGCTCGATCCGGGCGCCGCAGCGCCGAAGCCGAACGTCGTGACCTCGAGAACGTTAGGCAGAGCGGCCCAAGTCTTGCCCTGGTCGGTCGACATGTAGAAGCCGGCGGTCGACGGCGGGTTCGAGCCGTCGCCCTGAATTCCAGCGGTGAAAAAGAGGTTGCCGGCTTCGCCCGGCGCCGCCATGATTTCCGAGTTATAGGCGCCTGGCGAAAGCGCGCCGGAATAGACTTCTGTCCAGGACTTGCCGCCGTTAGTGGTTTCGAAAACGCCGTTGTCATAAAGATAGAACGTATTCGCCAGCACGCGATCGGCGGTGACGGAGCGCGTGTCGAGATAATAGGCCCAGTCGAAATTGCTCCAACTCGTCACCCCCGGAAGCGTGATCGGATTCCAGGTCTTGCCGCCGTCGAGCGTGTAATAGGGATCCACGCCTCCCGACGGCGCCCAGATGAAGTTTTGCGTGGTGCTGGCGGCGATCGTGCCGCCGACGAAGGAGGAGCCCGCCCCCGGCAGTTCTGTCGCAAATTCCGTCCATGTCTGGCCGCCGTCGGTCGAGTAGCCCGATTCCTCCGTGCCCCACCAATCGGCGATGCCGACGATGAAGCTCGGCGTCGAAGAGGCATAGTCAACCGACCAGCCGGAGACCATGTTGTCGGACTGCACCGGGCCGTAGGTCGAGGGATAGGCGTTCAGATTGCTGATATAAAAGAACGGACGATCCCAGGATGCGAGGATCGGCTTGCCGCCCGGCGCCACGAGGATTTCATTGGCGACGAGATTTTCGATGCCGACGCTCATATCCGACCAGACCAGGTTGCTGGTCGTGGTCAGGCCCGAAGTCGGGATGGTCACATTCCAGACGCCGGTGCCCGCGGTTGCGATCAGTTCATTCGGAGTCGTCGGACTGAACGCCACGCCGCCGATGGTGAGGTAAGCGTATCCGGCGTCGGAGCCTGTGCCTTGGTTGGCCGTCGCCAACCAGGAAATGTCGGTCGACGACAGATTATTGCCTTCGTCGATCCCGCTCCAGGTCGCGCCGCCGTTGTAACTGACGTTCAGATAGTCGGCCGCGCTCACCGTGACGATTTCGTTCGGATTGTTGGGGTTGATCGCAATCGACTGGATTCCGTAGGACGATTGACTCAGCAGCTCGGTCCACACGCCGCCGGCGTAGCGCCACAGGTTCGACCCGTCGGTCGCATAATAGGCGCCGGTGCTGGAGACCGCGGCGTATTCGACGTCGGAAGGGCCGCCGCTCAGTTTCGTCCAGGTCGAGCCGCCGTTCGTGCTCTCGTAGACGCCGTTGCCGTAGCTCGAGGCGAAGACGGTCTGTGTGACGCCGTTAACCACACCGCCGATCGCCGGATCGAACAGAATTCCGGTGATGCCGGGGTAGTCGCCGCTGTTGGTTCCGCTGACCGGAATGGCGCTGACCTTGGACCAGCTCTGACCGCCGTTGGTCGTGACAAAGAGGCCGTTTTGCGGTGTGCCGACGTAAACGATGTTGGGATTGTTTGGATCAACGGCCATTTTCTGACCGGCCATACGATACGAGTCGTTCGGATCTTCGGTGATCTGCGCGAACGAGGTCTGCGTCCAGGTCGTGCCCTTGTTCGAGCTCGAGAACACATAGCCGTCGAACATCATGTACATGATGTTCGAATTGCTCGGCGCCATTTGAATTTCGTAGACGCCCTGGCCTGAACTGACGGGGTTCGCGGCGATGAACGCGGCCGGCATGCTGCTCGACGTGACGAGCTGCTGCCAGGAAGTCCCGTTCCAGAGATAGGCGCCGTTGGTGTCGGTGCGTGCGACCATCGTGCCGTCCGGGTCGACGTCCAATCCGTCGACGAAACCGCCGGCGCCGACTTTCATCACTTGCCAATTCGTGGAGACGACCGGATCCACGACGATGGTGCCGCCGGCGCCGTCGCTCGAGACGGTCCAGGTCGACGAGAGATAGTCGCCGGTGAGCGCGATCTCTTCGGTCTGGGCGCCATTGGTGATGGTCAGCGTTCCCCCGGTCGCGGTGCCGAGGAAGGTCGCTTCGGTCGAGGAATTGAAGCTCAGATCGGTTAGATCGATCTTGTCGGCGCCGGATAGACCCGAGATCTGACCCTCGAACTCGAGAGAGTCCTTCACCACCAACGCGCCGGTGGAGCCCAAGAACGTCACCGCGTCCGTCCCTGGACCGGCAATGTCCACTGTGGCGCCAGACGCTACGGTTACGTCCGCTGTGGCGCCGGGCGCCACGGCTGCCGAGGCCGGGACCGACGTTTGGGCCGCCGCGCCAAGCGCAGGCGAGGCGGCCAATGCTTGTCCGGCACGCGCGAACGCCCCGCCGGCGGCTAATCCCGAGGACCCGCCCGATTGCGATGCGGCGCCGAACGTCGTCGCCCAATTGGTGGCGTCGGAGGCGAAACCATCGTCGTCAGAATCGCCAAGGTTGAAATCGCCGAAGCCCGACGCCAGCCCGCTCTGGCCGAACGCCCAGCCGTCCGCCAGAGTCTTGCGCCCAGTCGTTCGCGAGTTCTTGTGCCCCGCTCCGAATGTCGAATCGCCCGACGTCTCACCAACGAGGCTAACGCCACCAACTTCTTCGTTCACGCTGGGCATGAAAGGGGCCTCCGTCAATTCCGCGTCAGGTCAAAAACATTCTCAATTCACTGTTTCACAGCGATTGTACCCGAAAGTACAGCGACTGCGTTTTCGACGTTGTTTTGGGAACCTGACTTAACGCAACGCTATCTACCAATTCTTAATGCCGATTGACGCCTGGAAATATAAATTGAACTGAAAACACGGATCGAATTTAACACTTCATGCATAAAGCGCCAACGCCCCGTAAAAGACCGCATGGCCCCCTCTTCTTGCGAAGCTCACTCTTCCCTCCGCCCAGGAATACGGTGCGCCGACCGCGTGGAAGGCGAACTGACTCCGCGCCTTTTCGGGTTCAGTGACGCCATCGACCGCACCTTCAGATTGGCTTGACCGCCAGACCTCTAACCGGGCGACCCGGCCTCCGAACAGCCCCCTTTTGCCTCGCGCTTGATAACAAGAGCCTTACATAGCCCGATATTGCTGGCAAAGAATGGTTAACGACGACAGTTGTGCGAGCCCTTCGGGTTGGACAGGGATCAGGCTCCGAATCCGGAAAATGGGCCGAACGACGCCGCAATCGATCACGTGCACGGCCGGTCCGCATGACTTGGACCGACGGGCGACGGGGCGTCGCTGGCGGAACGGCTCATCGATCGCCGGCGTCGCGTCGACTTTCGCTGATTGATCGGCACAAGAGACTGAAAACAATCGTTAAATCGTCGCCGGAGGGAGACCCCCCGCCAGATTCGGCGGCACATTGATCATGGGAATCGCGGTCTATTTTGGGCGAGGAGAGCATCGTTGCGTAAGACAATAATCCACGCTGGCCTGTTGGGAATCTATGTCACGACAAAGCTTGCCGTTTCATTCTGCGAGCGGATTCTGTTCTTAAACGGAGGTCCGCTATTCCGAAAAATTCGTTCGGCGTGACTATTGGTCGCGGGTCATCTTTGCTCTTTTCCGGCTGACGGACCGCGCATGAAGGAAGAGATGGGGCGAAATCGCCGATTCGCCGTTCGTCCGGGGCCGAGCGCGCCCAGTGATTCGGCGAAGGTTCGACCTCGGGATGGCAGCGATGTGCGTTGCGGTTCCGGTAAAGGAACGACGGAAAGCGGTTCTTCCATTTACGGTTGGTCTTGGGCGGAATGTTCGGCGTTGCGCCGCGTTCCTCGACTTGGCGACGGTCCGCGTTGGCGTCGTAGCCCTTGTCGGCGCGCAGGACGTCGCACGCGCGAGGCTGTTCGAGCAACGCAGCGGCGGTGGTGCGATCGGCCACTTACCCGCCGATCAGTATGAAGGCGAGCGGTGGCTTTGAGCGTCGGTCAGCGCGAAGATTTTCGTCGTGCGCCCCGCCGCCGAGCGATGCGCTTTGACCGCGGAACTGTCGATCTGAATTTGCGGCGGCGGCCCGCAGGTTTGAGCGAACGCGCGAAAGAGCCCAACCACACGCCTTTCTCTGCCCCGCGCCGGAGGGTTGCCGGTTTCCCATCCCTCCCCAAAAAAGGGGCGGGATATACAATCCCGCCCCGAAGAATTGGTCGCTTACTTGATCGCGCCTGACTTCTTGTGAATCTTGATGAATTCCTCGACGTTGTCCTTGGTGACCAGCGGGCAGTCGATGTCGGTGTCGATCTGAGCGATCTTGCCGGTCAGAAGATCGTGGGCGACGCTCATATTCTTCGCCGCGAGATCATAGGCGTTCTGCAGCGACGTCGACGTCATCTTGCCTGACTGGATCAGCAGCATCGCTTCGGCGGTGCCGTCGACGCCGTAGGCGAGGATGTTCTTGAAGCGCGGGTCGTCCTTGATGACTTCCAACGCCCCGGCGGCCATGTTGTCGTTCATCGAGACGATGGCGTCGATTTGCGGATTGGCCTGCACCCAGTCTTCCATGTAGCGCATGGCTTCTTCTTTGTTCCAATGCGCAATCTGCTCGCCGACGATCTTGACGTCCGGACGCTTGTCGAAGAACTCCTTCTGCCACGAAAGGCGACGAGCGTCGGCGTGCATGTTGCCGGGAGGTCCATTGAGAACGACGACCTTGGCGTTCTGCGGCACCTGCTTGAGCGCCTGGCGCGCGTTGACGGCGGCCTGCATGTACGGATCGGCGTCGACCGACGACGACCCGGGGATGTTCTTGATGCGCGCGTTCGTCGTGATCACCTTGACGCCGTCCTTGACGGCGCGTTCGACGTAAGGACGCTGCGCCTCGCCATTGTTCGGCTGAACAATGATCAAGTCGTATTTGTTGGCGACGGCGTTCTCGATGAAGGCGTTCTCTTTGGCGTCGTCGGCCTGAGAGTCCATCACGTCGACTTTCAGATCAGGATACTTCTTCGCCTCGTCCATAATGCCGTTCGCCAGCCATGCGGCGAAGGAGTCCGCCTGGGCGCGAGCGATAAACGCGACCTTGTAGTCGCGGGCCTGACCGACCGTTGCGGTCGCCAGACACACGGTGGCGACAGCCGCAAGGGCTCCGATTGTTTTCAGAAGGGTTTTCACGGGTGTTTCCTCTTACGTTGGTTACCAGAGAAAGGGGACCAATCAGATGATATAATCCCCCGCCGTTTTCCACACTGATCGTATTATGCCCTTTCCTCCTTTGGTGCTTTAGGTGACTTCGCCGCGCCCAGCGTCTTCCTGGTGCGGTTCAGCTTGGCCCACATATCGTACCCAACAGCCAACGCTATGATTGCGCCCTTGATGACTTGCTGCAGGTACGAATCCACGCCCGTCAGGTTCATGATGTTGTTCAAAAACCCAACGATAAACGCGCCGGCGAGCGTTCCGCCGGCTGTTCCAAGACCGCCGGAAAAGCTCGTTCCACCGATGATCGCAGCCGTCAGCGCTTCGAACTCATAGCCTTGGCCCGAATTGGGGGCGCCGACATTGGTCCGCGACATCAACAGGATGCCGGCTAAGCCGACAAAGGCGCCGTTGATCAGATAGGCCCCGATCTTGACCCGTCCGATATTGATGCCCGACGCCCTGGCGGCCTCCTCGTTTCCGCCCACCGCGTATAATGAGCGGCCAAAGCTGGTGTGACCGAGAATGTACCAGGTCAAAACGCCGACGATGATCATAAAGATCACCGGGATCGGCACAAATCCCACCATTCCCTGGCCAAACCAGATGTAGTCGCCGATTTGATAAATATTCTGGCCGCGGGTGAACAGCAGCGCGCAGCCCCGCGCCATCGCCATCATTGCTAGAGTCGCGATAAACGCCGGAATACGAACGTATCTAACCATGATACCGTTAATATAATTGCATAACACGCCAAACAATATTCCAGCGCCAAATGAAACGCTCATCGACCCCGTTTGCTTATAGACGTACACGGACATCACGCCTGCAAGGGCCAACACAGATCCACACGAAAGATCAAGTAATCCGGCGATGATCAGTAATGTTTCGCCAAACGCCAAAATCGTTGTAACGGAAATCTGGGCAGAAATGTTGGCGATGTTTCGCGTCGAGAAAAAATTCTCGTTGAGCGCGCCGCAGACGATAATCATCACGATCACAACCATGTAAATGGAGTATCGCGACTTTATCTTTTGCCAGGTATCGCTTGTTATCAGGTTCGCCATCGCCCTCGCCTTTGCATCCCTTCCGCCCGTTGCGATATCAGCCGCCGTTTCCGATATTCATCGCATACCGCATGATCTTTTCCTGAGAGAACTCCGTCCGCTTAAGTTCCCCCGCAATTTTTCCCTCGGCCATAACGTATATACGATCGCACATGCCAATCAGTTCCGGCAGTTCGGAAGACACCATGACGATCGACTTGCCTTCCTTCACAAGGCTCGTCATCAACTTGTAGATTTCGAACTTTGCGCCCACGTCGATTCCGCGAGTCGGTTCATCGAGAATAAGAATGTCCGGCTCGCGCAACATCCATTTTGACAGAACGACCTTTTGCTGGTTGCCCCCGCTTAAGGTGCTGGCCTGAACGTCAATAGAAGACATTTTGACATTGATGCGGCCGCAGATCTCTTCGACCTTGCTCCTCTCCTGCGCCTTGTAAAGGTGACCGTGCTTGAAAAATTGTTCCATCGAAGCCAGCGAGACGTTTTCTTTGACGTCTCTAACCGGAACGATACCGAACCGTCTCCGGTCTTCGGAAAGCATGACAAGGCCGCTCTTCAAGCTGTCTTGAACACTCGTTATCTTGGACAGCTTTCCGCGAATCTTTATCGTCCCCTGCGTATGCTCATCAAGACCAAAGAGCGCCCTGACCGTTTCTGTGCGGCCCGCCCCGACAAGTCCGGCAAAGCCGACGATCTCGCCCTCTTTCGCATTGAAGGAAACGTCGTTGAATCCGCTCGGCCCGCTGAAGTGTTCCACTTCCAGAACCACTTCGCCGCGCGGAACGTCTTCTTTCGGATACCCCTGTCCGAGGGCGCGCCCCACCATGAGGGCGATAACAGAGTCAATGTCGAATTGGTCCTTGGGTCGCGTTTCGACGACTTTTCCGTCTCGCAGGACTGATATTTCGTCGGCAATGCGGAAGACTTCGTCCATCTTGTGGGAAATATAGACAATGGCCTTGCCGCGGGCGCGAAGGTCGGCAATCTTATGAAAGAGGATTTCAATTTCTTTGTTGGTGATGGAAGAGGTGGGCTCGTCCATGATAATAATATCTGCGTCGCGAGAAATCGCCTTAAGGACCTCCAACATTTGCAGATTGGATATCGACAGTTCCTTCAGCTTTGTATCGGGGTCAAAATGAAGCCCCTCCTGCTTGAGCAATTGGAGCGTTCTTTCTCGGATGGATTTCCAGTCTATACGGCCGAACATTTTCTTCGGCCAACGTCCGACAAATAGACTTTCTTCAATGGACATTTCAGGCATATAGTTCAATTCCTGAAATATCATGGAAATGCCGAGTTCGCTCGCTTTGATCGGCGATTCGACTTCAACCTTTTCACTGCGGATAAAAATCTCTCCGCTATCCTGCTGGTAAATCCCATTGATGATTTTCATCAATGTCGACTTGCCAGCGCCGTTTTCGCCGCACAGCACGTGAACTGAACCTTCCTTAACAGAAAAGGACACGTCATCGAGCGCCTGCACGCCGGGAAACGATTTGCTTATGTGCTTGACTTCAAGAACGTTATTTTGGGCCATGCCCTCCTCCATCCGACGAGCGTAGCTATTCGTGGCGTTGCGCTTTGATCTCGCTCAGGTCAGGCAGAGTGGCGACGTTGGAATTGGCGTCCGGCCGCAGCGGAGGGCGTCGATAAGAGGTCGTCGTTGCGGGGCTTGCGCCGGCGACAGGCGTCCTCGCCTTGCCCGCGCCAATGACGCAAACGTCGGCGCCCCACGGCCGCCGGGCCTTGCTGCGGGCGCCGCCGTCGCGCTCGGTCAGACTATGGCCGGCGTATCCGCGGTCGCGCAGGCGCCCGCAATCGTCGTCGACGAGAGCCTTGGTCCCCCGCGTTCCGCAGTCGACTCCAATAGACATTGGACCTTTCCTCCCCCGTCCGCCTGTCGGAGACTCCTCGACGCCGCCGGCTCGGCGAACCGCCTCCCAGCCCGGAACGCCGACGGCGTTCTGCCGATCAGTCGCCTGAAATTCCGGTTGAAGGTCGATAGAGTATCGTATCCCACTTCGAGACCGATCGTTGTGATCTGATATTCCGTTTCCGCCAGAAGCTGGCAGGCCTTGTAGATCCGCAGATGGTTTATGTATTCGACGCAGGTGCACTTGATGTGTCGTTCGAAGAGCCTCGAAAAGGCCGGCAACCCCATTCCTTCAACTTCGGCCACCTCGCGGCACGACAAATCCGAACGATTGAAATTTTGCGCGATGTAAGCGAGGATCCTTTCGAGCCGCTTGGGCTGGGCGCATTCGTGATCCGCGCCCTTGAGCGACAGCGACTTCCGCCCGCGATCCTCCTCCAGGATCCTGAGCAAGATGAAGAAAAGCGCCATACGCTCGAAGCCGTCGGCGGTCAGCAGCGCCTCGATCCGCTCCGCGCCCTCGACCGACGCTGCCGCCGAGAATTCGATGCCGGCCCGCGACGCCTCGAGGAGCCCAGCCAGTCCGGCGCAGTCAGAGAACCCGGCGACGCAGCGCTCGGCGAAACCGGCGCTCAGCTGCAGCACCACATCCCGCCCGACGATCCGACCATCCACGTCGCGATCATTGGCGCTGGAAACCCACATGTGCGGCAGGTTCGGACCGGTCATCACCAGATTGCCCGGGCCAAATTCGCCCGCGTAGGTGCCGACGTAGAAATGTCCGCTGCTTCGGCGGATCAGATGCAGCTCGTATTCGGGGTGATGGTGCCATCCCGAGTAGGCGAACGGATAGTCGTGCGCGTAGACGCGGAACGTCCGCTCAAGCGGCGTCTGGATCACCTCGAGCACAGGTCTTGTGTTCATGATGTGCGCCTTCCTCCCGTTCCCCGGCGGCGCCCCGCATCGACTCTGTTGATCAGAACGTGATCTGGATTTTCACGTCCGAAGCGTTCTGTTGCGCGGCGCGTTGGAACGCCGCGATCGACTGGTCAAAGGGATAGCTCGCCGAGATCAGCGGCTTGACATCGATCTTGCCGGATCCGAGCAGCGCCAGCGTCCGCTCCCAAACGTTGGCGTAGCGGAAGATGCCGGTCACGCTGATTTCCTTGACCTCGAGAGCCACAACGTCGAGCGGAACGCGATCCTGCGGCATGCCGACCAGCACCACGCGCCCGCCACGACCGACCACGTCCATCATGTCGTCGAAAGCGTGCGGGTTGCCGCTCGCCTCGAAGAACAGGTCCGCGCCATGGCCAGTGGTATGCGCGGCCACCACGTCGGCAAGCTTCTCTCGGTTGAGGTCGACGGTGACGACGCCCGGGTGGTCGGCGACAAGATCCAGCTTGGCCTTGGCGACGTCGCTGAGGATGACTTTCGCGCAGCCGCTCGCCAACGCCGCGAACGCCACCATCATGCCGATGGTGCCCGCGCCGGCGACGACGGCGATGTCGCCAGGGCGGATGTCGCCCTTGAAAGCGGCGTAGACGCCGATCGCCAGCGGCTCGACCATGGCCCCTTCGGCAAAGCTGACGTTGTCGGGCAGCTTATAAGTCAGCGCCGCCGGGTGGACCACCTCCGGCGTCAGGCAGCCGTGAATCGGCGGCGTCGCCCAGAAGCGCACCGACGGATCGAGGTTGTAATGGCCCTCAAGCGTTTGCCGCGATGCAAAATCGGGAATGCCCGGCTCCATGCAGACGCGATCGCCGACTTTAAGGTCGGCGACATGCTTACCCACGGCCGTGACAACGCCGGCGGCCTCGTGGCCGAGGATCATCGGCTCGTTGACGACAAAATCGCCGATCCGGCCGTGTTTGTAATAGTGAACATCGCTGCCGCAGATACCGACCGCCTTGACGGCGATCTGCACCTCGTTGTCCGCCGGCTGCCGAGCCCCGGGGACTTCGATGTCGCGAAGACGAATATCGCCAATGCCCTCGAGGACGACGGCTCTGACCTTCATAACTTTTCCCCCCGAGCCGCTTACATGCATTGCGTGAGGAACTCACCCGGCCCCACGCGGAAAAGTATGCGCGCCACGGACTATCCCCGCCAATCGGATTCGACAAATGTGTGTGCAAAATTTTACATTCTCGGAGGCAATCAGCGGGTTCGGGTCCGCTGCCGCCTACGATTTCAG
>Ga0255350_1000857_pt1 | contig 11049 bp, 11 predicted proteins | sample HBST25r1metaG_FD_186028 | JGI IMG/M metagenome (GOLD analysis project Ga0255350, IMG submission 186028) | Peat soil microbial communities from Stordalen Mire, Sweden - H.B.S.T-25.r1 | ecosystem: Environmental > Terrestrial > Soil > Wetlands > Peat | place: Sweden: Norrbotten County, Stordalen...
TTTGACGGCATGGCCGATCGGCCATTCGGCCGCCTTGGCGCCGAGCGAGCCGCCAAATTCGAAGTCGAGCGGCCGCGAGCCGGACGCCTCGACCGGCCGGACGCTCCAGAAGTCGTGATCGGCCGCGCCGCGAGCGCGACAGAATGAAACAGACAAGTCTATTCACAAGTCAATATGGAATGTGTATTCCTTTTTCTGGCGGCGTCAGGGAGGCCAAATCCGGCGTTTCGCTTAAACGGCAGGGGAGGACAGCATGAGGTTCGGGGTCATCGGGGCCGGGCGGATCGGCAAGATTCACGCGGCGAACGTGGCGGCGCGCCCTGACTGCAAGGTCGCTTATGTCGCCGACGTCGACGCGGCCGCCGCCGCAGCGCTGGCGAAGTCGACCGGCGCGACGGTCAGCGCAATCGACGCGATCATGAGTTCGAACGCCGTCGACGCGGTGGCGATCTGCGCTCCGACCGACATGCACGCAGACCTGATCGAACAGGCGGCGCGCGCCGGCAAGGCGATCTTCTGCGAGAAGCCGATCGCGCTCGACGTCGAGCGGATTCGCCGCTGCCTCGACGTCGTCGCCAAGACCGCTGCGCCGCTGATGGTCGGCTTCAACCGCCGCTTCGACCCGAATTTCGCCGCGCTGCAGGCGCGCATCGCGGCGGGAGCGATCGGCGAGGTCGAGATCGTCACGATCACGTCGCGCGATCCCAGTCCGCCGCCGATCTCCTATGTCGCGCGCTCAGGCGGCCTCTACCGCGACATGATGATCCACGATTTCGACATGGCGCGCTTCCTGCTCGGCGAGGAGCCGATCGCGATTTCGGCGATGGGTTCGGCGCTGGTCGACAAAGCCATCGGCGAAGCGGGCGACGTCGACAGCGCCGTCGTGGTGATGGAGACCAAGTCGGGCAAGCTGGCGCAGATCTCCAATTCGCGCCGCGCGACCTACGGCTACGACCAGCGGATCGAAGCGCACGGCGCCAAGGGCATGCTCAGCGCCGGCAATCTGCGTGAAACGACAGTCGAGTTCGCCGGCGCCAACGGCATCGTCGGCGACAAGATTCTCAACTTCTTTCTCGAGCGCTACGCGCTCGCCTACCGGCTCGAACTCGACACCTTCGTCGAAGCGGTCAAGGCCGGCCGCAAGCCGTCGCCGAGCGGCGAGGACGGGCTCGCCGCCAACCGCCTCGCCGACGCCGCATACCTCTCCTGGCGCGAGAAGCGGCGCGTCACGCTGGCCTGAGGCCCGGCCTGGTCATGCGGCGCCCCGTTCGGCGGTCGGCCGGCGGCGCAAGCCCGCCTGCGTAATCGCAGGCGGATTGTAGGCCGCCGCTAGCGGTCCGACGTCGATTCCGGGCGGAACGATCGCGTCGATCCGATCGAGCACTGCGTCGTCGAGAACGACCTTGGCGCCCGCCAGCAGATCGTCGAGTTGTTCCATCGTTCGCGGTCCAAGGATCGCCGACGTCACGCCGGGGTGAGACGCTACGAAAGCCAACGCCATGTGCGTCAGCGACAGCCCGGCTTCTGCTGCGACGGGGATGAGTTGCTCGACGGCGTCCAGCCTGCGTTCGTCGCTCATCTGCCCGGGAAAATGTCTCGCGCGCAGGCTGTCGGGCGGCTGCTGGCCCTTGCGGTAGCGGCCGGTGAGCGCGCCCATCGCCAAGGGGCTCCACGCCATCACGCCCATGCCGTAGCGCTGGCAGGCGGGCAACACCTCGCGCTCGACGCCGCGGTTGAGGATCGAATACGGCGGCTGCTCGGCGCGGAAGCGCGCCAATCCGCGCCGTTCGGCGACCCACTGCGCTTCGACGATCTCCGACGCGGGGAAGGTCGACGAGCCGATCGCGCGCACCTTGCCGGCGCGCATCAGGTCGGTGAGGGCGGAGAGGGTCTCCTCGATGTCGGTGTCCGGCGACGGCCGGTGGATCTGGTAGAGGTCGATGGCGTCGGTCTGCAGGCGGCGCAGCGAATCCTCCACCGCGCGGGTCAGCCAGCGCCGCGAGTTGCCCTGCTGATTGGGGTCGTCGCCCATCGGCAAATGCGCCTTGGTGGCGAGCACGACGTTGTCGCGGCGACCTTTGAGCGCCTTGCCGACGATCTCCTCCGACTCGCCCCGACTGTAGAAATCGGCGGTGTCGATGAAGTTGATTCCGGCGTCGAGAGCCTTGTGGATGATCCGGATCGCGTCTGCATGATCGGGGTTGGCGATCGCGCCGAACATCATGGCGCCCAGGCAATAGGGACTGACCTTGATGCCGGTTCTGCCGAGCGTGCGGTACTGCATGGCTATTTTCCTTTTGTTTGGGGTTTGCCGCCAACGCCGGCGCGCCTGTCGATCCGCGGCGCGCCCGGGAGCCGACAGCGCCACAGGCCTTACCCAGCGATCGCAGTGGGCGCGCTGGCCGGTACGAATTCGGCTTTGCCGATCACCACGGGATCGTCTGGTTTTCCCAGCGCGTGAACCTCCCGGTCGGGCCGTCCCGACCGAGCAGCGCGACGCGCACGGCCTCGCGAGCGCCCTGCTCGACAGTCTCCGTGCCCGCATAGTTGTTGAGGTTCGTCTTGGTGAAGCCTGGGGAGACGGCGTTGACCTTGATCCCCTCCGGCTCCAGCTCGATCGCCATGGCGACCGTCAAGGCGTTGAGAGCCGTCTTGGACGCAGGGTAGACGGGGCCGAAGATCGCACGCCATGGGAAAGCCGGGTCTGAGTTCGCCGTCAGCGACCCGACGCCGCTCGACACGTTGACGATGCGGGCCGCCGGCGCCTCGCGCAGCAGCGGCAGCATCGCCTGGGTGACGGCGAGGACGCCGAACACGTTGGTTTCCCACACCGCGCGCATTTCTTCGATGGACACGACGCTCGGGCGGGTGGTCTTTGCGTATTCCTCGACCAACTGGCCTGGCCGCTTACGCGTATTCGAGATCGCCGCGTTGTTGACGAGCACGTCGAGGCGGCCGAATTCCTTGCGGATTCGCTCCGCCGCGGCGGCGATGGAGGCTTGATCCGTCACGTCGAGCTGGAGCGCATGCGCGTCCGGCCCAACCTCCTTGGCCGCAGCCTGGCCGCGCTCGAAGTTGCGCGAACCGACCAGCACGGTGAAGCCATGGGCCGCGAGGTCCTTGGCGATCTGAAGGCCGATTCCCTGGTTGGCGCCGGTGACGAGCGCGACGGGTTTGTCCTGCATGGTGATCTCCGATTGAGCATGGCTGTGTGGCCAACGCCGCCTCGCCGCGCTATAAAGCGCAAGCGGAACGGTCGTCCACTTTATACGGAACAATGTTCCGTTTCGCAAGAGGGATGTGGTGCGCGACAAGGCGGACGAACACAGCAATGGCTTGGAGCCTGGCGACGGCGCGGATCGGCGCGTGCGCGCCGACGCGCAACGCAACATCGACACGTTGCTCCTCGCGGCCAAGGCGGTGTTCGCAACCTCTGGAGTGGACGCTCCGGTGCGGGAGATCGCCGCGAAGGCCGGCGTCGGCGTCGGCACCGTCTATCGCCACTTTCCGCAGCGCTCCGACCTCATTGCGGCCGTCTTCCGTCGCGAGATCGACGCCTGCGCCGACGCCGCGCCGATCTTGGCGGCCAAGCATGGGCCGGGCGAGGCGCTGGCGCGGTGGATGCAACGCTACGCGGCCTTCATCGCCGCCAAACGCGGCCTTGCGACCGCCCTGCATTCGGGAGACCCGGCGTACGACGCCTTGCCGGCCTACTTCGAAATGCGACTTCGGCCGGCGCTTCGAACATTGCTCGAAGCCGCGGCAGCGGCGGGCGAAATGCGGGCCGATATCGAGCCTGACGAACTGCTGGGAGCGGTTGCAAGGCTTTGTATGCAAGCCCACGACGAGCGGCCCGCCCACGCCCAGCGCATGGTCGCCCTGCTCGTCGACGGGCTGCGCTACGGCGCGAAGCCGTCGGCGAACGACGCTTCATAACGCGAGAAGCGCCGCGTCACGCTCGCCTGAGGCCGCTCCGCTCAGGGACGATCCGGCGAATGAAGGCTCGGAATCTAGTCACGCGTCGCCGTTGAATTATGGCGGCGGCGCGACGTTTCGCGCGTCGGAATTCAGTTCGAAAGATCGACGCGTTTCGCCGGCTTGGCGGGCTTGATCGCTGTCGATCAGCGCTCCGCCGACGCGAGACCCATCAGCGGCGGATGGGCGCAACGGCGCCGTCGGATTGCCAGCCTTCTATCTTTCCCGTGCGTAGATTCCGAGTCTCTCGCTCGTCGAGGGTCCGGCCTATGCAGAGGCTAGGTCGACGTTCTGTCCTCGAGCGACGGGGCGGCGACATTGGAAAATGCGCGTCGATCGACGCAGACGAGGAGACAGTATGAAAACGCTTCACCTAACGGGCCTCGCGCTTGCCATCGCGGCGGGGTTCGCCCTGCCGCTGGCTGGTTCGGCCGAAGCCGCCATGGGCGGCGCTCTTCCTTCGACCCAGATTCTTCCGATCGAAAAGGCGCAGTTCTTCTTCCTTGGCCACAACTTCTGTTGGTACGACGACGGCTGGCAGGGCCCGGGTTGGTACTGGTGCGACTACGCCTGGAACACCGGTTACGGCTGGGGCGGCGGCGACGGCTGGCGCGGATGGAATCGTAGCGCATATCACGGCCCGAGAAGCGCGCCGCGGCACGGCGCTGTCAACCGCACGCCAGGGATCAGCGCCGTCCACGCGCCCATGGTCAACGCCGTCCGCGCGCCTAGAGTCAACGCCGTCCGCGCGCCCATGGTCAACGCCGTCCACGCGCCTAGAGTCAACGCCGTCCGCACGACCCAATTCCGTGGCGGCGCCGTCGGCCACGGCGCGGGGCCGAGTCGTCCCGGCACCGGCGCCAAAGGCGACACGAAGCCGGGCAACAAGTGACAAGCGGCGGATCGCGCGTTGGTCTTCGCGCGCCGCGCGGACTCACTTCAAACGGCGCAGACCGATATCGATAGCGCGAAGGCGCCGCGCGTGATCGAACGGTACGGCTGGACGGAAGGAGCCGGAAGCGGCGCGCGTCGAAGCGCTCATGCTTCCGCTCTCTCTTTGCGATCGGGCGCAAGCAGCCTCGAGGCCGCCAGGCGCTCTGTGAAAGGGGAGACGTCTCCATCGCCCGCGTCTTCGTCGGACATTGCAGCAGGAGCGCATGGCCATGAACATCAGCATCGCCCACCTTCAACCCATCGTCTCCCTCATCGCCGGCGTCCTCATTCTGATGATGCCGCGATTGCTCAACTACATCGTCGCCTTCTTTTTGATTGTGTCGGGAATCCTCGGCCTCGGACTCGTTCACTGAAGGATCTCGCAGGCCGAGCGCCCGGATCCCTCGCGACAAGATACGTCGACGAGCGAGCCGCCGAAGGACACCCCGTCGTGAGCGAATTCAAGAGCGGCGCGTCATGACTTTCGCGCACGCATTGCGCGCGTTGGCGCTGGGCGCGGCTCTGCTGGCCGGCTGCGCAAGCGACCCGCGCACGTCCTTCACCGAATCCGAGCAAATGACCGCAGTCGCCATCGGCGCGCCCAATATTCGATATTGGGCCGACGCCACGGCGAGCGCGCTTCAAGGCGCCGCGCGGCCCGCCGTCGTACAGAAAGGACGACCGTTCGTCTATCTCGCTCTCTCCGGCGGGGGTGGGGGCGGCGCTTTTGGCGCCGGCGTTCTCAGCGGCTGGAGCGAATCGGGGACGCGACCGGAATTCACCATCGTGTCGGGCGTCTCGACCGGCGCGCTGATCGCCCCGTTCGCCTTTCTCGGGCCCGACTACGACGACAAGCTCCGACAAATCTATACCAACGGCGAAGCGCAACGCCTGATTGGCCAGCCCAACCCTCTGGGAGCGTTGTTCGGTTCCGGGGTGCTGGGTCCCGAGCGCCTGCGCCGCCTGGTGGGGCGCTATCTCGAGGACGACGTCATCAAGGCGATCGCGCGCGAAGATCGAAAGGGGCGGCGCCTGCTGGTCGTCACGACCAATCTCGACGCCCAGCGCGCCGTCGTCTGGGACATGGGCGCCATCGCAGCAAGCGGCGACCCGAAAGCTTTCGAACTGTTCCGCGACGTTCTCGCCGCCTCCGCAAGCGTCCCCGTGGTCTTCGCGCCGCAACTGATCACTGTAGAAGCGGACGGCAAAGTCTTCCAGGAGATGCACGCCGACGGCACGCTGAGCGCGCCCGTCTACACGTTGCCGGACGCGATTCTGTTCGGCGGCAAACCGATCCTGCGCGCCGCGCGTCCGGCGCTCTATGTCATCGTCAACGCCCGCATCGATCCGGGTTTCGCCGTCGTGCCCGATCAGGTCGAAGCGATCGCGGCGCAGTCCCTTGCCACGTTGAACCGGGTCGGGGCCAAGGCGGTCCTCGCCCAGACCTATGACGTCGCAATCCGCGAGGGCCTGAGTTTTCACTTGAGCTATATCGACCGAGATCACCCCGACAGCGGCGGCACAGGCTTCGAAACCGACGCGATGCGCCAACTCTACGACTACGGTTACGACAAGGCGCGCTCCGGCGCCCTTTGGGTGACCGATCTATCGCAGATCGAGGCGGCCAAGGACGCGGGCAAGGCGGCCGCGGCGCCGACGATCCGCTGACGGCGCGAGGCGACGGACCGCATTCGCCGCGTTTGGAATTTGACGAGCGACATTTCGATCGTCTCGCAATCGGCAAGCCGCCGGCGGCCGCCGCCGGAATTCGGATTGGATCACGCCCATGCCAAATCCAGCCGTCGACCAAAGTGTCCCGACCGCTCGTGGCGACGCCGGCGTGAGCGCCGCCTCGCCGACGGGTCTGACGAGCGATGAAGCGCGTCGCCGCCTCGAGCAATTCGGCCCGAACGCAATGCCGGACACCAGCGTTCATCCCTTGCGCCAGGCGTTCGACAAATTCTGGGCGCCCGTTCCCTGGATGCTCGAAGCCGCCATTGCGCTCGAGCTGGCGCTGGGCAAATACACCGAAGCTTCGGTCATCGGCGCGCTGCTCGTTTTCAACGCCGCTCTCGGATACTTTCAGGAAAGTCACGCGCAGGCGACCCTCGCCGCGCTGAAGTCGCGGTTGGCGATGACCGCGTCCGTCCGCCGCGATCGAGCATGGACGAATGTTCCCACCGCCGAGCTTGCGCCCGGCGATGTGGTGAAGCTGTCGCTCGGCGGCGTGGTTCCCGCGGATGCGCTCATCAGAGGCGGGGAGATCCTGCTCGATCAATCCATGTTGACCGGCGAATCCGTCCCCGTAGAGGCGGGCGCAGGTCGTCAGGCGTACGCGGGGGCGCTGGTGCGACGCGGCGAGGCGGTGGCGGAAGTCACGGCGACCGGCGCACGCACCAAATTCGGCCGAACCGCCGAACTCGTTCTCACCGCTCATGTCGTCAGCTCGCAGCAGAAGACGGTCATGCGCGTGGTGCGCAATTTGGCTGCGTTCAACGGCGTCTTGATCGTCGCGCTCACGGTCTACGCCGCTCTGATCAAGATGCCGATCGCTGAAATTGTCCCCCTCGTTCTCACCGCGGTTCTGGCGTCGATACCGGTCGCGTTGCCGGCGACCTTCACCCTCGCGGCGGCGCTCGGCGCGCGCAATCTCGCCAAAATCGGCGTCCTGCCGACGCGGCTCTCCGCGGTGGACGAAGCGGCGACGATGAACGTCCTTTGCGCGGACAAGACCGGCACCTTGACCCAGAACGCGCTCAGCGTGACGCAGGTCCGCCCGATGCCCGACTTCGACGAAGCGCATGTCCTGGCGTTGGCCGCGTTGGCCAGTTCGGAGGGCGGCCAGGATCCAGTCGACGAGTCCGTCAGGTCCGCCGCCCAGGGAAAGGACGCAGCCGATACGCCGAAGCTGGCCGCTTTCACGCCGTTCGACCCGGCGACGAAAATGTCCGAGGCGAGCGCCGTGGATTCGGGCGGGGCGACGCAACGAGTGGTGAAGGGCGCCTATGCCGTCGTGACCGCGCTCGCCGTGACTTCGCCGACCGCTGAAGCGAGCGCCAAAGAACTCGAAGGGCAAGGCTTTCGCGTACTGGCGGTCGCGGCCGGAGCTCCCCAGGCGATGAGGTTAATCGGCCTGATCGCGCTGAGCGATCCGCCGCGCACGGACTCGGCGGCCCTCGTCAAGGAACTCGGCGCGCTGGGCGTGCGCACGGTGATGGTGACGGGGGACGCGCCGGCGACAGCCGCCATCGTGGCGAAGTCGGTCGGCCTCGACGGCGCCCTCTGTCCGCCTGGGCCTATCCCCGAAACGGTCCATCCCGAAGACTACGCTGTCTTCGCCGGCGTGCTGCCGGAGGACAAGTTCAAGCTCGTCAAGGCTTATCAAAACGGCGGGCACACCGTCGGCATGTGCGGCGACGGCGCCAACGATGCGCCGGCGTTGCGCCAGGCGCAGATCGGGATTGCCGTCTCCACGGCGACCGAGGTCGCCAAGGCGGCCGCCGGCATGGTGCTCACCGAACCGGGCCTCGCCGGCATCGTCGCCTCGGTCAAGCAGGGTCGCCTCATCTTTCAGCGAATCCTGACGTACACGCTCAACTCCCTCAACAAGAAGATCGTCCAGGTGCTCTTCATCGCGGCCGGGCTCGTCATGACGGGACAAGCGATCCTGACGCCGCTGCTGATGGCGCTGATCATGATCATCGGCGACATTCTCGGAATGTCGCTGACGACCGACAACGTGCGGCCTTCGCCGTCGCCCAACGTCTGGCGAATCGGCAGTCTGACGATCGCCGGCGCCGTCATGGGACTCGGCCAATTGGCGTTTTGCCTGTCCGCCCTCGCCGTCGGGGCGCACCTCGCCGGATACGACATCGACAGGTTGCGGACGCTGGCCTTCGTCGTCATCGTCTTCGGCAATCAAGCGACGACTTACAACAATCGCGAACGGCGACGAATCTGGTCCTCGCGTCCCAGCCGATGGCTCGTCGCGTCGTCGTGCGTCGACATTCTGATCGCGGCGGCGCTCGCGGTCGGCGGAATCGCCATGGCGCCACTGCCGGTCATTGCAGTCGCCGGGACGCTCGTCGCCGCCGCCGCTTTCGCCGTCGCCATGGATTTCGTGAAGGTTCCCGTGTTCCGCCGCTTGGCGATCGGCTAGCGCGCGCCGTTCGGGCGAACCGATCGTCGAGCGACTTCGCCTAAGCGTTGGAGCCCGGCCAACCGTAGTGCCTGTGAAGCCGCTTCGCATAGACCTGAGTGAAGGCGTCGAGAGGATCCCACGGCGGGCTCGCCTTGATTTGCTCGCGCGACGCATCGAGCGCGACACGGCGGTCGAACCATTCGATCGATTTTACCGCCAGCGGCGAGATCAGCACACGTTCGCCAAACCACCAATTACGCGTGTCGACGATGAAATAGTGGATGCTCCAGTCGGCGTCGTCGATCATGAAATTCTCGATATGGCCGATTTCGCCATCGACGGCGTGGAGGCGGTATCCGATCACTTCGTTGACGCTGCGCACGTGCGGATCGGACCCGTGTAAACTCGCGCCGTCGCCATGCGTCTTACCCGTGTCGAGGCCCAGGCCGAAATAGGGCGGCGCCATGTAGGGCCATGCGATCGCGCCGGGCGTCTCGCTGAGATAGGGTCCGCCCCAAAGCGGGTCCCAGCCATAGTAAGTGTAGAGCCGGTCCTCCATCTGCTGCGACACCGGCTGGTCCTCAGCCAGTTCCGGGCTCTTTTCGACCTGGGCCTTCGTCAGCGTCACGGCAAATCGCTGTCGCTCCAAATCGGCGAGCGAGAGGGCCGAGGGATGGATCAACACCTTGCGGCCCGGCAGCCAGGTTCCGCAATCGACGACCAGCCAGCGCACTCTCCACGACGCGTCGTCGAACAGGAAATCGGCGACGGTTCCGATCCGACCGTCGCTCGCCTCGATCGCGAAGCCCTTCAGGGCTGAAATGACCTGCATCATGACTTGACGACCTTATCCGCGCCGACGCCGGCGCCGCCCAATCCCTCGCCAGTCGTGGAACACGCCGCGGGATTCGGCGGCCCGGACGCCTCCAAGACCATATTCAGGTTGGATACCGACATGTCGGGGTTCTTCCTTCTCGGCTGAATCGCCTGGCGTTCGGATCCGGCCGGCCTAAACGGGCTGGCGGCGGAGAGGGGGGGCCCGCCGCCGCCAGATCTTGGAGCCGAACGCGTCGCATTCTTAAGCGCGCTGGACCACTCCAGAGACGACAGTAAGAGGCGAGCCGGCGGCGGCGATAGGTTCGGAAACTACCTAATTGGCCTCGCGAGCCCGAGCGGCGGCGCATCCTTCGACAACTTCGGCGGCGCACTCGGGTGAGTAGAATCCGAGTCTGACGTCGTGGTCGCGACCTCGGCTACCACTAAGGCTTCCTCGCGTAATCGCTTATGCGCCCAGGACTGGCGCGACCGTGCAGGAGGATTCGATGCAGAAGACTTCCGTCGACCTCGTACGGCTGGCCGTCTCGTGCCTGGCGATTTCCGCTTTCGTCGAGGTCGGGGTGACGCAAGGCCTTCGCTACAGCGCTCGAATCGCCATCGCGAAGATGCAGACCGCGCCGCCAATTCAAGTGAAGGCGATCTCCGTCGGCGCTCCGGCGTTATGTTGGACAATCGACGAGCCGATTGGCGCGCCTGCGACGCAGGAAGCGCAACCCGAAAGCGCAGCGGCTGCGCAGACCTGCTCGAGCGTCGCGCCGAACTTGCGCCGTCTCAGCCAACCGCAGAGTCGACTGGCGCTGGCGCCTTGAACCGCCTCGCCCTCGCGCCGCGTTGGAACATCCTGCCGCGCTCGCAATCGGACGCGGGCTGAACTCGAGATACGACTGGAGCAACAGAGCATGACCAAATCCGCTCGTGGCCTGAAATACGCCCTGCTGGGCGCGTCGCTGTTGATGATCGGGTCCGCAGGACTGGCGGCCGCTCAGTCCGCGCCGCCCGGCGAGCCCACCGAGGTCAAGGGCAAGGTTGCGCAAATACTCGCTGACTCCGAGCGGTGCCGTGGACGGGCTGATCTTGGTCGACGGAACCGAGGTCCTCCTGCCGCCGCGCCTGTCGACCCAACTGACGTTCGCCATCCGTCCCGGCGAAGCGGTGACGGTCCA
>Ga0255350_1000860_pt1 | contig 11037 bp, 6 predicted proteins | sample HBST25r1metaG_FD_186028 | JGI IMG/M metagenome (GOLD analysis project Ga0255350, IMG submission 186028) | Peat soil microbial communities from Stordalen Mire, Sweden - H.B.S.T-25.r1 | ecosystem: Environmental > Terrestrial > Soil > Wetlands > Peat | place: Sweden: Norrbotten County, Stordalen...
AACACACTCTTGCATTTGGCGCGAATTACACCTACACCCAGCTCAACACCATCGACAAGCGCACCGGCACAGGGACAATCGCGACGGACGACTTCAGCCAGATGATCCAGGGACAGGTGACACCCGGTAATTCTTCGACGGGTTTCTACGTCAGTTCGTTCCTGCAGGGCAATGCCAGCCGCTACTACCGCGCCAACCAGCTCGGTATGTATTTGCAAGACAAGTTCCAGGTAACGCCCACTCTCTCGATCAGTGCCGGCGTCCGCTATGACTGGGACGGTGGACTCACCGAGAAATACGGGCGCCTCTTCAACTTCGATCCTAAGGTTTATAGCTACAGTGTTGCGTCCGACACCATCAACAATCCTGGCTTTATTATTGCCGGCAACAACGCCAACGGCACCAAGGGCGTGAGCAATACAACACTCACCGGACGCCAGTGGGGCATTGGCCCCCGCGTGGGCGCAGCCTGGCAACCAGAGATGTTCCATAGCAAAGTTGTTGTCCGTGTGGGCGGCGGCATGTACTACGACCGCGGTGAACTGTTCAGCTACTTCTCCCCCGGCTACGCTATCGGCACCGTCACCGGCGGCCCGTTCGGCGTTAACCAGCAGCTGCCATTTGTGAATGCATCGAGCTGCCCAAAATCGACACTCTACTACTACGAGGGCTATATTCCGACGTGCGGGGGTTCAAACTCTGAAGGCAACCTGGAGTATCCGTATGGAACGTCTCTGCTGCCGGCGCCCAACAATCCGAAGGCCTCCGACCTGGCCAACTTTCTACCCAACGCCGGAAGCATCGAAAACGGCGGGCAGCCCATCTCGCTCGGCGTCTATAACCGCGCCAACAAGCTGCCCTACACCATGAACTACACACTCGATATCCAATGGCAGCCGCGCAGCGATCTCGCCATCGAGATTGGCTACGTTGGCAACGTCGGCCGTCACCAGGTCATTCCCCTGCCCTTCAACCAGCCAGGGATCGCCACTCCATCCAACCCGGCGCTCTCGGGAGGCGCATACGCGCAACACTACAGCTATGGCTACGCAGTCGAAGGGCCGGTGGGTTGCAACGCAACCTTTACCTGTACGCCCATCCAGTTACCCGACGGCTCTTACTACCAGACAAACTATGAGGGCGGCAACGTAGATCTCCGCGTTCCCTACATCGGCTACGCGGCCGAGTCCATCAGCTACACCGCCGCGGGTGTCGACGACTACAACGCCCTCCAGGCACACATTGACAAACGCATCAGTCACGGAATTCAGGTCGGAGCATCCTACACCTGGTCCCACGCCCTCGATGAGCAAAGCGGCCTCGGCCTCTTCTACACAGGGAACAACCCGCTCAACCTCCGCAGCGGTTATGGTTCGTCTGACTTTGACCGCACCCACGTCTTCAACCTCAGCTACGTCTTCCAGCTCCACGACTTCGCAAGGCAGTCTTCCCTTGAGGGCAAATTCATCGACGGGTGGTCGCTGGTTGGAATGACCGTCCTGCAAAGCGGCCAACCTTACAGCGTTGTCGACTACACCGGCTCCGTCGGCAGCATCTACTACTCCACAGCCAATGGCATCACCAACCCAATTGTTCCGCTGGCCAGCGGATGCACCGCCAAGACAGCCCTGACGGGCGCATCGGGTGCATGGACTACTGGAAGTGGCAAGCCTGCCTTGAAGGCAAGTTGCTTTGCAATTCCGCTCCTCCCGGCAGGCGGCTTGAACGGCGCCATTCCCAACACCGACCCGTATGAAACCGGCTTCGCGACAGGTGAGCGCAATATCTTCCGCCAGGCTTTCCAGAAGCGCGCAGATGCCTCGCTGGTCAAAGACACCAAGATCAGTGACCGGTACGACCTCAAATACACATTCGACGTCTACAACCTGACCAACACAAGCAGCTTTGATATCCCCGGAGCGAATGTTTACATCAACGCGGGTTACAATGCCTTTCCTTATGTGGGTCAGCCGGTGAACGACGGGTCTGATCAATCACTGTATTCCGCCCCTTCCGGCCTGGGCATCGTCACGCACACCATCGGTGCTCCGCGCCAGGTTCAAATGTCTCTGCATCTGGATTTCTAGCAAGCGCGAACCGAACAGCAAAGGGGGGCGGCTCTCGACTGAGCCGTCCCCCTTTTCTTGCGCCTGCTACGTACTGAACTTCCTGCTTTACTCTTCCCCGATATCTTCATTCCAGATTTCCGGGTGAGCCGCAATGAACCCCTCAAGCAACTCGCGGCACTCCCTGCTGTCGAGATCGACGACCTCGATGCCTGTTTCGCGAACCCAGTCGATTCCGCCTTGAAAGGTGCGGCTCTCACCCACCACCAGCGCGGCGAAGCGGAACTGCCGCACCAGTCCGCTGCAGTACCAGCACGGCGCCAGTGTCGTCACCATCACCAGGTCACGATAGCTGCGCTGGCGGCCGGCCCGGCGAAAGGCGTCCGTCTCTCCATGAACGCTGGGATCGCCCTGCTGCACTCTGCGGTTGTGGCCGCGGCTCACCAGTTCCCCGGCGCGCGTAAAGATCGCAGCCCCAATCGGAATTCCACCCTCATTGAGGCCAATCCGCGCCTCTTCAAGGGCGACATTCAACATCTGCTCATACAGCCCGGGTCTCGTCACTGGCTTCCCCTTCTCTCAAGCATACCGGGTCTCGCCCGGCCTCTTCACAAGGCGCGCGCGGTCCGCAATGCCCGCCGGAAAATCGAATTTCTAAGGCCTCTGGCGATTTTCAAATTGCCTGCCGGGCCATGCGGTTGTATACACTCACTGTATGGTCGTCCGGCTGAAAGACATCGCCGAAGAGCTCGGCATCTCCATTGTCACAGTTTCGAAAGCGCTCCGGGATCGCCCGGATGTTGCGAAGAAGACAAGGGCGAAGGTTCTGGAGCGCGTCAAGCACCTGAACTATCGCCCGAACCTGGCGGCACGCAGCCTTGTTACCGGTCGCAGCTCGCTGGTTGGGCTGGTCGTGCCTGACCTCATTCATCCGTTCTTCTCCGAAATTGCCAAGGCGCTGGCGGCCGCGCTGCGCAAAAAGAACTATTTTCTGCTGGTTTCCTCTTCAGAGAGCGATCCAACGCTGGAGCAGGACGAGATTGAGCACATGCTCGCCCACCGCCTGGACTGCTTCGTCGTTGCCTCGTGCCAGAAGAACGCCGACAGCTTGCGTAAGATCGGCGAAGCCGGCGTCCCTCTCATTCTCATTGACCGCAGCTTTCCCGGCTTCTCCTGCAATTTTGTCGGCGTAAACGACTACAACATCGGTCAGCTTGCAACCGAGCACTTGATCAAACAGGGACGTAAGCGTATCGCTCACATCCGTGGGCCAAAGACTAATGTCGGCAACCGCCGGGCTGACGGATTCCACGACATCATGCGGGAACATAACCTCAAAGTGCAGGACGGCTACATCATCGAGTCAGGAGACGCCGCCGACTCCGACGGGGAAACGCGCGGGAGAAAGGCGATGAGTGTGCTGCTCGCGCTCAAGCCGCGACCCGACGCTGTATTTTGCTTCAACGATACGGTCGCGGTGGGCGCCATGGATCGTGCGTTTGAGGCCGGCCTTCGCATTCCCCGCGACATTGCCGTGATTGGCAGCGGCAATTTTCACTACAGCAGCAAGCTGCGCGTTCCCCTCTCGAGCATTGACCAGAAAGCCGCGGAGATTGGAGAGCGCGTCGCCCGAATGATTTCCACTCTCTTGGAAAACAAGACGGCTGGCCGCTCGCGCTCAACCGTTCTGGAGCCAACCCTGATTGTCCGCGAATCCTCGCGATCGCAGTAAGACGCCGGAGCGCAAAGCGCGCTCGCTCATCGTTATAAGCGCGCCGAATTCATCCGCGTGCTTGTTTTCGCAGCACCCTTCCCGTCAATGCCCGCGTACATTGTCCATCGCTAAGCGCAACCCGTCCATTGATCAGAACGTGTTCAATGCCCTCGGGGAACTGGGCGGGGTCGACAAACGTTCCCTTGTCGATAACTGTCTTTGGATTGAAGATGACCACATCGGCGAAATAGCCCGCCTTCAACAGGCCGCGCTTCTCAAATCCGAAGACCTCCGCCGGCTTTGACGTCATCTTGCGAATTGCGGCCTCAAGCGTGAGTGTATTTTCTTCGCGCACATACTTGCCCAGCACTCGCGGAAACGAACCGAAGACGCGCGGATGCGGCTTGCCGCCCAGCAGGCCATCGGTGCACAAATTTTGTTCCGGCCGCGTCAAAAAGCGCACTACGTGTTCCTCCTTGCCATAAAAGTCAACCATGCCGACTGCATTCTCTTCCGCAAGCAGAAGGTCGAATGCCGCCTCAAGTGGATTGCGGTTGCGTATTCTGCCAATCTCCTGAAGACTTTTTCCCACCAGCTCCTGGTTCGCCGCAGTCTTGACGCTAGTCACGAAAATCTGGTCCACTCCGGCGAAGTCAACGAAATTGTCCCAACCGGGAATGCCTGATTCGATGTCGAGCATCATGCGCTTGCGAAGCGATGCGTCGCTCAGCCGCGCCAGCAGTTTGTCTGTGCCACCATCGTGCGCCCACGGCGGCAGAATCGCGCCCAGCATGGTGCTTCCGGCCACGTACGGATACTGGTCGAAAGATGTCCGTATCCCCTCTGCCGCGGCATGATCCAGCAGCCCGAGAACGCGATCGATCAGGCACCAATTCTTGCGCCCGCAAATCTTGAAGTGCGAAAAATGGATTTTCACTCCCGACTTTCGTCCGATTTCGATCACTTCTTCCATCGAGCTCAGGATTGTGTCCGCCTCGCTTCGCTGATGAACCACAAAGGCGCCGTCAAACTCCGCCACAACCTTGCACAGTTCGATCAACTCCGCTGTTTCCGCGTACGCGCAAGGCATATAGATCAGCCCGGTCGATAGCCCGAACGCGCCGGCCTCCATCTCGCGTCGCACAATCCCGCACATCTTCTCAAGCTCATCCGCTGATGGTTTGCGATTGTCCAGCCCCATCGCCTCCATGCGGACATTCCCATGCGGCACCAGGTAACTTTCGTTCAGGCCGACTCCCTTTTCCTCAAGCGCCCGCAGGTATCCCTGGGTGGTTTCATAATCCCAGCCAAGTTCATCGCTGTCGCCATCGAGCCCGGCAAGATTCTTTCGCCACGGCGAAATGTAGCGCTTGGGCAAGGGCGCCATCGAGATTCCATCCTGGCCCAGCAACTCTGTGGTCACGCCCTGACGAATCTTCGCTTCAACGTAAGGGTTGATCATCACCTCAAGATCGGAGTGGCTATGTGTATCGATAAACCCGGGAGCCACGATCATTTCCCCGGCGTCGATGACCCGATCGAACGTACCGCCCTCGCCGTCATCGCCGATGGATGCAATGAGCTCATCTTCAATCACAAGATTCGATTTCGATCGCGGCTGGCCGCTGCCGTCTACGATCCAGCCGTTCTCAATCAGAGTCCGCATTCCGTCAGCCCCTCCTGAGCACAGCGCCGAGAATTCCGTAGTACCCTTCCACGGCCTTCAACAATTGGTCGATATCGATGTACTCGTCGATGGTGTGCGCAAGGTTTTCGCGCGAAGGCCCAAAGCCGATGGTCCTGATTCCGGCCTCGCCTGCATAGTGGCTGCCGTTGGTGCAGAACGAATACTGCGTAATCTCAGGATCCAATCCCGCGCTTCTCAGGCCTTTGAGAGCCGCCTGCACAAATTCATCGTCCGCGTCGAAGACCCAGCCAGGGAAGAATCGTTCGCCGCTGATTTCTTCGCCGGTGTAGCACCGCTCCGCACCGCTCGCGAAATGAACGCTCGCTCTGAAGTCGGTGTCGTCACGCTTCATTCCCTCGATCAGCGCCAGCAACGGAGCCAGCACTGACTCTTTCGTCTCTCCCACAAGCAGGCGTCTGTCATATGTTGCGCGGCAGTAATCCGGCACAACCGATGCGCCGGGATACGGTGAGGATTTGATGTCGGTCAGCTCCAGGATTCCTTCACCCAGGACCTCATGCACCGGTGCCTTCAGCTTGCCGATCTCCGCAATCAACCGGGCCATTTTGTACACCGCATTCACGCCGGCGCGCGGATTGGCTGAGTGCGCAGGCTTGCCAAACGTCTCCACCACTACCTCTGCTCGTCCCCGCTGGCCTCGTTTGAGATTAAGCTCCGATGATTCACCAATCACAACGTAGTCGGGCTTGATGCGGCTGCTGATCTTCCTTGCGGCGATTCCCTCAAAACACTCCTCATGCACAACACCGGAAACGTAGATCTCGCCCGCAAAATCTCTCTGCGTGTCTTCGGCGAAGAACGCCGCGGCCGCCACCATGGCGCTGACCGCGCCCTTCATATCCGATGTGCCCCGGCCGTAGATCCGCCCGTCGTCGATCTCTCCGCCGTAGGGCTTGTGGGTCCATTTGGACTCATCGGGAACGGGCACAGTGTCAATGTGTCCATCGAGCAACAGCACTTTTCCAGGCCTCTTGCCTTTGATGCGCCCCAAAATGTTTCCGTACTCATCCACAATCACTTCGTCGAAGCCAAGCTCGTCAAACGCCTGCTTCATGCGCTCAACGACGGAATCCTCCTGTCCGGAATAGCTCTTCCTTTGAATAAGCGCCTGGCATAAGGTAATCGCCAGCTCGCTCCGTTCCGGCGTCAACTTCATTGCAGTGCTCCTTCTTTGTTTGCCTCTTGCGGGCGCTTGCGCCCGCGACGGCTGTACGCAGTTCCTTCGAGCGGTAAGGTGTTGCGCTTCACCCCGTCGCGCTGAAAATAGGCGCAGGCCACGGCAGGCGCTGTCGCCACCATCACGATCTCGCCAACCCCCTTGGCTCCGTAGGCAAGTTCCGATGGATTCTTCTCGACGATGCGGCAATCGATCTCCGGCACTTGCGTTGAGCGCAGCAGCCCCAGGGTGCCCAGCGTAACAGCAGGCGCGCCGTTCCGCACCGTGAACTCTTCAGTGAGTGCGAAGCCAAGTCCCATCGTGACGCCACCTTCAATCTGGCCTTCGACGCCGTTTACGTTGATGGCTTTGCCCACGTCGTGAGCAGCCACGACTCTTTTCACCATCCCGGCCTCATCCAGAATCACAACCTGGGTGGCGTAGCCATATGCAACATGGCTCACTCGATTCGGCTTGTCGGATGTCATGGGATCCGTGACGCAATCGTATTCGCGGTAATACTCCTTGCCTTCGAGCTCGACAAGCAGATGATGATCGAGATCTTCTTTGAGCGCGATGCCTGCCCTGCGTGCGGCTTCGCCCGTAACCAGCGTTTGGCGCGATGCTGTGCTGGTACCGCTGTCGGGAGTGACCATCGTATCCGGCGCGTGAACCTTGATTCGAGATTTCTCAAGCCCAGTGGAGTGGGCAACGATCTGCACGAGCACTGTCGCAATTCCCTGCCCCATGCACGCGGCGCTGGTCATGATGGTGACACTGCCATTCTCCACCTTGAGCTTCACGCGTCCCACATCCTTCACGCCCACGCCCTTGCCGCTGTTCTTGAATGCGCACGCGATGCCCGCGTCGGGATGGGCATCCATCACATCCTTAACGGCGAGCAATGTCTCCTTCAGCGCCGTGCCCTCGTCGGCAATCTGGCCATTTGAAAGCACGCCGCCCGGCTCAATGGCATTGCGGTAGCGAATCTCCCACGGAGAGATGCCAACCATCTTCGCAAGCAGATTCAGATTGCTCTCCATCGCGAAGCAGGTCTGCGTAACGCCAAAGCCGCGAAATGCGCCTGAAGGAATGTTGTTGGTGTAGACCGAGCGCCCAACGATGTCCACGTTTTCAATCTGGTAGGGCCCCGCTCCGTGCGTACATGCCCGCTGCAAAACCGGGCCGCCGAGTGAAGCGTACGCGCCCGTGTCCGCCAGAATGCGCGCCCTTACCGCAGTCACCTTTCCGTTCTCATCGCACGCCGTGGTGTACTCCATCTCCATGGGATGGCGCTTCGGGTGCACACGAAAACTTTCCTTGCGGCTGAGCGTGAGCTTCACCGGCCGGCCGCTGTGCCAGGCCAGCAACGCGGCGTGGTGCTGGACTGACATATCTTCCTTGCCGCCAAAACCGCCGCCCACATATTTGCTGATCACGCGCACTTTCTCCGCTCCAACTCCGAGCATGCGCACAATCTCGCGATGATCGTCGTAGACGCTCTGACCAGCAGTGTAAACCGTCATCGGACCCTCCAACGCTGGAATGGCAAGCGCGCTCTCCGGTTCGATGAATGCGTGTTCCTGCCGCGGCGTCGAGTACCGCTCCGTAACCACATGACAGCCCGCGGCAATAGCCTTCTCTGCATCGCCCCGCTTCATGATGGTCTCTGACAGCAGGTTGCCGTTTGGATGAAGGCGCGGCGCATCAGAGGCGAGTGCCGCCTGCGGCGACAGCAGAGCAGGCAGTTCCTCGTACTCCACGCTGATCAGCGTAAGCGCCTGTCGAGCTGCCTCTTTCGTGGTAGCGGCCACAAGGGCCAATGCGTCGCCAACGTAGCGCGTCTCTTCCCCTTCCGCAATCATCACTGGCCAGTCGTGGACAATGTGTCCAATCAGCCGCTCTCCGGGGACATCTTTTGCAGTGAGAACGGAGACAACGCCGGGGAACAACCGCGCTCTGGAGATGTCGATCATCCTGATCAGGGCGCGCGGATATTGCGAATGGAGCACGGCGCCGTGCAACATTCCTTCCACTTGCATGTCGTCGACAAACTCGCCGGTGCCCAGCAGTTTTTCCGCCGCATCCAGCCTTGTTGTCCGCGTGCCAATTCTTCCGCCGCCTTCCTCTGTCTGCGCGGCCGGTTCATCGCGAAGAGATTTTGCCGCTAGCTCGATGGCTCGCTCGATTTTCTTGTACCCAGTGCAGCGGCAAAGATTGTAGCGGATCGCGGCCTTCACCTCTGCAAGCGTCGGGCGAGGATTGTGATCGAGCAGAGATTTCGCGCTGATCAACACGCCCGGCATGCAGAAGCCGCACTGCACTGCGCCAGCCTCGCCAAATGCGTCGGCATAGATCTTCTGCTCTCGCGCCGAAATCCCTTCAGCGGTTGTAATTTCCTTCCCGTGTACCTTCGCGAGGGTCAGCGTGCACGCCCTCAGGGCCTTGCCGTTGACGAGCACCGAGCAGGAGCCGCAGACTCCCTCGGCACAGGCATCCTTTACCGAGACGAGCCGCGCATCTTCGCGCAGATAGGCCAGCAGATTCTTGTCTGCATCCACCGAAACGGCATTCTGATTCAGCGTGAACTCGAACATCACGGCCGCTCCTTTCTGCCTACCTATCGTGCCGCAGCGATCTTCTGGTTGTACTCACTCACCTTGGCGTATTGGCCATCCCAGAAGTCCTGGCTGCGCATGGAGTCGAGGAAGGACTTGGTGTAGCCGAATTTCAGCCAGTCGTTTTCCTTTTGTTGAAACAGCCGCTCCTTGATCGCGGCTTTGCGGAAGTCGAAGATGTGATCCTCGCCGGCATTCAAAAAGATGTCGTGTGTCCAGCGCTCCAATACCTGCGGCGCCAGATCGAGAGAACGCTTGTTCAGATCGTCAAGAACTGAGTTATAGCGGTCGAAACCGTCGGTCGCGATGGTGACGACGTTGTCCTCCGGCCCGAGCCGCAGAAACTTCGCCAGCTTGATAGCGCCCAGAACGTTGCAGATTCCTGAGGGGCCAAACAAGTTGCGCAGGCTCATGGCAAAATTGCGATCCACGCCAACATTGACCAGCGCCTCAACCCCATCGTGAAAGATCTTCACGCCCTGCACCGTTTCTTCATCGCGAATCAGAATCACGAAGTCAGTATGGAGAACGTTGTGAATCAGCGTGCACATCTTGTCGCCGATTCCCTCAATACGATGCTGCCCGCGCCCGCCATTGGCAAGCGTCGAGCACTCGTAGGGCTCCAGCGCGGCAATTTTCGCGTCAGGGAAGACCGCCTTGATCTGGTCGCCCGCGGCCAGCGTTCCAGCCGAGCCCGGCGCCGAGGTAAATCCCGCGATACGCCCGTTACCGATGCCCTTCACCGCCTGGAGCGCGCTGTTGCCCGTCACATGGCGGTGGAAGCGGTAGTTGGGAAAGAGCTCAAATTGCGCCAGCGCCCTGTTCTTCGGATGTTTCATCAACTCGCGCGTCTTCTCGAGCGTCAGAATCACATCGGACTCCGAGCCCGGCGTCAACTCCAGTTCGCCGCCGTATTTCCTGATGCGCTCGTAACGTTCTTTGCTCATGGTGTCAGGCATGATGACGATAGCGCGAAAGCCGAGCAGCTTTGACACATACGCCGTTCCGATTCCGAAGTTGCCCGTTGAAGGGCCAAGGATGGTATGTTCTCCCGGCACAATGTCGCCATCGACAATGCCTTCAATCAGCGTGCTGTACGCAGGACCAACCTTGTGCGACCCGGAAGGAAACCCGCATCCGAGCATCACGACGATGTTTGCGTCGACGCCCGTCAACGCCGAAGACAGCACAATTTTGCGAACCTGGTTGGACCCATCCTTCCAGGTGATGTTGAACAGATTGATCGGATCAAGCTCGTCGTTCACGAGCGCCGTCAACGCACGTGCGCGCACATCCTTGCTGAGCAGGCTCGGATCGAGCATTTCATCGTACGTGGGACCATAAGGAATCTTCGCCATTTTCCCGCTTCTCGCTTTCGTCTCTCATGAGCGAACCGCCGCTCAAAACTCTTCCGTCACGCTGGAACCGTTGCCTCAACCACCCTGCGCACTTCTTCCATCTCGGGCCGCACCGCAATGGTTTTGCCCACCGCGCGCATTGCGCTTTGAATATCCTTGAGCCCGTTGCCGGTCATGATGAGTGCGACGCTTTCAGAACGATGAATCACGCCAGTAGCCACCGCGCGCATCACGCCCGCCGCGCCTGCAACGCCGGCCGGCTCGCCAAACACGCCTGCCGTCTGTGCAAGCAAAGGAATCGAGCCAAGAATCTCCTCGTCAGTGACAGAAATAAACGCGCCGCCTGACTCGGTGATGGCGCCCATTCCTTTGGCGAAGTTGCGTGGATGGCCGACTGCAATGGAGTCCGCCAATGTG
>Ga0255350_1000861_pt1 | contig 11032 bp, 9 predicted proteins | sample HBST25r1metaG_FD_186028 | JGI IMG/M metagenome (GOLD analysis project Ga0255350, IMG submission 186028) | Peat soil microbial communities from Stordalen Mire, Sweden - H.B.S.T-25.r1 | ecosystem: Environmental > Terrestrial > Soil > Wetlands > Peat | place: Sweden: Norrbotten County, Stordalen...
ATCCAGGGCGTCGCCATCACCACCAGCGCGGTGTTCGTGTTCATCAACATAATCGTCGACCTGATCGTCTATCTGGTCGACCCGCGGGTGGAGCTGTAGTCATGTCGACCAGCATCGTCGCCGCCTCCGAAGCCGCCCCCGCCGCGGTCGGCGTCCAGTCGGTCAACCGCCGCATCCTCGGCGCCGCCTGGAGCATGACGAGCTTCAAGATCGGCTTCGGCGTGTTCGCCGCGCTGCTGCTCGCGTCGCTGATCGTGCCGCTCGTCTCGCCGATCAGCGCCGTCAAGATGTCGGTGAAGGACCGGTTCATCGCGCCGCTGTTCTTCGGCGACAAGACGGCCAGTATTCACCCGCTCGGCACCGACCAGCTCGGCCGCGATATGCTGATGCGCTGCCTAGTCGGCCTGCAATACTCGCTGATGATCGGCGTCATCACCGTGCTCCTGATCTTCGTCATCGGTTGCGGCCTCGGCCTGTTCGCAGGCTTCAAGGGCAAGTGGTGGGATCTCGTGATTATGCGCATCACCGACGCGCAGTTGTCGATTCCGATGATTATCCTGGCGATCACCATCCTCGGCGTGTCGCGCCCGAGCGTGCCCAACATCATCATCGTTCTGGCGCTGTCCGGCTGGCCGCTCTACGCGCGCGTCGCCCGCGCCGCCGCGGTGACTGAGCGCGGCAAGGAATACGTGCGGGGCCTGCGCGTTCTCGGCGCCGGCGACTGGCGCATCCTGCTTCTCTTCGCCGCCCCCAACATCCTACCGCCGCTCGCCTTCGTCGCGGTGCTCGACGTCGCCCGAATGATGATCTTCGAGGCGATCCTCGGCTTCCTCGGCCTCGGCGTGCAGCCGCCGACGCCGAGCTTCGGCAGCATCATCGCCGATTCGCGCAAGTACCTGATCAACGCCTGGTGGATCGCGACCAGCCCGGGCCTGTTCCTCGCCCTGGCGCTCACCTCGATCAATCTCATGGGATCGGCGCTGGAGAAGGCGCGCAACCGGATCTACGGGGGGCTGTGATGGCGTTGGACCGTACCCTTATCGTCGATGTCGCCAATCTCAAGGTCGGACCCCTCAAGTCGGGCAGCGCGCCGATTCTCGACGGCGTCACGTTCCAACTGCATTCGGCGGAGATCTTCGGCATCTACGGCGAAAGCGGCGCGGGCAAGACGGTGCTCAGCCGCGCGCTCGCCAACTGGCTGCCGGAGACGCTCGCCTATCGCGGCGGCTCGGTCGCCTTCGCGGGCAACAACATCCTGACCAGCCGCGCCGGCGCTTTCCGCACCGGACGCGACATCGCCTACATCGGCTCGAAGCCGCAGTCGTCGCTCGACCCGACCATTCCGGTCGGGGCACAGATCGTCGAGAAGCTGCGCAGCGTACGACCGGAATGGGGCCGGCGCGAATGCCGCGAGCGCGTGATGCAGATGCTCAACGACGTCGGCATCCCTTCGGCAAAGGAGCGCTACTGGGAATATCCGGCGAAGTTCTCAGGCGGCATGATGCAGCGGGCGATGATCGTCGACGCCATCTGCGCCGAGCCGACCGTGCTGATCGCCGACAACGTCACCCAGCCGCTCGACGTCACCATCGCCGCGCAGATCGTCGCGCTGCTGCACGACCTGTGCGTTCGGCTGAGGATGGCGACCATCTATCTGTCGTCGTCTCTGCCGACGCTCGGCCAGTTCGGCAGCGCGACGGCGGTGCTGCACAGCGGAAGGCTGATCGAGAGCCAAGCCTTCGCCGATCTCGTCGCCCGGCCGAAGAGCGACTACAGCCGCAAGGTGATCGCCAGCGTGCCGCGCATCTGGTCGACAAGCGAAGGCCCGGCTGCCCGCAGGGCCGTCGACGGCGAAGCGCCGCTGATGCGGGTCGAGAACGTCTCCCGCACCTACAAGGCGCGCAAGCGCGGAACCTTCAACGCATTCTCGCACATACAGGCGGTGCGCGGCGTGACGCTCGACATCATGCCGCGCGAGAACTTCGGCATCGTCGGCGAGTCGGGCTGCGGCAAGTCGACGCTGACGCGCCTGCTCGCCTGGCTGGAAAAGCCCGACTGCGGCGGCATCGTGCTGAGCGGCGCCGCGCTCGGCTCGTTCTCCAAGCGGCAGCTGATCGCCAAGCGCAGCGAGTTCCAGCTCCTGTTGCAGGACCCCTACAATGCTTTGCCGCCGCGCACGACGGTCGGGCGGATGATCGAGGAGGGCCTGCGCGTGCGCGGCGAGAGACCCGGCAAGACGATGCGGGCGCGCGTGACCGCGGCGATGGCCGAGGTCGGCCTGCCCGCGCATCTCTATGACGAGTTGCCGGTCGCCCTGTCGACTGGCGAGCGCCAGCGCATCTCGATCGCGCGCGCGCTGATCCTCAACCCGAAGCTCCTGATCCTCGACGAGACGCTCTCGACCCTCGACCAGCGCGAGCAGTCGCGGCTGATCGAGCTCTTCTCTCGCTTGCAGGAGAAGAACGACCTCACCTATGTCTTCATCTTGCACGACCTCGCCATGGTGCGGAAGGTGTGCACCCGCATCGCGGTGATGTATCTCGGCGAGATGGTCGAGATCGCCGACAACCGCGACCTCTTCTTCAACCCGCAGCACCCCTATACGAAAGCGCTTCTTTCGGCCGCCCCGACGCTCGAGCGTAAGCCGTTCGAGGCGAAGGAGTACCTGCTCGAAGGCGAGCCGCCGAGCCCGATCGACATCCCGCCCGGCTGCGCCTTCGCCTCGCGCTGCCCGCGCGCTTTCGCGCGCTGCCAGACCGAGACTCCGGTCCTGAACGAACGCACGCCCGGACGCGTGGCGGCGTGCCACCTGCTGGACGAGGCGGCGGCGAGCGACGCCGTCGCCTTCGCGGGGCCGCCGGCGACGTTCGGCGCTACGGCGGCCAGCCAAGGAAACGGATTGAGCGCCTAGAGCACGGCGCAATCAAGCGGGAACTTGCCGTCCCCCAACCGTCTCCCGCACGCGGGAGAGGGGAGCGGAGGCGCCGTCACTCTCACGCGCGCGGCTCGAGCGGCCAGTCCATGGCGATGTCGCGACGGTCCTCGAGCGCCTTGGCAAGCTGCAGCACGCCGCGGTCGTCGCAGCGATGGCCGATTACTTGCACGCCGATCGGCAGGCGCCGCGCGTCGAACGCCATGTTGATCGTCGCCGCGGGCTGTCCTGTCTGGTTGAACGGCGCGGTGAAGACGGTATGGGCGAGCGGCATTTCTGGGTCGGGGCCGGGCGAATCGGCTGGGAAGTTCACCATCGGCAGCGTCGGCGCGAGCAGGTAGTCGTAGCCCTCGAAGGCGGCGAGGAGCTGCGTCTTCATGCGGGTGATCTGTCCGAGGGCGCGGTAGAGGTCAGCGCCGGAATAGCGCACCGCCTTCATCGCCCAGTCGCGCACGTAGGCGTTGACGCCGTCCGGGCCGTGCGGCGGCAGATTGCCGACCTCGACCAGGCCGCGCACTTGGAAGAACAGGTCCATCGGCGCGTAGCAGTCCCAGTCGAAAGGCGAACGGAACGGCTCGACGATCGCGCCGTCACGGGCGAGCAGACGGCCCGCCGTTTCGACCGCCGCGAGCACGACCGGCTCCGGCTCGGGGCCGAAGCCGATGTCGGTCAGGAGGCCGATCTTCAGCCCCTTGACGTCGCGCTCGAGCCGCTCGTGGTAGAGGACGCCTTCGTTGGGGAAGCTCCAAGTATCGCGCTCGTCGGCGCGCGAGAGAACGGTGAGCAGGCGCGCGACGTCCTCGACCCGGCGTCCCATCGGGCCAGCCATGCGCATGAAGTCGGCCGGCAGGTGCGGCACGCGGCCGTGCGTCGGCTTCAGCGACGCGAGGCCACATTGGGCGGAGGGCAGCCGCACCGAGCCGGCGATGTCGGTGCCGATGCTGACGAAGCCAACGCCAGCCGCCAGCGACGCGCCGGCGCCGGCCGACGAGCCGCCGGTGTTCCAGGCGAGGCCCCACGGGTTGCGCGTGACGCCGTGAAGGGAGCTCAAGCCCGACGCCATCAGGCCGCAGTCGGGCATAGTGGTCTTGGCGAAGATCGGCGCGCCGGATTCGATCAGCGCCAGCGCCGGCGGCGAATTGTAATTGGACGGCGACAGGACCGCGTTGGCCTTGACGCCGTGGCTGTAAGGCCAGCCGACGATGGCGACGCTGTCCTTGACCGTCATCGGCACGCCGTCGAGCAAGCCCAAAGGCTCGCCCTTCCGCCATCGCGCTTCAGAGGCGTGCGCGCCCTCCAGCGCCTGCTCGGGGCGAAACCAGACGAGCGCGTTGATCGCCGGGTTGACCGCCTCGGCGTGTGCGATTGTCTCGCGCATCACTTCGACCGGGGACAGCCGCCCCTTGGCGTAAGCGTCGACCAGTTGCGCCAGACTCAGCTTGACCAGTTCTTTCACCGACATGCGCGATCGATCTCCATGAGATTTGAGCGGCGCCTCGAGTCTAACGGCATCGGCGCGCGCGAGGTAGCGTCTCCGCGCGGTAGGCAAGAATTGGTGGAACCCCAGACATCCTCATTCACGGCGTTCGCCGCGAGACTAAGAGGCTGAGGAGAGCTGACGAGAGCATGAGCAGATTCGACGAAGAGCGGCGCCAAGTTCTGGCGAGCGTCGCCGCAGTTGCAGGTTGGAACGGGAGCGAGGTGGCGGCCGAGCCGGCCATATCGGTGCTCGCCTCGCCGAGCTGGCGGGGGGTCGACGGAACGCCATGGCGCGTCAGACGCAAGGCAAGCGGCGAGACCCTGCTGATCAAGGTCATGGACCCGGACTCGGCGTTCTACATCGACGTGCCGACCGCGTTCCTCGCGGCGCGCCGCGCTTCCGATCTCGGCATCGGGCCGCGGCTCCTCGCGGCCGACGAGGCGGCGGGCGTGCTGGTGATGGAGGACCTCGACCAGGGTTGGCGGGTCGGCACGCTCGAACGCATGCGCGATCCGAAGATCGTCGACGCGGTCATCGCGGCGCGGCGCGCCTTCCAGTCCGGCGGGCCGCTGCCCAAATCCGCTGGCGTATTCGACGAGATCGAGCGCTTCCACGCCGACGCCAAGGCGACGAACGCGCAGTTGCCGACCGACGTCGATTGGCTGATCGACGAGCTACGCTTCGCCGGCGGCATGTTGAAGAAAATCACCATTGGGCGTGCGCCGATTCATGGCGACGGCAATGTCTCGAATCTTCTCATCAGCGACGCCGGCGAGGTTCGGCTGATCGACTGGGATCGCGCGACCACCGCCGATCCGCTGGAGGACATCGGCAGCTTCATCCTCGAAGCCTGCGAGCAGGAGCCGGAAGCGCTCGACGCTTTCAATCGAAACTTCCCCGATCTCGGCGAGGCGGCGTTCAACCGCGCGCGCGTCTATGGCGTCGCCGACGACCTGCGCTGGGGCCTGATCGGCGCGGTGGTGGCGGCCAAGTCGCCGCGCAACACCCACGAGTTTTATAAATTCGCGAGCTGGCGGTTCCTGTGTTGCCGCATGGCGGTGCGCTCGCCGCGCTTCGGCGAACAGCTGCGGAGGGTGGTATGAGCGTCAAGCGTCGGCTGGGCGAGGGAACGGCGATCCAGGAAAAGGACGCCGAGGCCGCCATCGGTCGCGTGTCGCAGTGGCGGGGCCGCATGGTGCATTACAGTCCGCTGGTCGGCGGCCTGATGAATCAGAACTGGCTGGTCGAGATCGACGGCGACCCGCGCAAGTACTTCGTCAAGGTGCCGGGCGCCGGGTCGGAAATCTTCATCAACCGCGTCACCGCCAACGAAGCGGCGCGCAACGCCCACGCGATGGGCGTCGCGCCGGAGGTCATTTTCTTCGATCCGTCGGACGGCCTCGAGGTGAGCGAGTTCCTCGAGGGCTATCGCGCCTGCACCAATGCCGACTTCGGCGAGTCCGCTATCCGCACGGCCGCGCTCGCCTGCTATCGCCAGATCCATTCGGGGCCGCCGCTGGGACAAACGAAGACGATCTTCGACATGATCGAGGAGCACATCGCCCAAGGGCGCGAGCTCGGCTCCGACTTTCCCATCGACATGCCGTGGCTCGAGCACCGCTATCGCCAAGCCAAGGCCGCCTTCCTCGCCTCGGGTCTCGACCTCGTCCCCTGCTTCAACGACCCGATGCCCGGGAACTTCTTGATCGGCGCCGATCCGTCTTCGCCGAAGCCGATGCGGCTGGTCGATTACGAGTTCGCCTCCAACAACGAGCGCAGTTACGAACTCGGCGTGCTGTTCGCCGAAATGTTCTACGACGAGCGGCTCACCGAACAGCTCGTCGACCAATACTTCGGCGAGCATCGGTCCGCGATGGTGGCGCGCGTCGTCGTCAATCGCGCCCTCGCGGATCTGAAGTGGGCGTCCTGGGCGGTCGTCAACCGCAAGCTCAACGCCTGGGATTTCGACTACCAGAAGTACGGCGTGTGGAAATACATGCGCGCGCGCGACATCATGTACGACCCGCGTTGGGAAAGCTGGCTCAGGATGGTGTGACCGCTCCCGCCGACGCGTCTCTCCGCGAAGCGGGGAAACGGAGATCGGCGGCTCCACCCGAACGCGGAACGCGCCGCCACCCCTCACTGCAGCGCTTCGAGCGCCTGCTCCATCAGCGCAGGCGTGGCCGCAGCGACGACGCGGCCGTCGGAGTCGGGCGTCAGCGGCGCGCCGCTCCAGTCGCGCATGAGGCCGCCGGCGCCTTCCACCACCGGGATCAAGGCCATAAAGTCGAAAGTCTTGAGCGAAGTCTCGACCACCAGGTCGCAATGGCCGGAGGCGAGCAAGCCGTACTGGTAGCAGTCGCCGCCGAAGCGCCGAAAAAGGCAACGACGGCTAAGCGCGTCGTAGCGCGGCCACTCGTCGGGCTGAAAGAAGTCGGGCGAGGAGGTGTAGATCTGCGCCTCGGCGAGCCGCGTCACGGCGCTGACCCGCGCCGGCTGGCCGTTGAACAGCGCGCCGTCCGGGCCGCCGAACCAACGCTCGCTGAGCGCTGGTATGTCGACGACGCCGACCGTCGCGCGGTCGGCGTCAGCGAGCGCGATCAGCGTGCCGAACAGCGGCATGCCGGTGATGAAGCTCTTGGTGCCGTCGATCGGGTCGAGATGCCAGGTGTAACGACCGCCCGGCGCCTGGCCCCGCTCTTCGCCGAGAATGCCATGATCGGGAAAGCGGGCGGCGATGCGGCGGCGAAGCTCGTCCTCGATGGCCCGGTCCGCGACGGTCACCGGCGTACGGTCCGCCTTCTGCTCGAAGCTGACGCGGGAGCGAAAATAACGCAGCGCGATCGGCCGCACGGCGTCTGCGAGCTCGTTGCAGAACGCCGCGAACTCGACCATCGACGCCGACGCCGGCGCCGGCTCGATATGTTTCGTCACTAGCCCCCCCTAAGCGAAGGCCGGAGCCGTCAGATATGCGCGCGGAGACGCTTCGACGCGCGCGGAGCGGCGATACGGCGCCTCGAGCGCATAACGGCTCGCGCCCGGCCCCCGCTCCTCGATCGTCCGGTCCGTCTCTCGCTTGTCGGAAAGACGCGACGTCTGCCGCGCGTCGCGCGGCGCCATGCGGAAGTGTCGGCTGAAGCTGCGCGAGAAATGCGAGACATTCTTGAAGCCAACCTCATAGGCGATCTCGGACACCGTACGGCGGCCGCTGGGATCGGCGACGAGAATCTCGTAGGCCCGCTGAAGCCGCTTGGTCTGCACGAACTGGCCGACCGTCGTGCCGTCGTCGTTGAACAGGCTATAGAGGTAGCTCAGCGAAATGCGACTGCTCGCGGCGATCCTCTTCGGCGACAGATCCTGGTCGCCTAGGTTGTTCTCGATGAAATCGCAGATGCGCCGGCGCAAATAGTAGCGCGCGTTGCGGACGTCGATGACGGAGCCGCGGTTCTCCGCGCCGAGCGTCAGCGCCACTAGGCTGACGATTTCGGTCGCCAGCGCCTCCGGGTTCGGCGGATGGCCGTCGGTGAACGCCTCCGCGACGCCGCGAATGAAATCGACCAGCAGCCGACTCATGCGCTCGTTCGGCTCGAAACGCCGGCCGGCGTGCTCCTCGACCGAGGCCACGCGCCCCTTCAGGTCCGAGGCGGGAATGCTGGCGATCAACGCCTCGCCGCCCGGCTCCGCCTCGAGCTCGAAATAGGCCTTCTGGCTCAACAGCAGATAGTCGCCGGTCGCCACCCGCTCGGCCCGTCCGTGCTGGCTGTAGCGAATCTGCGTCTCGACCGGAACCGCCAGCAAGAAAGGGGGGTCCTGGCGCGGGTTTTCCGGCGCCGCCGGGCGGTCGCTCGGGATGCAATGGGTGACCGACCCGGTCACGCCGTAGATCGTGACCCGCCCGATTTCGATCCGCCGCAGCACGGCGAGTCGGGCCCGACGTTCGGGACTAAGCATGGAGTCACCTCCTCAACGGGGTTGCAGTGGACGTCTCGGCGGGCTCGGCGACCGTCACCTCGGTTCCCGCCGCGCGCAGCGCTTCGGCGAGCGCGCCGGTCGGCTGGCGATCGGTCACCAGGCGATCGATGTCGGCCCACTGGGCGAAGACCGTCAGGGCCCGCTGCTCGAACTTGGACCGGTCGGCGACGATGATCGCCTCCGAAGCGCGCTTGACCATCGCGCCGTAGATCGCGCCCGCCTCGTCGTCGGCGTCGTTGACGCCGCGCGCGCCGATGCCGGTGGCGCCGACGATCGCGCGGTTGGCCTCGTAGCTGTTGATGTTGGCGATCGTCTGCGCCCCGAAGACGTAGCCCTCGCGAACGTGGTAGCGGCCCGGGCAGAACAGCACGCGGATGGTCGGGTTGACGCCGAGCGCCGCGGCGATGGCGAAATCGTGGGTGACGACGGTGATGTCTTGCGCCCGCTCGGCGAGCGCGCGGGCGATGTGATAAGTCGTGGCGCCCGCCCCCATCATCAGCACTTCGTTCGGACGGATCATCGCCGCGACGACTGCCGCCATCGCCTCGCGCTCGGCGATCATCGCCCCTTTGCGGTCGCCGACCGCCGGCTCATGGGCGAACGGCCGCGCTGCGCCGCCGTAGGTGCGGTTGATCAGCTTGCGCTCATGCAATTCCATCAGGTCGCGGCGGATGGTCTCGCCCGAGACGCCGAGCGCCTCGGCAAGCTCGGAGGCGCGCAGCATCGGCGCCGCCGTGAGCTGGGCGACGATGTGCTGTTGCCGGGCAGACTTCGACATGCGGTCGCGCTCCGGGCGGCGGAAGCCCTCCACCTCGGCCGATGACGCAAGCGCCGGACTCTCGTCGTTCGCCATGCCTGTCCTTCCGCGCAAGCGTCGGCCGCACTCTTCCGCGAGGACCTTGGGGAGGCCTTCGCGATGATCAATCGTGATCGGATGGAAGTTGGATGTCTACACTAAAGATGTGGCAGGTTCCGCATACTTTTGTGCGGCGTGCCTATCGCTTGTGCGTCGGATTGGCCGATGGCCGCGGTTTCCTTTGTGCCTCCAAGTACTCCGATCCGCATTTTCGTTGCCCACGCTATTCGCCGGTTGTGGAGACTTCCTCAATTTGTCATGGAGGAGGCGTGACGGAACAGTGTCGATCAAAGCGGCGCTACGGACGGAAAGATGGGATCGGACAGGGAAATCCTCGCGCTGAACGCCTTCGATCAGGCGGCGGCCAAGAACCTCGACGCGAGCCTCGGCGAAGCGGTCGGACGGCGCCTGCGCAACTTCGGCGGCGGTTCGGTGCTGTTTTACCAGCAGCCGATCCGCATGGTTGAGGCCCAAGGCGTGTGGATGCGCGACGCCGAGGGGCGGCGCTACCTCGACGTTTACAATAACGTGCCGTCGGTAGGGCATTGCCATCCGCGGGTGGTCGAGGCGATCAGTCGACAGGCCGCGCGGCTGAATACCCATACGCGCTACCTCAACGACGTCGTCGACGCCTACGCTGAGCGGCTGCTCGCTGCGTTCCCAAAGCCGATTAGCCAGCTCGTCCTCACCTGCACCGGCAGCGAGGCGAACGACCTTGCGCTGCGCATCGCCCAAGTCGCGACGGGCGGCGCCGGCTTCATCGTCACCGAGGCCGCCTATCACGGCAACACCGCCGCCGTAACCGAGGTCTCGCCGTCGTCGCAACCCGGCAAGCCGCTCGCTCCGCATGTGCGCGTCGTGCCGGCGCCCGACGGTTATCGCGCGCCCGCCGCCGAAGTCGCCATCCGCTTCGCGGCGGCGATCGAGACCGCCATCGACGACCTCGAGCGCAACGGCGTCCGCTTCGGCGGCTTTCTCGTCGACACGATCCTTTCCAGCGACGGCGTGTTCGCCGACCCGCCGGGCTTTCTCATCCCGGCGGTCGAGGCGGTCCGCCGGCGCGGCGGCCTCTTCATCGCCGACGAGGTCCAGCCCGGTTTCGGTCGCACCGGCGCGGGCTTGTGGGGCTTCCAACGCCATCGCTTGACGCCCGACATCGTCACCATGGGTAAGCCGATGGGCAACGGCTTTCCCATGGGCGGCGTCGCCACGCGCCCCGAGCTGCTCGACCGCTTCACGGCCGAGGTCAAGTACTTCAACACGTTCGGCGGCAACCCGGTCGCCGCGGCGGCGGGCTTGGCGGTGCTCGACGTCATCCGCGACGAGGGGTTGATTGAGAACGCCGCCGCGATCGGCGCCTATCTCGCCGACGGGCTGCGTGCGTTCGGCAATCGGCGCGCGGCAATCGGCGACGTGCGCGGCGCCGGATTGTTCATCGGCCTCGAGCTGGTCAGCGATCGCGCCGCCAAGACGCCGGCGCCCGATCTCGCCGCTGCGATGATCGATAAGCTCCGTCGCCATGGAATCCTGATCGGCGCCGCCGGCCGCTACGGCAACATTCTCAAGATCCGCCCGCCGCTGCCCTTCACGCGCGAGAACGCCGACCAGGTGCTCGACGCCTGCGACGCCGCGCTCGCCGAAATCGAGGGCGAATCGCCCGGTCGACCGGCGCGCGCGCAGCGCAAATGCGCTTCGGCGGAACCAGCGGCGCGGAAGTCGCAATGAACGCCCGACAAGTCGAGACTGCCGACGACGCCCGCGCCCTCGTTGAGGCGCGCGGCTTGTCCCACGT
>Ga0255350_1000863_pt1 | contig 11022 bp, 8 predicted proteins | sample HBST25r1metaG_FD_186028 | JGI IMG/M metagenome (GOLD analysis project Ga0255350, IMG submission 186028) | Peat soil microbial communities from Stordalen Mire, Sweden - H.B.S.T-25.r1 | ecosystem: Environmental > Terrestrial > Soil > Wetlands > Peat | place: Sweden: Norrbotten County, Stordalen...
GCACCAGTCCACGGGCGACCGGCGAGGCTCCAATGACGAAATCGTGGCCTGCCGCAGCTCTCACGCCGGCGAACTCGGTAATGGCGGCCGCCAACGGCAATTTCGGCACGACGCGCCGGGCGCCGGAAATAATCTCGGCGAAGCCGGGGCTGGTGGTCTCCTGATCGTCCAGGTTGTCGATTTCGCTTGCGTTCGGGCCGATAAAAACGTTGCCGTGAACGGTCGGCGCCACCAGGATGCCTTTCGACACTTTGGTCGGCGTCGGGAAGACGATCGAGCGCACCAAGTCGCCGACGGAACGGTCGAAGAGGATGTATTCGCCGCGCCTGGGCGTGATGGTGAAACTCTCGTCGCCGGCCATTCGCGCAATCTCGCCGGAATGGACGCCGGCGGCGTTGACGACGAAGCGTGTCTCGATGCGACCGAGATTGGTCTCGACCGCCGTCGCCGCTTTGTCGACCACCTCGATGCCGGTGACGGCGCATTCAGTGAAAACACGAGCGCCGTTGCGGATGGCGTTTTCGGCGAACGCAATTGTCGCCAGGAATGGGCAGACGACAGCGGCCGTCGGCGCCCACAGCGCGCCAGCGACGTCTGGAGAAAGGTTGGGCTCGTGCGCAAGCAATTGATCGCGGCGCCACAACGCGAGTCCCGTCAATCCGTTTTCAACGCCGCGGCGACGAAGCTCTTCGATGGCGCCTAGCTGAGCCTCGTCGCGCGCCACGACGAGGGACCCGACCCGCCGCCTTGGGATCCCAAGTTCCTCGCTGATCGACTGATAAAGGCGCGACCCACGCACGTTCAAGCGCGCTTTCCAGGTGCCCGGCTCGGCGTCGAAACCGGCGTGTAGGATCCCGCTGTTGGCTTTTGACGTGCCCGTCGCGACGTCAGGCGCGCGTTCGAGCAGGACGACTGTCAGGGAATAACGGGACAATTCGCGCGCGATTGCGCACCCGACCACGCCGCCGCCAATCACGACGACGTCCGCCCGTTTCGGAAGCCGTGCCGCGGCGATCCGCTCAAGCATGCCAGTTCCTCGTCGACACCGAGCAAAAACGTCTCGCGAATGGCGGAACATCCGCAACCCGCGCATCGCCGACCATCATTTGTAATTTCGTAATGTTTGACTCTAGGCTTATATCGAAAATATGACACCTAATACGAAAACCGCAACGAAAATTGTCGCTCACTTTGCAACGAAGATTGTCGCCCGCCGACGAGCCGAGTTGCGGCGGCGGCCTGTTGGCCGCGATTGCCGGAATCCGCTCGGCTGGCAGGGAACTCACGGCGAACAGCCCGACAAAAAGACGATCGCAGTTACGCGATGGTTTTCAGTGGCTTCCAAGCGGCGCGCGGAATCGCGCGTTCGTGCTCTGTGGCGGGAAGATCGCGCCGTCGACAAAGGCGTCTCTATCCGTTCGAGGAAGACGGCGAGGACATCGGTGCGGCGTTTGGTCTCACCATTCTTGTACGCCGATTGGATTGATCGAGCATCGCTCCAAGTGACGGACGGCCCGAAAGCTCGTCGTCCGCGAAACGGCCCATTCGCCATCAGATGGCGTTGGGCGCGACGGAGGCGACGGCGCTGCGCGCGAACATTCGCATCGCCGCAGGCGGAGGGGCGCAGGGCGAACTTCGACCTGTTGGCGTGACCGATGGAAATCAATGGCCCGTTTGCGTCAGAGGCAGGTCCCAGAGCGCGCGGCGTCTGCTCGGAATCGCTTGCCGCCTGCGCCCATCGTCCTAAGGCGCCGCGAAGCGGGCGCGAGGGCGCCTCAGGAGAGGACCACGTAAATCCAGATGCAACGCGCTCTAGACGAAAGCGCGGTCTTGCGGCGGCCGATTCCCGCATCACAACCCGAGCGGCTGTCGTCTCGAAGCCTCCGCCTCCGGCTTTGATCTCGGATCGTTTTCGGTTCGCGACTCGGGAAAAGTCCGTCGCCGGCTAACGAGGGTCGGCGACACGGCCGTCACGACGGAAGTGAGACATTTAGCCCCGCTTCGTCAAACAAATGCGCCTGAGCGAGTTCGAACTTCAGACCGACATTTTGGCCACGCGCGGCAGCCGTCGCCGGGCTCGCCTTGACAGTGACCGTCGGGAGATCGGCGCCGATGGCGACATAGCACAGGGTCTCCGCCCCGAGTTGTTCGACGATTTCAACTCGACCGGAAAGAAGCGCGTCCGCGGGGCTTGTAAAGGCGATGGCCTCGGGCCTGACGCCGATGCTGGCTACGCCTTCGACCAGTTGCGGGCGTCCTGGCCCCGATCCCAGCTTGTCGAACAGAGTCGAATACAGCGCACCCGGCAGAATATTCATCGCGGGGGCGCCGATGAACCGCGCGACGAACAAGTTGGCGGGTCGTTCATAGAGTTGCATCGGCGCGCCGACTTGTTCGATCCGGCCGCCATTGAAGACGACGATCCGATCGGCAAGAGTCATCGCCTCGACCTGGTCATGCGTGACGTAAATCATCGTCGCGCCAAAACGAGCGTGCAGCCGCGTGACTTCCAGACGCATCTGCACGCGCAGCGCGGCGTCGAGATTGGATAGGGGCTCGTCGAATAGGAAGATCTTCGGGTTGCGGATGATCGCGCGCCCGATGGCGACGCGCTGCCTCTGCCCGCCTGACAACTCCCGTGGGTTTCTCGCGAGCAGATCCTCGATTTGCAGCGTCGTCGCCACTTCCCGGACACGTCGATCGATCTCCTGGCGGCTGAGGCCCATGAGACGGAGGCCGAATCCGATGTTCTCGGCCACCGTCATGTGAGGGAAGAGCGCGTACGATTGAAAGACCATGGCGATTTCGCGCTTCGACGGCGCGACGCGCGTGACGTCGCGCTCGTCGATTTGGATCGAGCCCGCAGAAACGTCCTCGAGGCCCGAGATCATGCGCAGCATGGTCGACTTGCCACAGCCTGACGGTCCGACGAAGACGACGAATTCTCCGTCCGCGATCTCGAGGTCGACCCCGCGGATCACTTCGAGCACGCCGAACGACTTGCGGACCCCGGCCAAACTGAGCTGCGCCATGTGATCAGCCTTTCACCGCACCCATCGTCATGCCTTTGATGAAGTATCGTTGGAAGAACAGGAAGACGAACAGCGTCGGCAAGCTCGCGACGATCGACAGCGCCCCCTGGATGCCCCAAGCGACGGAATACTCGCCCTTGAGATTGACGATGCCGAGCATGATCGTCCGCTTTTCGTCGGATTGCGTGAAGATCAGCGGCCAGAGGAAGTCGTTCCAGATCCAGGTGAATTGCAGCGTCGCAAGCACGGCGAGCGCGGGGAGGCTCAGCGGCAGAACGATCGACGTCAAGACCCGCCATTCCGAGGCGCCTTCCAAAATCGCCGCCTCACGCAACGCGCTCGGCACGGTGGCGAAGAAGTTGCGCATCAGCAGCGTGCAGATGGGAATGCCAAGCGCCGTGTGGACGATGATCAGAGGCCATAGGGTGTCGATGAGCCCGAGGAAGTTGAACAGGCGAAACAGCGGCACGAGGATGATCTGCGGAGGAAAGAACATTCCGGAGACCAGCGTCAGGAACAGGGCGTTGGCGCCGCGGAACGGCAATTTGGCGAACACATAGCCGGCGAGCGACCCCAAGGCCGTCGAAGCGATCGTGGCCGGAAAGGTCACGAGGACGGTGTTGAGGAAGTAGCGGCGCACCGCCGGGTTCGAGAGCACCTCGGTATAGTTTTCGAAATAGAAGCTCGAAGGCATCGACCACAGGTCGCCCATCGCGATGTCGCGCTTGGGCTTCACCGACGACAACAGCACGCCGACAGTCGGCAGGAGAAAGAGGACGGCGAGAATCACGAGCAGCGCGAAGATGGCGACATGCGCCGGATTCAGCCGAAGGCGCGAGCGCTCACCCATAGATGCGGTCCACCTTCCTGAGCTCGCGGAAATAGAGACCTATGACCGAGATCGCGATCAGGAACAGGACGATAGAGATCGCGCTGCCGTAGCCCATGTGATACTTCTTGAAACTCTCGTTGTACATGTGCATGGCGAGCGTGTCGGAGCTGTTGAACGGACCGCCTCCGGTCATGATGTAAAGGATGTCGAATCCTTTGAGCGCGTTGATGACCGACAGAGCCACTGCGACCACCGTCGCGGGCGCAAGCAGCGGCAATACGACCAGACGTATGCGCTGCCAGCGCGTCGCCCCCTCGATCTCGCAGACTTCGAGCAGATCGCCGGGAATCGACGTCAGGCCCGCCAGATAAATAACCATCGACAATCCGGTCTGCTGCCAAGACCAGGCGACGATGACCGACCACAGCGCGCTCCCGGGTTTCGCCAGCCACGCGTAATGGAACGGACGGTCGGAAAAATGGGATAGAAACGCGTTGAGCAGGCCCCAATCCGGCTGGTAGATCCAGATCCAGATCTGGCCGACGATCACCGCCGAGAGGCAGATCGGCAGATAGAATATGCTCTTGAATATGCGCGCTCCGGCGACCTTGGAATCCAACAACAGCGCGAGCGCGAGGCCGAGCGTCGTGGGAAGCGCGATCGCCGCGACGATCCAGATCGCCGTGTTGACGGCCGCCTGCATGAACAGCCGGTCGGACGCGATGCGCGTGAAGTTGGCGAGGCCAACGAACGCATAGTTCGACGAGTAACCGTTCCAGTTGGTGACGCTGTAATAGAACGACGTCAGCAGCGGCGCCACGACGAACGCCACGAAGACGGCGAGCGGAAGCGCCAAGAGCGCCGCTCGCCATATCCGGTTGTGCCGTTCCATCGTTCCGCTCGCCCAGGGCTGCGGGGCCGGCGCAACGTCCGGCCCCGCGGTCGTCAGTCTACTTCTTGAACGCGGTTTCTGCTTCGCCGGCGGCCTGGGCGAGAATCGCTTGGACGTCGGACGGCGAGTCGATGAACTTGGCGAACATGGAGAGGCCCACTTCGGCCACCGGCGGCGGCGTGGCGAGATCGTAGTTGAACGCGAACTCGTCGGCCGCTGCGACCGCGGCGGCCGCCTTCTGCATGACCGAATTGAAGCGGGACGGGTCGATCTTCACGTTTGCCGACAGGGCGCCCTGCCCACTGACCCAGGAGGATTGCACGTCTTCGTTGGTGATCATGAACTCGAGGAACTTATTGGCTCCCGCGACATTCTTGACGTTCGCGGCCATGACGAGACCGTCGACCGGCCCGACCGCGACATTCGGAACGCCACTCTTCAGCGGCGGAAGCACGAAGACGTCGTAGTCCTTGCCCGGCGAAAGGCCATTGGCGTTCCAATAGCCGGTGACCCACGTGCCCATCAGCGTCATCGCCGCTTCGCCGCGGGTGACCTTGTCGGCCGCGTCGGTCCAATCCTGAGCGTTGGCGTTCTCCGCGAAGTAGCCTGCGTCGAGCAGTGACTTCCAAAGCGCCATGGCGGCGGCGACCTCGGGGTCGGAGTATTTGGCGGCGCCGGACATCAATTTCGCACGGTATACGGGCCCCGCGGTTCTCAGCAGCAGGTAATCGAACCAGAACTGCGCCGGCCAACGATTCTTCGAACCCACCGCGATCGGTGCGACCCCCTTCGACTTCAGGAGCTTGCAGACGGCGAGAAATTCGTCCCACGTCTTCGGAGCGGTCGAAGCGCCGGCCGCGGCGAAGACCTTCGGATTGTAGAACACTCCGACGTAGTGGTAATTGAACGGAAGCAGATATCGATGCCCGTTGTAGCTCGTGGCGCTCGCCGCGACCTGCTTGGAGACGATCGAATCCAAGTTCGCCTGCTTCCACATGTCATCGATAGGATGCAGGCTCCCAGAATCGACGATGAACTGAACGCGCGCGCCCGCCCAGTAACTGAATACGTCGGGAAGGCTATTGCCCGCAGCGCGAACCAGAATGTCGGTCTTGTAGTCCTCGTGGCCAATCGGGCTGTTCTTGATGGCGATTCCGGTCGCTTTCGTGAACTTCTCGAGCTCTTCGTTGAACGCCTTCAGCCCAAGATCGCCGGTGAAATAGTGGCTGATCGTCAATTCGCCCGAATCGGCGAAAGCGGGAAACGCGAGTCCCACCGCCGGCGCCGCCAGCGAGCCCCACAAGAATGTACGGCGATTGATTCGTTCCATGCCGACCTCCCTCGAAGTTTACTTATGTTGTACTTCTCACCGAAGCGGCCGGCAGATTTCTCCAAAATGTGGGCCCTGTCAAACAAAAAGTGTTGCATAGTGCCGAAAAATGCGGAGAATGCCGGAAATGGCCAACGAAGACGCAAAATAGTTTGCATATGTTGTACTCAGTGTTTAACATGGGCCAACTTCCTACTTTTCAAGGACGTCCCATGCGCCTTTTGCAATCTCTGACTCGGGGCCTCGAGGCCCTCGACTATCTGCGCGCCAACACGGAGCCGGTCCGGCTGACCGAGGTCGCCGCCGCCCTTGGCGTCGACAAGTCAAACGCCGCTCACGTGCTCAAGACTCTCGTCGCGGCGGGGTATGCGGAACAGGACGGGCGTCGGCGGTACGTCGCGACGCCGAAGGTGACGCGCGGCCAGCGCAACCGGCCCTCGCTGGAGGCGATTGTCGCGGTGAAAGAGGCTTGGCGGCCAACGCTCGATCGGCTCGTCGCCACGACCGGCGAATGCGCGCATTTGGCGGTGCTCGTCGGCGAGCATGTCTGGTACGTCGACAAGGTCGATTCCGCGCTGCCGCTGAAAGTCGATCACCCGATCGGCTCGTTGGCGCCGCTCTATTGCACCGCGCTCGGCAAGGCCTTTCTCGCGTTCGGTCAGGTCGACCCTCCGGCCGAGCTCGTCGCCTTTACGCCGCAGACCCTTACGACCAGCCGCGCGTTGGCGGAGGACCTGGCTCGCATTCGTCGTTGGGGCTACGCCGTCGACGACGAGGAATTCACCGCCGGCATTCGGTGCGTCGCCCGCCCGATCTACGACGAGAGCGGCTTCATGATCGCCGCCGTCGGTGTTTCAGGGCCGAGCGTCCGAGTCGACTCGGCGCGCTTGGCGGAGCTCGGCCGCATCGTTCTCTCACTGTCAGCGAGCGAATCAGCGAAGGAAGTAATTTCATGACCGCTTCACCGATCCGCGTCGGCGTCATTGGCGCCGGCCGCATATCCGATCTTCACGTCGTCGAGTACCTGCAGAACCCGGCGGCGCAGCTCGTCGGCGTCTGCGACGCCAACGTTTCGCAAGCCAAAGCCAAGGTCGCGTCGTGGGGCGTTCCCGACCTGAGCGTCGACGACGATCTCGACCATTTCCTGAAGCGCCCGGATATCGATCTCGTCGAGATTCTATTGCCGCATCATCTCCATCTTCCGACGGCGCTGAAGGCCATCGCCGCCGGGAAGATCGTATCGCTCCAGAAGCCGATGTGTCTCGACCTCGACGAGGCGGATCGGCTCGTCGCCGCCGCGGAGGCGTCCGATCGGCCGTTCAAGGTATTCGAGAATTTCGTCTTCTATCCCCCCGTGAAAAAGGCGCGCGAACTCATCAAGGAAGGGGCGATCGGCGAGCCCGTGTCCATCCGCATCAAGTCCAATCCGGCGCGCAGCGCCACCGCCTGGGACGTTCCCGCCTCCGCGAACGCCTGGAGGAACGAGAAATCGCAATCGGGCGGCGGCCCGCTGGTCTTCGACGACGGCCACCACAAATTTGCGCTTGCTTGGCACTTCATGGGCGATCCCGAGGAAGTGCACGCCTTCATTGGCCACGTGGACGGTCCCGGCGGCGTCCGATTCGACGCGCCCTCGATCATTTCCTTCCGCTTTCCCGGCAATCGGATCGGCAATCTGGAGATTGTCTATTCACCCGAGATGGAGCTGGCGACCAGGCACTACGCGCAAGACGATCGCGTCGAAATCACCGGGACCGCCGGCGTTCTCTTCATCAACGGCGGACACGGGCGCCTGGGACCGACGCCTCCGCTGACCCTCTACCGCGACCAGACGATCACCAGTTACGACGTTCCTTCCGGCTGGGAGCAGAGTTTCATTCTTTCGACGCGCCATTTCCTCGAGGCCTTGCGCAACGGCGAGCCGCCCGTGCTGACCGCGCGGCAGGGGCGACAGGTGCTGCGCTTCGCGCTCGCCGCGGAGCAATCCGCTCGCGAGGGAAAAGCAATCCGCCTGTCGCACTGAGCGAAGAGGAGCGTGGGTATGACTGTTCGAGAAACCTCTTCGGGGCTTCCGCGATCTTCGCCTGAGGCCCGCGCAGCGTGGCTGCGCGAAGTCGGCGGCGCGGACGCGGCCGCCGCCGCGGGCCAATTGTCGGAGGTCGTCGAGCTGCCGCTGGTTGAAGCGCTGCTCATCGGTTTGATGCGGCAGGGCGTGACCAAATACCTGGCGGTGTTCGGGCACGGCAGCACCGCCGTCGCGGAGACGCTGCGCATCTACGAAAGCCACGGTCTCGTTCGCTGCTGGCAGTTTCGCAACGAAGTGGAGATGGCGCACGCCGCCACCGCGCTTTCTTGGGTCTACGGCGAAGTCCCCGCCATCGTCACGTCGATCGGCCCGGGCGCCTTTCAGGCGATGGCCGGATCGCTCGCTGCGGCTTCGAACGGGATCGGCGTCTATCACCTCTACGGCGACGAGACGACCCACGGCGAAGGCTACAATATGCAGCAGGTCCCCAAGCCGGACCAGGGGCTGTTCGGACGAATCACCGCGCTGATGGGCGCGTCCCACACGCTCCATACGCCCGCAGCGTTGCGCGAGGCGCTGCGCAAGGGGAGCGCAACCGTCTTTCATCCCTGGCGCGCGTCGCCTTTCTATCTGAACTTGCCTTTGAACACGCAGCTCGCGCCCGTCTCGCTGCGGCTCGACGCGCTGCCGACGCGACCGCGTTGGCCTGCGCCCTCGGCCCCCGACGACGTCGCCGTCAACGAGGCCGCCCGACGGATTCAGGAGGCCGACCGCGTCGCCATCAAGGTCGGCGGCGGGGCGCGCCATGCGGCGTCCGCCGTGCGGGCGCTCGCCGAGGCGAGCGGCGCGGCGGTCGTGCTCGGTCCCAAGACGGTGGGCGTCCTGCCCGACGATCATCCCCAGAATCTCCACGTCGGCGGCACGAAGGGATCGATCAGCGGAAACTGGGCGATGCAGGAAGCCGAGCTGCTCGTCGTCGTCGGCAGCCGCGCGGTCTGCCAGTCGGACTGTTCAGGCATCGGTTGGCCCAAGGTCCGACACGTCGTCAACATCAACGCCGATCCGATCGACGCGCAGCACTACAACCGGACTACGGCGCTGCTGGGAGACGCGGCGGTCGTTTGCGAACGTCTGACCCGCGCCCTGTCGCGGCCGCTCTCGCGCGCGAAGTCCGGTTGGCTGGCGGAGGCCGCGCGAAAGAAGGCGGAATGGCGGGAATTGCGCGCCGCGCGTTGCTCCGGGTCGCCGCGCCTGGACGCGGCGTGGCGAAGGCCGGTGCTGACCCAACCCCAGGCGATCGCCGTCGCCGACCGTTTCTGCCGCGAAGTCGGCGCGCTGAAATTCTTCGACGCGGGCGACGTGCAGGCGAACGGATTTCAAATCGTCGCCGACGATTCGCCCGGCGAGACGTTCACCGAGTCCGGCGCTTCCTACATGGGCTTTGCGGTTTCCGCCTTGCTGTCGCAGGCGCTCGCCGCCCGCGGCCGCTACGGCGTCGCCTTCACCGGCGACGGATCGTTCATGATGTGCCCGCAGGTGCTGATCGACGGCGTCGAACACGGAATTCGCGGCACGATATTGCTCTTCGACAACCGCCGCATGGCGGCGATCAGCAGCCTCCAGGAGGCGCAGTTTCAGCGCGACTACCGGACGTCGGATTCCGTCGAGGTCGACTATGTCGCGCTGGCTCGCGCCGTGTCCGGAGTCAAATCGCTGTTTGGCGGCTGCTCCCAGGAGAGCCTGCGAGCCGCGCTTGAGGAGGCCCACGCTTATCCCGGGCTCAGCCTGATCCACGTTCCGGTCTACTACGGGTCGGACGCCGAGGGCGGCATGGGCGCCTACGGACAATGGAACGTCGGAACCTGGTGCGGCGACGTGCAACGCGCCTACGCGGCGACGCAAATCTGAGAGAGACGATCATGGACGAGCCATTCGGCTTGCTGATCGAGGGCGCGCGGCGGCAGGCGCCGGACGGGAACGGGCGCTTCGCTCAGCGAACGTCAAGATCCGGCGCAAGGGCGACCCGGCCGCCTGCCTGCGCCCGGCGTCGCGGCGCGCGAACCGGATTCGTCCTTTGCGCTAAGTGAGTTTTGCGAGGAAAGCCAATGTCTTCTTCTGCGCCGAACATACCGGACTTGGAAGCGAAGGCGAAAACTGTCCGCCGCCTCGTCCTGCAGATGACCCATCACGCCCGCATGGGTCATACCGGCGGTTCTCTGTCTGAGGCCGACATCCTGACGGCCCTGTTCTTCCAGGTCATGCGCAATCGCGACATCGCCCACCGGCGGATCGATCGCGACCGCTTCATCCTGTCGAAGGGACATGCGTCGCCCGGCTACTATTCGACGCTGGCGCTGCGCGGCTACTTCCCGATCGCCGTCCTCGACACGTTGGATTCCCTGGGCAGCATCCTGCAGGGCCACCCCGACATGCACAAGACGCCGGGCGTCGACATGTCTTCCGGGTCGCTCGGCCAGGGACTGTCCTGCGCCATCGGCATCCAGTTGGCCGCGGCGCGCGATCCGGCGATGGCCGGCGTCCGCACCTTCGTGCTGATCGGCGACGGCGAGTCCCAGGAGGGTCAGATCTGGGAGGCGGCGCTCTACGCCGGCGCTCGGAAGGTGCGCGGCCTGGTCGGCGTTATCGACATGAACGGCGTGCAGCTCGCCTCGTCCACCGCCGACGCGGTGCCGCTCGAGCCGATCGTCGACAAGTGGCGGGCCTTCAACTGGACGGTGATCGACGTCGACGGCCACGCCATGGGGCCGCTGGTGGAGGCGCTGGAAAAGGCGCGGGCGCTCTCCGAGGACGGACCGGTGATGGTCGTCGCCCGGACCGTCAAGGGCAAGGGCGTGTCCTTCATGGAAGGCCGTCACGAATGGCACGGCAAGGCGCCCAACGACCAGGAAT
>Ga0255350_1000871_pt1 | contig 10948 bp, 26 predicted proteins | sample HBST25r1metaG_FD_186028 | JGI IMG/M metagenome (GOLD analysis project Ga0255350, IMG submission 186028) | Peat soil microbial communities from Stordalen Mire, Sweden - H.B.S.T-25.r1 | ecosystem: Environmental > Terrestrial > Soil > Wetlands > Peat | place: Sweden: Norrbotten County, Stordalen...
TGGAGTCCCATTTGTATAACTGGTCCCACTGGAACTCCCATTGAAATCAATTGCTTTGCTAAAGGTGTCTCCGAAACAATCTCCCACTTCTCAGGATCAAACTTGTGACGATGAAAGATGTTCATTTAGCCTCCATCGAAATAGGATGATAATGATTCCACTGCTCCAACTTAGGTTGTTTAGATTCTGCTTTCCTAACGCAATCAGGGCAAGCGGTTTGATCGCCAGAATAGAATGGCATGAACTTGTAGGGATCACCGCATATTGGACATTTCACTGTTTGCTCATTCATTATTTTCTCCTATGCGCTCACCGGGATTCAGTCGTTTAAGAATTTGACAAATTCATACTTAGTCCACATTATTTCTCCATTATTCGTTAATGTCAATGTTCCAGGAATTCTTTGTGTGTAACAAAAATGAGACCCATGACATATATTTATAGGCCAAACATCTTCCCATCTTGCCTCCGCAGTGCGTTTTACTATTGCCGGAGTCGATATTTCTCCGCAAGTTTGGCACACTCTTTGTTCACCGTACCTATCCATCGTTATTGAATAAAAAGTATGCTCGATATGGTGATTCGGGCAGGAAAAACCAAAGCAAAAACCAATAATATCCTTTGGCTTTGTGGATAAATCTGGCGGTGGAGCAATGGTTTCAGGCGCAGTCATACATTCTCCTTATTTATAGTATCACTAGGATTTCGCTCGTCCTGAATCGCACGTTTGATCCAAGACGCGGAAATCTGGTTAAGGATTGCCAAAAGTTCAAGATATGTCAGGCCGGGATTGAGTTCAAGTACATCGCATACGGCTGCATCCAATAGGTTGTGCGCCTTCTGTACAAGGAGTTCGCGGGAATGCTGTTTGGCGGTCATTGCTTTCCTTGATTTTTTGCTTTAATCTGTTTTTCGTATGTGCGCTCCAATATATCGGCGTACTCTCTGAGAGCAGCACGAATAGCCGTCACGTATGGAACTTTACCATATTTGATGCGAAGGATTTCCAGAATCCGATTGATTACAACCATGTCGTCTTCCGTAAATCCAAATGACAATTTTGTGAGAGTTGGTTCTTTCATGTTTCCAACTATAGAACAGATTCCTTCTGTTGTCAAGTGACAAAGTTAAAGAAAAGTTCTTGACAGATCAGGAAACGTGGTTTATGCTCTTAAATACAGGGAGAGGATCATGAAACAAGTTGGCGTTTTCCACGACAGCGAACTAGGATACACATCTCCTCCAAAGGGTACGTTTCTTGTTCGACACTCCGACTATATTGGCGATGTGAATGCGTGGGTTAAAGTTGCTGAAACTCAACAAGAAACGATCCGAATCCTGCGCGAACACCTAAAACTGGCAAAGGAGAACGCTTGTGTTTGACTACCTAAGTGCGTCCATCGGTCCTGTAGTTGAAGGACTCGAAGACTTCGAGAAGATTTATGCTCTTGAGCAAGCAGAATATATTCCTCTGCGCACATTACCGGGAGAGAACGGTTTATCCGCGATTACTAGATGGGAATTGACGGCAAAGCAAAGGGAAGATGTTGCCAATGGTGCAGACGTGTTCCTTGAGGTTATTCATTTTTGTGGGCCTCTTGCTCCGGTTCGTCTGGCGATAGGTAAACAAGAGAACGATCCGTTGTTATGGAATGAATGGTTCGCAGCGCAGACGAAAGGTCCATACTACAAAGAAGTTTCCAAGAGAAGGAGAGAAGGCGCGAATAATGATTGACAATCGCTCACCACTCATGAAACGCCTCGCAGAGATCACGCCAAAGAAGCCTGAGAACCCTATATATGGCGGTTCTATGCGAATCGAACTCCATCCCATCCGTCAAGCTGCTGATTCCTTTGCGTCTTGGATGAACGATGATCTCCCGTCTAACAAAGAAGAGCTACACGCTATGCTTTGGGTATTTGGAGAGATTCTTAACGGAGAAATGGAAAGAATGATGAACGTTAATATACGCCAGATTGATTCTTTATTGAATAGTTCTCCGTTCTCAATGTGCAATATAAAGTTGGAGGCTATCGATGGAACCGAACCAGAACCCGCCGTCTGAGCGTGAATGGACACAGCAAGAGATGGAAGAGTTCTTTGCCTCTCAGGATGCCGTTACTGGCTTACCAAATGGTTCTCTGGCAGGTGCAATACATCCCGGCTGGACAAACAAAGTGCGGATGCCTAATTTTGTTGAAGCAATAGAGAAGTTCATCAAAGAGCTTCCTCCGCAGCCTCCTATCCAGTGGAGTACGGGCGCATGGAATGGTCCGCTCATAGAACTCGATCCTGATGATCCTTTCGGCTACATGGAACAATTGTTTTCCTCTGGCGTCCACATCACGTCAATTGTTCCCCCAGAGCAAGGATGGCCTATTGTTGCTCACTGCGACATTTGTCACAAGACAGAGATTGTCTTGAGTCCTTACGCCGCTAAGCCTTCGGATGGAGACTACTGGAAGCTAGAGGGAACATGCCTGGACGAGGAAAAACACATCAAGCATAACATGTACCCACATAAGTGGTATCCGTGGAAGGGAGACATCTAATGTTTTTCAGTTTTGAGCATGGCTTTGAGAGCGATAGAGAACACCTTGCACGGTATGATCGGAAACAGCGTGAAACCAATCAACGGTTACATGATGAGTTTCGTGCGGAATCGTCTGCAAGATGCGATGCTGAATTAGCAGAGCGCTGGGCTAAAATGGAGATAGACATGGAAGCCGACGACCGCAGGATTGAAGCAGACTTACGAGCTAAAGGTGCTACAGAGCAACTCGCAAGAATGAGGGAAATGGGGAGATGCAAATGACCTACGCTTACCGTATGCTACCGGACGGGACAGGATACGTAGACTCAGAAGGAGTGCATCGTGGCTATCCTCCGACAGAAGACGACATCAAACGTGTTAGTTTGTACATGATGCACCGTATGATGTTTGGTCCTTATGACGTTGTTATGTCGCAGGAAATGTCAATAGACGAAGCAAAGAAACGCTGGCCGAATACGCCGGTAGAGGGGGAGGGGAACAAATGATTTCCACAAGGTTTCGATATACGGATTGGAAAAATTTCTTTCGCAAGAATGGACCTGGAGAGATTAAAAGCGAAAGGTACCGTGGATGGAACGAGCAACTCGACTCTCTCTTAAAAGTCTTTAGCGTGTCTGGAAAGATAACGGGCGGTCCTCGCGGTGAAGGATTTTACGCGGCATTGTCCGCAGACACTACCGACGATCCTGAAATACAGAAGGCTTTAATGGCTGGGGCAATAGATAAATTTCGATCTTATGCTCTTCCCGATTGCCGATGCAGGGTAGGTTTCCATTGGAAGTGCAAAATACATAAAACTTGGAGAGGATAAATGAGTTTTCCTTCTGGCAATTACTACGGGAACGTGATCGTAGAAGAGAACGCGGTTTACCTGTTCTCGCCAAGGTACAAGACTGTGCTTGTAGAGGGCGGCATGAAAGAAGTTGTAGTTTGGGATGCTACCGCTAAGGCAAGCGCGGTGATCTACAATATCGGGGAAGGGAAGAAATGATTTATGAAGGGCAGTCGTTAGCCGTAGGAACAGTGTGTCAGAATTGTGGCAATAGAGCCGATAATAAACTCCCACACACAAGCGCATTCATTAGGTACTCATGTCAATCCAAAGATTGTGAGGCGCGTGGCGTACTCGTGACAATAGAGAAATGCAGCAATACTATATTCAGCATTTATCCCCCATTTATCATAGATGGGAAATATGCGTGGCCGAAAGTAGCAGAGTTCACCGATGTAGATGGAAAAGTTATTTGGCCTCTACCTGATCCACCGGAACAAAGAAGAAAAACCAATTGATTGGTCACGCTATTTTGAGGTTTGCAAAGAGATTGATTCCCTGAAACAAGAGGTGAACCCGTGAGCGGTCAAGATGTGAAGCAAACGCCAGAAATCATTAAGAGAGGTGAGAATTTTTATTACTGCTCAGAGTGCAAGAATGCCAGCAATAAGCCTGAAGGCATTCCGCATAGCCCAATCTGCTCTTTACCTGATTTGTGCAAGACAAAACTATGAGTGAACTAATCAGCCGCGAAGCCATCATGAATACCATTGAAAATTTAACTGCATCTAACCAAAGACTGATGAACGATAACGACCAGTTAAGATTTATCCTAGCAAAGACAGATTTAGACTGTATCTACTGTGGATTGCCAAAGAAAGATATGGCAAAATGCGCTCATGGATTTCCCGGTTGTGGACGCGCAGATGATTTGTTGATGGAGGATACCGATGGACGCGAACCAGAACCCACCGTCTGAGCGTGATTTTACCGTGCAAGAGATGGAAGAGTTCTTCGCCTCTCAGGATGCAGTTACTGGATTATTCTCTGGAGAAGTAGCAAGCAACTCCTATCCTCCCATGGATAACCCACCAATCACACTTGAATCACTAATAAAGATGAACGATGATTTTCGGAAAGCGTTTCCTATTCCAGTCGAGTACCAAAACGGCGCGGATATGTCCAGAGCAACATTCGATGAACTAGGAAAGAGTATCAAACTGGTCAAGCCGCAAGGAGAAGCGTGGTTAGGAATGAATGTGGACAGTTTTATAGGCGTTGAAATCCACATTGTAGAGTCAGTTCCTTTTGGTTGTGTTGATGAATGCCACTGCCAGAAAAACAAACAGATTAATTTTCAACTTCTCAATCCTCTACCAAGAAAGTTTCCTTCGTATGTTGACCTTGATTATGAAATTCCTTTTGAAGAAGCAAGAAAACGCTGGCCACTTATTCCATTACCACCCTTGGAGAAGTAAATGACGATCAAACCGCCAAGCGATTCTCTTTATTCTCCTAACTATAGTTATCGTTATAGTGAAGCAAGAAGTATTATCATGGAGATGTTAGGAAAAATCTCATACAAACCGGGGTGGAAGATAAAACTACAAGAAAACCCATTATATTATGGTTTTGATGTAGTCGTAACTTACGAAGGATACGAGTCAGAAAACGCAGCGTTTGATCCTGTTTGTTTCGAGGAACCACAAGTAAGAATCTCACGAGAGCGGATGGCTTTATCAATAGGAAAAACAGTTAGAAGGAATCAATCATACCAATATAGTAGACATTTTGATGAGTTTACGATTGAGAGGATGAAACCGGAGGATATAATAAAACACATTATTTATGGAACGATTCGTGAAGCAGAGATGTATGAGATGGATCGTTGGTTCAAGTACGAGGGAGTTCCAGTTTTTGAGAGCGCTTAGGAGAAGTAAATGATTTTTCCTTTAGTTTGTCGAAATTGTGGTGATGAATATAAGACTAGTGCGTGTCTTCATTCTGGCTTATGTCCTAAATGTGAATCGTCTAGAGATCAAGCACGCGAATTGCGTCGCATACAGGCGTCGCGTAAGGAGGAACAGGATGGCAATAGACGATGAAGGATGGATGTGGTATTTAAGTGATACGTTACCCGGACCTCGAAAAGATTTAGTTCTCCAATTCGAGAATTCTGACGGAAGGTTCATTGCGCAGGCGAAGGATTTTGACCCTTGCTTTAATGTGGGAGGATTGCGCTGGCGGCTAACTGGGATAGCTAAACATCAACTTGGTCAACTTTGAGGAGGAATGATGGGAAATCTTGAAAGCGCGAGGATAGCACCGCAGAAACAAGTAGGTCAGCGAGAAGCGAAAATCACTGCAAAGATTGTGATGGATGCTTTGGATGTTTACGAGCGGGAGATTCAGCAAGCAGCAGAACCGTATTCAGCTATGTTCTGTGCGATTGAGTATTATGAGGCCCAGCACCCCGCATCGTTCACGCTGGAGCAGGTGCGAGAGGAAGTGTCAAAAGTTCTCTTATCAGGGCACATCTACAACAACGTATACGCGGTGAATTGTATTCTTGCATTGCTCGCTCCGAAACTGAAGACACCAGAGGATACAAATCTGGCGCACAAAACTATCTATTTTACTGGTTTTGCATACGATCCTCGCAATCAAGAAGAATCGTGGCCGGTAACAGCGGCTATTGACATCAAAGAACTTATTTCTGCACTAAAGGAGGCCGCCCGTGGCGAATGAGTTGAAGGGCTACATTTGCACCGACGATGGTATGCAAGAATCGCAGAGCGGCCCATGGGTAATGCGATTCGATGCCGAGCAAGAGATTGGCCGCCTGGAGCTTGATAGTAGAACACACGACTCACAGTATAAGGTTCTGTGCGAGGAGAACGCGGCGCTCAAGGCACAGGTGGCGGCACTGGCGGAACTGAGCGCGCCATTTACACAAGAAGAAATGGACTCCGTGGATCACTGCGCGTGTGTATATTGTCGTGCTAAGTGGTCTCTTTTATTGGTAGCCCGCCTAGCAGCGGCGCAGTGCCAGCATCTTCGCACAGAACGTTCGCAACTTACGCACAAACCGGGAACGTATACGTGCATGGACTGTGGTGCGCTGGTAACAGAGCAGCAGCTAGGCGACGCTATAGCAGCGGAGCAGGAAGGTGGGAAGTGATGGAACTCAGAACAAAAGAACTTATGGAGCGCCTTGTTTCTTGTGGAAGTTTTCCGAATATGTCGGCAAGCGAAGGTGATGAACTGTATGATGGGATCGCCGAACTTGAGCGCGATCTTGCTGATGCGCGGAAGGCTGCGGGGTGGCAGTCGATCACGCCGGAGAATCCTCTGCGTATCGGAGTTATGGCAGCAGGGTTTCGCATGGGCAAAATTATTAGGTTTTGCATTATAGACGAGGATTTCGATTTTGAATCACTTGGAAATTGGGCCGCTAGAGTACACACACACTTCCGCCCCATCAATCCACCAGAGGAGCCGAGCAAATGAGCGCAGAAACCGCAAATGCGATTATTGATGCCGTGGAGACCGTCTGTGTGCTGCTTGTTTTGACGGGCTTTGTGATGCTGATTCTCGTTGCAGATCGGGCTGTGCGAGAGTGGTTGAAAAAGTGAGCATTAACCAATTTTCACAAACCCGTACTTTCCGCTAGGGTTATTGCCTGAGTGACAAAATCCTCTGCAATTACAAACGGTAGGCCAATCGCACGTACTTAATTGTTTTTCAGGTAGTGTCTTTGTATTATAAATTTCGTCTAGTCTCCTAGACGCTAGGTCATTTATTTCCTGTCGCGCTTGGAGTTCTGGTACGGGAAGGTCTACAACAAAAGTAGAATCCTGAAGAACTCCATCGTCAAGCATTGCTTGCAACCATACTTGCGTAGAGATTTCATCCCTATCTTCGCGGGATACAGAAATCCAGCTATCTTTGAAGCCTGTTCCTTTTTCTGTCCTTTTGCGAAACCGTAATTTCTTGTTTACCGGATGTAGATTTCCTTTTGTCCAATGGCTATGATACCGTCCTTCCCGATGCGATCCAATCATACAAACCGCAATTCGCATAGGAAGATTATGCAAGCACACCGTACCTAGACTCCCCCACGACCTACATAGACTATAACTTCTATCATCCGACCATGAGGATACGCACATAACACGCCGTAGCGCATCTCCTGACGGATCTAGGAACGCATCCGAATCCCACATGGACCCGTTGCCTACCTCAATAGTTTCTACTGTCTTCCAAGCCTCTCCTTTGCGTAACGCAGCACTTAGAATGTCAGACAAAGCACAGATATGGACGACCTCAGAATGAAGGTCGTATTGTTTAGAATCTAGTCCTGGTTCTATGGCTAACTCGTAACATTTTTCTCCCGCCGCTTGAAAGAAGTCTTTACGGTCTATGGTAAGACCTTCTCGGATTCCTTCCATCAACATTTGATGTGGAGTGAGTTTGTATTTTTCCCAATCTCTATAATAGATTCCTGCGCGTTGGCAGTGTTCGTAGCTTTCGAGTAGTTCATGTGTGTTCATTATTTAATCCTTTCCAAAAAGGAATGGCAGACCAAAGTCTGCCACCCTACCATGCCTTACCGAAGCCTCGTCCTGCCATCGCCCAGCCTAGCCGGAGCCTACCTTAGCCAGCCTTAATAGATATATTATTCCACAAAATAGAATGAATATCAAGACTTATTCTTCGTCGCTACAATCTTCTATTTCTTCATCATAACAAGACTCTATCGCATCAACAACATCATCTGCTCCATATTCGAGAATATGACCTTCGGTTGCTGGTTGTCCGGTAGTCCAAAGTATGCACTTTTTGGTCCTATCGACTTTACAGAAACGATCTGATCTGGATTAAACCATTGTCCTTCAATGATCTCAATCACCTTGTCACCCCGTTAATCTCTAGTTTCAATCTCAGCTTACACGTAGGACACTCTGCTGGAATCACAGCCCAATTTTCATTCGATTTTTCCTTATCGCGTTCCGGTTCTTTACCGCACTTAGGACACACAAATCTTATCTTTTTCTTCACCTTGCTACCCCCGCTTTCCTAAACGATTCCTGCAACGCATCCGCCTTTAGTTTAGCAGCTTTTTCTTTCATTTGTGCAGGAGTTAAGTACGCCTCAACAGGTGGTACAGGCGCTCTTGGCGTCGTTTCTATTCCTGTCGCGCTAGGAGAAACCGGCCTCTCTATGCTCAAAGGGGCATTCGCCATGTCATCAATCCACGGCTGGAGACGTTTCCTCTGGCTTGGATCGGCTGTATATGTTTGCACAATCGTCGATGCTTTTTCTTGAGGCAACTGCCATATCTTCAATCCTTTAGATCGTAAACTATCTACATCGCTAATATCGTACCGTTTCTTTGGGTCTGAATCGTCTGCCGGGATCGATTTCTTCAAAGGTCCAGGGAGAGAATTCAATGCTAAGTGTGTTAATTCGTGTGCCTTCGTCTGCTGACCACCTTGGTTCCACTTTGACTTGTCATTTATTTCAATTATACGCTGTTCGTTATCCCCTACTGATGCAATAGCATCCCCGTATGGCTTCCCTAGCTTGTACTCCGCTCCAACTGCCTGCTCTACGCGCTGTAACTCTGGAGGAAGTGAATTTTCAGAAGATGGAGTTATACTTAATTCCTTATGCGCACTAGGATTTTTCGATAGATGGTTTTTAATTATTTCCGAGATGTGTTGATCTGGCATCGCGCTAGGAAAAAGAACAACTCCTAGTCCGTCCACCTTTACGAGTTTTGGTTTAGGATCAGGCATCAAACAGCCTCGATAGTCTGAGTCTCTGGGTTCCAAACGTGCGTGTGGGTCTGATTCCTCGACTGTCCTCCCATTGTCTGTGGATCCTCTGTAGACGATGGTGACGAACTAGGCTGTGGAGGCGTTACCTGCTTATCAGGATGTGCTTTGTTCCATTCGTCTACTAAGTCATTTCTCTTCTTTTGTGAGGCTCCTGCCGCACTAGCGCCTGCAATTCTACCTTCTCCTATCGATCTTTCTTTCATTAACCATTGATCCAAATCTGGGGATACTTTTATACCTTTATTCCTAGCCGCATCTGCAATTTTCCTCATATCCTCAGTAAATAGAGCCTTTTGCTCAGGTGGGAGTTTATTAAACTCTTCTATTTTTGCTGGAGTTACCTTAGACATCCATTTTACAAAATCTGGCCTATCTAATAAATTTGCGATCCAGTCAGAACCCATAAGCACTGCGCCTGCTGCTCCTAATCCACCCAATGCCGAGTGCTCCATCCCGACTCCATTCAAAAACGTGGTAGCCGAAAAAGCAAGTCCAGTCAACCCAGCGAATAAAGCGCGTCGGATTCCCATTTTCCTAAATTCATCCGCAGACTTTGCAATTTTACTAGCATCATCTTCAGAAATACTAACAGGTTTTATCCTGTCTTTTAATTTATCCTCCGCCCACACCGTCTTTCCAGATTCATCATGCTTTCTTTCTCCTGTTGGCTCATCTCTTTCCGTTGGCTTACCAGTAAACGGTTCTGGTTCTCGTTTTAGGCGATACGTTTCCTCTGGATGATCTAAACTCGGTGGAGGAATAGGACGCGGGAGCCGTGCGCGAAGTTGTTCTTCGTCATTCGTCATCTTTAGACGTTTTTTTATTTTCTCAATGTTTTCAGCATGGTCAACAATCGAAGGATCGTTTCCTGCTTGTGCGATTTTCTTTAATCTTTCCGCTTGCGATTTTTCCTCAACGAACTTAGGAGTTGATTTACTCTGCGCTTTACTCGCAACTGTTGGAGGCTCATTCGGAGAATCGGAGAATGCTTCCATCTTCTCTGTGTTAAGTTTACGAGCATTATCCCATAAACTTGTCACGGACACTATTTTATTAGGATCGTTAGGATCAGGAACATCACCGGAAGCATCGGTTATGGATCGCATTGCATCACCGATAGCATCTCTTGTCATATTTAGTGCGTTGTACGTTCCTGCCTCTAACCGTCCTCCGTTATATATCTTATCTCCAAGATACGTGTACCAGCGTTGAAGGCGATTAAAATCCGTCTCTCCTCCGACCAGAGGCGCTGGTTCTTTGTATTGTGCTTGGTAAGCGTCTGCAAAATTAGGGTCATCAAATAGAACCTGTTTCCCTCCCGAAAACACTGGACGGTACATTCCATTAACAACTAGAACTCCATCTTTACTGCTAACTTCATCTCCTTCATTTATAATGCTTTTGAAAATAGGAGAAGATACTGGGTCTGCTTGACCTTTGGCTACTTCTACAACCGCTTTTACTGGAGCTAAAGGTGTTTTTCTACCACCAGTAGCGTTATGAACTTCATCAAATGCTTTATTTACACGAGCAGTTGCAGTTTTCTTAGCCCCCTCTATTTTCTGGTCAAGAACTTCTGAGGATTTATGTAATTTCAATTCTTCAGAACGACGAAGCTCTAATTCATGTTCGGCTGCTTCTCTTTCTCTCTCTATCTTTTCAGATGAAATCTTATGTTTTTCAGCCACACGCGCATTATGTTCCTTAACAGCCTTAACCTCAGCATCGTGAGTATCTGATCTCTTACCCAACTCTTCTGCTGTTGCATTCTTATGCTC
>Ga0255350_1000873_pt1 | contig 10889 bp, 6 predicted proteins | sample HBST25r1metaG_FD_186028 | JGI IMG/M metagenome (GOLD analysis project Ga0255350, IMG submission 186028) | Peat soil microbial communities from Stordalen Mire, Sweden - H.B.S.T-25.r1 | ecosystem: Environmental > Terrestrial > Soil > Wetlands > Peat | place: Sweden: Norrbotten County, Stordalen...
CCCGCTTTGAGCACGTCGGCGCAGGCCGTGCCCTCGGGGAATTTGAGGTTCTCGTGCTCATCGACAATGAGCTGCTTGCGCAGGGGCACCATGAAGAGCACGCCGAGGAAGCCGCCGATCAGTGCCAGCATGAAGATGCGGGCATATTCCAGGTCGAAGCCCAGGAAGATAAGCGCCGGCAGGGTGAAGATGACGCCCGCGGCGATGGACTGGCCGGCGTTGCCGGTGGTCTGGACGATGATGTTCTCGAGGATCGATGATTTGCCGAAGGCGCGCAGGATGCTGATGGAGAGCACCGCGATGGGGATGGAGGCGGCGACCGTGAGGCCGGCGCGCAGGCCCACGTATACCGTGACGGCGCCAAAGACGATGCCGAAGAAAGAGCCCAGGAGAACGGCGCGGAGGGTAAATTCCGGTCGGTTGTCGCTGGCTGGAACAAAGGGCTGAAAATCGGGCACGAATAGCCTCCAAGAGATCACGAGCGGGCTTGCTCGAACTGCCTGAAGGGGAAGTGTAGCAGCGCAGGGGCTGGCGGGGACAGGGCAAGCGAGGCAAAGGCGGCGCCGCAAGCGGGTCTGGCCGCGAGGGGGCGCGACTTGGCGACCCCGGCCCTGACCGGGTAGGGTAGAGGCGACTCTTCAATCAAACCGCAGGGGGCGCCCAATCGCCATGACCAACCCATCGCTCGCACCCACGCCAGTCCAGCGGCTGCTTTCGCTGGACGTGCTGCGCGGCATCACCATCGGCTTCATGATCATGGTGAACAACAACGGCGGCCCCGGCTCCTGGGGTTTTATGAACCACGCGGTGTGGAACGGGCTGACCGCGACCGACCTGGTGTTTCCCACCTTTGTGTTTGTGGTGGGAGCCTCGGTGGTGTTCGCCTTCGAGGCGCGGCTGGCGCGCGGAGCCACACGCGCTCAACTGGCGGTGCATACCGTGCAGAGAGCCGCGATTCTCTTCCTGCTGGGCATCGTGGTCAACGGCTTTCCGCTGTTTGAGCTGGCGCACCTGCGCATCTACGGCGTTCTGCAGCGCATCGCCGTGGCCTACCTGGTGGTGGGCTTGTTCTACCTGTGGGACCGGAGGGCTTCAACCAAAGTGGTGGCTCTGGTGGTGGCGCTGGTGGGCTACTGGGTGCTGCTGCGCTGGGTTCCCATCCCCGGTGCGGGTATGCCGGGGCGCGATTTCCCCTTCATGGACCAGACCCAGAACCTGACTTCCTGGCTCGACCGGCAGTTGATGCCCCATCACCTGTATCTCGATTGGCCGGGGCCTGGCATCGCGGACCCGCACAACCGTCACGACCCCGAGGGCTTTTTGAGCGACCTGCCCGCGGTGGGCACGGCGCTGCTGGGCATGCTGGCCGGCCTCTGGCTGCGCACGCAGAGGAAAGTGAAGGTGAAAGTCGCGGGGCTGGCCGCGTTCACCCTGGTCTGCCTGGGCTCGGGCTACCTGTGGTCGGTTTGGTTCCCGTTCAACAAGAACCTCTGGACCAGTTCCTTTGTGCTGGCGGCTGCCGGGTGGTCGCTCACGGTGTTCACGCTGGCATTCTGGGCGGTGGAAGTGCAGGGCTGGGGCAAGGGCCCGCGCGGCAAGGGATTCGCTTATCCCTGGCTGGTGCTGGGCTCGAACGCCATCGTGGCCTACATGTTCAGCGAACTGGTGCCGAGCGCGCTCGAACACATTCGCTTTGCGGACGGGGGCAAGCCAAGCAACGTGCTGGCCTGGATTTTCAAGCACGGTTTCGCGCACATTCCGAGCCCCGGATGGGCGGCCTTTGCCTACTCCGCGTTCACGCTGGCGTATTGCTTTATCCCGGTGTGGATTCTGTATCGCAGGAGGATTTTTGTGAAGGTGTAGGGGGAAGTTGCGCGCCCAGGTCCCAAAAGTCGGATTTCGTGGCAGGTGGCCCGCTCACCGATCCAGCCGCCCGCCTGAGCTTCGCAAATGGGTAGGTTTGTGCCCCATTCATCGTGGCTTTATCGCGATGAGTGGGCCGCGAGTCCCTGCCGTCCACTCCGACTCGATTTCAACTACTTCTCGAATTCCGGTAGCGTAGTGGTTGAAGCTGCTCCAGCGGTATTGCTCGGGAGGTGCGGCCGGTCCCCACTTTACGGGGTTCCGGTGGATGCAACTCCGGGGGGACCTTGCCCGAGGACCCGCTCATCGCGATGGGGCTGCGATGAACGGGGCACAGCTCCTGATGCCGCGATCAGTGGGCCACCTGCCATTGTGGGTGGATGGTGGCCGTTGCGGAAGTTTCGGGTGCTCGGCTCCAGCCCCGCCGGGACGCGGAGATCTCAGGACAAGCGAGAGATTCCGGGGACACCATCGAACCCTCGATCGAAGCTCAAGATTCTCTTGATACCGTGGATTTGCATGACGGCGACATGGAGCGCGTCACGCGCGGATAACCCTCTCTGACCAAGCACGATTCCCTTGGCTCTTTCCACTGCCGCCTGCTCCACTCCAAACACCTCATCAACGACTCCCAGCAAGGCATCGAACGCCGGTTGAATGGCGTCCGGCCGCTCGATCGAAACATAGCGGTGAAGGATTTCCTGTAACACTTCCGCGTCGGTCACTAGCCGCTCGTGGCCGCTCACCAATTCCTCCAGCCAACGCTTGGCGTCGATCTTATGAGGATGGGGGGCGCCCACCAGATACATGGGGATGTTCGAGTCGATAAAGATCACGAGGGCATGCCCAATCCGTAACCTCGCTCGATCTCTTCGAGCATTCGGTCGATATCAGCGGTGGGAAATTCCATGCGTGCCGCCGTCCGAATGACTTCCATTTTGGACGCAACCTCGCGGCTGGGTTCTCGCCTTCGGGCTTGGACGAGCGCCTGCCGCACCCACTCGGCGATGGACATGCGGCGCAAACGCGCTGCTTGCTGGATGTCGCGATATTCAGGATCCTGAACAATGACCTGGAGTCGTTTAGCCATTGGATGAGTCTATTTAACTCATTGACATGAGTCAAGCGGACAGTCGTCCTGGGTGAGTCGTGGCCAAAGCGGAAGTTGCCCTGTAAGTGACCCGGGAAGGTCCGAGTGAATGAGGGCCAATCCGGCTGGATTTGGACCTTGCCCGGCTACGCTTCGCCTCCCCCCACGCCACAGGTCAGCAGGAAGAAAAATGTCTAGGCTTTTTGGCGGTTGTCTTCAGGCGTCTTGCGCGGGTTTTTTGAGGGGGCGGAAGAGCCACAGATTCAGCAGCGTGAACAGCAGGCCGCCGACGGTGAACTTGAGCCAGACGGGGGCTTGGGAGGGGGAAAAGAAGCCTTCCAGGCAGCCGGCGATGACCAGCAGCGGAATGATGCCGGAGACCAGCCGCGTGGCTTCGATGCCGCCGCGGGCCACCGACTCCTTCCAGCACAGGGCGCCGGGAAAGAGCATGGCGTGGCCGAGGCGGAATCCAGCCGCTCCGGCAATCAGGATGGAGGGCAGCTCGAGCGAGCCGTGCGGCGCGACGAAGCTCCACAGGGCCAGCGACATATCGTAGTGGTGGCAGGCTGCGCCGATGACTCCGAGCATCATGCCGTTGACAAACAAATACCAGAAAGTCCCCAGGCCGAAGACGATGCCCGAGGCGAAGGTGATGAAGCTGACCGTCAGGTTGTTGGTCATGATGGCGCTGGTTTCCATCGGAGCCACGCTGACGATGGAGTGGGTCCACATTTCGTGGCGCTCCATGGTGGCGATCATCTCCGGACCGACGAAGTTGCGCATGAACTCGGGACGGGCGCTGGTGAGCACGGCGCCCAGCAGGCCAAAGGCCACGGAAACCAGCACGGAGGCGGCAACGTAGCCGATCTGGCGCTGAAAGACCGCCGGGTACTCGTCCTTGAGGAACCGGAAGAGGGTGAGCAGATTGGTCTTGCGGCCGGAGTAGATGATATGGTGAGCGCGCGCCAGCAATTGATTGACGTGCAGCGTGTAGGTGCGTGCGGTGGGGTCTTGACGCAGCACGGAGAGGTCGGCTGCGACCTGGCGGTAGAGCAGAGCCATCTCCTGCAATTCGGCGCGGGAAAGCTGGCCCAGGCCGCTCGCGTCCGACTGGGCCAACAGAGAAGACAGCCGGTCCCAGTGGGGCCGCCGCTTGAGAATCCACTGGTTGGAAAGGATTTGCGCCATGGAGTTGAATTCAGATCAGCTGGGTCCAGACCAGCTTAGCATCGACACGCCGGAACTGGTGGCAATTGAGATGCCGCTGGCCGGAATCGGCAGCCGTTTCATCGCTCTGCTGGTGGATTACCTGATCTGGTTCGCCGGTTTGCTGTTGCTGGGGCTGCTGGTCACGTTCCTGATTCCGAACATCGAGGCCTTCTCGAAGATCTCCGCGCAGTGGGCCACGGCTATCTATATATTCATCATCTTTCTGCTGAACTGGGGCTATTTCACGCTGTTCGAGGCCTTCTGGAACGGGCGCACGCCGGGCAAACGGGTGGCGCGGATTCGGGTCATCCAGCGCTCAGGGAGGGCCATCGGGCTGTTCGAATCGATGGCCCGTAACCTGGTGCGTTATGTGGACCAGGTTCCCTTCTTTTATGGAGTAGGGGTGATCGCCATGTTCGTGACCAAACAGCACCAACGGCTGGGCGACCTAGCCGCCGGCACCCTGGTGGTGAGGGACCGCGAGCAGGAAGCGCCGCTGTGGGGCGAGTCGGGAGCGCGCACCTTCACGGCGCAGATTTTTGCCCCCAGCGCGCCGGCTCCGGAGCCACACCAGGCCTTCTCGCTGCCAGCCAACGGCATTGCCCGGCTCTCCACAGGCGACCTTGAGGTGCTGGAGGGCTTCTTCGCGCGACGGCTGGACATGAGTCTCGAAACCCGCCAGGCGCTGGCGGCGCGGATCGCCTTCGCCATCCAGGCAAAATCCGGGCTGGAGCCGCCCGCCGGCGCCAGTATCGAGACCTTTCTGGAGATCACCGCCCGCCAACTGAGAGACCAGGCGCGAATGCAATAGCGCTTTTTCTCCCCAGGGCCCGGTTTTCTGACCAGGAGGGCGGGGGCGGGGAGCCGGCCGGGAAGCCGGCCTTGGTTCAACCGGTTCAATCAAACGTTTTAGTAAGAGGCCTCATGAACCGGTTGTACCCACTCTCGCTGGGGCCGGACCGGGAATCGGGAGGGGCTCCCAGCATTCCCATATCTTATTCATTGCAAGCTGCTTACAGAGACACCGCGAAAACAGGAATCGAGGCCTTGGCGAGGGCCAAAAAAAATGTGCGGCATTGACTTGACAATCGTTTAGCTGCGGGCCTTTAATGACCGCGGCTCACTGACAGGTATGCTTTTGCTCCTCTACTAAAACGTTTGAGCATGAGGATTCCAAAATGCGTAGAATTCAGGATTTCTTCTTCCATAGCACGGAGAAATCGAGCCGATCCGAAGCCTGGCAAGAGTCGAACGCGCCGGGAGCGGAGGGCTGAGCCGATCGGTTGCCGGAATTGAAGAGGGGCGCTCCGGCAAAGTGCAAACAAGTTACCCCGCATGCCGGTGCCAACAATCAGGATGCCGGCGGTAGTTTCCGAGGAAAACTCGGGGGCGCCGTGAAGACGGGCAGAGCGGTTGAAAGGACTGGGAAACAAGTTGAATTTCTGCACGACAGTTCTCAGCCGCGCGCAAGGAATGGCCGGTCGCCTTTCAGGACGCTGTGGTACATCGATGCATTTGAACGAACCAAGTTCATATCGGCCGCAGCTGTCACCGAGTCCCGTTGCGACGGAAGGCTCAGGGGCGGCGAAGTCTGTTTTCAGGGTCGCGCAACCGGCGCCCAAGGGAAACGGGCCGAGGCATCGACAGAGCCCTGGAATAGCGTACCCGGACCATCCTGCAACTCCACCGGCTTCATCGCTGCCCGACGGGGTTGCGACAGAACCGAAGGACACAACCAGCACCAACTTTGAAAAGGAAGGTCACATGAAACAAGCGAGATACAGGTTCTTCCTGTTGCCGCTGCTGTTTGTTTTGGCGTGCGCAGGAGCCTTTGCGCAGGCCAATTCCGACATCACCGGCATCGTCACAGACCAGACGGGAGCGGTAGTCGCGGGAGCGAACATCACGATCACCGATCCGGCCACTGGCGCGACGAAAGCCACCATCAGCAGCGCCACCGGATTGTATGACATCTCCGGATTGAACGCCGCCAACTACAACATGAAGGTGACGGCCGCGAACTTTGAAACCTATGTTCAGAACGGCATTGTGGTCAACATCTCCAACACCTTCCGCGTGGACGTGAAACTGACCGTTGGCGCAGCGAACCAGACGGTCACAGTCGAGGCGGATGCTCTGGCGGTACAGAGCGACTCGAACGTAGTCAGCACACTGATCAACGAGCAGCAGATCACCGAGCTGCCCACCAACGGACGCAACGTGATTGGCCTGGCGGCACTGGGCCTGGGCGTTAGCGGCAACTTGCCCGACATGGAGAGCCCGTTCTCCGTCACCGCCAACTACTCCATCAGCTTCAACGGCCTGAACCAGGCCCACAACGTGTGGATGATCGACGGCGCCGAGTCCTATGACCGCGGTTCCGGCGGCAAGATGTCCGTCATGCCCTCGCAGGACGCCCTGGGCGAGTTCCAGGTGCTGGCCAGCAACTATCCGCCCGACTACGGCATCGCCTCCGGCGGCACCATCACCATGTCCATCAAGAGCGGCAGCAAGAAGTTCCATGGCGAGGCCTGGGAGTTCGACCGCAACGACGCGCTGGATGCGCACGCCTGGTCCGACCACGGCGCCAAGGCATCGGAGCTGCGTTACAACGTCTTCGGCTTCAACGGCAGCGGCCCGGTGTTCATTCCTCACGTCTACAATTCGGCCAAGCAGAAGACCTTCTTCTTCTACAACGAAGAGTGGCGCAAATTGGTTCAAGGCGTCGCGACGACCTCGATCAGTACTGTCCCCGGGGCGGATTTGGTCACAGCGCCATCGGATTTCAACTACGTGATCCCATCCTACAATTCCGCGACGGCGGTGATTGTGCCGCAAGTTCAAGATCCGGGAATGGCGGGGAAAATCGCGGCCCATGCTGAGCTGACACCGGGCCAGCCCTTCCCGAACAACACGATTCCCGGCGACCTGCTGGATTCCAATGCCCTGCTCTTCAACGGCACCAAGAACATCCCCGCGGCGACGAACTCGGACGATAGCTACAATCCGAGCGGCGGCCACCTGCCTGTCAAGGTGCGCGAAGATTTGTTCCGTATCGATCACAGCTTCAACGACAAGTGGCAGGTCCTCGGTCACTATATCCATGACGCCATGGACACGGTCGAGGCCACTCCCGAGTGGCAGGGCGACAATTTCCCCACCATCGGAAGCAATTTCAGCAACCCGGCGTACGCCGCAGCCATCAAGCTGACTGGAACGCTCACGCCCGACATGCTGCTCGAAGCGGCATTCAACTACAACGGCAACAAGATCGCCATCATCCCGGTGGCAGCGGGCGGCGCCAGCTTCACCAAGCCCTCGGGCTGGAGCACCGGGACCTACTTCCCGGCAAAGAACGATGTGGGCAATCGTCTGCCCGACATCGAGTGGAGCACCATCCCGCACGGCACGGGCGGCTCGACCTGGGGCCCTGGAAACGATCCCTGGACCAACGGCGCCGAGGATTTTGCCGAGGTATTCGGCTTGTCCTGGACCAAGGCAAAACATCAGATGAAGTTCGGCGGCGGCTACAACCGCTATACCAAGAATCAGGTCATCGGCAAGGACTCCGAGGGCGACTACCGGTTCGACGACAAATGGAATGCGGCAGTGCTGAACCCCGACGGTACGGTAAAGACTCCAGGCCACCCCGAGGGCCAACTCACCGGCGATTCCTATCTGGACTTCCTGCTCGGCCTGGCCCATGACGACGGCGGCACTTCCGCCTTCTCGCAGGCCAACGCCAATCCCATCAATCATTATGTAGCCAGCACCATCTCGGTCTATGCCGAAGACAACTGGCATGTGAACAGCCGGTTGAGCGTGCAATATGGTTTCCGCTACGACATGATGCCGCACACCTGGGAACGCAACAACCAGGTTTCCAACTTCAATCCCGCGCATTATCAGCCGGGGCTTACCACCGCCGCGAGCTTCGATCCAAAAACCGGGGCATTCGTTAAAGGCGCTCCTGGCCTCCAAACGAACTCGATCGGCACGTTTTACATGAACGGCGTCGATATCGCCGGTCAGGGAGGCGCACCAACGGCATTGGTCAAGAACGATTACAAGACCTGGATGCCCAGAGTTGGTTTCTCCTACGACGTGTCCGGAAACGGCAAGACGGTAATTCGCGGCGGCTTTGGCACTTTCTACGAGCGCATCCAGGGCAACGACATCTACGATGCGGCCGGCTCTCCTCCTTTCATCAGTCAGCCGGCAGCCAACGACGTCGAATTCACAAATCCCAGTACAAACTGGAAGTCCGGCGGCACGGCTACATCGCCGGTTTTCACGCAAGGATTCAACTCGCTGAACCCCTACTATCCCGACCCTGCGGTGGCGCAGTTCAGCCTGGGCGTGCAGCATGAAATCGCTCCCGCGCTCATCCTCATCACCCAGTACGTCGGCAACCTGGATTGGCACCAGAACGTGTGGATTCCGATCAATAACTTCCCGCTCAGCACACCGCTCGTGACCCGTGCGGAATCGGCTGGCGCTTGGACTTCCGACATTTGCAAAGCCGATGCCACTTGCAGCGCAATGAATCCCAATTCGCCTGTGAACGGTCCCGGCTTTGGATCCGTCGCCCCTCTGAGCAACAAGACCTATCCTGGTTTTGCCAACATCAGGCAGCAATCGACGACACAAACCGGCACCTACCACAGCTTCCAGGCTGGGCTTCGCCAGCAGGGCAAACACGGCCTTAGCTATGAACTGGATTACACCTATGCCCACCAGATCGATTCCACACCGGGAAGCGTGGACGTGGACAACAACAACCCAACCTTCAACCCCTGGAACCTGAAGTACGACAAGGGGTCCGGCATCCTGGATCGCCGTCATGTCTTCAGCGCCAACTACGAGTACAAGCTCCCCTTCTTCAATCATGCCAATGGCTTGGCGAAGACCATGCTGGGCGGCTGGGAAATCTCCGGCACGGTGATTTCCGAGACCGGCATACCGTGGTTAGGCAATATCGCTCCCAAGACCTCCTACGGGGATACGGTTGGTTTGGGCGGCGATTACTCGATCCGTCCCGACGTGGTCGGAAAGCCGCAGTACGTTCGCCACACGGCAACCTACACAGACAGCAACGGAAAGACAGTCACCGGCTATCAATATGTGAACAACGGCAAGAGTTCGGCTGGCTCCAAAGCATGGGCCGTTCCGCCTACAGCTAGTTGGGACGGCGGCTCGAACCTGGGCTTCGGCAACATGGGCAAGGATGCCATTGTTGGCCCAGGCCGCACCAACTTCACCACCGCGGTCTACAAGACGTTTGCCTTCGGCGAGGCTGCTCAATTCCAGTTCCGCGCCGACAGCTTCAACACCTTCAACCACACCCAGTTCAACGCACTGAGCGACAGCAATCCGTCGGATCCGGGCTTTGGATTCGTAAACGGCGCGCAGGACCCGAGAACCTTCGAACTGGGCGGCAAGTTCGTGTTCTAACTTCAACCCTCAACCGGGGCGCGGCGGGCTTGGCCCGCCGCGCCCCTTTTCTTTTCCAGTTGCAAAATCAGGCAAGCCCATTCAAATAGGATTGACGAAGAGAGGACCGTGAGACGAGCGATACAACTGTGCATCGGGCTGACACTGGCGGCTGCTGCGCTCCATTGTGCGGGGCAGTCTGCAACCGCGCCCGATCATCAGCGCCAAACCGCGCTTGCGCTGGAGCAGGCGGGCAAGAACTCAGAGGCGGAGACGGCATGGCGCGGGTTTCTGAAGACTCATCCGTCGAGCCCGGAGCCCTACGCGCACCTGGGACTTCTGGAAGCCAGACAGGAGCGCTACAAGGAGGCCGTGCCCTTCTACCGCAAGGCCCTGGCGCTCGATCCAGCCTTTTCCGGTCTGAGGCTGAATCTGGGCCTGGCGCTCTTCAAGGCCGGCGAGATGAAGGATGCCATCCAGACGTTTCAGCCGCTGCTCAAGAACCAGCCGCTATCTTCTGCTGAAGCGCAGCGGCTGACCATCCTTGTGGGGATGGCTCACTATGCTCTGGGCGAATTCGCCGAGGCCGCTCTCTATCTGAGGCAGGCCGCCGCGAACGACCGGGGGAACCTGGGGTTGCGCCTGAGCCTGGCGCACAGTTGCATGTGGTCCAAGCAATACCAATGCGTAATGGACACCTATCACGAGATTCTGCTTCTGAATGCGGAGTCGGCCGAGGCCGACATGCTGGCCGGGGAAGCCCTGGACGAACTGAAGGATCACCGTGGGGCCATCGAGCAGTTCCGGGCCGCGGTGCAAGCCAACTCCAAAGAGCCCGACGTCCACTTCGGCCTGGGCTATTTGCTGTGGACACAGCGGCAGTACCCGGAAGCGGTGGGCGAGTTTCAAGCCGAGTTGGCGAATAATCCGAACCACTCCCAGGCCTTGACCTATATGGCCGACGCAGAGATGCAGATGAGCCATCCCGAGACTGCGGAGCCGCTTCTGGAAAAGGCGGAGCAGATGGACCCGGCACTTTTTATGGCGCATCTCGACCTGGGCATTCTGTTGACCGATGCGGGCCGCCAGGAAGACGCTCTGCGGGAGTTGAATGCGGCTGCCAAACTGAAGCCGGAGGACGTGAACGTTCACTGGCGGCTGGGACGGCTCTACCGGGCCATGGGCAAGACGGACCTGGCGAAAACCGAATTCGACAAGGCCAGCAGCATCACCAAGGCTGCCGACGATGCGCTGATCGACAAGATCAGCGGCCCGCACGCCGCGGGCAAGCCCC
>Ga0255350_1000874_pt1 | contig 10882 bp, 8 predicted proteins | sample HBST25r1metaG_FD_186028 | JGI IMG/M metagenome (GOLD analysis project Ga0255350, IMG submission 186028) | Peat soil microbial communities from Stordalen Mire, Sweden - H.B.S.T-25.r1 | ecosystem: Environmental > Terrestrial > Soil > Wetlands > Peat | place: Sweden: Norrbotten County, Stordalen...
CGACGCCTTGCGCCACGAATTCCCGGATCTCCCGGCGACGGTGTTCACCGAGGCGCTCGGCGGCGCCGAGCAGCGGCTGCGCGACGGCGCAGCGCGGATGGCGATCTACACCCTGCCGGGCGGCGCGACGCGCGACCTCAGCACTCAGTTCCTCACTCGAATTGCGCTGACGCCGGTGGTCGCCGCTGACCATCCGCTCGCCGCCGTCCCCAGCCCGCTCGGCCGCGAGGCGCTGGAGCCCTACGTTCAGCTCGTCCTGACTGACCGCACCGACGTGACGCGAAACATTCAGGGCGGCGTCGTCGCCTTGCACGTCTGGCGCTTCGCCGATCTTTCGACCCGGCTCGAGTTCCTGCTCGGCGGCTTCGGCTGGTGCAACATGCCGCTGCATATGGTCGAGGGCCACATCGCCGCCGGCCGGCTGAAGCGGCTCATCCTGGCCGGCAGGCCCGAAGTCGAACTGCCGCTCTATGTCGTCCACGAACGCGGCCGCCGGCTCGGCCGCGCCGGCCGCTGGCTGATCGACGATCTGCGCGGGCGGCTCAAAACCTGCCCCGGCGCGCACCAGCGCGTCGACAATCATCAGCCGGAGAGCGACGACCTTGTCGCCTGAGCGCGGCGAGGGACACAAATCGGCCGCTGACGAGACCCTCATTACGTCGTTGCCGGTCGGGGGGTTGCCTTTTGCTCCGGCCCCCGCGATAAAGGCGGGGACTTAAGGGGGGCTTAACCATGCAACGCGCGGCGTTGGTGGGCCTGGTCCTGCTGGGCGCCGCGGGCAGCGCGGCAGGCCAGCCGCCGGACAGGACCGAGCGCCCCGTAAAGGCGAGTTCCTACAGCGCCGTCGGCTTTGCCTCGTGGTACGGCCGCGACTTCCATGGCCGGCGCACCGCCGACGGCGAGAGGTTCGACATGGGCGCCCTCACCGCCGCCCACAAGAGCATGCCGCTGCCCTGCTACGCGCGCGTCACCAACCTCAGAAACGGCCGCTCGATGGTCGTGCGCGTCAACGACCGCGGGCCGTTCGTCGCCGACCGCGTGATCGACGTCTCGGCGCGCGTCGCGAACCTGCTCGATTTCCAGCGCTCGGGTCTCACCAAAGTCAAAGTCGACTACGTCGGCATGGCGCCTTTGGGCGGGGCGGACGGGCCGGCGCTGCTGGCGAGCCTGAAGACCCGCGATTCACCCGACGACAGCGGCGTCAGCGCTTTCGCTCCCACGCGACCGGCGATCGCCGCCATTGCGCCGATGCGGTCGGCTGTCGCCGCCTTCGCCCCCACGCCGACGGTTGTCGCCGCCTATGCGGCGACGCCGGCGGCAAGCGGCGTCTTCTCCGAATCGGACGCGCTGGCGGCGGCGAACCGCATCGCCAGCGGCCCGGCGCGAACGGTCAGTCTCGACTCGCCGCCGCCGCTGCGCGACGTTTCGCCGCCTTCGCCCTACGGAGCGCTGGTTCCTTCCCCATACGGCGATCTGACGCCGTGGCCCGCCGATCCGGCTGCGCCGCCGTCGCTGATGGCGGAGCTGCGCCGGTAGGGCGCACTGCATTTCGGACCGCCGCCAAGAAGAAAGGGCGCCTTTGAGGGCGCCCTTCGCATTTCGTCGAAGCGGGCGGCGCAGGCCGCCCGCGTCGTCACTCGCCCTTCTTCTTGTCGCGCGCCTTCAGCGCCGCGCCGAGAATGTCGCCGAGCGAAGCGCCCGAGTCGGCCGAGCCGTACTGGGCGATCGCTTCCTTCTCCTCGGCCACTTCGAGCGCCTTGATCGACACCGCGACCTTGCGGGCGCGTCGGTCGAACTGGGTGATGCGCGCGTCGACCTTCTCGCCGACCGAGAAACGCTCGGGGCGCTGATCGGCGCGATCGCGCGCCAGTTCGCTGCGCTTGATGAAGGCGGTCAGATCCGACCCGGCGATCTTGACCTCCAAGCCGCCGTCCTTGACCTCGATCACTTCGCAGGTGACGACCGAGCCCTTGTGCAGCTCGCCCTCGCCGACTTCCTCGCCGGGCGCCGTCTTGGCGCCGAACGGGTCGCTGGCGAGCTGTTTGATGCCGAGCGCGATGCGCTCCTTCTCGAGGTCGACGTCGAGAACCTTGGCGCGAACCGTGTCGCCCTTCTTGTAGTCTTCGATCGCCTGCTCGCCCGGCCTCGACCAGTCGAGGTCGGAGAGGTGGACCATGCCGTCGACGTCGCCGTCGAGGCCGATGAACAGGCCGAACTCGGTCTTGTTCTTGACCTCGCCCTCGACCACGGAGCCGTTGGGATACTTCTGCGAGAAGGCTTCCCACGGATTCTGCAGCGTCTGCTTGAGGCCGAGCGAGATGCGGCGCTTGGCGGCGTCGACCTCGAGCACCTGCACCTCGACCTCCTGGCTGGTCGAGATGATCTTGCCGGGATGGACGTTCTTCTTGGTCCACGACATTTCGGAGACGTGGATGAGGCCTTCGATGCCCGGCTCGAGCTCGACGAACGCGCCGTAGTCGGTGATGTTGGTGACGCGGCCCTTGAGCTTCTGGCCGACGCTGTAGCGCGTCTCGATGTTCGACCACGGGTCTTCGAGCAGCTGCTTCATGCCGAGCGAGATGCGATGCGTCTCGTGGTTGATCTTGATGATCCGCACCTTGACCTGCTGGCCGATCGACAGCACCTCGGTCGGGTGGTTGACGCGGCGCCAGGCGATGTCGGTGACGTGCAGCAGACCGTCGATGCCGCCCAGGTCGACGAACGCGCCGTAATCGGTGATGTTCTTGACCGTGCCTTCGATCACCTGCCCCTCGGCGAGGTTGGCGACGATCTCGTGGCGCTGCTCGGCGCGGCTCTCTTCGAGCACGGTGCGGCGCGACACGACGATGTTGCCGCGGCGGCGATCCATCTTGAGGATCTGGAACGGCTGCGGGACGTTCATCAACGGCGCGACGTCGCGCACCGGGCGAATGTCGACCTGGCTGCGCGGCAGGAAGGCCACGGCGCCGTCGAGGTCGACGGTGAATCCGCCCTTGACCTGGTTGAAGATGACGCCTTCGACCTTCTCGTTCTTCTCGAACGCCTGCTCGAGCTTGACCCAGCTCTCTTCGCGGCGAGCCTTGTCGCGCGAGATGACCGCTTCGCCGAGCGCGTTCTCGATCCGCTCGAGATAGACCTCGACCTCGTCGCCGACGCCCGGCGCCGGGTCGCGGCCGTGATTGGTGAATTCCTTCAGCGCGACGCGACCCTCGGTCTTCAGACCGATGTCGATCAGCGCCATATCCTTCTCGATGGCGACGACGCGACCCTTGACCACCGAACCCTCGAACGCCTCGTCGGCGCCGTAGGTCTCTTCCAAAAGGGCTGCGAAATCCTCGCGCGTCGGCGCGGAGGGGGAAGCTACGGACATTGTCTCTCCTAAAAGGCCCGATGCGGGCGGCGCCGGCGGGGTTGGCGTTGACAGGGGGCTCCCGTCGCCAGCTTCGGGTCGGCGGCGCTTGTGATCAGCCGCGGACCCAACGCCGCCTCTCGTCGAGGCGGGCCGGCGCAGGCGCCGGCGGCGAAAGCTCATGGGTTTATGTGCCCGGCGCGGGAGCCGAACGCGCGCGTTGCCTAGCAAGATTGCCAAACGCGGGCAAGGGGAATATCGCGATTTTTCGGCGCGCGCCGGCCCCTTGCGGCGCGGACCGCGCGCCCCCACAATCAAGCCGACGTTGGTTAAAAGAACAGAGATCGCCCCGCCATGCCGCACCTCTTCAGCCCGCTTCGTCTGCGCGACGTCACGCTCGCCAATCGCATCGGCGTTTCGCCGATGTGCCAATATTCCTGCGTCGACGGCTTCGCCAACGACTGGCATTTCGCCCATCTCGCGGCGCGGGCGGTCGGCGGCGCGGCGCTGGTGTTCACCGAAGCGGCGGCGGTCTCGCCGGAGGGGCGGATCTCGCCGCAAGACCTCGGCGCCTGGAGCGAGAAGCACTTCGAGCCGCTGGAGCGCATCGCGCGCTTCCTCGACGGGCAAGGCGCGGTCGCGGGAATTCAGCTCGCCCACGCCGGCCGCAAGGCGAGCGTCTATCGGCCGTGGTCGGGAGACGGCGCCGTGCCCGAGGCGGAGGGCGGATGGCGCCCCGTCGGGCCGAGCCCGATCGCCTTCGGCGAGCGCTACGCGACGCCGCAAGAACTGAGCGTCGAAGCGATCGCGGCGCTGCAACAGGCGTTCGCGACCGCCGCCAGCCGCGCCTACGCGGCCGGTTTCCGCGTCATCGAGATTCACGGCGCGCACGGCTATCTGGCGCACCAGTTTCTCTCGCCGCTGAGCAATCATCGCACTGACGCCTATGGCGGCTCGTTCGACAATCGCACGCGGTTCCTCAGCGAATGCGCGGCGGCGGCGCGGCGGGCGCTGCCCGACCGCTGCCCGCTGTTCGTGCGCATCTCGGCGACCGACTGGACGGAGGGCGGCTGGGACGTCGAGCAGTCGGTCGAACTGGCGCGCCGGCTCAAAGGCCTCGGCGTCGACGTGATCGACTGCTCGTCGGGCGGCAACGTCGAGAAGGCCAAGGTTCCCGTCGGGCCCGGCTATCAGGTCCCGTTCGCCGAGCGGATCCGGCGCGAGGCGGAGATCGCGACGGCCGCGGTCGGCATGATCACCGCGCCGGCCCAGGCCGACCAGATCATCCGCGCCGGCCAGGCCGATCTCGTGCTGCTGGCGCGCGAACTGCTGCGCGACCCCTACTGGCCGCTGCGCGCCGCCCGCGAGCTCGGCCACGCCATGGCCTGGCCGGCGCAATATCTGCGCTCGGGCCCGCCCGGCGCGCCCGAGCGCGCGGCCGCGCACGAGATCGACTGAGGGCGGCGCGCTTGTAGACGCGCTCGCTGAGCGCGTCCGGCGCGAAGCGCGTTGTCTTGCAAGGCTCTCGCTGCCGCAAGAACGCGGTCAGCGACCGCGTCTACAAATCCGCCTGGCGCAAGCCCGAGACGCCGGCCGCGCGCGGCCGGCAAACCACGCAATGCTAATCCGTGTACGGCGTCAGGCGATTTCAACCGCTTGGGCGCCTTTTTCTGTCCCGATCTCGATCGCGTCAGGCGCGGCGAGCGCCAGCGGCGGGCGGGGAAGCGCGGGCGGCGGCGGCGCCGGCGTAGCCCCAGGCGCGGGCAGGCTCAGCGCGTGATATTTGTCGAGCTGGGCGATGACCTTCAGCATCGGCTCGACCGCCTTGAGATCGCCGTTCTCGAGATTGAGGTCGACGACGCGCATCGCCTTGGTCAGCCGCAACACCTGCAACTGAACGTAGTGCGCGCCGCCATCGAGATGGCGCTGTTCGATCGCCTTGGCCGCTGCGCGGCGCACGCTCTTGACGCTGAGCTTCAGGCGCTCGGCGATCGCCTCGTAAGTGTAGCCGGAGACGACCAGGTCGAGGATGTCGCCGCGCTCCCGCGCCCGCGCCTCCCGCCGCTCCCGCGCCGCCGCCCGCAGCCGCGCCCGCGCCGAAAGGTCAGCCTCGCCGTCGTCCACATCCGCACTCCTTTCTCGCCCGCGCTTGGGCGGGCAAGAAGTAGAATAGCGCGATTTCTGATTTGCAGAAAGAGATTGTTGGGATGGAAGGGGGAAAGAGGTGGGGGATCAAGGGCTTGGGTGGCACACGAGGACCGTGGCGGACGGGCAGACGACGCACATGGCGCCGCCGCCAGCTTCGTCGATCAATCGTGCGCCAGGAACCACGTTTTATGGTTGAATCGTATCTTCTTGTTGCCCCGACCGAGCTACCGTCTCTCCGGCGCGGCGAGAGCCTATGGGCTCAACCCCCTCTCGATTCGGGGTGTGTCGCGTCGCATGACTTTGGACGTTCCTCTTTCACGGGCTGCGGCTGCTTTGTCAAAACTGCTTCGTCGGGAAACCAATTGCCCGCGTCGTCGTGATCGATAATTCGCCAATAGAGATAATTGTCGATCTCGGTCACTTTCGCATGCCCGGTCAAACCGCCGCCCGCATCGCGGCTACGCGCGCCGCAACGGCGCTGTAGCCGCGGTCGTTGACGCGGCTCTCTCACCGCTGCGACATGAACGTATAAGGGCGCTGACGCGCCCGACGCGCTCGGCGAGCGCGTCTACACAAGCGGCCCGCGGCGCTCTCTGACGAGCCGGCGCCCAGCGTGATCAGCGCCCCAATGCTTGCCGCATTGAGATGGAACCCATGACTCCCTTGCCCGCGTCATTCCCGCGCAAGCGGGAATCCAGGGGCAAAGGGCGCAGCGGTCGCCAAGTCTGGATTCCCGCTGTCGCGGGAATGACAATGTCGGCGATTCCGCCACGTCGCATCATCCTCGAATTCCCGACAGTATCATCGCCCCTCGCCGCGCTATCTCGCCGGATAGCCCACCGTCTGGGCGAACAGCGGGCGCTGATCGGCGCGCAGTTTGAGCTTCGCGGCCAGCGCCAGCTTGTCGCAATTGTGGAACCACGCCGCCAGTCCCAGCGAGGCGGCGAAGAGATAGACATGAGCGGCGATCATGCCGGCGTCGACGTCGTAGTAGGAGCGCTGGACGTCGGGATCGCGAAGGCCCGGCTCGGCGAAGCCGGCGGTGTTTACGAGCCGGTCGATGTCCGCGACATAGACGAGGCGAACCGGCGCCGTCTCGCCGCCGCCCTGGCCGCGGCTGATCGCCAGCGGGCGGAGATCGCCGGCCGCGACCGGCGTCAGCCGGTTGACGAGCGCGTCGTAAAGATACGTCCCCTCCTTCAAGACGACGTAGACGTCGATCTCCTGGGAATTGCTCGCCGAGCCGGCCGTTCGCCCGGGCATGCCGAACGGGCCGAGCTTGCGGTTCACGCCGCAGGCCGCCCAGAGAAGATCGCTGAGCGTCTGCAGCGGCAACGGCGCTTCGCCGATCTCGCGGACCGTGCGTCGGCGGCGCAGCGCCGCGACGAGCGTCCCGCGCCCCTTGAGCGCCGGCGCCGGCAGCGCGATCGGCGCGAGGCCGGACGCGGCGCCTTTCGCTTCGTCTCGAGCGGATGGTTTGCGGGTCATGGCTTCACCCCGGCGCAAGGACTCCCGTCGCTCGGCCGGCCCGGCCCGTCGCATGCCGCGCCGTCGACCGCATGAAGCATGGGCTTCCGAAGTCTTGCGGCTGTCAATAGCGCGCTATTCAGCGCGCCGCCGCAGGCGGTCGAAGACCATTGACGGCGGCAAAACTTCGAAAAGAAGAGGCTTGCATGAGGGCGACGGCGCTCTTTGCCGCGGGCGCGACGATCGAGTCGCCGCCACACGCATCAACGCGCGGATTGTAGCCGCGGTCGCCGACCGCGGCTCTTTCCGCCGCCGCGACCTGTGCAGATCGAAGCGCTGTCGCTGCCGACGCGCTCGCCGAGCGCGTCTACAAACGCCGCCCCGCCGATCGTCCAACCTTCTCGCTGCGCGTCAGCCACCTGGTCCGGATGACTTCGCCGCCGCTCGCCATGACGCCGGCGGCGGCCGCAGCCTGAGGCGACGCTTCAAGAGAAATTGCACGTCCGTAATCTCAATTGATCGTGACGGCGGCCGTCATCGTAAATTGATCGACCGTCGAATTTCTTCCCACAAGCCGTCGCGAAGACTTCGCATTCAGAGTTCGTAATGCCCTCATCCGGGAAACGCCGGGTTCTACCGACAATTGAATGGAGAACACCGATGACTTCGCATCGTCAACTGAGTACGACTGTCGATGGATTGGCCGCCGTGGCGATCGGCGCCGCGTTGATGGCGGGCGCGCCGATCGGCGCCGCCTCGGCGGTCGGCGGCGACGGCGTCGGTTCGGCCGGCGGCGACGCCTCGGGCGATCCGGCCAAACTGCGAGCGGCGGCGGCTAGGCGCCATCCGCGGCCGGCTGCATGAACGTCGCCCAGCAGCCTGACCGCCATGACCCTGGCGAACTGCCCGCTTGCGGAATCGCAGCTCCGGCTTTGGGCTACGGCGACTGCCCCGCCCGCGGCTGATTTCGGCTCGAGGGCGCGGCGGCCTTGGCGCCGCGCCCGCCTAGACATGACGCGATTTGGCGGAATCGCCAGCGTCATCGCTTCCGCCTTGAAGCGACGCGCTTCGACTTCGTCCGCCGCGGCTCAGTGCGCCGGCGCGGCTTTGGCCTGATAGACCGGCCGGGTGCGGCGGCCCTGGCGAACGCGGTGCGGCTGCTGGTTGGCGGCGCGCGGATCGCGATGAGGGGCGTGATGCGGCCGGTCGGGCGCCGTCTTCGCCGCGGCCTTGCGCACCACCGGCGCCGGCTTCGGCCCCTTGTCGCCGCGACGATCGAGCGAGAAGATGCGCATCCGCGTCAGGCGCTCGATCGCGCGCAGCGAATCGCGCTCCGAGGCGTCGCAGAACGAAATCGCCTGGCCGCCCTTGCCGGCGCGCGCGGTGCGGCCGATGCGATGGACATAGGCCTCGGCGACGTCCGGCAGCTCGAAATTGACCACGTGGCTGACGTCGTCGATGTCGATGCCGCGCGCCGCGATGTCGGTCGCCACCATCGCCCGCGCCTGGCCGGAGCGGAACGCCGCGAGAGCGCGCTCGCGCTGGCCCTGGCTCTTGTTGCCGTGAATGGCGAGCGCGCCGATGCCCGCTTCGTCGAGGCTGCGCGCGACGCGATCGGCGCCGCGCTTGGTGCGGGTGAAGACGATCGCGCGCGTGAACGCCGGATCGGCGAACAGCTCGACCAGCATGTCGCATTTGCGCGCCGCGTCGACGTGGACGACCTTCTGCTCGACGCGTTCGACGGTCGTGGCCGCCGGCGCCACCGAAACCTCGGCCGGCTCGTGCAGCAATTCGCCGGCGAGCTTGCGGATGTCGGGCGGCATAGTGGCGGAGAAGAACAGGTTCTGCCGCTTGCGCGGCAATTCGCGGACGATGCGGCGGATCGGCCTGACGAAGCCGAGATCGAGCATCTGGTCGACTTCATCCAGAACTAAGAATTCCACCGCGCCGAGCGTGGCGACGCGCGCGTCGAGATGGTCGAGCAGACGTCCCGGCGTCGCCACCAGCACGTCGAGGCCCTTGGCCAGCGCCCGGATCTGGGCGCCGTGCGGCACGCCGCCGAAGACGACGGCGATGTCGAGCGACAGGCCAGCCGAGAGGTCGCGAAAGCTCTGCGCGATCTGGCTGGCGAGTTCGCGGGTTGGGGCGAGCACGAGAACGCGCGCCCCGCCCCGCGGCGCGGGTTTCTTGTCGACGATGAGGCGGTTGAGGATCGGCAGCGCGAAAGCGGCCGTCTTGCCGGTGCCGGTCTGGGCGATGCCGATCAGGTCGCGTCCGTGCATCAGAACGGGAATGGCCTGGGCCTGGATGGGGGTCGGTTTAGCGTAGCCCATCTGGGTCAACGCAGTGACGAGCGGCGCGGCGAGGCCGAAGCCGTTGAAATTTTCCAAGTGATGATCTTTCAAACAGCCGCAAAGGCGCGAGAAATCCCGCGCGGCGGCTTGGTGTCGTTAAAGGGGACGCCCCGCGTGTCCGGGCGACTGGGCGATTTACAAACAGGCGCTCGACAGGAGGACAAAGAAGCCCTTCACGCAGCCGGCGCGCATCGGCCGCTCAATGAGCGGCATGCGGCTTATCCATGATGCGGCGCACAATGTCAAGGAAATGCGGTCCGCGGACCGGCTCGGACGCGGCGACCGCATTTTTTCGTCGGGCCGCGACCGCCGTGATAATATTGCCGGCGCGGGATCAGCCCAACCTGTGAGCGGCGCCAATCGGCCCTCACAATGGAGCCCCGAAATGCGCGAGGCGTTCGCCTTCGCCGCGCTGCTGTTCTGCTCGACAGCCGCCCTTGCCGAGCCGCCTGCCCTGACGTGCCCGCTCACCTACCGAACCGCGATGATCCGGGCGGAGACGGCGATGATGAACGAGGCCGCCGAGGGAACGCGCATTCTCGACATCACCGGGGACGGCCTCGAGGCTATCCTCAGGGTCCTCAACAACGGCAAGAAGGGCGAGCCGTTCGTCGCCGAGCACCTGGTGGTGTTCGAACGCCTTCAGCGCGACAACGTGAAGATGGCGCTGTTCCACGACGGCTGCGCGATCTGGATGAACACCGAGGTGTCGCCGAGCCTGTGGAAGCGGGTGCTTGACGACGCGTTCGGCGCGCCGGCCTGATCGGCGCCCGCTCCCGGTCGATCGCCCAATACCCACGGCCGGCGGAAACCGCTACAACCGTCGCCGACCTCCGACAACGAGCAAATAGGCGGGGAGCGGCGGGCGATGGCGAGGTCATTCGAAGCGACCAACGCGCCGTTCGACCGGCTGACGCCGCAGCAGATCGGCGCGGTCGAGGCGGCGCTCGACATCGGCTATTTCCGCCCCGGCGAGACGCTGATCGCGCGCGACGGCGCTTCCGACTCGCTGTTCGTCGTCATCAAGGGCTGCGTCGAGGAGCGCGACGGCGACGAGGTCGTCGGCTTGCGCGGCCCCGGCGATTGTTTCGACAGCCGCGCCCTCGTCCAGGGCGCAGGAGCGAATGCGTTCGTCGCGCGCGAAGAGACGCTGTGCAACCTCGCGCCGCGCGACCTCATCCTTCGGCTCATCAGCGCCAACGACCGCTTCGCCGCCTTCTTCTATCGCGAAATCTCGCGCAAGCTCGAAGCGGCGGCGCGCGACCAGGAGGCGGCGCGCTTCAGCCCGCTGCTCGGCGCGCGGGTGCGCGACGTGCCGCGCCACCCGGCCGTCTTCATCGCGCCGAGCGAAACGATCGAGAGCGCCGGCGAGACCATGCGCGCCAACAAATCCAACGCCGTGTTCGTGCGCGACGGCGCGCGCGTCGGCCTGCTGACCGGCATGAGCCTCGCCAGAGCGACGATCCTCGAGCGCAGGCCGATCGGGGCGAGCGTCGCCGACCTGGCGAAATACGAGATCGTCACGGTCGAGGCCGACGATTTCGTCTCGCGCGCGCTGCTGAGC
>Ga0255350_1000876_pt1 | contig 10851 bp, 9 predicted proteins | sample HBST25r1metaG_FD_186028 | JGI IMG/M metagenome (GOLD analysis project Ga0255350, IMG submission 186028) | Peat soil microbial communities from Stordalen Mire, Sweden - H.B.S.T-25.r1 | ecosystem: Environmental > Terrestrial > Soil > Wetlands > Peat | place: Sweden: Norrbotten County, Stordalen...
AAAAGTACATTGCGGCCTGACCGGCGGAATTTGCGCCCCCGACAATGTAAACGTCCTCACCTTTGCACTCTTGCGCCTCGGTCATAGCCGAGCCATAATAAACGCCGCCCCCTTGCAGCCGGTCAGCGCCAGGCACGTCCAGCTTCCGGTAGGAAACTCCCGTGGCAACCAGCAGCGCCTTGCAGCCAATATCGGATCCCGTCGCAAGTTTGACGATCTTCGAGGGGCCTTCCACACTGAGACCGGTCACCTGCTGAGGACTCAAAATCTCCACGCCGAAGCGCCGTGCCTGAGCCACGGCACGCCGTGCCAAGTCGCCGCCGCTTAATCCGGAAGGAAAGCCGAGATAGTTCTCGATGCGCGAACTCATCCCCGCCTGACCGCCCGGCGCTTCCATCTCAATCAGCACCGTGCTGAGGCCCTCCGACGCGCCATACACGGCCGCCGCCAGGCCCGCAGGTCCGCCGCCGGCGATCACCAGATCGTAAAACGCAACTTCCGGTCGAATGCGAAGCCCAAGCCTCTCGGCCAATTCACCCACGCTCGGGTCTGACAACGATGTCCCGTCAGCAAAGAGCACTTTGGGCAGGCTGGCGGCTTCTGCTCCGGCCGCTTCTACCAGGCGGCGCACCTCGGGAACTTGCGCCGCTGTCTCCACATCGATCCATTGGTAAGGCGTCTGGTTGCGTGTAAGAAAATCTCGAATCGCATAAGAATGAGGAGACCAGCGCGTCCCAAGAACGCGAACCCCGTCGAACGGAGGCCTATACGAACCCATCCAATCATCCAAAAGATCATCCAGCACCGGGTAGAGGTGTTCCTCTGGTGGGTCCCATGGCTTCAGCAGGTAGTAATGGATGCTAGCGTCGTTAATGGCGCGAATCGCCGCATCAGTGTCGGCGTAGGCAGTTAGCAGTATACGTTTGGCGTTGGGGAAAATCTCCATCGCCTGTTTTAGAAATTCCACGCCAGTCATCAGAGGCATACGCTGATCGACCAGAAGCAAAGCCACTGAATCACCACGACGCTTGAGTCCGCGCAGCGCCTCCAACGCCGTTGCGCCGGAGTCCGCGCGCAGTACGCGATAGTGCTCCGCATAGCGGCGTCGCAGGTCACGCTCCACAGCGCGCAATACTTCGGGGTCGTCATCAACTGTCAGCAGTACAGGTTTCGCCATTTATTTTCCCTTACGCGGGGATACAAAGACATGAGAAGGGATACCGTCACTTACTCCCTCGACTTTGACAAACCGTTAGATGAACCTCACCCTCGGTCGGTTTCAGTCATATTGCTCGGACCTATCCCTGGCTGGCGCAGACGGCGCCGGCAATTGCCGGACGCAATGGAAATGCAAGAACAGGTTGATAACAAGTGGACAGCAGGCTACTTTTTGTATTGCCATTGCGGCTAGGATACAGTGATTAAACAAAGTGTAAGAATACTATCTCTTGCACCAAGAGGAGGAAGACAGATGCGGGCTTTTACTTTTGCTGCTGGCGTTGTTTGCCTGTTTGCCGTACTGCTCGACGCCTTCCAGACAATCATTCTGCCACGCCGGGCGTCCGGCCGTTTTCGGCTTACTCGCATCTTCTATGTAATTACCTGGACGCCCTGGGCGTTCTTTGGCAAACGGCTTCGCAATCCAAGCAGACGCGAATCTTTCTTCAGTTACTACGGGCCTATGTCTCTGATTTTTCTTCTAGCCGTGTGGGCGGGATCGATGGTCGTGGGCTTTGCACTTATCTTTTACGGCTTGGGCAGTCCATTCAACGACGCGGCGCCAGGCCCGAGCTTTCGATCTGACCTATACGTAAGCGGAACCACCATCTTTACACTGGGCCTGGGGGACGTGACGCCGCGCAGTGCCTGGGCGCGCGAGTTGGTTATCCTGGAAGCCGGAACCGGGCTGGGTTTTCTGGCTGTCGTGATGGGATATTTTCCGGTTCTGTATAGTGCGTTTTCGCGTCGCGAGGTGAGCATTTCTTTGCTTGACGCTCGGGCTGGGTCTCCGCCTACCGCTACCGAACTGATGCGCCGCCATTCTTATGAGGGCGGTGAGAGCGCTCTCGCGCTATTGTTGCTCGAGTGGGAGCGCTGGTCGGCAGAGTTACTTGAAAGCCACATCTCTTACCCGCTGCTCTGTTACTTCCGCTCGCAGCATAATAGCCAGAGTTGGATCAGCGCGCTGACGGCCGTGCTGGATACTTCAGCGCTGCTGATTGCCGATGTGCAGGGAAGCGAGGCGCGTCAGGCTCAGTTGACTTTTGCCATGGCACGCCACGCGATGGTTGACTTAACGCAGATTTTCTCACTGTCCCCGGTAAACGATGCTCCAGACCGGCTCCCACTCGATCGATATGAACAGCTTTACGACCTGCTCTGCAAGAGCGGCGTAAACGTCTGCCGCGACGGTCACTCGTACGAGAGGCTTCGCGATTTACGTGCGCTTTATGAAGGCTACGCCGAAGCGCTGGCCGATCACCTTCGTATGCCGCTGCCGCCATGGATCGCGGACCATCCGCACAAGGACAATTGGCTGACTGTTGCGAAACTCCGCGCCGAAACCGAGACGGCAAACTCGCATTCAAATCATGGAATGCAGGTCGAGGGCGAGCCACAGACCATTACCGCGATGAAAGACGATCATCACGATTTTTGAAAGAGAGTTTGATTCTCCCAAAAAGGCAGGAGGATGGGCACGGAAGATTAAACATGAATATGCGGTCAAAGACCGAGAGCAAGGACCTAATCTCGCGTTGTTAAATCGGGGATATCCCTTGACCGCATCGTATCTCGTGCTGAAGCGCGGCCGATGTCAGCTGCGCGTCGCCTCGAACAAGAACCAGCTACGGCGCTCTGATTGGTCAATCCACACTTCGAGAAGACTCGCCGTGGCTACATCGCCCTCATCGTCACAGAGTGTATGGACTGCACGCATGCTCAGCGTCAAGGCCTTTTCGTCCTCGTGAAGTTCGCTCAACATATCGGCAGGAGTAACGAAGTCCGCGTCGTTGTCGGGAATTCGCTGCAACCGTGCGATATGCCCGATGGAGCGAATCGTAGTGCCGCCGATTTTCCGAACGCGCTCCGCGATATCGTCCGTCATGGCAAAAAGCTGATCTCCGTGGCCGTCGAGCAACAAGTGGTAATCGCGAAAATGAGGTCCGCTCATATGCCAGTGAAAGTTCTTCGTTTTGAGATAAAGGCTGAAGACATCCGCGAGGAGAGCGTTGAGTGCTCCGGTTATGTCCTTGACTGCTTTTGGTTCGATGTCTGAAGACGTTGTGAGAGGAGCTTTCTGCCGAGCAATGCGTTGATCAGTGGTTGACATGAGGATTCTCCTAATCAGTGATTGAGTTGGTTACCTTGCAAGAACAGGCAACATCGGACCCGATCAGAATCCGGGTCTGGTGGAGTTGAAAGAGCGCGTCAGCCGTTGCCATATACCGGCATGGCCGCTCCGTGAATTGTTTTTGCCGCGTCGCTGGACAAGAACAGAACAACTTGCGCAATGTCTTCTGGTTTCGGCCATTTTTGAAAGTCAGCGTTTGGCATTGCCTGGCGGTTTGCGGCGGTATCGATGATGCTGGGAAGAATCGAGTTCACCCGAATTCCGGTGCCCGTGCAATCTGCTGCGAGCGAATCCATGAGCGCAACAGCGCCGGCCTTTGAGGCAGCATACGCAGCGGCGCCGGCCGCGTGATCGATCGCTGCCTTCGCCGCAATGTTGACGATGGACCCGCGCCCGGCTTTCAACATCGAGGGCAGCACCGCGCGCGCCAGAACATAGCCTGAACGCAGATTAAGCGCCAACATGTTGTCAAGGATCGCCGGCTTCATATCCCACAACTTCACGCCCCCGGCATAACCGCCTATGGTATTCACGAGTATGTCCAGCACGCCATGCTTCGCCAGGATTCCACTGATGAATTCGGCGGTAGCAGATTCATCCGTGACGTCAACTTGCCGTCCTTCCAGGGAAGCCAGATTCAGGGCGGCGGAGTTCTTCAACGCAAGGAATTCCTCCTCTTTGCGATATGTGACGAAGACTTTTGCACCTTCTCCGAGGAAGGCCAGACTAATTGCTCTCCCAAGACCACCCGTACCACCTGCCACCACGACCACGCGTCCTGAAAAATCGATATTCACCCTACCTCCGCCTTCGAAGCTGAATTCGAGAAGTCCGGTCCGCCTGGCAACTCTCCAAAACAAAGACCATCTTCTGGCGCGCCGCCGCGACCGTGAAGGAGAATCGTCAATGCAGAAGCATCGTCAAACGGTGTGCCAACCTCCTGATACAAAAATCCAGATCTCGCTGAGGGTCCGATGCGCTTGCTGTAACCTAGCGCAGACCACCCATGGGGGATTGCACCGCCCCATTCCTCTTCGGTGTAGAGATTAAATTTATGGGACAACGATTCAAGAATCTGGGCGGCAACTTTCTTGCGCGCTCTCATATCCAAAAAGTGTGCTGTCCATCGGGGCGGCACTGGCCCAGGAAGCGCGCCCGCCCGATTCGCCCAATAGCGAGATCCTTGCGTATAACAGCAATGCTATCAGTAATTTCGCGTCGGATTCGCGCGCGAAGACGGTAAGGATTGACGCGTGATCATCGGAAGGCAGGGTCCAGCTTGCAAGCTTGAAGACGATGCTAAAGTACTGAGAATCTTGGGCGAGTTCCGAACGCAAGGCGGTATTTAAGAACCTTTATTCCCGTGTCTGTCAGTGCCATTGGGCTTCCACATTCTATTGGACGGCTTGAGAAGTCCGGTCACTTTCCAATGCAAAAAGTTGAAAAAATGAGATTCAAAATGTCGTCGGGGGTGGTCTGCCCGGTTAGCGAATCCAGCGCCCACAGCCCGCGGTAAAGGTCCAGCAGAATCATCTCGTGAGGAATGGAGTTTGCGTTGGCCTGCGCCGCATCAGCCAGAGCCGCCAGCGCAGCGGCGATGGCCTGCTGGTGGCGCAGGCTGGTCAACATTCCCGGCTCGGCGGCGGCCCCGCCCGTGGCGAGCGCAAGAATGCGCTGGCGCAACTCGGCAATTCCAGCGCCCGTGAGCGCCGAGGTCGCGAGCGTCGGCAGCCCGGCGCAATCGGGCAGAGCGCGACCGGCTTCAGTCAAGTCGCTCTTATTCACGGCAACCAGAGCGGGCCGTCCCTCGACAGCGGCCAGCAGACTGCGCTCCTCATCGTTCAGCGCCTCGGTTGCGTCCAGCACCACCACAACCAGCGCGGCGTCTGCCAGCGCCTCGCGGCTGCGGCGAATGCCCAACTGCTCGGCCTCGTCCAGACTTCCGTGCAGCCCCTCGCGCAGCCCGGCTGTATCCACCAACTCCAGCGGAATGCCTTCCAGAGAAATCCGCTCGGTGACCGTGTCGCGCGTAGTCCCTGGCGTCGCGGTCACGATTGCGCGGTCGCGCTCCGCGAGGCAATTGAAGAGCGAGCTCTTGCCCACGTTGGGCCGTCCCACAATGGCCAGCGTCAGCCCGTCGTGAACAATGCGCCCGCGCGCGAATGACGCTTCCAGCGCGCTCAGCGGCGGCGTCAGTTCGCCGATGCGCCGCGCAATCTCGGCTCCAGGCGTAACATCCACGTCGTCCTCGGAAAAATCAATGCCTGCTTCGAGCAGGGCGATCAACTCCACCAGCCCCTGCTTCACCGGCCCCACGCGCCGGCTGAGCGCGCCGCCCATCTGGCTGGCGGCCTGGCGCGCCTGTGTAAGCGTCTGCGCCTCAATCAGGTCGCGCACCGCCTCGGCCTGGGTCAAATCGAGTTTGCCTGAGAGAAAAGCGCGCTCAGTAAATTCGCCCGGCGAGGCGAGGCGCGCGCCCAGCTTCAGAGCGCGGCCCAGCAGCAGCTCTAGCACCACTGGCGAGCCGTGCGCCGCAATTTCAACCATATCTTCGGAAGTATAAGAATGCGGCGCGCCAAAAAATGTGACCACTGCCTCGTCAATGCAGCCTTCATCGACGCCAGAATCCACTGCGTCGAGATCGTCCGCTTCATCGAGCACATCCGCCAGCCGGGCCCGCGCGTGCTCCAGCGGTTGCCGCAGCCGCACCAACTGAATCGCGATTGACGCAGCTTCGGGCCCGCTCAGCCGCACAATCCCGATGCCTCCGCGCCCCGGCGGCGTCGAGACGGCAACGATGGTGTCGGTCGTCAATTCTGGATTTTTGCTCTCGCTGGCCATCATTCGTTAGTGTAGAGGCTCGACACGCGACCGGCCTCATCAACAACTCCATTGCGCTGAACCTATTTCAGCAGGTTCAGCGCCATCGCGGTCATCGCCGTCACTCCGGATTTGATGGCCGGCTCGTAAACAGGCGCAAACAGCGCTGAGTGAAGGCTGGGCAGCGGCACGCCGGATTTGAGGCTCTCTTTGAGCTTGTCCGCATCAGCCGCGCCCAGCCAATACATCACCGCCGGAATCTTCCCATCCAGCGAAAACAGGCCCACATCCTCGCTTCCCATCACGGCGTGAGCCTCCAGAACATGATCCTTGCCCAGCGCCTCCGTGGCGGCAGTGCGCAGCCGCTCGGCCAGTGCCGGATCGCAGAAAGTGGCGGGCGTACTCTCCGTAATCTCCACAGACGGCATCCGGTCCGCAGGAATCCCGTAGGCCTCCGCCAGCCCATTCGCAGTGCGCCGCAAATCAGCCAGAATCTGGTCGCGGACCGCGGGCGAGTAGGTGCGCAGCGTGAGACCCAACGTTACCTCGTCAGGAATGATGTTGTTCTTCGTCCCGCCGCGAATAGTGCCCACCGTCAGCACGGCCGGCTGTTGCGGATCGATTTGCCGGCTGACGATGGTCTGCGCCACGAGCACAAACTCGGCGGCCAGCACGATGGGGTCTTTGCCGGACTGCGGCGCGGAACCGTGCCCGCCGATGCCACGGATGGCCACGTTGATCGAGGTAGCGCTGGCCAGCAACGGTCCACCTTTGATGGCAATCGATCCGGCGGCCACGTCGTTTGTGTCATGCTCGGAGAGCACAAAGTCTGGCCGGCCGAAGCGCTCGTACATGTGGTCAGCCAGCATCGCCTGGGCGCCTCCCACAGTCTCCTCTGCTGGCTGCCCAATCAGCATCAATGTACCGTGCCACTCGCTCTTGCGCTCCGCCAATTCCCTCGCCGCGCCCAGCAGAACCGTCATATGCAGATCGTGGCCGCAGGCGTGCATTACGCTCACCTGCTGGCCCTGCGCATTGATGGTCTTCACATGGCTGGCGTAATCCAGGCCGGTCTTTTCTTCCACCGGCAACGCGTCCAGTTCCGTGCGCATCAACAGCCGCGGCCCCGCGCCATTCTCCATCACAGCCACCACGCCCAATACCTGTGTTCCATCTTCGTACTTGCCCACATGCTCGGTCACGGTATAGCCAAGCTTGCGCAACTCGCCAGCCACAAAGGCCGCGGTCTGTTCCTCGTGGCCTGAAAGCTCCGGATTGCGGTGCAGATGTTTGTAAGTCTCGGTGAGCGAGGGCAATTGCCGCTCAGCAGTAGCGGCAAGATCAGCTTGAGCAGCAGAGCTTTGCGCAGCTATGGGAATTGCGGCGGCAGCCAAAACAAGAGTACGCACGAACATGAAAAACCTCCACGCGGAAGCGGAACATCGCCTCCATGCGCCAGCCTACCACACGCAGGAATGGTAAACTCCGGCAAAAGGGAGAAAGCAATGGGAGCAACGAAGATCGAGTTTCGTCTGCGCGTGACAATTATCACGGTCATCATTACGCTGGGCTTCTGGGCGCCGTGGATTGAAGGCTGGGGCATTGGCCGGCGAATTTCATTGTGGGAGTGGCTGGCGCTCGAGTTGAGCCGCCTGGGCATCGTCCACTTCGCAGTTGCCGTGCCCCTTGTGATTGCTGTGGCCGCGCTCATCGCCGCCAAGGGCGCACTGCTGCGCATCTGGGGCACTGCGTATCTCGGCTCGGCCACGGTAAACCACGGCGAGATGAAGGCTGGCGCAGTGCTGGCCGATGGGCCGTTTCGCTACGTGCGCAATCCGCTCTATCTCGGCTCCTGGTGCATGTTTGCGGCAATGGCCTTCCTGATGCCACCCACCGGCGCGCTCTTTGTCGCGGTCCTCATCACGGTCTTTCAGATGCGCCTGATCTACGGCGAAGAAGCCTTCCTCACCGGCCAGCTTGGCGAGCCTTACATCGACTACCTGCACGCGGTTCCGCGGCTGATTCCGCATCTTCGCGCCATGCTCTCGCGCACCGGCCCCGCGCCCAGCGACCGCAAGCCGCAATGGCTTCATGCTTTCGTCGGCGAGATCAACCCCATCGGCGTCTTCATCATCCTGGCTTTCTTTTCGTGGAGCTACAACAACTGGCTAATGATCAAGGCCATCATCGTCAGCTTTGGCCTCTCGCTGGTTGTGCGCGCGCTCGTACCCAGGAATTCAGCCCCATAAATAGACAACGGGGAAGAGCCAATCAAGGCTCTTCCCCGTTTGCCGTCTGCAGTTTGGGGGACGGCTTCTTTCCCGCCCTTTGCGGTGAACTACTTCTTGACAGGCGCGATCACGTCCTTGGCAGCCTTCGCCACGCGGAACTTGACCACGGTCTTGGCCTTGATCTTGATGGCCGCACCGGTTTGCGGGTTGCGGCCGATGCGGGCCTTGCGCTCCGCCTTCACCAGGCGTCCGATGCCGGGGATTACGAAAACGCCGTTCTTCTTGGTTTCCTTGATGGCGGTCTCCGCCAGAATGTCCAGGAAGGCTGCGACTTGCTTGTTGGTCAGTTCCAGTTTCTCGGCCAGATGCCGAGTCAGGGCGGTTTTGGTCAGTCCAGTAGCCATTGTGTGCTCTCCTTTTGGGGCGGCCCTTGGGCGCGCCGTTGTTGCCTGGGCTTCCTACGCTTTTCGCGTACCGCATGGAGGGAGTGCGACCGAGGCAACGTTTGCACGAAACCCCTGTATTCATGCGGGTCGGAGAACCCTGTCGTTCGTTACCATGCGACTTTTGCAGGGGTAAAGTCAAGGCAAAAAGCCCTGATTTCCACAATTTTCTTCGGTATTTATGGGGTTTTTGCCTATTTTTGCCTATTTTTGCCCGAATTTGCCGATTTTAATGGGGCTGAGACCACAAAAAACTTCGGGTGCCCCACCCTCGCCGCGTACTTGTTTTTGCGGCTAGGGTGGGATTCCGCAGAGGACTGGACACCCTGAGACCCCAAAGCTCAAACCATCATCTCAGCCCGAACAGCACCTTTCTCTTCGGCTTCAAACTCGCCGCAATCGGCGCGTTCAGCGCTTCCACCATCGGTGTAGCCAGCTTGAAGTAACGCGCCACCATACCTGCAAAATCTTTCTCCAGCGCCGCCTTGGCCGGCAGCGTCGTGCTCAACCCCCACTGCTTGCATTTGATCAAATCCAGCGCCGGATGCTCGCACGGAAAGCCTTTCGGCGGCCGCGTCAGCGAGTTGCCTTCAAGCTCGTCAAATGTCTTCCGTATCGGCGCCGACCGCAGCACCTTGCGAAACTCCGCGTGGTGATCCAGCAGCCAATGGCGAATGGCGGCCAGTTGATCCTTCTCCGGCATGTAGGCCCCTGCGGCAATCACCACTTCCTTGGCGCTGATGTGGAAGTAGTATCCGGCCCCGGAAGTCTTCTCCATCCCCTGGTGCGACCACCACGCCGCCACATGCGTCTTGTAGGGCAGCTTGTTATTACTGAAGCGCGTGTCGCGATAAATCCTGAAGAGACACTTCTCCGCAGGCCGCACAAAGTCGGGCGCAAACGTGGCCATCGCGTCCGTCACCTTGCGAATGATAGCCAGCATCGGCTCTTTCAGCTCCGCCTCGAAGATCGCCTTGCGCGGCGTAAACCACTCGCGGTCGTTGTGTCGCGCAAGATTACGCAGAAAGGCAAGCCCCTCGGGGCAAAGATGGGCGGCGGGGGCGATAACGGTGGATTTGGGGACACGAGACATGATGGATGCCAGTCTATAGCAACTTCAGTTCATGCGGAAATAGGCTCGGCAAAAGATCGAGGCTCATTTCCCGGATTGCCGGTTCCACACCCGGAACCCATTGTTACTGGTCAGCGCCCAACAGGTTTCGAGTTGCCAAATGGATCTGGCTGCGGCTGGCACAAGACTTCCACATCGCCGACGCGCGAACGACATTCCTGCACACCTGAAGGATCGCGAACACACCGGATCGTGAGGTGATGATCATCGACCCACTCCAGAGATTTCGCCCCGGCATAGTCGTCTCCGTCACCAAAATAGCGATATGCGACGTATCGGGTACAAAAACCAGCACCTTTAACAGTGACTTCACTCGCCGCACTGTCGCGAAGCTCGCTGTGACTCAGCAACGCAACTCTGGTCCTATCGGCGGACGTGAATATGAAGTGCTGGCGGGGGGCACCCCGCCGACGAGAATACCCACAAGCGAAAAAAACGCCAGGCCACAAATCAGGACCGCCCCGAGAATACGGGCAGCCTTTCGCTTCCAATTGTTCGGCATCCGTGGTGCCCAAATCAGGATCACGGCAATGCAAACGAGCAATGCCAGTGCGGCCCAAATGGCGTTCTGACGAAGGTCGTCCATGAAGAGCAGAAATCGCATCTGAACCCCACTGCACGGTGACTGTAGAAAAGAATACCCGTTGAACCCATCGCGGTCGGTTGGTCGCCTACTCCGAAACTGACCCATCGCCCGGAAACGTAAAGACTCTTTATCGGATCACCTTCAGCGCCCCACGGAACATCCCGTCGAAATCGCCAGCCAGGGCGGCCTCTTTGGCAACGGCCTGCTGAATCGCCTTCTCCGCAGCAGCGCGCTGATAGCCGAGATTCACCAGCGCCGAGAGCACATCGTCCACTGCCGCTCCACGC